>Ga0070741_10000349_pt1 | contig 173346 bp, 144 predicted proteins | sample Coa_R1_4_FD_66440 | JGI IMG/M metagenome (GOLD analysis project Ga0070741, IMG submission 66440) | Surface soil microbial communities from Centralia Pennsylvania, which are recovering from an underground coalmine fire - Coalmine... | ecosystem: Environmental > Terrestrial > Soil >... | reverse complement strand
TGCGACCCGCGCGCCGATTCAAGCCCGGAGTGGATGGCGGCCTTCGGGCCGCCTCCCAGTCAGCCCGCTCCACCATCTAAGGACGCCCGATTTTTTGTCCAAACGATGGGGTCCACCTCAAACATCCAGCTCGCGCCGACGGATCACGCGAGCCCTGCCGTAGCTTATTCGGTGGATACGGTCTCGAATGGCCTGGGCGCTGCAAGCATATGGTCGGTGCCGACGCTGCCATCGTCGAGGTGCCCTTCTGGGACCTGTACTATCGCGCAAATCACAACGCTTTACACGCCCGGCCCATCCACGACAGTGGCGCTTTCGCAGCTATCCACCCAAGGCGCGACCAACGGGCAGATGATTTGTGACACTGCCGGTGTGGCGAGCTGGTGCAACCCGCCCGCGAGCGCAGTCACTTCTTTCAATGGCAGGACGGGCGCGGTTTCGCCGGCAGCGAACGACTACAGCTTCAACCAACTTGCTGGCAACGCTGCGGTGGGGCAGCTCCCAACCGGAATCCCGGCGACGAACATCGGATCGGGAACTGTCGGGAACGCAGCCTTCGGCTATATCGCCAATTTGACCAGCGACGCGCAGTCGCAGATCAACGCGGCGCTGCCGAAAGGAACCGTCGTAACGTGGATCGATCAGTATTGCAACACGCCGGGCGTTTACCATCAGACCTGTTTCAGCGGTGCGTTCACAGCGGCTGGATCGGCGAGCAACGTCACTTTCATGCTCGGGCCGAATACATACACGTTCACGGTTGGAGTGACCATCTCCAGCAAAACCGGCTGGACCATCGCAGGCCTGAAGGACCGCAGCAAAATCCGCGCAGCCAATGGCCTGAACGCAGCCATCTTCACGCTGAACGCCACCACCGATTTCGCGCTGCGCGATGTGTTGGTGGACGGAAATTACCAGAACCAGAATGCGGAAACCTCGGTCATCTCGGCGACGAACATCGTCGGCCTGATTCTCCAAGGCAACCGGTTCACGAACGTCAAGGGCCGCGCGGTGGTCGTGAGCACTCGACATACAACTTCAACGACGGCGTGTTCATCACCGACAACAGCATTTCCGGCACAACCGATTCCGCGCTCTACCCTGTCGCTGCGCTATGACGGCCTGACCATCAGCGGCAACCGGATCGACGGCGTGGGCATGGACGGGAGCAACCCACTGAAAGCTGCGGCGATCTACATCACCCACGGCAGCACCTCCGGTGGTCTGACCTCGGTTGGCTACAGCGGCAACTACATCATGGCCTCGCCCGCCGTCAACAACAACACATTTTTGCAATACGGCATCCTGTTCGACGCGATCGCCGGGCCCCCCGTGACGGACATGTCGAATTCGTACTCGAACATTGGGACCAACTGCGGCAGCGTCAACGCCGCTCTGACGTGTTCGACCGCCATTCCGAGCAGCGTGAACGGGAACATGACTGAGATTTTCCCCGTCGGCTACTGTTCGGTGGTGGGCGGGACTCCCGTGCCAAGTCCTCACTTCATGGGATCGACTGCGGCCATGCAGTGTATTTCGGTTGGAGGCACTCCGATGGCGGCAGTTCCGCTGGCGCATGGAAACGGCGACGTGTTCGCGTCGATGATGTTTGAGACGCCGGCGACGTATAACTCCGTGGCGCTGTCCTGGGCCGGCTACACGGATGCTTCCGGCGGCAACGTGAACTTCATGGCGCTAATGGCGTGCGCGCCGTTCAGCGTGTCGAGCGGTCCGGATTTCCCTGCGATGCCTGGTGGCTCGACATCGTATTCCGTGACCTCGACTGGGGGCGGCTTTTCGATCAGCAGTTCTGCGATCACGGAGTTCAGCGGGCCTTACGGTCTCGGCGTGAATTCGTCCTGCCCGAATCCCGTGACCGGCGCGATCATGACGCGGCTGTACCGACGCGGGAGCAACGCACCGGACACGAACACCGGCACGCTGTGGATCGTTTGGGCCAAGCTCGAACAGAACTTCAAGGTCCAATAGCGTGCCTGGCAATATTCAGAACGCCGCGCCGAATGGCGTAATGCCCGCCTCGCTGTGCACCGCGTTCACCGAGCTGCGGGAGTACGCGCAGCTTCAGAATCAGTATCACGGCGGGACTGTCCAGCGGTTGCAGCTCGCGCAGACGTCGCGCCGCACATTTCGTCTGAGCAAACGTCTGAGTGCCTCAGTGTTCTCCGCGCTGTACAACTTCTGGACTACCCAAAACGGCGGCCTGACACCCTTCGCGTTTTACGATCCGTTCGATGTCGCCGCTGGCCAGCAGATCGGCAGCAATTATGATCCCACCGGCAACACTACGCAGGGCCGCGTGACCGTGGTGTTTCGGGGCAACTGGGTCCAGGCGACCGACATTGCTCGGACGAGTGTGCAGTCGCTGGAACTCGTCGAGGTTGGATAGGCGATCCTTGCGGCTAGGCTAGTCACGCGCACCCACTGCATCCACCGCGAGCGCACCCATACCCGGCCAGGCGAAAATCTTCTCTATTACGGCCGCTCCACCGACTAGGAACGGCAACGCAAGACCATAGATGGTCACGATCGGCATGAGGGCGTTGCGCAGCGCATGACGCAGCACCACCCGTCCTTCAGGCAACCCGCGCGCACGCGCTGCAATCACATACTCCTCGTTCAGAACACCCAGGAGCTCGCTGCGCATGTAGCGTGCGGTTCCCGCGGCCGATCCAAGTGCCAAGACGGTCACGGGCAACACCAAGTGCCAGAGGCGGTCGAAGAACCTGCCGGGCGTCGAATACAGAAGATAGTCCAGCGATCGCGTCTGTGAGATCGGGAACCAGCGAAGGGTGACCGCAAACAGAAGGATGAACATCACCGCCACCCAGAACTCCGGAACCGAGTAAATGATTAGGGAACCGAGTGACACCACCTTGTCGAACGCGGAGTGCTGCTTCACCGCCGATGCGATTCCGATCCCAATTCCGATGATCGCGCCCAGGACCAGCGCCAGAACTGTGAGTTGCAATGTGTAAGGCAAACGTTCCACGATCAGCGTCGAAACAGGACGGTGGTACTGGAAGGACTCGCCCAGATCACCGCGCGCCAGATTCCGCGGCCATACTACGTATTGCACCGGTATGGGGCGATCGAGACCGTATTTGTGCCGGATGAGCTGCTCCAATTGGGGATCGAAGGGCCGGCCCGTAGCGAATGTTTCGCGGTGCTTCTGCATATACATCTCGATCGGGTCTCCGCGGTATGGCGAACCGTCCAGCCCGCGGATGCGCGTGCTGGCAATCGTGGTGTTCGCAAATGGATGCAGGAATGTCAGGGGAAGATCCGCTTTGAAGATGCTCGTAATTTCTCGGTGAAGCTGCTCCTTCACCTCGGGATCGAAGGCCGCCTTCGCTTTTTCCAGCAGCTCAAAAAACACGGGGTTGGCGTAGCCGATGCCGCGCAACTCCTTTTCCAGGTTCCCGGCTCCCCGGCCAGCGATCATGGCCTCGAATTCCGCGCCTTTATACCGCTCAAGGATCTGGCTGTAGTCGGAAACGGCGGTGATGTCCATTCGGACGCCGAGACGCTTGAACTGGTCTTGCACGTACACAGCAGACGGAAGACTCTCTGGGGAGAGAACTTGCTATTAGCGCCTTAAAGCGCAATGGCTGGGCGTCACGTTCGCGCAGTCCCCGGCGACCCCGCACCCATCCAGCTTGGTCGAGGAGCCTTCCGGCAAGCTCCGGATTGTAAGGATTCGGCTCTGCGAAGTCACCGCGGCGAAGTTGCTCACCGGTCCGCACGAAGTCTACAGGATGAGCATCCACAGGCAGGTTCTGCACCTGTAGCAGCTCGCGCCGATTGATCGCGTATGACTGAGAGCGTCGCCTTCCGCGCAAGGGATCGTCACCCGCACGGGCCGAGACTCCCCCCGCCGCGTTGCGGCGATTTAAGACGGCGGAGGTGCGGGGCGCAGCCTGAGAGCCCGGTCCGGCGTCAGCCGGATGCGCAACTGGCCCGCCCGCTTGGAAAACCAAGAGAAAGTCAGGCCTTGCGGAGATCGCCGCTCATAATCTCCGCACCTTGAGCGGAGAAAGCCCTTGCGCCCTGCGGAGATTACAGGCTATAATCTCCGCATGGAGAGCGGAGGATGTATATCCATGAGCTGAAGGACTGGCCACGGTTCGACTGGAACGCGGAGAAGCTTGCCGGGCCGCTCGCCTCCGTCCGCCATCGGCAGGGCCGGCTCAGCGGCCACATGGAGGCATTGGGATTCAATCTCCGGCAGGAGGCCGTCCTCCAGACCCTCACGGCGGACGTGCTCAAAAGCAGCGAGATCGAAGGCGAGAAGCTTGACGCGGAGCAGGTCCGCTCCTCCATCGCGCGTCGCCTTGGCATGGACATCGGCGCCCTCAAACCCGCCGACCGGCATGTCGAGGGCGTGGTCGAGATGATGCTCGACGCCACGCGCCACTATGACCAGCCGCTGACGGAAGAGCGGCTGTTCGCCTGGCATGGCGCAATGTTCCCCACAGGACGCAGCGGCATGACGAAGATCAGGACGGGGGCATGGCGCGACGACAGGACCGGGCCGATGCAGGTGGTCTCCGGCCCCATCGGGAAGGAGCACGTTCATTACGAAGCGCCGAAGGCGAGCCGCGTGCCCCGCGAGATGAAAGCCTTCCTCAAATGGTTCGAGGGCGGCGAACAGATGGACCCGGTGCTCAAGGCCGGACTTGCGCATCTGTGGTTCGTGACCATCCACCCATTCGACGACGGCAACGGCCGCATCGCGCGCGCCATCGCCGATATGCAGCTCGCACGCTCCGAAAATAGCGCGCAGCGGTTCTACAGCATGTCGGCGCAGATCCGGCAGGAGCGCAATGCCTATTACGACATACTCGAACGCACGCAGAAGGGCACGATGGACGTGACGCCCTGGATGGACTGGTTCCTCGGCTGCCTTGGCCGCGCCATTGACGGCGCGCAGGACATCCTGAGCGCCGTTCTCCGGAAGGCCCGGTTCTGGGAGCGGATCAAGGACGTGCAGCTCAACGAGCGCCAGCGCCTCATCGTCAACCGTCTGCTGGACGGGTTCGAGGGCAGGCTCACGTCCTCGAAATACGCTACGCTCGCAAAATGCTCTCAGGACACCGCGCACCGCGACATTCTCGCGCTTGTCCGGCGTGGCGTCCTTGTCCGGAATCCTGAGGGCGGACGCAGCACCAGCTATTCGCTCGCTCCCGCTGGATAGGCTTTTCACCCCCGCTCTTCCCCGCGCAAGGGATCGTCACCCGCCAGGGCCGACACTCCGCCCGGCCGCGTTGCGGCGATTAAGAAAGCGGAGGCTCGGGGGAGCGTCAGCGGGCAAAGCGCGGATGCGCCCCGGCCAGCTCCGCAAGCACGATCTGCGGGTAAAATGGAATGCGATGCGGAATCCCGATGACAACCCGCGCACCGACGACGTCGAAAAACTCCTGTCCGAGCAGAAGGCGCTCGAAGACCGCAAACAGGCCCTCATCGCCGATCTCCCGAAGCAGAAGGAAGCCGCGATCAGGGACTTCGACGAGAAGCTCGCCAGGCTTGGACACCACTCCGGCCCAAAAGCGCCGAGGCGCAGCCATCACAAGAGGCCCGCGGCTGCGCCACAGGGAGGGGGCGCGAAGGAGAAGGGCAAGCCGGAGTAGACCCCGTGAGCGAGGCGCCGTTCACGAAGCTCTACCCGGCCAGGCTATGGAAGCCGGAGATGGAGGATATGATCTGGTGGCATCTGCCCATCGTCAGGTCCCCGTATATCGGCTGCCCGAAGCTGGAGAACTGGCCTTACGACATCCTGACCTGTATTTCAATTTCGTGCCGGCGGTCTGGGATGATCCGCGCAACAGGGAGCTGTTCGCGCGCGCGGGAAAGCACGTCCTTGAAAAGTACGGAGAACAGCGATAGCCCCTGAACAGGCTAGAAGATTTTGTACCATTTTTGTACCACTGACCTGGTTTTGAGCTTTTGACCACTTCCACGACTTTTTAGAATCAACACGTTACGAGAGTCAAAAATCCTGTCAAGTTCGTGATTCGAATCCATGCCGGGGAGCCATTGCCTTCAACGACGAACCGCCGCCCCTCCGTTTGTGGACAGCATCAGGCTCGCAACAGGTCGCGACATCCCCAGCATTGCGCGAGTTACACCCAACGAGGTTGTGGATCCATGCGCTCTTCAGAGGCCGAAAAAATCTAACTGCTGCTTTGAGGCCGCCAACTTGGGAGCCTGCCACGCATCCGTATCTTTCAGGCCGTTGAAGGGCTTGTCCGTTTCGGCAAGGAAGGCCCGGTAGCGATAGTGAGCATACGCTCCGATGATATTCACCGCGTATGCTTCGGCGAGCTTCTTGTCGCCATGCACGATGATGAAATTCTCATCGTTCTTGCTGCTGGCGCTGCTCGAGAAGTTGTGGCTGCCGGTAATCACAATCGGGTCGTCGGAAAACGGATCGATCACGGCGACCTTGCTGTGAATGATCGCGAAGCCGACCTGCTGTACAAAGTCCCGATGGCTGAGTTCCGCGATGTCCCCGGCGAATCTGGCCATTCCGTGCTTCACCCCTTCGGGCTGGACGATATCGAGATGACTCGGGATCTGCCGCGTCCCGTCGATCAGGTTCACGTCCACGGCGCTTTCGTCGTTCCGGCCGTTCGGAAGCTCGCTCACTACGCCGCGAACGTACAAATCGGCTCGGCCGGATAGGCGCGCGACCGTGGCGAACAGTCCTGCGGCGCCGGGAGTAAACATAAGGAACAGCACTCCTTGCCTGGCGCTCTCCACGGCATTCGTCAACGCCGTCATGTCGACGCCCTTCTTAGTGCGGCTGAACCATACGGTCGCGCGGATCTGGCCGGGAACGTCTTGCCCGACGGGTTTCGGCGTCGAGTTCGATTTCACCAGGTCGTCCGGGAATTCGCTTTTTGCCGCGCGCAGGCGGCGCCATTGATCCAGGTAAATCTGCGCGATTTCCGCATCCTGGATCAGCAAACCGTTGTTAACCTGAGTGCACAGTCCGGTCGGAGTCCAATTCGTGCTGCCGGTCCAGGCGATCACCGGGTTGCCGTCCCGGTCGGTCCGGACAAGAAACTTGTTGTGTCCCAATGCGCCCGGGGAGATAAAGCGGTTGTGGAATTCTACGTCGACCTTGGCATCCCGCAGCGTTTTGCGGGCCTTCTGGTTCTCGTCCCGCGCGCGTGCATCGGCAATCGTTTCGCCTTGCCTGGGTGTAATCGATCCGTTCGAAAGCACGACGTGCGCACGCTTTCCAAGGGTCGTCAGTCCAGCGATCAGTTCGGGATCGCTCAATTCGTACAGCGCGGCGAAAACCTCGCCGCCTTGCTCGGCAGCCAGCCGCAGTTGTTCGAGCATGGCCTTCCGCAGATCGCCGGAGAGGAAATCGCGAATCGTCTTTTCTGTTTCATCGGTCAGATTATTTTTGAACTCCTTGGCCGACAGATTGTGTTCCTTCAAATATCTCGCGATGAACTGGGAAATCACGAAGCCGCGGTTGAAAAACGGTTGGAACGTGGCGCCTTCGGAGACACCCAGGATCCGTGGCTCACTCCATGCGCTGGCTTCGGCCGCCAGTGGTTCCAGTTTCCCAGCGCTATTGCGGATCACGGGAATTACGCGGTATTGAACTTTATCGCCGGTATTGGTGTCGTGATCGGTCCATGAGAAGAGCTGGAAAGGCCACTCCGTGGAAGGCTTGGCGAACCCGTGGCCCTGGGGATCGGGAGGGAGAGGTTCGTTTTCAAAGCCGATGCGGTTGGGGAGAAACTCGTCCACGGAGGTATTGCGGCCGGACTGGGTTATACGGCGCTCGATGGCAAAACCGCGACAGCCGGAAATGGGAGCAGGAATGCGCCAGTACAATAATGCATCGTCTTCGTTAACGAGGACCCTCACTGTTACGGGCATCAGGCGGTTCCTTTCCTTCGGGAATTGTATATGAATGCAAGGATCCCGTGTGACGGCGGCCCGGGCATTCGGCAACTTCTGCTTTGAATTTTGCAAACCGGACCACATCCACAAAAACGCGGCAGCACCAGCAAGGGCCGGTGCTGCCGCCAGGGTCCTCTTTCTGCGGGGGCTGCGGGGAACAGCGACTGCCGCCCGAGGAAGTCACGGTCGTCCTCCGAAGCGTCACTTCCGCCCAACGGCGACAGTCACGTTCTTTGTGGGACCCGCACTTGCGGCGACTTCTCTCTCGACCGCACCCTTCCGCAGTTCCAGACCAGTGTTGGAGTCCGGGGTCCAGACGTGCGCCAGGAAATAGTCGTTTCCATAGCGGCGGAACACCAGTTCTCCCTTGGCCGGAGCGGACGGGCGGATCGCGGAAATGGTCTGGAATGCGGCCGCCGTCCGGCTGCCGTCGTCGCTTTGCACCTTCAACATGCCGGTGGTATAGGTGACATGGTATTGGCCGGCGGGCAGCGCCAGATCGCCCACGCGAAAGTCAAACGGGATGGTAGCCCGCATGGCGATCGACTGGGCATAAAGGCCCGAACACGCCGTCAGAATCAGTCCAATTGCGAAACCTCGTTTCATTGTTTTTCTCCTTTTCGAGTTCTCCGAACGTAGCGCAGGACCCCGCGCGAACTTACTGGTTTGTTGCAGGTGGGTTACTGCCGCAGGCCGTTGCGCCTCGCACAAGATAGCGCAGCGCGCGGGAAAGTCCGCCGTTTTTTTTCGAAAGCGCCTTTTGCGGGATTGACAAAAGGCGCCAAGAGGGCGGAGAACGGCTTCTCCCGGCTGGCGGACTGGCGGGAGCGTTTCCGCTATCGGTGGTAGATATAGGTGTATTCTGGCGAACGATTTGTTTCGCCGCGTGCGGATCAGCGGGCCGCCCGCGGTTCGGAGTCCAGGTTCGTGTGAATTCATTCAAACAGGAGCAAGCTGATGAATAATCTAGGCCGTATCTGCGCTCTATCGTTTGCGTCGCTGCATTGCTGGGCCGCGGTGACCGTGACGGTGGGAACCAATCCTAATGCGGTGGTCCTGAGCGGGAAGATCGTCGTTCCCGATCAGATTATTGACGGCAAGGTGGTGATTCAGGGCTCTGATATCGCTTGCGTCGGCGCTACGTGCACCGAACCTGCCGGAGCCACCTCCTTCACGGTCACCGACGGTTTCATCTTTCCGGGATTCGTCGACGCGCATAATCATGTGGCCTACAACGTCCTGGGGAAGTTCGCGCCTCCGCACCTGTTCCAGAATCGTGGCCAATGGCAGCGTACCCCGGACTACAAAACGTTCAAGGCGCCTTACAACGAGATCCGGGATAAAGGGTTGGCGTGCGAAATGATCAAGTACGGCGAGATGAAGGCCCTGATCAGCGGGATCACCACCATCCAGGGCACCTCTCCAGCCAGCCCATGCATCGAAACCCTGGTTCGCAACGCAGAGAACCGCAACGGGCTCGGCGTCGATTCGAGGCTGATTCGCACCTACATTCTCGATATCGGCAGCTTCGATCAAACCATCGATTTTTCCGTCACAAAGTCGTTCGTGGTGCATCTGGCGGAGGGAATCGATCAAAAATCGCGCGATGAGTTCGCCATCTTAAAGAAGAAGGGCCTCCTGAAGCCGCAGACCGCGATTATTCACGGAACCGCTTTCGAAGATGCCGAGTTTGAAGAGATGGGCCGGATCGGAGCCAAACTGATCTGGTCGCCGCAGAGCAATCTTGCGCTGTACGGCAAGACGACTCAAATTCCCCTGGCGCTGAATCATGGCGTCAACGTCTCGCTGGGCGTGGACTGGAATCCGACGGGCAGCGACGACATTTTTCAGGAATTACGGGTCGCCGCGCGGGTAAACCAGGAGCAGTTTGGCGGGGCGATCCCCAAATCCAACTGGATCAAGATGATCACCTCCAACCCAGCCGCGGCCTTGGCGCTGGACAGCAAAATCGGAAAACTTGCAAGCGGGCTGAAGGCCGATATCACCGTACTGGCGGCCAGCGATCCGGATCCCGCCGACAGCCTGCTTAAGACGCATCTGCCGGACGTGCAGATGGTCTGGGTGGGCGGAGAGTTACTCTATGGCGACGCAGACGTTGTTCAGAAAGTGAAGCCGGGCGCCTGCGAGACGCTCGACGTCCATGGCTCCAGCAAGCGGATCTGCGTGAAAGACACCAAGCATCCGGTACCGAAGAGCGAGCAAACAAAGCAGCAGATCCAGGATGCCCTAAAATCCCGCTTCTCGAGTCTGGCTCCCTTGGTGCCCTGAGGACACGGGCGCCTCAGGGCTTCAGAAAGAATAACGTGTTGTCGTCGTTTCCCCCCGCGATGCCGGCGCCGTTAGCGCTGATAAACATCGGCCAGCACATTTTGTTCGTATGTGCCTCCCACAGGGTTGCGCCCGTGTTGTCGAACAGGTAGAACGTGCCGGGAATCTTGTCCGGGTAGCCGTCGGCGGCGGTGATCCGGGTCCCGGAGGAATCGATACTAGTGGTATTGGGCCAGTGCCCCAGGTGCTGCTCCCATTCCTTAGTGAGAGCCCCTCCGGAAGTGGAGATTTTGAGTAGCCGGCCGCGCCCTCTGGACCATTTCTCATTGTTGAGGAGCGTCTCTCCAGGTCGCAGTCCGGTTCGGTCAAAATCGTTGACTACCGCGGTAACGAACGAGGCGTCATCCGAGACCGCCACAAAACGGACGTTGTGGTGACCACCCGTGTTCCGGTCGAACGTGCTAAAGCGTGCGACGGGTCCGGGAGAAGCAGCCTGCATGGATGCCAGAGTAAGCAGGTAAATAAAATCGCCGCCGCAGGCCACGAACGCAGTACCGGCCCGCGCGACGGAAACGCATCGCAGCTTTACAGGCTCGGCAAGGGAGTCCGGGATTAGGGGGTTCTGCGGCTCCAGCGCTGTCCACGTCAGGGCGGGCTGGAGGCCATTCTTGTTGATACAGATCAGGTAGACCTTTCCTTTTTGGTCGGCTGCCGCTAGCCATTGCCCGGAAGGATGCAAAGCGACAGTTTCCGAATATCCGCCTAGCGCGACTTCAGCCGCTGCCGCGTAGCTGCCGTTCGCGCCGCGCTGAAACACGTAGACGATTTTTTCCGCTACCGCCGCCAGCACGCTGCCATCGGCCGACAGCGAAATACAGTTCACCCGGGCGGGGATGTCGGACTTGTCCAGCAACTTCCTGTGGCTCGCCACATCGTAGGCGCGAAGCAACCCGGTGACTGGAAACGTCGTGCGCAACAGACCTCCTCCAGCAGCGATAGTTCCATCACCGGAAATCGCCACCGCGTAGATGCCTTCATCCCCCGGATACTCGTCCGCAAAAAGCCTGGTGCCGGCGCCGGCCGTGTCGTAGCAGTACAATCCGAACTTCCCGTCGACCAGGTTGCGAGTAGTTCCCTCATAAGGGTGGTAGTAAGTACCGGCCACTATTCTGCTGGCGTCATCGCAAATCGCCGTCCAGTTCACCATGTATTGGTCGTCACAGCCCTCTCTTGCGGAACAAAGGGGCTGCGCAGAAAGCGCATCCTTCCAAACGATCCCCATGTGAATGTCCTCCTCCGTCGCCCGCCGGGGACAACGCCGTGTCTAGCGGGGCAGTCCGATCTTTGCGCAGAGTTCCTGAAACCGTGGATCGCTGCTCAAACTGTCAAAATGGGATTCCACTTTGAGGTACTGAATCAAAGGATCGTGAACGGTGTAGGCGGCCTGAAGCTCGATGATGGCCCGCTCGCGGTCCTGGAGGCCTAGATACAGCGCCGCCAAGGCCGCCCTGGAGACAAATCTTCCCGGCGCTTGCAGTCGCTTCAGAATCTGGAGCGCTTCGGCGCTGCGGCCCGAACGCGCCAACGCGTACGCGTAATAGCACAGGGTGGCCGTGGTGTCATCGCCGAGCGCGATCGCTCTTTGGTAGGCCGCGATCGCCGCCGGAAACTGTCCGGAGCCGCCGTTGACGAGGCCGGTCCACGCCCACAGCGCCGGCGCTCCCGGATCGGCGTCCAGTGCGGGCTTGAGAATATCCAACGCGTCCTGGTAGCGCCGGGCATTGTAGTAGACCGCAGCGGCGTCCACCGCCGTGGAAACTCCGAGCGGATCTAACTCGCGCGCCTTCTGGCTTTGGAGAACCGCCTCATCGAACCGGTCCGTCAGACTCAGATAGATTGCGAACCCGTTGCGCGCGTCGGCCAGGTTCGGGCTCAGCTCGATGGCCTGGCGGTACTCGCGCTCCGCCTGCCACCACTCCCACTGATCCTTCTTGATATCCGCCAGGACGGCGTGCGCCTCGGCCAGGTTGGGGTCGGCCGCCAGCGCCCGGGACACTTCCGCCTCCGCTTTCGGAAGCATGTCCCGGGCGCTGAAGATGGCCGATCCTCCGAGCAGCCGGTAGACGTTCGCCAGTTCCGCATGCGCCAGCGCGAAACCCTCATCCACGGCGATCGCCGCCTGGTAGGTGTTCATCGCGTTCACGCTGGCTTCCGGGTTGTGCAGACGCCGCAGGTATCGCGCCCGCAGCAGGAGCTCGAACGCCTCAGGTTTCACATTTTGCGCCTGGCCGAACAATTTTTCGCCGGCGCTGAGCCTGGACCGGATCTGAAGAGCTGTGTCCCGCGTAATCTGCGCCTGGGTGGTGGCTACGCCGGAGAGCCGAGTCTGGTATTGTCCGCCCCATAACTGCGTTCCGTCTAATCCGCTGACCAGCTCGGTGGTGATCCGGAGTTGCCCGCCGGCCTCGCTGAGGCGTCCGGTGACCAGCGCTTTTACGCCCAGCCGCCGGGCCACTTCCTTCGGGTTGAGTCCTTCGGCCTGGAATTGGAAACTGGAATTGCGCGCGATCACTTTGACGTCCGGAAGCTGGGCTAACGCGTTGATCAGGCTTTCGCTGATCCCCTCGCACAGGTATTGGAGTTCCGGTTTGTGCTGGCTGTTCAGGAACGGGAGGACCGCGACGGACGGGATCGATCCCGCGGACAGCGTGTTCCAGTAGTTCCAGATTTCCGCTCCCGCCGCGAGCGTTCCGGCGGCGGCGACCGCCGTCAGGAAGCGCCGCCGCGAGGGCGGCGCGAGAGCCTCCGATACTTCCAAAGCCGAGGGGAACCGGCGGGAGGGATCGGGATCCAGACACCGGCGCACGGTTTTTTCCCATCGCGAAGGCACGCGTCCACCGGCGCTGTCGGCGCCGCGCTTCGGCGGGGCGCCGGGACGTTTGCCGGACCCCATCTCATGCAGGATGATCCCCAGCGCGTAAATATCGGACGCGATCGAGGGTTGCTCGCCCTTCAACAACTCCGGCGCCATGTACGCGGGCGTGCCGAAGTGCGCAGCGGTGATTTGCGGCTGGTTGGTTTTCGAGATCCGGGCCAGGCCAAAATCGGTGATCACAGCCCGCAACGATCGATCGCTGCTGGTGGTGAGGATCACGTTGTTGCTTTTCAAGTCGCCGTGGACTACCTGGTTCCGATGCGCTTCGGCCAGACCGGCGCAGAGCTGCTGGGCGATGCGGCGCGCTTCTTCCTGAGGGAGCCGGCCTTTCCGGATGCGTTCGGCCAGCGTTTCACCCTCCAGAAACTCCATCGAAAGGAAATCAATTTCGCCTTCCGGAGTGGACGCAGTATGAATTTCGAAGATTTTGCAAACGTTGGGTTGGCTGATTTCGCGGGCCAGGCGCACTTCCGGTGGAAGCCGCCGCGTAAAACCGGGCTTGGCGCACTTGATGGCGATGCGGCGCTCCAGACGCTCGTCGTAGGCCTCGTAGACGATTCCCATCCCGCCCTGCGCGACCTCTTGCAAGATCCGAAAGCGTCCGACCAGAAGGTCGCCGGGTTGGAAGCGCGGCTCCTGCAAAAGGGGACCGCACAAGGGCTCCAGCAGGAAGCCATCCATCCGAGCCTCCCATTGGACGTATTCCCAGGCTCTTTGAAAGAGCTCCGCGTCTCCGGAACTCGCGGAGAGCAAGTACGACTCGCGTTCGTGGGGCGGCTGGGTGAGCGCCGACTCCACCAGCGCCATGAGCAGATCATTGTCCGCCACGTTGCGATTCCGCCCTTTCGAAGAGCCACTGGCGGGCATCCCGCCACATCCGCTGCATCGTGCGCAGTTTGATTCCCAGGGCGTCCGCGGCTTCGTCGTCGGTCAGCCCCAGGAAAAATTTCATTTCGACCAGAGTGGACCAGTCCGGCTGCACCTCGGAGAGCTTGTCAAGCAGCCCGTCGATGGTCAGCGCCAGGTCGATTTTGGCTTTGTCGGCGGGAAGCAGGGCCTCCAGCCCTTCCAGGGGTACGAACTCCGCCTGGGGCCGGCCGCGTGCGTGATCGATCAGGTATCGGCGCATTACTCTAGCTGCTATAGCGAAGAAATGCTGCCGATTCCGCCAATCTCGATCCCGGGCCGCGACCAGGCGGGCGTAGATCTCGTCCACCAGTTCCGTAGCCTGCAAGGTGTGACCCGGGCGTTCCCCTTTCATGAGGTAGTGCGCTAACCGCCGCAAACGCGGAAAAACAATGGCAAAAAGCTGATTTTCCGCCTCACGGCTTCCAGCCCTCCACTGATGCAAAAGTTCGGTAATATCCGCGCTTGGGTTCGCCATTTGGCCGTTTCGGTGTCCCCCTGTATAACACATCAGTTCCAGGGGAAAAAGCCCGTTCATTCCGAGCGCCTACACCTTTCGCAGTCAGGGAATCGTAGCGCGCGGGGCAAACGCCCGCACGCCAGAGTGCGAAGTTGGCAGACACACGATCGCCAACCCGAACATGGGTCCGGCCGAGCCCACGGACTCCACGCGTGCCGGCGACGTCGGAAACCGGCAGTAGGGGCCGGGAGTGCGTCAACGGACAATGGCCAATGGCGATCGCGAGATCGCGGCAGTTCAAGGAAACAGCCCGGATGGGAATCCGCACCTGGTGCTCGCCGGGATCCAGTAAACTGCGTTTTCCCCAGGGGAGCGACTCGATGCCGCTACCCGGGGTGATTTGGCAGGGATTCGCGAGTTATTGGAGGCTGAACAGATACTTCCAATTCCGCTCTTCTGAAAGCACGGCTGCGGCCGTGCCGCGAGCCTTTGTGATCAAAGCGGGTTGCATGCCGGAGCGCATAAATGCGCTGCGGCAAGAGCCACTAGGGCGAAAGGACTCGCGGCGTTCTTCGCATGACGCGCTCGGTTTCTATCTCCACTCTTTCGCCGCATCACGGGCCGCGGCGGTGGCCGCGCGGAAATCCCGCTGGGCAAGCATCAAGCGAGCCTCGTCAATCGCAAAGAAGGTTTGTTGCGCACGACGCATCTGTGGACTCTCGGGATCGTCTTTAGATTTCAAGACGCCTTTCAAACAAAAAGAGAGGGCATCCACGATAGATTCGGCCTGGGGGCGATTGCCTCGGGTCAACTGCACGATTAATTCGCGGATACTCGCTGTAACTTCGGCTGGGTGCACTTAGAATTCCCCCTTCAAGAACTGCCCGCCGGCGCACGATGAAGAAGCGACGCCGGACTTACGGATACGACGAAACTCTGAGGCTGCTTGAGTATGACAGCGAATGAGAAAAACGGCAAACAGCGCCTGACAGTGTCCCACCACCAGGCGCGATTCTCCGTACGGACGGCCTACCAGCGGTTTCGAGAGCCGCGATTCCCGCCGCCACCGAAGCGATTCCCCGATGGTCGTTCCCCCTTGGGGCGGGCTTCATTCACATTCAGGGCTCTACCGTCCAATTCGCGGCCGTTTAACTCGGCGATCGCGCGGTCTGCTTCGGCGTTATTATTCATTTCCACGAAGCCGAATCCGCGGGCCTGTCCAGTATCGCGATCCGTGACGAGGCTTACACGATCCACCGTTCCGTAGCTTTCAAACATCGACCGGAGCGCTTCTTCCGTCGCCCCATAGCTGAGATTACCAACAAAAATATTCTTCACTTGTTTCCTTTCGAGTTGCAGAGTCAATCGAGGCAGGATCGGACGAAGGTAGTTTAACCGGACGAAGCGAAAAAGCCAGAATCAGCGGACTGCGAACTAATTTAGTTTAGCACTGAAGCGGTCAGAACACAAGGCTTTTCTCAACTGCGCCGCGTTTTACCTGCCGAGAATCCTATTTTCACGGAAGCAGGCGCTCCAGCGGCGCTTCGTGCGCCCTGGCTGCGAACGAGAGTGGAAATAAGCCGGCGATAGGCCGTAGCGAGGCTGGAAGTGGAGGCTGGGGAGCCATGCTGTTCGTTTCCATTGCTGTCGACTTCCCCCGATGACGGGCAAATCGTTGCCCCAGCGGCTGTCCGTTCTTCCCGGCCGTCAACGCGGCATCTGCCAGAAGGCGTAGTCGGCCCTCGCCCACGATACGTTCGATCGCATTCCCGGCGCATGTCCAGGCAACATCGTGTTCCGCGCAGCCGGCCCCCGCGATGTTTCACAATGGATTTTCCACCTTTACCATGTGCGTTAAAAGTTAAAAAGGGTTCATCACTTTTACGCCGTGCGAGTGGAAAACGCGGGTCGGGAGCAGGGGAAGTTGTGAAAATTTTGGACTTTCCTCGCCAAGACGCGAACCTGTCGCCGCAGGGAAGTCTCCGGCTGGACGGTCCATACATTACGGACTGTATTCAAAGCGGAACTTCTTTGTGTTTATGATGATCCAGAGTTCGCTTTGGGAGGCAAGGAATCAGAGCAGCGGTTAGCCGGGGATATCACTGTCCTCTTCTTCCAAAAAGTCGATTTTGGGTTGCGAGGCGGTTGTGAGCATCTCGGTCTTACCCGCCATCGACATCGCTTCATTCGCTTGAACATTTCGTTGAAAATGCTTGGAAAGGACAAGTCGTGCGCACATATTTGTTACGTTTCCTAGGATTTCTTTCGATTGCTGCGCCGTTGGCATTCGGCCAAGGGGGCACGGCAACGATCACTGGTACGATCACCGACCCCGGTGGGCTGGCGGTTGCAGGAGCGGCCGTTGAAGCTAAGAACACAGCCACCGGAGCATTGTATACGGCGGCGTCGACTTCTACAGGCAACTATGCGATCCCGAACCTCCCTGTCGGCAGCTATACGCTGACGGCGACGTCGCAGGGATTCAAGACGTACACTCACACCAACCTCACCTTGTCGGCGGCCCAAGTGCTGCGGGAAGACATCCCTCTGCAAGTCGGCGCGGTCACGGAATCCGTGACGGTACAGGCCGAAGCTACGCTGCTGAAGACCGAAACCGGCGATCAATCCACCAACATAACCTTGCAGCAGTTACAGGATCTACCGCTGTTGGGCGTGGGCACTGCCAACTCCGGCAGTACGGGCGTTCGCAACCCGTACAACGCGATTCAGACGCTGCCGGGAGTGAACAACTACAACCTCAACACGGGCGGTTTGTTCTATGTCAACGGGCTGGGCGGCGGCTTCCAACTCACCGAGACGATGCGCGTGGAAGGCCAGGATGCGACCTCGCGCTTCTTCAATGCCTACGACTACGTGCAGATGTCCCAACCTAACGCGGATGCGATTCAGGAAGTCTCCTACCAGGCCAGCAACTACGCTCCCGAATTCGGACAGGCCGGCAACGTGGTCATCAACATGACGATGAAGTCCGGGACCAATCAATATCACGGGAGCGGTTTCGATTACTTCGTCAACGAAGACCTGAACGCGGGGTATCCGTACACCACCAGCGCGAGCGGGAGCGGCAACAAAGTGCGGCCCACCAACCGCCGCAACGATTTCGGCGGCACGCTGGGCGGGCCGATCAGTATTCCCAAGGTCTACAACGGCAAAGACCGGACCTTCTTCTTTTTTGCATACGAACAATATCTGGAAAACAACCTGTACTCGTTCACCGACACGGTTCCGACGTCCGATTACTTGAATGGCAACTTCTCGCATATCTCGCCCAATGGAGATTGCAGCCTGTGCCCCACATACGGCATCACGACCGCGCCTTTGGGCGGCCTCAATGCGCAGGGCAGGCCCAACTACACCGACGCTCTTAACCGCGCGGTGTACGCCAACGAGATCTATGACCCCATCACGCGCGCCGTCGATCCGGCCAGCGGCCGGGCTTACGCCAATCCGTTTGTGAATAACGTCATTCCGTTGACGAGATTCGCCCAAAGTTCGAAGGCGATCCAATCACTTTTCCCGACGGCGCAGAGTGCCAACTTGACCAATAATTACACCGGAAGAGTCCCGGGCAATCGTTACTCCGCGATCCCGTCGTTCAAGATTGACCATAATATCTCGTCCAGGGACAAACTGTCGTTCTACTGGTCGAGGATCAACACGGAATCGCAAGTGTCAGTTCCGTTTGGGGGCGCCGACGGTCTGCCGCTGGAGATCGGGCAGTATCGCGGAACGTTTATCCCCAACTATACGCTCCGGCTCAACTATGACCGGACCGTGACGCCGACGCTGCTCCTGCACCTGGGCGCGGGCTACTATCACACCAGGTTCAGCGATGCTGCGCCGGAACTGAATTTTGATCCCACCTCCATCGGGCTCTCCGGGTTTCTCATTCACCGCAATTTCCCGGTGATCACCGGATTGTGCACGGCGCCTAGCCTCTTCGGGGCTTCCCAAGGCTGCGGCGGTTATGGCGGGATGCAGCAACTCGGCCCCGGCGCCGGCCAATCGCTCACCTACGAAGAGAAGCCGAGTTTCAACGCTACGGCCACCTGGGTCAAGGGGAACCACAATTTCAAGTTCGGCGCGGAGATGTACCTGGAGCAGAATCTGCCGGGGACGATTTCCCTGGTCAGGCTTACGGGGGGGCTGAATGCGACTTCGTTGCCCGAAAACCCCACCGTCGGATTCGGCGGGTTTGACCAAGGTTTCGGTTATGCCAGTTTCCTGCTCGGCGACTACAACAGCACCACTCAGGGGCCGAATGAGTTTTACCGGTTAGGATCCCAGACGTGGGGACTTTACGCTCAGGATTCCTGGAAGCTGACGCGCAAGCTGACCTTGGATTACGGGTTGCGTTGGGACTACTTTACACCCGAGCACGAAACCTACGGACGCCTGGGGCAATTGGACGCGACCGCGCCAAACGCCAACGCTGGAGGCCGGCTGGGCGCCGTGCGCTACGCCAACACCTGCAATTGCGATTTTTACAAGTCCGCGTATCCGTACGCCATCGGTCCCCGGATCAGCGTCGCCTATCAGATCACACCGAAGACGGTGTTCCGGGGCGGCTTCGGGATCACTTACCAGTTTGTGGGGCAGCCCGGTGGCGCCGTGGTCGGCACGGCGGGGCTCAATCAGCCCGCAGGCGTCAACTCCTATGTGGACGTGTCGCAGCCGGGCTCGATTGTGGCTCCCACCTGGCCGGTGACGGACCCCAACGTCTATCCGGTCCTCGGAACCACCGCGCCAGCGCCCTATGTCCCGGATGCCAACCAGAACCGGCCTCCTCGCATCACGCAATGGAGCATTGGGTTCCAGCGGGAGATCACCCGCAACTTTGTGGTAGAGGCTTCCTATGTCGGCAATCGCGCGGCCTGGATCCAAGGACTCCCCGGCGGCCCGCTGGGCTTCCTGAGCCAGCTCTCCGCCTCAAGTTTCGCCCAATATGGCTTGTACCCCTACCCCGGGACGGGTCCGGCAGGTTACAGCTACAAGCCCGCGGGTCTCAACTGTGTGGCCGGAAATGACTGCGACCGGGCGCTTCTCACGCAGGCGCTGGGTAGTCCCGCAGTCCAAGCAAAACTGGCCTCTGTAGGTTTGGCTGGCTGGACGCCTTATGCGGGCTTCTCTCCGGGCAACACGCTGTTGAGCGCCCTTTATCCCTATCCTCAGTTCGGAAACCTGGGCGTGTCCGGATCGCCGACCGGGGCCTCCAAATACGACTCCCTTCAGGTCAAGGTTACCAAGCGCTATTCGCATGGACTTCAGGTTTTCGGCAGCTTTACCTGGGGCCAAGGTTTCACGCGGCCTATTCGCCAGGATTTCTTCAATCCTGCGAGCGCGCAGTGGCAACTACAGCAGCTCCCGCTGCTCGATCTGAACTTCAACGCGGTGTACACCGTGCCCAATGCCAACTTCCTGCCCAAGTACGCCAACGCCGTGACCAGGGATTGGCAGATCGGCTGGTTCTCGAACTACCAGAGTGGGCAGTACCTGGCGCCTCCGACGAACACTGTGAACGCGGAGTTCCTTCCCAGCGAGGATGTACGGGTTCCAGGCCAGCCCCTCTACATGCCCGGCGTGGATATCAACAATCACGGTACCTTCCAGCCATATTACACGCAGGTGCTGAATCCCCAGGCATGGCAGGCATGCCCCATCAATTCGGCGTGCGCTTCCGCAGCCGCTGGGGCCTTTGGCCCGACGGCCACGACGTATTACAAGGACTTCAGAGGTCCGCGCACTCCGACCGAGAACGCGAACATCGGCCGCCACTTCCGTTTTGGAAACGAAGGCAGATTCGACTTCTTCATCCGAGCCGAGTTCGTCAATATTTTCAATCGGACCCTGCTGCCGAATCCGAGTACGGCGAACCCGCAGAACAACCCGCTGAGGAACGGGCAGGGATTGTACACCGGCGGTTTCGGGGTCATCAACGCGGTCTTCGCCCCCGGCACCTTCAACTCCATCAGCAACGCGCCTTACCTGCAACCCCGTACGGGAACCTTGATCGCGCGGTTCTCGTTCTGATCTGATAGTGTAGTGCCGTTGAAGACTTCCCGCAGGCCGCCACGACCCACATCGGGTTTGGGCGGCCTGCGCGGCTTTAGAACGCTTGGAATCCCGGCCGGCCTCCTCGCGGCCTTCAGCTTATGCGCCGCCGCCAGCTTGTTCGCAGCGGTCCGGGCGCTGCTTCCTTATTCGAGCGCGAAACCTGTTCTGGAAGCGCAGGGCGATCAAATTCCCGCCGGGCTTCGAAACGCAGATGAATCGAAATGGACGGCCTGGGCCCGGGAGCAGGACAAGGCCATTCGCGCGCGCCTCGAACAGGGCGATTTGGACTCCATGGTGAACCTCCTGCTGTACGGCACGTCGTTCACTCGCCAGCCGCGGATCCGTATGGAGAGCCTCACCGAAGCCTCCAGGTCCGGCGTCCTGCGGGCCCGCGTGGACGACCTGGCGGCGGGTTTGCGGCGTCCGGGCGATAACCAGCGTCTCCAGTTTCTCCAGCGCCTGGTGCGACGCCATGGAGTCGACCCGGATGCGGCCGACGGTCCGGGGCAGACCGGAGCGTTCCTTTACAAGAATCTCCTGCGGGTCCTGGAAGAAAGGAAGACGCTGGCGGCGCGCGCCGCGAAGGCCGGGAGCGCGGCTCGGCTGGACGATCCCGCCTCGCTTTTGGACCGGGCCTCGCTGTTCGGCGACCGCGGGCTTTCGCTCGACACGGGCATCTTCCCCGATTTCACAATCGAACAGACTCTGCGCGATCTGAAGAAACGCGGCGTGTTAGGACAAGGCCAGGTGACGCGCGTAGCCGTGATCGGGCCGGGTCTCGATTTTATCGACAAGAACGAAGAAGCGGCCTTCGACTACTATCCCGAGCAGACTCTGCAACCGTTCGCTTTGTACGATTCGCTGGCGCGGCTCGGGCTGGCCAAGCCGGGTGGCCTTTCGATCTCGGTCCTGGACATCAGTGCCCGCGTGATCGAGCATCTCCAGAACGCGCGCGAGCGCGCCAGGAAAGGCGACGGCTACGTCATCCAGTTGCCGCGCGACGTGTCGCGTCCCTGGCCGGCGGACGTTGTCACTTATTGGAGCTCGATGGGAGATCAGGCCGGAACGGCAGTTGCTCCCATCCGGCCGCCGGAGATTTTTTCGGACCTGCCGGCGCGCGCGGTGCGCATCCGGCCGGAGGTGGTACTCGCCTGCCAGCCGCTGGACGTGGACGTCGTGCTCCAGCATCTTGACCTGGCTGCGGCGGATCGCTTCGATCTCATGGTCGCTACCAACGTCTTCGTATATTACGACGCTTTCGAACAGGCTCTCGCCTTGGCGAACGCCGCCGCTATGCTGAAGCCGGGCGGCCTCCTGCTGACGAATGACCGCCTGCCCGTGGCCGCCCACGGCGCCATGCGGCTAGCCGGCGTGACCGAGGTACCCTTCGACGTGCCGGGCGCGAGTGCCCGGCAAGCGGTGGGCTGGTATCAAAAGAAATAACGGACAGCGGCGCCGCCCGCGGCGGAAGCACAGCCGCAGGCTCCGCATGGACACTCCGCGTGTCTCAGGAACCGGCTTGTTCCTCTTCCAATTGTCGTTCTACTTCTTGTACTTCGCGAAGAAGCCGTAGATAGGAGCCATGCCCGACTCGATCACCGGCCCGTGGCTGATTCCCGGCTGCTCCACGTATTCGTACTTCATCTTCATCTCTTTCATGGTGTCCGCCCATGCCCGGCTGTTGGCCACCGGGACCGCTTCATCCATATCGCCGTGAACGATCATCACCGGGACCTTCGCGTCCTTCAGCTTCTGAAGGTACTCGGCGCGGTTGTTCTGCATGGAAAACGCGGCCGGAGCTTCCGCCGCGATTGCGGCCCACATCGACGCATGCTTCGATCCCAGGAACAGCGTGCCGGCCCCGCCCATCGAATGACCCATGAGATACATGCGCTTGTCATCGATCTTGTATTCCTTGCGAATCATCGCGATGATGTTCATGACATCCTTCTCGCTCAGCTCCGGCAGATTCGCCGGTTGCGCCGGAGCCGCGCGGCCCGGCGCGTTACCCTTCGCGCCGCCACGCCCGGTCAGTAGCGGAGAGCCGTACCAGCCGCCCACGCTGTATCCCATTGGCGCAACCAGCACGTAACCGCCGGCTTCCGCCAGGTCGATGGCGTTCTTGGTCATCATCACGCCCGGGCCGGCGCCCAAACCATGAAGAGACACAATCAGCGGAGCCGCTTTGTTCTTCGATATTTTCGAGGAGACGAAGATGCAGTAAAGCAAGTCTTCGTTGGTGTCTTCAAAGTGATACTTGGGACAGGTCGCGCGGCTATCCCGCGGAGTCATGCCGAAATTGGCGGGAAAGCCCTTGCCCTTCGCGCCCTTGCCGCCGTCCTTCGGGGCTGCCGGATCCTGGGCTTGTAAGGCGCCAGGCACGCTCAGCGTGAGCCACATTCCCACTCCGGCGCACGCGATTACTGCTGTCAACCCGAACCTGAATTTCATGAGAAGATCTCCTTGTGGCTTGGACGCTCCGCCGCCCCTAAGGGCGAAGGCCGTCTGAATCGCGGTTCAGCGGTGATTCTACTGTAGGGGACCGGCCTCGATCCAATCACGAATTTCTATCGTTCAAGAACTATTCCGTCTTGTTCACGCCGCAGTTCGCAACCGCCGCGACGGCATCCAGAGGTCGGCCTTTGCCGGCCGTATGAGGCAGCGGCCGAAATCCTCAGGACGACCGGTGCGGACCAGCTTCCTGGCGTACCCCGTTTTCGGGCGCAGCCGTATCATGCTGCTTGTGCAGCGGGTTACAGACGCGTATAATCCTACGGGATGCAGATGTTCTGTGCGGCTGCCGGGCTGTCGCTGGCTTCTTCCCCCATTTCCCTCCCAAAGGAGGTATCGCACGGTGCGTAATTCCTTAGCTCCCTTCTCTTTACTCACGCTAGGCGCGTTGGCCGTCGGCGTGCCCCTTGCCGCGCACCACGGGACCGCGGGGGTGTATGACTATACGCACCGCATTACAACCAAAGCGACAGTGACGCAATATATATTCGCCAATCCCCACGTTCAAATTTACTTTACGCTGAAGAACGACAAAGGCGAAGAGCAGACCTGGGGTGTCGAGACCGCGAGTCCAGGGAACATGCTCGCGAGTGGCTGGACCAAGAATACATTCAAGGCAGGAGATCAAATCTCGGTGAGCTTCATACCAGCCAAGGGCGACAGGGCTTTCGGGATTTGTCCGCGATTCGTGCTTGCCGATGGCCGGGTTCTCGGCGGCAGCCGGTGTTCCTTGGGCGGAGGCGGCGGAGTAGTCGTGAGCACGCTCCCGATCAAGCCCGGTTACACGACCGTGGAAGTGCAGATGCCCAAAGATGACGACAAGAGACCTCCGTCAGAGCAAGAGCAGTAAGGCAGAAGGAATTCCAAGATGCGAAATCGCTTGATGCGTGTGATCCTCGCCCTCACAGTAACACTAATCTTCTCGTCGGTCGCTTTCGCTCAAAACAAGGCCCCGGCCAAAGCTCCGGCGGCCGCGAACAAGCCTTTTGATCGGCACGATCTTTCTGGATTCTGGGAACTCACCAAGGCCGGGCTACCACCTGGGGCCCTGAATGAAACGAGCAACGACCGGCCGCCGATGACGACGTTGGGCCTGGAAAAATTTCACAAGACGAAGACGCAATACGCCAACGCGCTCAGCAATGGAGCTTACGCGAACGAAAAAGACTGGAACGATCCGACGCGCTGGTGCGATCCGGTGGGTTTCCCTCGGGTCCTGTGGAACCCCGCGCCGCGCACCATGAGGTTCGCCCAAGCTTCCGAAGAAGTGATTCAGTTTTTCGAGACCGATCGCGCCTGGCGCGACATTTGGACCGATGGGCGAAAACTTCCGGACGCGGAAACCGCAGAATCGCGCTGGTACGGGTACGCGGTCGGCCATTGGGAGGGAGATACGTTTGTCGTCAACTCGAACGGCTTCAATGACGCTACCTGGCTCGACCAGTATGGCTCCCCGCACAGCGAGCAGATGACCGTCGAGGAGCGCTACCGACGCGTGGATCAGGACCATCTCGAGTTGGTCCTGAATATCACTGACCCCATGACGTATCTGGGAACTTGGAAAGGCGACAAGAAAATTTTTCAACTGGTAGAAAAGCCGGCTCGCTCGGAGTACAAGGACCTCCCCGAGGGCATCTGTGTATGGTCCGAGACGAAGCGGCCGGTAAATCCGTAACAATTTACGAAGGTGACCCATGACTCACAAGCTGACAGCTCCCTTATTCGTAATGACGTTGATCCTGGCGGTTTCTGTTCCGCTCCTCGCGCATCATGGAACGGCGGGGGTGTACGACTTTACGCATCGCATCACCACGAAGGCGACGGTGGCGCGATACATATTTCAAAATCCCCACGTCCAGATTTACTTCACATTGAAGAACGATAAGGGCGAGGAGCAGACCTGGGGCGTCGAAACAGTAAGCCCCGGAAATGCGCTCGCGAACGGCTGGACGAAGAATTCCTTCAAACCTGGGGACGAGCTTTTGGTGAGCTTCGTCCCAGCCAAGGGCGACAGGACTTTCGGAACCTGCGCTCAATTCGTGTTTGTCGCGACTGGCAAACGATTGGGCGGTAACGGCAGGTGCGGCATGGGAGCCGAGGCCGTCGACGCCAACACGCTCCCCATAAAGCCGGGCTACACGGCCGTCGCGGTCCAGATGCCCAAAGACGACCGTACGAGGCCGGAGTCGGAGCAAGAGCAGTAAAGCGCACAGGCGTTTGTCGTTGTGCGCGAGTGAACCATGAAGGGAGTCTGCACATGAGATATCGTTTCGTCTCCTCGTTCCTTGCTCTGGTGGCTCTGTCGGCTTTGACGCAAGTTCTTTTTGCGCAGCGCGGCGGCAAGCAGAAACAAGCGGAGAAAGATTCGCCCACAAAGAATCTGCCGTTTGACCCGCACGATATCTCTGGCATTTGGAGAAACCCCGGAGGTTTCGACCCCATCATCGGAATGAATCGTCCTCCCATGACGGATTGGGGCAAGGAGAAGTGGAGCAAGACGAGGGCATCCGCCAGAAATTCGCCGCTGGCCTTCGGGTTCTACCAGGACCAAAAAGACTGGAATGATCCGTTGTTCCAATGCGATCCTTCCGGTTACCCTCGTAACCTGGACTACAGCAACTACCGGTTCGTGAAGCTTCCCGACGAATTCGTGATGTTTTTCGAACGGGACCACACTTGGCGCGACCTTTGGACGGACGGGCGCAAACTCCCGGTTAACGCAAAGCCGCGTTGGTACGGATATGCGACCGCGCATTGGGAGGGAGACACGCTCGTGGTTGAATCCTCTGGTTACGATGAGCGGGCCTGGGTGGATCCCTACGGCTCGATCCACAGCGACCAGATGCGCATCGAAGAGCGTTTCCGGCGCTTGGACCACGACGATTTGGAGTTCGGCATGACGCTCACCGACCCGAAGGCGTACACGGGGCCCTGGAGCGGCAAGAAGGTGTTGAAATTGATGAACTCCTCCCAGCAAATCCAAAAGGGCCTGTGGGGGAAACGGCCGGACGGGACAGCATACGGCGACATGCGGGAAGAATATTGCGTCTATTCGATTGAGCGATCCTTCTGGCAAGGACGGCCCCTGGAGGGAGTGGGTGGGGAGGACAAGAAATAAACGATGACGCTCCGATCCAGGCCAGGGACACCCGCGGTGGTAGCAACGGCTGGTCTCTGGCTGCTGAGCCTTGCATCGGCGCATGGTCAAGCTGCGCCGCCAAGGCAACTGATGTCGGAACAAGCCTTCAAGAACGTCACCGTGCTCAAGGGAATCCCGGTGGATGAATTCATGAACACGATGGGGTTCATCTCCGCGTCCACCAACTACAACTGTGCGGACTGCCATGTCGAACCGAGAGTAGAGGGCGATTGGAGCAGCTACGCGCAAGAGACTCCGCGCAAGGCGACCGCGCGCCGCATGATTCAGATGGTCCAGGACATCAACAAGAACAATTTCGGGGGAGCGCGTGTCGTGACCTGCTACACCTGCCATCGCAATCTTCAGGGCGCGCCCAAGATCACGCCGAGCCTGAGAGAGCAGTACGGCGAGCCGCCCACGCCCGATCCTAACGAGGTCGAGATTGGCCGGCAGGCGCAGGGAGCGCCTTCGGCCGACCAGGTCTTTGAAAAGTATCTCCAGGCGGTCGGCGGAGCGCAGAAGGCAGCCGCTGTCACCAGCATCGTCTTCAAGGGCTCCTACACGGGGTACGCAGAACCCAAGGCGCCCGTGGACATTTATGTCAAATCCCCCTATCAGCGCACCATGATTGTCCATACGGACCTCGGAGACCGGACCACCACGTTTGACGGCACTAGTGGATGGATGGCCGCGCCGGCTGCGGATAAGCCATTTCCCGTGATCACGTATACCGGAGGCGATCTGGATGGCGTCCGGCTGGACGCAATGCTCTCCTTTCCGGCGGGAATCAAGCAGGCCATCATGAGACCGGTGGTGGGTTCGACCAGCATTGACGATAAGGGCGTGACGGTCGTGCAGGGGACAGCCAATGGCGGTCGTTCTTCGGTCAAGCTGTACTTCGATGAGCAGTCTGGCTTCTTGGTCCGGCAGGTGCGTTACGCCGATACGATCATCGGGCGGGTGCCGGTTCAAGTGGACTATAGCGACTACCGGGATGCCGGCGGATCCGGAGTTAAGCTGCCGTTTCACGTGGTTACGACATGGACGGACGGCCAGTCGGACGTAGTGCTGACTTCGGCGGAAACGAACGTCGCAATTGCTGCGGAGCAATTCCGTCAGCCGGCGCCACCGGCGCCGCGCAAACAATAGCTGCGAGCTATTGCGCCTTCGCCATCAGTTTCTTGAGCAACTCGGCTGTGCTTTCGTGCACATCGCGCCGGCTGCCGTCAAAACCGCCGCTGCCTCCGGCCAGGCCAAGGGCGGCGTCAAGCGGGGTTTTGCCGTTCCGGTCTTTGGCGTTCAGGTTTGCGCCGTGATCGGCAAGGAACTGGACGATTTTGTCGTATCCCTTAAGCGCCGCGGCATGCAGAGCCGTCTGGCCCTGTCCGTTGGCGGCGTTGATATCGACGCCGGCATCAAGGCACAACTGGATGGCTTCGATTGCCTCGGCCTCGGTCTTGAACCGGCCGGTGGTGTCCTCTTCCTTCGATCCCAGCCCCGCGGCGGCCATCAGCGGATTGATCCCGGCGCGCGTAGCGAGTTTCGGATCGGCGCCCTTGTCCAGCAGCAGGCGCATCGCGGGAATATCGGCGGCTTTGGCGGCGCGCAGCAGCGGCGTGGTTCCGGTGGTGAGCATCGTATCGTCGCCGCGATCGAGCTTGGTGCGATACGGAATCTGCTTCTTTAGTTGCGCGTTTACGTTCGCGCCTTTGTCCAACAGCAACTGGATCAGTTCCAGGCTCGAAGTCTTCTCGTCGATAACCTTGGGCGCCGGACGGTTCGAGACGGGCATGGTGTTGAAGTGCACCGCCGCGTAGAGCGCCGTCTGTCCGGTTTCATCGGCCAGGTTCGCGTCCGCGCCCCGTTTGAGCAAATAGGCGGCGACGTCATAGTGCCCGTTCATAATCGCCATCAACACCGGGCTGACGCCGTTCGGATCTGTTGTGTTGATCTTGGCGCCCGCGTCCAGCAGGATCTGCGCGCATGCGACACATCCCTGGCGCGCGGCGAACAGCAGGGGTGTCAACCCGCCCAGTGGCAGCCATTTTTCGCGCGGCTCAGCCGTGGTCTGGCGCTCCCATGCGTTGATGTTCGAAACCGCGTTCACGTCGGCCCCGTGGGCGATCAGTTCTTTTACCATCGCCGGATGCTTTTCGTCCACCGCCCACATCAAAGCTGTTTGGCCGTGCCATTCTTCGCGCGCGTCCACATTCGCGCCGTGATCGAGCAGGACCTTGGCGGCCTCCACCACGCCCGTCCGCGCGACCGTCATCAGCGCCGTCTCGCCTTCGGTGGAAACGGAATTTGGATCCGCGCCGGCTTTGAGCAGCCGCTCGATCATCGCCGCGCTGGCGTTCTGGCAAGCCAGATACAGCGGCGTGATGCCGTAACGGTTCGCTACGCTCGGATTCGCGCCGGCGGCGAGTAGCTTCTCGACTTTCGCCATGTCGTCCGCGCGAACCGCCCAGTGCAGCGGAGTGGTGCCATCGGCCTCAGGCGCGTTGATGTCAGCGCCCAGGCAGGACAGCGCGAGTAAGGAGAACGCCGCGAGGATGCGCATGTGGGGCCTCTTAAACGGACTGGATCACGCCGGAGCTATCACCCAGGCTCTCGATCTCGACCCCGGCCTTGTGCAGCATGGTCAGCAGCACGTTGGTCATGGGAGTGTGATCGGGCTGGCGGACATGCTGGCCGCCCTTCATCGTCCCGGCGCCGCCGCCCAGAACCAGCGTCGGCAGCGGGAAATGGTTATGCGCGTTGCTGTTGCTCATGTTGCTGCCGTACAGAATGAGCGAATGATCGAGCAGGGTCCCATCCCCGTCCTTGATGCGGTTGAGTTTTTCGAGGAATTTCGAGAACAGCGTCAGATGATACGTCTGGATCTTCACCAGCTTCTCGATCTTGTCTGCGCGGTTCTGATGATGCGAGGTGGCGTGGTGGCCGTCGTGCACGCCTACCTGCGGATAGGTCCGGTTGCTGACCTCGCGCGCCATCATGAACGTGAACACGCGGCTGATGTTGGCCTGATAGGCGAGCGCCAGCAGATCGTACATGAGGCCGACGTGTTCCTCGTACGAGAATGGGATGCCGGCGGGCTGCTCCGGCAGCGTCATATCGGGGTTGATCTGCTGGCTGGCTTTCTGGATGCGACGCTCGATTTCGCGGATGTTCTCCAGATACTCACTGATCTTGAGCTTGTCCTGCGGGCCGAGCCTGGCCTGTAAACCGGTGGCCTCTTTGGAGACCGCGTCCAGAATGCTGCGGTCCTCTTCGATCCGCGCGAGCCGGTCGGCGGCGCTGCCGCCCTGCCCGAACATCCGCTCGAACACTTTTCGCGGGTTGATCTCCATGGGCAGGGGCGTAGTGTGCGTGCGCCAGGAGAGCGTGTTCATGTAAATGCAGCCGTAATCGCGGTCGCAGGCGCCGATCAGGCCCGAATGGTCTTCGATCGCGAGCTCCATTGACGGCAGAATGTTGTCCTGTCCGATCGCTTGTGCGGCGATCTGGTCCGCGGTGACGCCGGCGTAGGCGTCAGTCCCTTGCGTGGGCTTCGGACGGACGCCGCTCAGCCAGGTTGTGGGGCTCAGCGAGTGGACCGCGGTCGAATCAGCGGCGCGGTGGCCGGTCCCGGTGACGATCGTCAGGCGGTCACGGAACGGCTCGATCGGCTTTAGGATGGGTGTGAACTCGAATCCGCTCCCTTCTGTGGCGGGTGTCCATTGGTCCATGATCGCGCCGTGCGGAACGTAGACAAATCCGAGCCGGGAGAGCGGAGCCGCGGCCGTTTTCCGCGTCAGCGTCTGCGCCGGAACCATGGAATCGAGCAGGGGGAGCGCCAGGGTCACGCCCACGCCCCGCAGGAACGTGCGGCGAGGCAGGTGTTTCTTGGTGATGAACATGAGCTATCCCATCTCCTTCAGACAGCGCCGCAGGAGGCCGCGCCCTCCTCGCTGGGATGGAAAACTACCGCCGCGGACTTTCGTTGCGGCCCGAATCCCGAGGAGACTGTCCGGCCCCGCTAGCCACCTTTATTTTGTCACGTTTTCAAACAGTTGGGGGAAGCCGCGCCGCTCCTCCTAAGAGTTCGAAGGCCGGGGCCGACCGGCAGCCCTGAAAATCGCGCACGGCCGCCGCGCGAATCACAGCGTCCGACCCACGTGGGCTTGGAAGCATTGGATCAGCCGGGAGCCGAACGCGACCCGCACCAGCGGCGGCATGCTCTCGAAGGATTCCGGGTCTTCGCGCGGGATCGCCCTGCCGGCGCCGAACTATTGCGCGCGGGCCGTGACGGGTGCCTCCTGTGTCCGGCGCATTTGAAACGGCGTGCTCTTAACGATCCCCAAAACCACCGAAGAGAACCGGTAATTGTCGCGGCTGGCGTCCCTGGCGATGCCGCGGACCGTCGGCATATCGTAGTACTCCAGACCGCGGCCGAGTGCGTATGTCAGCATCTTCTCGGTCAGAGTGCGGACGAACTGTTCGGGATGTTTCAGGATCGCCTGGCGCAGCGCCACCGGGCCGTCCACTTTGGTTCCATCTGCAAGCTGGCCGGAGGGATCCACAGCGCCGCCGGGTTCCCTTGTGCGCCACTCGCCGATTCCGTCGAAATTCTCCAGCGAAAATCCCAATGGGTCCATGACCGCGTGGCATCCCGCGCAAGCCGGGTTCTTGCGATGCTCTTCCAGCCGCGCCCGCACGGACATGGCCTGGGCGCCTTCGTTCTCCTTGAGCGGCGGAACGTTGGGAGGCGGGGACGGCGGAGGCGTTCCCATAATCGCTTCCAGGATAAATTTGCCGCGCTTCACCGGCGACGTGCGATTGGCCTCCGATGTCACCGTCAGGATGCTTCCTTGGCCCAGCAGCCCGCGGCGCTCTTCGTTCGCCAGCTTCACCCGCCGGAACTGGCTTCCGTACACGCCGGGAATCCCGTAATGCTTGGCGAGGCGCTCGTTCACGAACGTGTAATCGGCCGTAAGCAGATCCAGGACGCTGCGATCTTCGCGCAGGATGCTTGCGAAAAACATCTCGGTCTCGCGGCGGAACGCCTGTCGGAGGTTATCGTCGAAATTCGGAAATTCGTTCGGATCCGGCAGCACGCTTTGCAGGTTGCGCAGCATCAGCCACTGTCCGGCGAAATTCTTCACCAGCGCCTCCGAGCGGTCATCGGCGAGCATGCGCTTCACCTGCTGCTCCAGGACCGCCGGATCGCGCAGCTTGCCCTGCGCGGCCACGTTGATCAGTTGCTCATCGGGGCCCGTGCTCCACAAAAAGAACGACAAGCGCGAGGCGAGTTCCAGATCGCTCACCGGATGAATCGACCCGGGAGCCGAGCCGGCCGGATCGATTTCCATGCGGAACAGGAATTTGGGATCGGTCAGAATCAGACGCAGCGCGTTCTCGATGCCTGCTTCGAAGTCCTTTTTGTTCCGTCCGGATTGATAGAAGGTCAGCAGCGTTTCCAGATCGTTGTTTGTCACGGGACGGCGGTAAGCCCGGCGGGCAAGATTCGTCAGGATCTGACGGGCGCAAGGAAGCTCCGCGGCCGCATTCGCGGGATGACAGGAAAAAACGCGCCGCCGGCTAGGCGTATCGCCCGAGCCGGTGGGGTTGAACGGCCCAGTGATCTGCATGCGATCGATCAGTGGAATCCCGTTCATGTTCTGCAAATCGTGGTCGTGGGTGAAGGGCTGTAAGGGCTCGTCTGACGGAGCCGAATTGCGGCGCAAGAACGTTACGACCACCGTGCGCGGCCCGGCCTTGACGGGAATGCGCGTGCGCAGTCGCGCGTCGATCGTGTCTTTGGCTACGCCGAGATTCGCGTCGGACATCCTGTTGTCTTCCTCGCCGCCGACCTGGGCCAGAAACACCCGCTGGCCGTCGATGCTGATCTCAAGCTGGTGCGGATACTCCAGGCCGGTCAGGTACCCGACGATGTTTTGCAGCAGGAAAACGCGGAAATCGTATTCGCCGTCCAGAGGGAAGTTGTAGTGGATCAGGATGCCGCCGCGCGTCCCCAAAGGCAGGCCTTCGAGGTGGCCTTCCTGCGAGAGATCGGGCGGGGCCTGAAACACCTGGCTGATGGGAGTGAGCGAGGGATCGCCGACTGCCAGGCTCGAAATCTTGTCTGAAGCCGAGAGATACTGCTCGAGCAGCGACGGGGAGAACCGCAGCACATCGGCGATATTGTCGAAGCCGTTGGCTTCGTCGTCGGCGGGCAGCAGCGACGCGACATCGATATCCAAGTCCAGCAGATCGTGGATGGCGTTTCCGTATTCGGTGCGGTTCAGCCGATGCAGCGTCGAGCGGCCGGGCTCCGGGTGCGCGGCAGCGGCCTTGTCGAGCGAAGTCTCGAGCCAGGCCGTGAATCGGTTCACGGTGGCTTCGTCCGGACGCGGCATGCTCTGCGGAGGCATCATCCCGCCATGCAGTTTCCGCAGGACTTTTTCCCAGGTTTCCGCGTTTTCCGAGACGCGGTCCAGGTTGAGCGTGTCCAGCATCAATCCGGCGGTTTTCAGCCGCTGGTTGTGACACGTGACGCAGTACTTGTCGAGCATGGCGCGCTGTTCCGCGGCGGGACTCTCTTGCTGATACGAAAAAGCTGCGGAAAGCGCCACGATAATTCCGCCTGCGATGAAAATCAAAGACTTGAATGAGCGCATCAAGGGCGACCTGGCCTACTCAAAGCATACACCGGGGAGGCGATCCGAGAACGGCTATTGTAGAACGATGGAAGGGGTTTTCGCCTGGGTCGCGGCGCACGGGTACTGGGCGCTCTATCTGCTGCTGGCCCTGGGGATCGTGGGGCTCCCCGTGCCGGATGAAACGCTGCTGGTCTTCGCGGGCTATCTCATCGGCCGGGGAACGCTGCATCCCTTGTGGACGTTTGCCGCGGCGGCCGGCGGAGCCTGGACCGGGATCAGCATCAGCTACATCCTTGGGCGGACGCTGGGGATCGGCGTCGTGCACCGCTTCGGCCGGTTCCTGCACATCACCGAAACACGCATCCTTCGGGTGCACCGCTGGTTCGACCGCATCGGCCACTGGGCTCTGTTTATCGGTTACTACGTCGCCGGAGTCCGGCACTTCACGGCGATCCTGGCGGGAACCTCGGGCGTCAGTGCGCAGACGTTCCTGGCCTACGCCTGGTCCGGAGGAGCGCTTTGGGTTACCACATTTCTCACTCTCGGATACTACATCGGCGAAGACTGGAGGCGCATCGCCGGGCTGGTACACCGGTATCTGCTCGCCGGCTCGATCGTGGTACTTGCGGCCGCCCTGCTTGTGTATTTCTGGCGTCGGGAAGTCGTCAGAGCCAAACAGTGATGGCGTGGTTCACCAGGAACGCGCACACGTAGGCCATCCCGGTCATATAGGCGAACTGGACCGCGGGCCAGCGCCATCCGCCGGTTTCACGGCGCACGACCGCCAGCGTCGACATGCACTGCATGGCGAAGGCGAAGAATACAAGCAACGCCACTGCGCCGCCCAGAGTCAGGTCCTGATGAAGCGCCTGTTGCAAGCCTTCTGAATTCGTCGATGGATCATCAATGCCGTAGATGGTTCCGAGCGTGCCCACGATGACTTCCCGCGCCGCCAACGATGTAATCAGGCCGATACCGATCTTCCAGTTGAAACCGAGCGGCTTGATAACCGGCTCCACGGCGTGCCCGATGGTCCCGACGACGCTCTGCCCGATCTCCGGAGGCTTCCCGTCGGTAAGCGGAAGGTGCGCTAACACCCAGATCACAATCGCAACCGCCAGGATGATCGTTCCTGCCCTGCGCAGGAACACTTTGGATCGATCAACCAGCCGCAACCCCAGCGAACGCACAGTCGGCCAGCGGTACGGCGGCATTTCCAGCATGAACGAGGACCGGTGGCTCTTGAGAACTGAAGACTTGAGCAACCGCGCGGTGAAGATCGCAGCTATGAATCCGAGAACGTACAAACCCAGCAGGACGGCGGCCCGCATTCCGAGAAACGCACCGAGCAACTGGCGGTCGGGAATGAACGCGGCAATCACGAGGGTGTACACCGGCAGCCGCGCAGAACAGGTCATGAACGGCGCAATCAGGATCGTGGCGATTCGGTCGCGCTTGTTCTCGATGGTACGGGTCGCCATGATGGCCGGAACCGCGCACGCATAGGCGGACAGAAGCGGGATGAAACTCTTGCCCTGCAAACCGAAACGCGCCATGGTGCGATCGGCGATCAGCGCTGCGCGCGCCAGGTATCCGGAGTCCTCCAGAACTCCGATAAACAGGAACAGCAGCAGGATCTGGGGCAGAAATACGACCACGCTTCCGACGCCCTTGAAAACGCCGTCCACGACCAGGGAATGCAAAGTGGCATTTGGGATTAAAGCGCCCGCCCAGGATCCCAGTCCGGTGACTGCGTCCTGCATGAGATCCATCGCCGGCTTGGCCCACGAGAAGATCGCCTGGAACACGGCAAGGACGACAACAATGAACACGGCCGGCCCGGCTATCGGATGCAGAAAGACCGCATCCAGGCGGCGCGTCCAGTGCGGAGGCGCGGGAGCCTGATACTTTCCCTTCGATCCGACGTTGGCGGCCCAAGCCCGGCATTTGGGAATGTCCTGGATCACGGGAAGCTGCATCAAGGGAGCGGCGGGCGTCGCCGCATGCGTCGCGCCGGAGAGAAACTGGAAGACTTTGTCGAATCCCTCGCCCCTCGATGCGCTGACCAGAGCGACCGGCGAGCCGAGCTGCATGCTCAACTCGGCCACATCCACCCCGCCGCCACGGCGCGAAAGATCGTCGGCCATGTTCAGGATCACCAGAGTCGGCAAGCCTAGGCTCAGCACGGGCGCCGCGAGCACGAGGTGCCGCGCCAGGTTGGTCGAGTCCAGGATCAGAAGCACGGCATCCGGCTTCGGCAGATTTTTCATCTGGCCGAGCAAAACGTCGTGCGTGACGCGCTCGTCTTCCGTTCTCGGCTCGAGACTGTAAACGCCCGGCAGATCGATCGCGTACACTTCGCGCCCGGCATCCAGCTTGACCTTGCCCATCCGATGCTCCACGGTTACGCCGGGGAAGTTCGCGACCTTCTGGCGCAGGCCGGTGAGTCGGTTGAAGAGCGTCGATTTTCCTGAGTTGGGCGGACCGACGATGGCAACAATGTGCCTGCGTGTATCGATCGAAGGCGGGGGCGGGAGGGTTGCGACAGAGCAACCGTGACAATCACTCATGGCTTTCTTGAATCACGATGCCTTTGTGGCCGCCCGCGGAGCGGATTGATTGGAAGTCTGCCGCAGAATCAGCCGGCGGGCGGTTTCGCGCCGGAGCGCCACTTCCGAACCGTCGACTCGAAAAACCCGCGGATCCCCGCCGGGTGCGGAATGTCCCGGCGTAATCGAGTGACCGGGAAGAAAACCAAGTTCCATCAGACGCCGGGCATCGTCGTCGGGTAAGTCCAGTCGCTCGAGAATTCCCGATTCTCCATGTTTCAACTCCGTGAGGTTGGACGCCTCAGGATTATGCTTCGCTTGCCGGACCTTCTTGACACCCGTTTGCATCTCGAACCAAGTATCCTTCCCGAACGCTGCAATGTCAAACCCTTGGAACAAGCCCATGTCGAAAGCCAGTTGCAACTGAGATCCCAAACCGGCGCCGCTTCCAAGTTCCCTTTCACTATACACCAAATCGGACCTAAGAGGTCTTGGATCTCGCCGGGCTGGGTGTTCTGGCGCTCTGAGGGAGCGAGCCGGTAGGTGAATTAACGCAACTGCCCCACGCTCTCCACCGGCATCTTGAGCGTGTTCTCCAGTCCCATCGCCAGGGCTTCCTTTTCGGCTGCCTGCAAACGGGCGTCCGGGTGAGCCCACAAATACGAACGGGGAGGCATCTCGCCGGAGCGGACCACTTTGGCAGCTTCTCTGGCCTCCTTCTGCGGCCGCTCCCACTCCGAAAAGTTGAGCTCACGGCGTCCTTCGTTCACGTCGCGTTGGATAAACCAGGAAATAGGCGCGATGGAAGAGTACCAGGGCCAAACCGTCTGGTTGCTGTGGCAATCCATGCAGGCGTGGCGCGCCATGAGTCTGGTTTCCAGCCGGTCCCACGGGGGTTCCTGCCGGACAGGAGGGTTGATGTGACTTCTTCCGTAGGGAACAAGCTGGATTGCAACGAAGGCGATGGCTAGACCCGCCAAAATCTTTAGCGCACGGTTTTTCACAAGAGGCCCCTTGTGGCACACTGCACGTGTCATTCCAGCCCAGATGACTTCGGTGGACGGGCACGATCAGGCATTATGGGAAACAGATGGTCTTGCGCCTGCCTGAACCGCTGCATGTGATCGTGCGCGATTTGCGCGCCGCGGGATATCGCGCCGTGGTCGTGGGAGGCGCCGTCCGGGATGCACTGCTGGGCGGCCAGCCCAAGGATTTCGATATCGAGGTTTATGGAGTCGCCTACGACCGCCTCGCGGAGTTCCTGGCGCGTTACGGCCGCATCGATCTGGTCGGCAAGAGCTTCGGCGTGGTGAAGCTGAACACCGGCGGCCACGACTACGATTTCAGCGTCCCCCGCCGCGACAGCAAGTTTGGATTGCACCACCGCGATTTTCAGGCCACGTTTGATCCGCAAATCACTCCGCGCGAAGCGGCCAGCCGGCGCGATTTCACTATCAACGCGATGGCCTATGATCCGGTGACAGGCGAGATCCTGGATTTCTTCGGCGGCCAGGAAGACTTGCGCAATTGCGTGCTCCGGGCCACCAGCGCGTCGTTCGCCGAGGACCCTTTGCGGGTGTTGCGCGGGATGCAGTTCGCCTGCCGGTTCGATTTGACGCTGGATCCGCAGACGGCCGCGATGTGCCGGTCGATTGTGGATCAGTACGGCACGATCGCGAAGGAACGCGTCGCCGACGAGTTCATGAAATGGGCCGTCAAGAGTTCGCGTCCCGGGCGAATCGCCGAGTATCTTTCTGCTTCCGGTTGGGAGGTGCACTTTCCGGAAATCGCCCGCCTGGCCGGCGTGCCGCAAGATCCGCACTGGCATCCGGAGGGCGATGTGGGCACCCACACGATGCACGTGGTCAACGCCGCGGCCCGCATCGCCGCCCGCGAAAACTTACAGGGTGACGCCCGTGCCGTGCTGCTGTTCGCGGCGCTTGCGCACGATTTCGCCAAGGCCACCACTACCGCGCTTCGCGAGCGCGACGGCGTCCTGCGCTGGACCTCCTGGGGCCACGAAGCCGACGGCGGACCCATGGCGCGCGCCTTTCTGAGCCGCATCGGGATCAAGGCCGCCATCATCGATCGCGTGGTTCCGATGGTGGAAAATCATCTGGCGACTTCCAGCATCGGTCCGGGGGTCACGCCGCGGGCGGTCCGGCGGCTGGCGATGCGGCTGGCGCCCGCCACGATAAACGACTTGCTTCGCCTGATTGAAGCCGATTACTCGGGCCGCCCGCCGCTTCCGGCGGGCCTGCCGGAAGGCGCGATCAAGATTCGCGAGATGGCGGAGGCGCAAGCGGTGGATCGCGGTCCGCAGCCTCCTTTGATCCTGGGCCGCCACGTGTTGCCGTACTTCGGCGGGCAGCCGGGCAAACACATCGGAGAAGTGACCGCGGCAGCGTATGAGGCGCAGGCCGATGGAGCGTTTTCCAATCAGGAAGAGGCGCTGCGCTGGCTGGAGAATTACATGGCACAGCGGGCCCCCGGGCTTATGCCCCGGTGATCGCGCCGTTGCCCGCCTGTGCATGAAGCACGAGTGAAGAAATCCAGAGTAATCACATGTTGATCCAGCACCGCAACTGTAGTCGCTGTTGCTCACGGCACTGTTACTGCGACCCCGGAGCACAGTCAATGCGATAACCGTGATTCGGTCGTTTTTATAAGAGAATCCCAGTAATCTTTACGTATTCGCCATTCCGAAGAAGTTGCGATGTTACCCTGTGGGCTATGCGGCCTTACGTCATTTGTGTGGCAATTCTGCCATGGCTTTCAGGAATCCTTCATGCGCAGCAGGGCACTTTTGGTTTTGGTGGATCGTTTCCGGGTATTCCCGTCGATGATCTGAACGGGGACGGCAAGCGGGATCTGGTCGTCCCACATGTCGATGCGAATAGCGTATCCGTGTTGCTTAGCCACGGACCTGGATTCAAGGAGGCTCCCGGCAGCCCGTTTGCGACGGGATCGGGTGGTTCGGATGTTGCTACCGGAGACTTCAATAACGATGAACATCTGGATCTAGCGATTACGAGCCGCGTCACGCTCTCGGCAGGATCCGGGTTCAAGGTTCTCGGCGGCGTCTTTCTGCTGCTGGGCGACGGGCAGGGAAATTTAACTGCCAGCCCCGGCAGTCCGTTTCCGGTCGAGTCGCCTTACGGTTCTTTGCTGAATTCTGTAGCGACAATACCCGTCGACCTGAATGGCGATGGAAATCTGGACCTCGTGCTGGCGTCAAATTCAATTTGGGTGCTACTGGGTGACGGCCGAGGCGGCTTCACCAAGATTTCTTCTTCCATGACGAGCCTTTCCGGCCCTTGGATGTCGATCACGGTTGCAGATTTCAACAGCGATGGCAAACCAGATGTCGCGGCCGTCAACGACAACGGGATCTACAATTCCGTGTTTTTTGGCGATGGAACGGGCGGTTTTTCAGGCACGTTCCAATTTCTCACCAATGTAGGCGGTTTTTCTCTCCGTCCGCGATATTTGGCCGCCGTGGATCTTGACAGCGATGGTAAGGCCGAGCTCCTGGGGACGAGCCTCGCATTCAAAAGTATCTTCGCTTGGAAGATAGGCGCCGCTGGTTCCCTGCCCTCCCCGCCGGGGCCTGTGTTTAGTCCGGCTGCGGGGAACTTCGGAACCGGAGACTTCAACGGCGATGGACACCCGGACTTGGCTGTTCTTTCCTCGGAATCCAGTATCTCCGTGGCCTTCGGAGATGGCAGGGGCAAATTTACAGAAGCGCCGGGAAGTCCGTTCCAGATCGGCAAGAATACGAACTTCATCAGGGCCGGCGACTTCAATGGCGATGGGAAGCTCGACTTGATCGCAAGCAGTTCATACGGTTTCACGGCATGGCTCAATGGCACAGAATCGGTCGACCAGCTTTGGAGCAAGAACTCGGCTAGTTTCCTGTCGAGCGCAATCTTCGCTCCAGGCATGATCGTTTACGCGGAAGCCCCGCGAATCGCTCCTGAGCTCGTTGTGGCGACGACAAACCCCTGGCCGACGACGCTCGGCGGCGTGCGCTTGGAGATCACAGACAGCCTCGGCACGACGCAACTGGCTCCGATCTATTACGTGTCCGCCGACGCCATGAGCTATCTGATTCCTGCTGCGCTGTCTGCTGGGCATGCGACCTTAAAGCTAATAACGGCGGACGGCAGAACCATAACGGGTGGGCTGGACATCGATCGAGTCTCACCGGGTATCTATACTGCCAATGCTAACGGCGCCGATGCTCCGGCCGGTCTGTGGATCCGAGTGGCAGCGGGTGGTGCGCAGAGTTCGGGATTCCTGTTCGATGAGACGAAAGCCGTCGGCAGCCGGACGGCTATCCCCGTAAGCTTGGGCGGGCCGGAGGATCAGGTATTTCTCTCCCTGTACGGCACCGGCTTTCGCGGCGCTTCAGGAGCAACGGCCACAATGGGAGGATTTCCGGTTCCCGTCTTCGGTTTTGACGCCGTCAGTCTGTATCCGGGAGAGGACGTGATCAACGTCGGCCCGCTTCCAAAATCGCTGAGCTCCTTTACCGGTTATCCGCTCCGGCTAGTGATTCGTTTCGACAACAAACCCGCCAACACCGTGGCGGTTACGCTTAGCGCCGCTCCTTAAAGCCCCTTCGGACAGGAATCACTTTTTTGGCTTGTTGAGCATCCGGTCGATTTCCCGTTCGCGCTCCTTCATGCGAGCGTTGCGGCGATCGATCCGCGCATCCGATTCGTGCTCCTCTAAGCCGGACTTCGCCGCGGGCTTGACCGGTTCCGCATGTTTTTTATCCTCGGCCTTCTGTTGCTGTTGCTTGTTCTGACGCGGCGGAGGGTCGAGCGCCAGCGCAGGACCTGCCGCAAGCGCCAGCGCGAAAGCGAACCGTACATAGCGAGACATGTTTGGTCCCCTCCCAGTAATTCGATGATCGCCTTTGGATCTTTGTTTCAGCGATCCAAAAGTATCCTGTATTGAGCGTTTAGACTAGTACTATGCGAAGGAGCTTCCTTCTGTTCCTGCTCGGTTTGTGCGCCGGCGTCTGGCCGGCGGCGGCACAGAAGCAACCGTTCACGGTCGACACGATGCTGAGGCTCGCGCGCATCAGCGAGCCTGCGCTCTCCCCCGACGGCACGCAGATCGCCTTCACCGTGCAACGAGTGGAGCTCGACAAGAACGCCAAGCCCACAGACATTTACCTCGTGCCGGTGCAAGGCGGCACACCACGGCAACTGACCTCGGAAGGAACGGCGAATCAGCGCCCGCGCTGGTCGCCGGACTCCAAGCTGATTTACTTTGTCTCGAACCGAAGCGGATCGTCTCAAGTCTGGTCGATGAACGCCGACGGATCGAACGCGCGCCAGCTCACGAAGTTCGCCTCCGAAGCCGAAGGCATCCTGGTTTCGCCCGACGGCAAGAAGATCGTGTTTCTTTCGAGCGTCTATCCGGAATGCGGCGCAGACGATTCCTGTAACCAGCGCAAGATCGAGGAGGAAGCGAAAAGCAAGGTCAAAGCCCGTATCTATACGTCGCTCCTGTACCGCCACTGGACCGAATGGCAAGGAGCGCGACGCCGTCACCTGATGGTGATGAACGCCGATGGCACGGAGATCAAGGATCTGACTCCGGGCGCTAGCGAAGTTCCGCCGTTTTCGCTCGGCGGCCAGGACGATTACGCGATCGCGCCGGATTCCAATGAAGTCGCGTTTGTGAGGAACGTCGATCCGGATCCGGCCACGAGCACGAATTCGGACATCTACGTCGTGCCCATCAACGGCGGCGATCTGAAGAAGATTACGACCGGTCCGGGCGCGGACACGACGCCGCTCTACTCGCCGGATGGCAAGTTGCTCGCGTTCCGGTCCCAGGCGCGCGGCGGTTACGAGAGCGATCGCTGGCGTCTCATGGTTCTGGATCGCGCCACCGGCCGGACCACGAATCTCACGGAGAACCTGGATCGCTGGGTCGGCAGCGTGACTTGGTCGCCCGATTCCACACGGTTGTTCTTCACCGTGGAAGACCGCGGACGCACGGGTCTGCAAATGATCCAGGCGTCGGGCGGAGGGGCGCGCAACATCATCGCGGGCCCGGCCACGCTCGATGATGTGCAGTTCACCTCCGACGGACGCACCATGATTTACACGGAAATGAGCGGCTCTCATCCCGTTGAGATTTATCGCGCGACCTCGAACGGCGGGACCGGAGTCCCGCTGACGCATTTGAATGACTCGGTGCTCGCAAGCTCCGAACTGACGCCGCTTGAAGAGATGTGGACCGATAGCGCGGACCGCACGCGCGTGCATTCGTTCATCGTGAAGCCGCCCGGTTTTTCGCCGAACAGAAAATATCCGGTGCTGTTCCTGATCCACGGCGGTCCTCAGGGATCGTGGGGCGAGTCCTGGACCTATCGCTGGAACGCGCAAGTGTTCGCGGGCGCCGGATATCTGGTGGTGCTGCCGAATCCGCGCGGCTCGACCGGCTACGGCCAAAAGTACATCGAGGAGATCAGCGGCGACTGGGGTGGCAAGGCCTACGACGACATTATGGCCGTGGTGGATAGCGTCGCAGCGCTGCCCTACGCCGACGCAACTCGCATGGCTGCCGCGGGCGGTTCCTACGGCGGATACATGATCGACTGGATGCTCGGCCACACCGACCGGTTCAAGGCGTTCGTCACGCATGCCGGGGTGTTCGATCTGCGCAGCATGGCCGCCGAGACGGAAGAACTGTGGTTCGTCCAGTGGGAGTTCAAAGGGATGCCATGGGACAACCCGGAGCTCTACGCCAAGTGGTCGCCGAGCATGTTCGTCAAAGATTTCAAAACGCCGACCCTGGTGATCCACGGCGAGCAGGATTTCCGGGTTCCGGTGAGCCAGGGAATGCAGTTGTTCACCGCGCTCAAGTCGCAGAAGGTCCCGGCGAAGCTGCTGCTGTTTCCCGACGAAGGCCATTGGGTGCTGAAACCGCAGAATACGGCGCTGTGGTATTCCCAGTTTTTGGATTGGATCGGGCAGTGGACCAAACAGTAGGACCGGCGATCTTGTCGCCTGTCGGCGTACTTATGTGCGCACTGCTGCTATCCGGATGCGGAGCTTCTGAATCCCGCCTTCGCGGCCTGCTCTCATCCAAAAACACCGGGATCATCCGCCTCCCGCGCGGCACCATCGAAGTCTCCTCGGAGCTCACACTCGCTCCCGGCGCGCACGACCTGGAGATCGCCGGCAACGAGACGCGCCTGAAAGCGGCTGACAACTTCAAGGGCCGCGCCGTCTTAGTCTTGGAGAACGCCGGCCGAATTCATCTGCACGACCTGGAGATCGAGGGCAATCGCGCCAAGCTGGCCAAGCCGCTGGAAATGGCCCCGCCCGAAAATGCGTTTCAGGTCTGGTATCCCGATAACGGCCTGCTGGTCAACCAGGTTGCGGGCCTGCAAATCGAGACGGTGCGCATAAGCAATGTCGTCAATTTCCCGATTCTGGTCAGCCGGTCGAGCCAGGTGCGGATCCACGGCGCGACCATAGAAGATTCCGGATCGCGTAACGCGCGTGGCCGGAACAACCTGAGCGGCGGGATTCTGTTCGAGGAAGGCTGCTCGAATTTCGAGGTCACGGAATCGGCGTTCCGCCGCATCCTGGGGAATGCCCTGTGGACGCATTCCAACTTTCGCGCGCCGCGCCAGCAGGACGGAGCCTTCACCCGCAACCGCTTCGACACCATCGGCCGGGATGCGCTTCAGGCCGGCCATGCCACACGCCTGCGCATCAGCGAAAACACCGGCTCGAACATCGGATTTCCCTTCGCCGGCGTCGATGTCGAAAACCAGGGCATCCCGATTGCGATCGACACCGCCGGCGACGTGGACCACTCCGAATACTCAGGCAACAGCTTCGACGAGGTCAACGGCCAGTGCATCAATCTCGACGGTTTCCATGACGGTGTGGTTCGCGAGAACCGCTGCACGAACCGGAAGACGGCCGCCGATTATCCGCACGGCAGCTTCGGCATGGCCATGAACAACGCCCATCCCGAGACGCACTCGAACAATATCGAGATCCGGAACAATACGATCGACGGCTCGAAGTTCGGAGGCTTGTTCCTGATGGGAAGCGGTAATCGCGTTATCGGAAATCATTTTGTAAATCTGAATCTGGCCGGCTGCAACGAGAGCCATGGGAAATTCCCGTGCATCTACAAAGCCGACGAGCCGCACATGCTCGAAAGCGGCATTTATCTGAACGCCGGGGCCTCGCGTCCTGAGCCGGTCCGCGGCAACATCATCCGTGACAACGAGATTTCCGGATACAAGATGAAGGCGCGCTGCATCGGCTTCGGCCCCGGCGTCTCGCGCGCCGGAAACACCATCGAAGAGAATTCCTGCTCCGACGGACCCGCTGCAAACGAGACAGGGGCCCGCTGACGTATCCTGATTCATAATGTCGCTTGAGTTTCGAAACGCGGCTCTCGCACCGCTCAGCGGGATCTCTGTCGTGGCCCCGGCCGGAGTCATCATTGGCGTGATCGGAGAAAAGGGATCAGGCGTAAGCGAGCTGCTGAAGCTGGCCGGAGGCGCGGCGCAGCCTGAAGGAGGCGAAGTCCTCGCCGGTCCCGAGCGCCGGTTCGTGGCCCTGGGTGACAGTCTCAACCTTGCTCCGGCCGCCGTGATCGCGCTCGATCAGGCGCTCGCGACGCAGGATGCAGTCGTGCGCGCGCGCACGCTGACCGGCCTCGACCGGCTGCGGCGCGGAGGCGCCACGGTTCTGCTCGCCTCGCAGGAAGACAGCCTGCTCGAAACCATGTGCGACGAAATCTGGTGGTTGGACGGCGGCCGCATCGCCGCCAAGGGCGATCCCAAGGAGACCCTCGCCAAGTACCGCCGGCATGTTGCGGATCGCGTCCGCAGTTGGGGCGAGACCATTCCCCCGCGCCTCGCGCCCGTGTATCGCCACGGCGACGGCCGCGCCGAGTTGCTGTCGGTAGAAACATTCGGGGCCGAGGGCAAGCCTACGATCGTATGGAAGAGCGGCGAAAGGGCCACGGTGCGCGCCACGGTGCGCTACAACGCGGCCGTGGACGATCCGGTACTCGGCCTGCTGATCCGCACGCAAGTAGGGTTTGAGGTGTATGGAACCAACACCGGCTTGGAGGGCATCAAGCTGGGCCCGCGCGCCGCGGGCGACAGCGTTACCGTGACGTTTTCCTTTCTATGCGACTTGTGCCCGCGCGCATATACCTTAACGCTCGCCTCGCACGACCCCGACGGAACCGTGCACGACTGGATGGACGACGCGATCGCGGTTACGGTGACCGACGAGCGTCCCACTGCGGGCGTGGCGAATCTCCGGGCAAAAGTGGCCGTCGAGCCAGGGACATAACCTTCAGCCGCCGATCCAATGCAGTTGCCGATGCGGCACCGAGCGAAACTCGCGGTCGCCGGTGATCAGCGGGCACTCGTATTTCTGGGCGAGCGCCGCGGCGAAAGCATCCGCGTAGGAATCCGGAAACTGCCCGTTGAATCGCTGCTGCGTCCCAAAGATCCGCCACACTTGCAGCTCAACCCTCAGTTTGACCCCTTCCGAGAGGTTCAGCGCGTCGCGCACCGTCCTGGGGGATCGCGATCTGCCCCTTGGAGGAAACGGTGACGAGTTCCGTGCCCGCATCTTACCACAGGTAAGACTCGGGGCCACTATTTCCCTTCGAGCAGAAACGTCGGCGCGAGGCCGGTGAGCGTCGAAAATCCGGACGATCCCGCCACGCTCAGCCAGCTTGAGGCCCCGTACACCTTTCCGAGAAACGCGTGCGGATGCAGGTGAATCACCATGTCCTTCATCATCAGGCTGCCGTACTGCATCAGGGGAAACACGGCATGCGCGGGCTCCACTGCTTCCTGAACGACGAATGGAGTGCGCATGGCCTGGCGCAGCGCCTTTTCCCAGGCCACGTCGTCCACATCCGCCCCGCGCACCGGATGCAGATCAGTAGAATCGTCGTTGGGTTTCAGTACGAGTTTGGCCCGGTGTTTCAGGACGAATTCTGGCAGGTCCACCATGCGCCCGTTATGCGACGCGCGGGCGGCTTGCACCAGCCGTGTCCACGGCACATGGTCTTTGATGGCCTTTCGCTCCGCCGCCGGAAACTTCGCGGTGATTTTTTCGTCCGTAAGCAGGTCGAAAATCGCGCGCTTGGAGCCGATATCGGCGCGGAAACTGTTCACCATGCACACGGCGCGCTCCTTGTAAGCGCGCACCAGCGGATGGTTCAGGTCGAAGCGCACCAGGAACTCCTGCACCTTGATCCGCCGGTACAGAATATCGATGGTGAATTCGCCGCGCCGCAGCACGTTATTGCGGTATTCCAGTTGTTCGGGAGAAACCACCTCGACCGCATACCCCTCGCGCGCGAAAAAGTTCGCCAGCAGCGCGTGATCGCTGGAAGCCGCGGCAAACGGCGCCCGAAACTCGACAATCGCGATGTTCGGCTTCTTCTGCTTGCCGCCCGATTCCTTGTACGTCTTCAGCAGCGCCTGCAACAGGTGCTTGGCTCCGCCCAGCTTTTGCAGTTTGTATTTCTTGCGGAATTGTTTGACGGGCGGCGCGTCGTAATACAAATCGGTCAGCGGGTCGCCATAAAGCACGCCCGCCGGCGTTTCGGAACTGAATTCGGTGAAATGGAGCGACCCCTCATTGACGGCGGCGTCAAGCAGAGCCGTGGTTCCGTTGGAGGAATAACCCGGCTCCAGCGCCGCCAGCATTTTCTCGGCGGGCAGCAATTGCAGCCGCGCCAGCAATGCCGGCGTTTCCAGCGCCAGCTTCTCCACCCGCGCTATCGCCGAAAGCAGCGTTTCGGAAGCGCGCACCAGCGCGGCGTAATCCTTTTGCGTGATCAAGTGCGGCCGCAGCACCGGCGACACAGGCCGTCCATCCAGTTTTTCGGACTTGATGCGCTCTTGCAGCGCCCGGGCCCATGCCAGATCGATGTAGGGTTCGCTCTCGATGAGTTTGTGATACCGGGCGATCGCCTCGCTCACCAGGGTCATCGTGGTATTGACGTTTAGTATCGCACTGCACAGCCGCTTTGCAAAGTATGCAGGTCCGGATAATGCAAGCCAACTACTTGAACCTAAAGGAGTTATTTATAAAACAAAATACTCTATCGTTGATTTGCCTTGAGTACTTTTTTCCGCAGCCGGATGGATTGCGGGGTCACTTCCACCAGTTCGTCATCCCGGATGAACTCGATGGCTTGCTCCAGATTCAGCAGTCGCGGCGGCACCAGGCGAATGGCCTCGTCAGCCGTGGACGCCCGCATGTTGGTCAGCTTTTTTTCCTTGACGATATTCACATCTAAATCGGTCTCGCGCGCGTTCTCGCCGACAATCATGCCCTCGTACACTTCCGTGGCCGGGGCCACGAACATCTCGCCGCGCTCCTGGAGATTGAAAATCGCGTAGCCCGTGGCTTTTCCCGGACGATCCGCCACCAGCGACCCCGTGGGCCGCGACGGAATCTCTCCCTGCCACTCGATGTAGCCGTGGAACAGGGAATTCATGATCGCCGTGCCCTTCGTGTCGGTCAGCATCTCGCTGCGCAGCCCGATCAGGCCGCGCGAGGGTACCAGGAATTCCAGCCGCACACGCCCCGAGCCGTGGTTGATCATTTTTTGCAGCTTGCCCTTGCGCGTGCCCATCTTCTCCATCACCACGCCGGTGAAGCTTTCCGGACAATCGATCACCAGCAATTCCTGCGGCTCGCATATCTTCCCGTTGATGGTTTTCGTCAGGATTTCGGGCTTTCCGACGGCTAACTCATATCCCTCGCGGCGCATCATCTCGATCAGGATGGCAAGCTGAAGCTCGCCGCGCCCCATCACCTTGAACGAATCCGGACCGCCCGCTTCTTCCACGCGGATCGAGACGTTGGTCAGCAACTCCTTGTCTAGCCGGTCCCGTAAATTACGCGACGTGACGTAAGTCCCCTCGCGGCCGGAAAACGGCGAAGTGTTGATGGTGAAAGTCATCGCGATCGTCGGCTCATCGATTACGATGCGCGGGAGCGGTGCAGGGGTTTCCGCATGAGTCACTGTATCGCCGATGGTGATCCCTTCCACCCCGGCAATCGCCAAAATATCTCCCGGCCGCCCCACTGTCTCATCCACCCGCTTCAGGCCCTCGAAGGAGTACAGTTTCGTGATCTTGGTCTTCTGAAACGAGCCGTCCAGCTTGGCGATCGAAACTTCATCGCCGAGCCGCAGGGTTCCTTGGAACACCCGGCCGATGGCCAGCCGTCCCAGATAGTCGCTGTAGTCCAGATTGGCCACCAGCAATTGCAAAATGCCTTCCGCGTCGCCCTGGGGAGCCGGAATCTTCTCCAGAATCGTGTCGAACAGCAATCGCAGATCGCTGGATTCCTGTTCCGGTTCGCTCTTCGCAATCCCCAGCTTGGCGTTGGTGTAGACCACCGGGAAATCGAGCTGGTCCTCGGTCGCATCCAGATCGATGAACAGATCGTAGATCTCGTTGAGCACTTCCTGAATGCGGGCGTCGGGGCGGTCGATCTTGTTGATCACCACGATGGGAGGCAGCCGCGCTTCGAGCGCCTTCATCAGCACGTAGCGGGTCTGCGGCAAGGGCCCTTCGCTGGCGTCCACTAGCAGCATGACGCCGTCCACGATCTTAAGGGCCCGCTCGACCTCGCCGCCAAAATCGCTGTGGCCGGGCGTGTCGACGATGTTGATTTTCGTGCCGCGGTAGCGCAGCCCCGTGGCCTTGGCCAGAATTGTGATGCCCCGCTCGCGCTCCAACTCGTTGGAGTCCATGACGCGCTCCACCACCTGCTCGTTCTCCCGGAAAATGCCGCTCTGCCGGAGCATGGCGTCCACTAGCGTGGTCTTGCCGTGGTCCACGTGGGCGATGATGGCTACATTTCGGATACAGGTGTTGGAATTCATTAGGGGGAACTTCCATGTTCGCACAACGCACTTCGCATACCGTCGAAAACGCGTGATGCGATCATGAGTGTACGTGCCCCATCTCCCCTCAGTCGTCATCGTCGGCCGGCCCAACGTCGGCAAATCCACGCTTTTCAACGCGATCGTGGGCACGCGCCGCGCCATTGTCGGCGATGAACCCGGCATCACGCGCGACCGCATCTACGGCGAAGCCCAGCACCGCGGCCGAAAATTCGAGCTGATCGACACCGGCGGCATCGTTCACGGCGACGATGCTCTCATCCCCCGCGAAATCCTGCGCCAGGCGCGCGTGGCCCTGGAGAGCGCCGATTATGTCATTTTTCTGGTCGACGGGCGCACCGAGTTGACTGCGGCGGATCGCGACCTGGCGCGCATGCTGCGCCAACTCGGCAAACCGGTGGCGTTGGCGGTCAACAAAATCGACAGCCCCCGCCGCGCCGATCTTACCCACGAATTTCACGAGCTCGGATTCGAGCACCTGTTCCCGGTTTCCGCGGAGCATCACCTGGGCATCGAGGAACTCCTGGATCATGTGACCGCGGGATTCCCCCAGCAGCCCCCCGCACCGGAAGCCCAGCCCAACAAGATCAAAGTCGCCATCATCGGCCGCCCCAACGTGGGAAAATCCACGCTGCTGAACACCCTGACCGGCAAGCAGCGCGCGATTGTCTCGCCGGTGGCCGGGACCACCCGCGACGCCGTCGATGAATCCGTGGTTCGCGACGGCATTGAATACGTGTTTGTCGATACGGCGGGCATCCGGCGCAAGGGCAAAACCCACCTGATGGCCGAAAAATTGAGCGTGGTCATGGCCCGGCGGCACCTGCGGATGGCCAACGTCGCCGTCCTGGTCCTGGACGCCACCGAAGGCGTTCTGGCGCTCGATGCGACCATCGCCGGCTATGCCCACGAGGAGGGCCGCGCCGTGGTGCTGTGCGTAAACAAGTGGGACGCGGCGCCCGAGAAGAACCGGAAGAAATTCCTCGAACAAATCCAGGATCGCCTGAAATTTCTGGATTACGCCCCGGTTGCGTTCGTCTCGGCCCGCACCGGCCACGGCACCCGCGCTCTGTTCTCCTTGATCAGGAAAGGCTTCGAGGGGGCTTCGCAGCGCGTCGGCACTGGGGAACTGAACCGCTTTGTGGAACTGCTTCGTTGGGAATACCAGCCCAGAATCAAGTACCTCACACAGGCCTCCGTCCGTCCGCCTACGTTTGTCGTGTTCACCGCAGGCCCCGGGAAACTGCATTTTTCGGCTGAGCGGTATCTGGCCAACCGGCTGCGCGAAAGGTTCGGGTTCCCCGGAGCGCCGCTGGTGATCAAAACCAAGCGCGCGTAGATCCGCTATAGTCTCGGCGTTTTTTCCCGATATGTAGGGCGTGGAAGTGTTTGTCGCTCGCCAACCAATTTTTGACCGCCACCGCCAGGTCTGGGCTTACGAGCTTCTGTACCGTTCGAAAGCCGGGGAAACCCACTTCAACGGAACCGCAGCCAGTTCAGCCACCCAGCAGGTTATTTCCAACGGAATGCTGTCCATCGGATTCGACAACCTGCTGCGCGGGAAGCACGCCTGCGTCAACTTCGGCCGCGACATGCTCCTTCAGGATCTGTATTCGAGCCTTCCTCCCGAGCACACCGTAATCGAGCTGACCGAAGACGTCGAACCGGACGCCGACGTTCTAAGCGCGCTCAAGATGATGCGCGACCGCGGCTACCAGATCGCCTTGGACGACTTCCAGCCCAGCCCGGCAACCCGATGCCTGATCGATCTAGCCGACGTGATCAAGGTCGAAATGAGCACGCCGAAAGCCCAGCAGGAAATCATGCTCCGCGAGTTTCACGCCCGCAGCATCCGTATGGTGTGCGAAAAAGTGGAAAACGACGCCGATTACCGCTGGGCTTTGCGGGCCGGCTACGACTACTTCCAAGGCCACTTCTTCGCCCGTCCGGTGGTCATGCAGGGAAAGGAAATTCCGGCCAGCAAGCTGCATTGCCTGCGGCTGATTCAGGAAGCGCACCGCCCCGAGCTCGATTTCGGCCGGTTGACGATCCTGATTTCCCAGGATGTCTCGCTCTCCTACAAACTCCTGCGCTACGCAAACTCCGCCCGTTTTGGCCGCGAGACCAAGATCCACTCCATCCGCCGCGCCCTGGTGGTGCTGGGAGAATACGGAATTCGCAAGTGGATCGCCATCGCGGCGCTGCCGGTGATCGCCGCGGACAAACCCGGAGAGCTGATCACGCAGTCACTCGTCCGGGGCCGGTTCTGCGAACTGCTGGGGCTAGCCACCGGCCAAGGCGTCGAAGATCAGGCCTTTCTCCTCGGCTTGTTCTCGCTGTTAGACGCTCTCTTGGACCGCCCGCTCGAAGACGCTCTGGATCAGTTGGGCCTGGCGCCTTCGCTCGAATCCGTATTGCGCGGGCAGGGGCCGGAGGACAGCATTCTCCACACGATTTATTCGCTCATGCACCGGTACGAGGCCGCGGATTGGCCTGAGGTGGACCGGCTGGCCGGCGTCCTGGGCGCGCCCCCGGACCTGGTCGGGGCGGCCTACCGCGAAGCGCTCCCGTGGGCCGACGAAGCGCTTAAAGCTTGATCGCCCGTGGGGCCGGTTTTCGATCTGCGTCCCGGCTTCCCACCGGCGCAGATTCAGATGTACTCGTAGAAGCTGCGCTTCAGCTTTCCGAAGACCAGCAATCCCATGCCGAGCGCCACCGCCGCCACGATCGTCATATTCACAATCAGCGTCGCCGGCGGAGGCTGGTGTTCCATCAGGATGTTCCGCATCGCCAGGACCAGCGCCGCAACCGGGTTGAAACGATACACGGCCGCGTATTTCTCCGGAATAATTTCAAACGGATAGAAGATGGGAACCAGGTAGAACAGGACCAGATTGAACGATTCCACCACATACTGCGTGTCACGGATAAATACGCTGACGGCGCTGGAAATCAGAGCGATTCCGCATACGAACGCAATGTACAGGAGCCACAGCGGCAGCAGCCAGAGCCAGAACCGGTTGGCGCCGAATCCGAAGTAGAAGGTCAAGCCCAACAGGAGCGCTACCTGGATTCCCAGGTGCACGCAGTTGGAAAACACCGCAGCCACCGGAACTACTTCGCGAGGAACGGGCACTCGTTTCACCAGCGGGGCATTCACTACGATCGACTGCGTGCCCGTAAGCCATGCGCCGGTGAAGAAGTTGTACGGGACCAAGCCGCACAGCACGAACAGCGGAAAAGAAGGCTGGTCTGCGCGGAAGACCCGTGAGAATACGAACGTCAGCACCCCCATCATCACCAAAGGGTTGATCAGGGACCACAGGATGCCCAGGCTCATGTTCCGGTAACGGATCCGGAAGTCCTTGAGTACCAGATTCTGAAGGAGAAAGAGGTAATCCCCCTTCCACTTCCGCCGCGTCATTTGCCCCGTCATGCGCCTCGTCTTGAGAGGATCAGTATACAATGCCTCTAGCTTTAGGCTGGAAAATGAGAGAAACTAGGTGAGAATGAAAGTACACGACCGCGACATCGCCCCTCTCGGCTCCTCGGCGCACACCCGGCGGAGATCCGCGGCAGGCACGGAAATGGCTGCCGGCCCTGACGAGTTTCACCTTTCGGACCTGGTGATGAGACTGCGCGCGCTGGCCGCGAATTCTCCGGAACGGCAGGAGCGGCTGGAACAGATCGCGCGGTCCTATGCCTACGGTACGTATAAAGTAGACTCCCAGGCGACTTCCTCAGCGATGATCGAAGACTCGATCCGGTATCGCTAACCCTGTGGGGGCGGGGCTCCAACCCGCGGCGGATTTGCAAATCCGCCTGCTAGCGCTGCACCCGGAACGCCGCCCAGATCGCATTGTGATCCGAAAACGGAATCGGCTCCGCGCTTGCGCTGAGCGTTTCCATCCCGCTGACGAACATCCAATCCAGATGCTGGCGTGCGATCGGGAGAGTCGTCAGGCGGTCCGGAAACGGCGTCTCGAAGCCAAACCGCGCCATCTCGCGCCGCACCCTTGAGCGGTACCCGGCGCGCGGGACCGGCAGCGTATGTTCGATCCAGTAAAAATCGTTCGTGTTGAAATCTCCGCCGATCAATCTCGGCCCGGCCAGCCGCGCGGCTTCCTCCATCACCGGCTGGATCTGCTTCAGCCGCTGCTCAGCGTTGATCCGCGTATCCAGGTGGGCGTTCCAGATACGCAGGTCGCCTGCCGGAACCCGCACTTTCACGGCCAGTGCGAACCGGCGCCGCGTCTTGAACAGCAGGTTGTATTGGGCCAGCTTCTCCACTCTGGAATCCTCGATCGGGAACTTGCTTAAAACCGCGAGGCCACGGTCGTACACTTTCGGCCCCTCGGGGGAAAACGAAACGGAGTAATTCATGCGTTCGGCCAGACGATCGGCGATACTCGGACCGCCATCCTCATTCGCAACTTCCTGCAACAACAGAATGTCCGCGTTCCGCAGCCGCGGCGCGGCCTCCACGTCGTGCAGAATCTTTTCGAAATTCGTCTCGTGCGCCAGGTTGAGCGAGGCCACCGAAATCGCGTCGGCTCCCGGAGGCAGCCCTTGGAGATTCGGCAGATTCGGCGAGGGCGCGGCCAGGAGAATAAAGCCTAAGAGAGCCAGGGAGACCGCGGGCAACCAATACTTCATAACTTGAAATTATCAGATGCCGGAAACAGTGACAGGACCAGCTCCGCCGCGGGTCCGAACCCTTCCGCTCCCACGCGCACCGTCTGGCACCCCGCATTCGCCCCCGCCTGCATGTCATCGTCTGAATCGCCGACTAGGAAGGTTTCCTCCGGAGGAACTCCGAAATCGCGCATCGCGCGCGTGATCATTCCAGTGGCCGGCTTGCGGCAGGAACATTCTTCCGCCAGGGAATGCGGGCAGAAATAGATCTTCAAGATGCGAACGCCCGCCGCGCCCAACGCCGAAAGCAGACGCCGGTTCACATCGATGAACTCCTGGACTGTGTAGTAGCCCAGACCAATCCCCTGTTGGTTGGATACGATCGCCAGCCGCATCCCCGCGTCTTGCAGCTTCCTTAAGCCCTCGACGACGCCCGGCAGAAGCTCCACCTTCCCGGGATCGTGCAGGAACGGCACATTGCGGATGAGCGTCCCGTCCCGATCGAGCAGCACCAGCCCGTGAGAACTCCGGTGCGGCGCGGATTCCGGTTCGACGTGCGCCGATAACAGCCCAATCCGCTCGATTACCTTGGAGCTGCTCGTATCGAAGCGCGAACGGATCACCGCGACTCTTCCGCCGTACTCTTTCACGGCCGCGCCCGAGCGCAGCGAGCTCTCCGCGTAATCTCCGCCCTTGATGTAAACATCGGGTTTCCAGCGCAGTAACAGAGAGAGCGGCCGGTCGTCCTCCATCAACGTCACAACGTCTGCGGATGCCAGGCCCGCAACCACGTACATCCTTTCCTGCTCCCGGACCACGGGCCGCAGCGGGCTTTTGTAGCGGGCCACGGAAGCATCGGAATTTACGGCCACCATCAGCCGGTCGCACAAGTCCCGCGCCGCAGCCAGATACTGTACATGCCCGGGGTGCAGCAGGTCGAAACTGCCGCACGTAAACCCGATCCTCCGGCCGGCGGCTTTCTCCTGCGCCACCCATCGGTCCGCCTGTTCCAGAGAGAGGATTTTTTCGCCGGGGTCCATTTGTGAAGTGAAATACAGCCTCTATGTTAGAGTAAGCCCGAGTGGGCCTCCCCGACATTCTCAAACGGTTTCCGGGACAGCGAATTCTGGTCCTGGGCGATGTGATTCTGGATTGGTATTGGTGGGGTCAGGCCTCCCGCCTGTCTCCGGAAGCTCCGGTTCCCGTCGTTCGGAAACAGCGGACCACTCTCCAGCCGGGCGGCGCGGGGAATACCGCGGCGAACCTGGCAGCATTGGGAGGGCGCATTCGACTCTTCGGCGTCACGGGGACGGATTCCCAAGCCAAGGAACTGCGCAACGCCCTACAGTCCCAAGACGTGGACGTAAGCGGTCTGGTGGCCGACGCGCGCCGCCCGACCACCTCCAAGACCCGAGTCATCGCCGCACACCAGCAGATCGTGCGCGTGGACGAGGAAACCACCGAACCCATTTCCGAGGCCACTGTTGCCGATGTCCTCAGCGCCGTAAAGAAAGACCTGGGCGAGGCGGACGCCATCGTCATTTCGGATTACGCCAAGGGATTCCTTACACCCGAGCTCCTTCAAGGCGTGATCGCCGCAGCCAGCCGGGCGGGCAAGCGTGTCTTCGCCGATCCCAAGGGCGCCGACGCCAGCCGCTATCGAGGTGTATTCCTGCTGAAGCCGAACCGCCTGGAGCTGGGCCTGCTGACCGGAATGCCCTCCGCGACCCACCCGGAAGTTCTGGCCGCTGGAGCCCGCCTGGCTGCGGGAATGCCCGGGACCCAGATCCTGGTCACGGAGGGATCGGAAGGCATGACGCTTTTCCGGAGTTCCGAAGAATTCGAACACCTGGCTCCCGCGCCTCGCCAGGTGTTCGATGTCACCGGAGCCGGCGATACTGTGCTGGCGGTGATCGCCATGTCCGTTACCGCGGGCGCGCGGTGGACCGAAGCCATGCAACTCGCCGCCGAGGCCGCCGGGATCGCCATCGGCCGGATGGGAAGCGTCGCCGTAAGCCTGCACGAGTTGAAAGAATCTTTGAGATTGTTGGCAGCCCCGCGCGACTAATTCAGCGGTGCTGAAATTCCTTCTGTTCCTTTTGCTCGCGCTGTCGGGCGTATCCGCACAAACGAAAGCCCCTTCGAAGCCTCCGCCCCAGACCAGCGCCTCCCAGGATGCCGAAATCGAAGCCGAAATCCGCGCGCGACTGGCGAAGTCCGTCATCGGCAAGGATGGATTCACCGTCCGCGTTCAGGGCGGAGTTGCCTACTGGGGCGGAACCACGGACGTGGTCCAGCACAAGGGCGCAGCCACCCGCATGGCGAAATCGGCCGGGGCGAAAAAGGTCGTGAATCGCATTAAGATCGGCGACGCCGCCAAACAGAAAGCCGCCGGCAACCTGGAGCAAGGCCGCCGCCGCGTCCAGATCAAGCGCAGCGACCCCCGCTGAAAGAACGCAGGACCGGCGATCTTTGCCGCCTGTCACGCGGCCGGATAATACCCGCACCACTGCCCGTCCGCGGAATAACACCATCGCACCAGCGTCACCGCCGGCCGCACGTCGACGTGCAGATAACCCTGGTGGTCGGCCCGCCCGATTCCGCGTATCGCCGGAATCCTTCGCGCCACGGCTTCCAATTGCGCCGCTGTCATCCCGGGCACCCGGATGTCGGCCGCCCTCCCGGCAAGATGCTGGCTCGCTCTGGCCCCGCCCACTGCCGCGTTGTGCGCCGCGCATCGGTACGCCGAATCCACAAAAACCGGCTTCTGAACCGCAGAGCGAAACGCTTCCAGAGCCTCCACCAGCCTCTCTGTGCATCCGTTCCTTCCGCAGTGCGGACAGGCGAGTTCCGCCTCGGAGAAATGTGCCCCGGTCGCGCCCATGCTAGGGCAACCCGGCGATATCGATCAGCGCCGTCATCGGAGCCGCCGATTTTACGATCCCTGTCGTCAGGTAGCAGCTCGCCGCCCCATAGGCAGGCAACGGGACGCGCGCTGGGCAGAAATCCGAGAAATACACTCCCGGTGCTGGAGCCCGTTGCGCCGCGCGCCCGAACAGCAAGGGCAGCAGAGCCATGCCCTGCCCGATCCAGGCCTGCGTGTCGCGTCCCGCCGCGATCCCGTGGGCGCCATAAGCCGCACCCGCCGCAGTCAGCAAGGGTGGTCCCCAGCGCGCCACGACGCTCCAGAAGGAACTCGAGGATTGCCGCGTGAGCATGTCCTCAGCCAGCCGGTTCGGGAGGTCACGGAGCAACGGAAATGCCTGCGAGATGCGCTCGCGTGGCACCTCCACCGGGACCGGATACCGGCTGGTGAGGCTGACGTTCCACAAACCGAGACGCGACCCTCCGATCACCCCCCGGGCCCCGGAAATGGAAATCGGCTTAACGGAAACGGTCACCTGCGCGAGCGCGGGAATCCCAGTCAGCAGCACCAGCAGCCGCACTCGCTTGTACCCAGTCATTTCCGATTTCCGCCTCTCCACCGCGAATTGTCGCGTGACTCCCCTGCGGCTGGCATGCAGGTCAGCCTGTAACTCATAGATCTCAAAAGGCAGTCTCGATCAAGGAAAGGAGGCACGCCGTGCCCTCAGTGGCCGGTGATAAACTTGAATCGAGTCATGAGTTCACTCTCTCCCAGACTGCAAGTGAGAGTTCAGCAGAAGCAGATCCTCACGCCCGGACTGGTGCAGATGGTCAGCCTGCTTCAACTGAACCGTCTGGAGCTGAAGGATATGATTCAGGCGGAGATCTCGCAAAACCCGGTTCTCGAAGAATCCGGCGATGGCGGCGAGGAACTTTCACCTGAAGAATTGCAGCCGTTGCTCGAAGCCGAGCGCGTCGCCGAGCCAGCCGACCAGTCCATCCTGGAGGTGACCTCCGGTCCGGCGGAAGCCGATGCGGATGCCGGCGAGGCGCCCTACGTCGCGGAAGGTTTAGAACCCGAGTCGGCCCCGGCGGCCGAATTTGCGGAAACGCCGTTGAGCGCGGCGCCCGAAGCCGCCATAGATCCTGTGAGCGTAAGCGCTCCGGAAGCGCCCGCGCCTGCCGACCCGTTCGATGAGATCGACTTCGGCTCCTACTTCGACGACTATCTCGACCCTGGTTACAAGAGCCCGGCTTCGGAAAACGTAGAAAAACCCTCCTTTGAGACATTCCTATCCTCGCCCGTTACGCTTTCCGATCACCTGCATTCCCAGCTCGCCTTGATCTCCCTCAGCGAAGAAGTGCGTGATGCGGCGGAAGGAGTGGTGGGCAATCTAGATGAAAACGGATACCTGCTCTCCACTGCCGAGGAGCTGGCCGCCGAAGAGGGGCACTCTCTCGAGACGGTTAAAGAGGCCATTCGCGTGGTACAAACCTGCGATCCAGCCGGCGTGGCTGCCTCCGATCTCCGCGAATGCTTGCTGCTGCAACTGGAAAGCCGCGGGGCTAAAGGTGGCGTGGCCTGGCAGATCCTGTCCGATCATTTGAAGCTGGTCGAGAGCCGCCAGCCCAAGGAACTCGCGCGGCTGCTGCGCCGCCCTCTGGAGCACATCCAGATTGCGCTAGATGTGATCAAGCACCTGGATCCGCGGCCGGGACTGCGCTATTCCGGCCCGGGCGCGCGCCAGGTGGAGCCTGACGTCTACATCTCCAAGGATGGCGACGATTATCTGATCCAGGTCAGCGACGACGATATTCCCCAGCTCCGGCTGAATCCGCAGTACCGCCGGATGCTCGACCGCGAGCAGGAACCGAACCGGGATGTGCGCAGCTACATCAAAGAGCGCTACGCTTCCGCGATTCAGCTCATGAAGAACATCGAGCAGCGCAAGCAGACGATTCTCAAGGTCTGCCAGTCCATCGTGCGCCGCCAGATGGATTTCCTGGAGCACGGGATCGATCAACTGAAGCCGATGATGATCAAGGAAATCGCCGAGGAGATCGGCGTGCATCCCTCCACGGTAAGCCGCGCCGTCTCCAACAAGTACGCCCACACGCCCCAGGGCGTCTATGAACTGCGTTATTTTTTCTCTGAAGCGGTCCAAGGGCCCGGCGGCGGCGCCACACCGCTGCTGATTCTGAAACGTAGGGTCAAGAAGATGATCGAGGAGGAAGATCCCATGCATCCGCTGACGGACGAGCAGATCACCGAGCGTTTGCAGGCGGAAGGAATCGAAGTGACTCGCCGCACGGTCGCCAAGTACCGTGAGGACATGCGCATTCCATCGACCCACCAGCGACGCGTTCGCGCCTGACAGGGGGCTGCCAACTATGAAAGTCACCTACACGGGGATTCGTCACGAATTGCCTCCCAAGATCCAGCAAAAACTGGACGTGAAATTCGCGAAGCTTTCCAAGCTCCTGGACGGGCGCGGCGAACGCGAAGCCCACGTGATCGTTTCCCAGGAGCGGCACCTGTACCGCGCCGAAATCACCGTACGCTTTTACGATCATCCGTTGGTGGGAATCGGCTCGGATGCGGATCTGTTCAATGCTCTTTCTTCCGCTGTGACCAAGCTGGAGGGGCAAGCTGTGAAGGCGCGGGCCAAGTGGCGTGTAAAGCACCGGCACAAGGACGCTCCCAACAAGACAGCGGCCGCGGCCGGCGCGAATCCGGGCGGAGCAAACCCCGGATCCCAGAACCCAACCGGCAAGCGAGTGTTTCGCGTGAACAGTCTCGATCTGCGCAAGCCGATGACCCTCGACGAAGCGCTGCTGGAGATGGACCACACCCGCGATTACCTGGCGTACCACGACGCGGAACGCGAGGGTTTATCCGTTTTGGTTCGCCGCCGCGACGGACACTTCGACCTGATCGAATCCTGACCGATGCCGCCATCCTCTCCGGGCCGTCCGCGCCCAGCGGATAAGACCGAGCTGGTGATCATCACCGGTCTGAGCGGTTCCGGAAAGGGTACCGTCCTCAAAGCGCTGGAGGATCTTGGCTACTATTCGGTGGACAATCTGCCGATCGATCTAATTCCGAAATTCGCCGAGCTGACCAAGAATGCACCCACTATCCGCCGGGCCGCTCTCGTGGTGGACATCCGCGAGGGCACCGCGCTCGGGAAGTTCCCGGCGCTGTACAAGAAGATCAGCCGGCAAGTACCGACGCGGCTGGTTTTCCTCGATGCCGACGACGATGCTCTGATCCGCCGGTTCAGCGAAACGCGCCGTCCCCACCCGCTGGGCACCGGACAAAGCGTCGCCGACAGCATCCGGCGCGAGCGGGAACGCCTGAAGCCAATCCGCGCGCTCGCCGAGCCCATCATCAATACCAGCAAATTCAATGTGCACGAGCTGCGCGAAACCATTCATTCCACCTTCGGCGGCAAACGCCACGGCCGCGCCGGCATTCTGGTGCACATCACCAGTTTCGGATTCCGCCACGGCCTTCCGCCGGATAGCGACCTGGTGTTTGACGTCCGGTTCCTCCCCAATCCCAATTACATTCCGGCCTTCAAGAAACTGAGCGGGAAAAATCCCAGCGTGGCGCGCTACATCCGGTCGTTCCCGCAGACGCAGGAGTTCGTTGAGCGCATTTCCGCCCTGCTGATTTACCTGCTCCCGCACTACATCGAGGAAGGCAAGAGTTATCTGACAATATCGTTCGGCTGCACAGGCGGGCACCATCGCAGCGTGATGATCGCCAGCGAGCTCGGCAAACGCCTCAGCCAGGCCGGCTATCGCGTGAAGGAAACCCATCGCGACGTGTCCAAATGAACGGAGCCGGCCCGTTCGAGTGGCTGGAGACCAACGGAACCGGGGCGTTCGCCATGGGCACCGTGGCCGGACCGAACACGCGCCGGTATCACGCGCTCCTGGTTGCGTCCCTCAAACCGCCCGCGGAACGGTATGTTCTGCTCTCGCGCGTCGAGGAAGAGGCCGTCGTGACAAATGGGTCCGGCGGCCGCGCCTTCGCGCTCGGCTCCTGCCAGTATCCCGGAGTTCTTTGGAATCCAGGTGCGGACTCGCTCGAAGATTTTCGCGCGCAGCCCTGCGCCACCTGGCGCTACTCCTTCGGCGGCGTAAGGTTCGAGAAGCAGGTGTATCTTGTGTACGGCCGCCAGGCGGTCGTCATTCGCTACCGTTCAGATCGTCCTTTGACCCTGCGCGTGCGGCCGTTCCTGGCGTATCGCGACTACCACTCCTTGGCTCACGCCAACGCAGCGCTCAACCAAGAGGCAGAGGCATCTCCTGGACTGCTGCGCCTCTCGCCCTATCCCGGGCTGCCGCCGCTCGAATTCCGATTTTCGGGCGCCTACGGGCACGAGCCGCACTGGTATTACAACATCGAATATCCGGCCGAACTCGAACGCGGCCTCGATTTCCGCGAGGATCTGTTCACTCCCGGCGTGCTGACGCTTGCATTGCAACCCGGCGCATGGAATCCAATCTGCGCGTCGATTGACGGTACCGAAGCCGGCGAGCCGGAGCGCCGGCGCGATCCCTTCGTCGTTCGCCGCGCCGATGGGAAACCAACGATTCTCGCGGGCTATCCCTGGTTCACCGACTGGGGCCGCGACGCAATGATCAGTCTTCGCGGCCTTCTCATTGCCCCGGGACGTTTAGATGAGGCTCGCCAAATCATCGAAGGATTCTTGCAGCACTCTAATCGCGGAATCATTCCCAATCGTTTTCCGGATTGGGGCGAAACGCCCGAATACAATACCGCCGACGCCACTCTGTGGATGTTTCAAGCCGTGCGCGCCTGGCTGGACGCCGGCGGCGACCGGACATTCCTCCGCGAAGGTTTCTATCCGGCCGCGCAGGAAATGATCGACTGGCACCGCCGGGGAACCGGACACGCAATTGCCGTCGATCCGAACGATCATCTCCTGGTTGCGGCTTCGGAAAACGCGCCGCTAACGTGGATGGACACGAAGTTCACGCCGCGGCGCGGCAAGCCAGTGGAAATCAACGCTCTCTGGCACGCGGCGCTATCGCTCATGGCACAGTGGGCGGACGCGCTGGGCGACCCGGCCGCAGCCGAATACCGCGCCGAAGCGGACCGCGTTCGCGAAAGTTTTGGAGCCCGCTTTTGGAATCCCCAGCGCGAGTGCTTGTACGATGTGCTCGCGCCCGAAGGCCCCGACCCGAAAATCCGACCCAACCAGATCTTCCCCGTCAGTTTACCCTTTGGGCTTCTCGACCGAGACCAGCAGCAGGCCGTCGTGCGAATCGTCGAGCGCGAACTGCTCACCCCCTTAGGCCTGCGCACGCTTGAGCGCTCCGACCCGGATTACAAGCCGCGCTATGAAGGCTCCCCCGCCGAGCGCGATGCGGCCTATCATCAGGGAACGGTCTGGCCCTGGCTGATGGGGCCGTTCGTCGACGCCCGGCTCGCAGCGTTCGGCCGAACCCGCGAAAATTTGGATTTCTGCCGGGATTTAGTCGCGAAGCTGGAAGCACGGGCGGCCCAGGCTGGCTGCATCGGTTCGATCGCCGAAATCTACGATGCGGAGGAGCCGCGCTATCCACGAGGCTGCCCGGCGCAGGCCTGGAGCGTTGCGGAAATCGCGCGGCTGAAGGCGACGCTGTTCTGAGAACTCTTAGTTCTCCGCGGGCGTCTGATTCATGCGATCCACGACGACGACTTCCTTGGGCGCCTTGCGCCGCTCGATCTTCAGCCCCATTGGCGCGAGGATCGCCGACATCCGGTCGAGCGCGTCGGAATCATCCGGGCCAGGCAACGCGCTCTCGCCTGGCTTTGCCTCTAACGCCCGCGCAAACAAGAGGCGCGGGTCCAAGGAAAATTTATACTTCCCTTTCAATCCAGTGTGATTCTCGACAGGTGCATTCAGGCCGGCAAACGCGCCGGCCGCCCCGACCGCGTCCAGTGTGCCAACCATCTCCATCGTGCCTAAAGCACGGTCGGTTCGCGAGGAATCCGGCGTATCGGGCGGCAATTCCTCCAGTTTTATGCCGCCTTTGGCCTCCACCAGCGCATAAACGGGCATGTCGCGCGTCTCCCGATGTGCCCGGAGGGCGAAGCGCTCCGCAAGCAGCGCGCGCAATAACGCGGGCTCTTGCTCGCTGGTAGCGCCGGCGGGCATCTTGGCCTGGATATCCCACCGCGCGCTTTCAAGCCATCCTTCTCCGAAGACGTATATTCCCGCCACTTTGTAGGCCGCGCCAAGAATCACCCGCATCGGCATATTCCCGATATCAACGCGGTCCCCCTGGATACGCATATGGGGAAGATTGCGAGCGTCCCCAGGGGCCGGAGACGCGTTGTTCACCTGCCGGATGCTGGCGACCTCGAATGCGAGCGTCTGGGCTTGCCCAACGGGATCCGCCGACAATGCCGCCGCAATGCAGATACAATAGGCAAAATTCCGCATTCGCACAGTATAATTCAACAGGGTACCGGCGTCATCCATTAGGATTTTTGCGACGTAGCCCATTGCGCGGCCAAATGCGTGCAGGCCTGACGATTATCGTGACGGGAACTCCTGTGAAATCATGTGACGATCGGAGGCCTGAGGTGTCGGAACGTCTCGGAGGTGGGGCAGTAAGACTCATCGCCCTGATTCTCGTGTGGGGGGCGAGCGCAATCGCGCAGCCGGTTCCTGCCAGCATCCGCACGATCGTGCAGCCCAGCAGCGCGCGCCCGTTTTTTGATGCTTTCGGAAACGCTTACTACTTGGGTGGCCCCCCTACAGCGTTGGCTACGCCGGGCGCGGCGCAAACCCAGTCTGGCGGGGGTACCTGCAACATACCCGGCTTTCATGGCATTCCCATTCCTGCGACATGTCCCGATGCATCGGTGATGAAAGTCGATCCTTCCGGCAACCAGATTTGGGGTACGCTGCTCGGCGGCCCGACCGCCGACAGCGGAACCGCACTCGTTGTCGATGCCAATGGAAACGTCGTGCTCACGGGCTCGACGGACGGGCAGTTTCCCACCACGCCGGGCGCAGCCATCGAGTCGAGCACCAGCGCCAAGGTGTTCGCGGCCAAGATCACGGCGGATGGCAGCAAATTTCTCTACTCCACTTACCTCCCGGAGTCCTTGGCCAAATCCTCGTCCGTCGCCGTGGACGCTGCCGGCAACGCCTACATTTCCGGGCAGACGTCTTCCGGTCATGCTTCTATCGTGAAGTTGAGCGCGGATGGCACCACCGTCCAGTACAACGTTACGCTGGCCGGCAGCGGTGCGAATGCGGTAACAGCCATCGCGGTCGACTCGGCAGGGAATGCTTTCGTCACAGGACAAACCAATTCGCCCGATTTTCCGGTAATCGCGGGGGCGTTCCAACAGCACATCAAGGGAAGCCAGAACGGTTTCCTCGTCAAGCTAAGCCCTTCCGGCAGCGTCCTGGCCGGCACCTACTTCGGCGGGAGCGGATCGGACAACCCCTCGTTTATAGCGATCGACGGCGCTGGCAACATCGACGTCGCGGGATTCACCAGTTCACTGGACTTTCCTACTACGCCGGGAACCATGCAACCGGCCGCCATCGTGCCTCCGTGGAACAATGCCTCGCCGGCCGGCTTCGTAGCGCAGTTCGCGCCGGACGGCAGTTCCTTGAACTGGGCGAGTTACGTGGTGAGTTCCGATCTGGCGCCGGCGGGCGCGTTCCCCGACACCGGCGTCAGCGCGCTCGCAGTAGACCCTGGGGGCGATATCTACCTCGGCGGGCTCACCGGTCCAGGATTTCCGGTCACTTCCACGGCTCCCGTGATTTGCTTCCAGGGGTCGACCAACCGCACCAACGGCTTTCTCGCGCACCTGAGCTCGGCCGGTGCGCTGATCGATGCGACCTATCTGGGGAACAGCACCGGCGTAGTATCTTCTCCGGAAGCCGGCGGCGATGTTGGATTCGTTGGAGGATTGTTGCCGCTCCCCGGCGGCGCGGTGCTGATAGGCTGGCGCGATTCCCCTTTGGGCATCGTCTCCAAGGTCCAATTCGGTAGCGGAGGTTGGACCGCGCCGCCCTGCCTTTCCACCGACGTACTCAGCTCCGCGACGCTATCCGGCAGCGGCGGCATCGCGCCTGGGGAACTGGTGACGCTCACCGGTTTTGGAATCGGGCCTGATCGCGGTGTCGCCTACCAGCCCGACGCAAAAGGCAACGTTCCCACGCAGTTGGGCGGCGTTCAGGTGCTCTTCGACGGCGTGCCGGCGCCGATACTTTACGCGCAGTCGCGGCAGATCAATGTAGTTGCGCCTGTTTCGCCGGCCGGGAACGGGACAAGACAAATCACGATCACCTACAACAATCAGCAGCTTGGGCCGGCGGTTGCGAAAGCGGTATTCGGCAACCCTGGGATTTTCCGGCTACAGATTTGGCAGTCGGCGCAGGCCGTGGCAAGAAACCAGGACGGGACGCTCAACGGACCAGCGAACCCCGCGGCACGGGGCTCGTTCGTGACCGTGTGGGCAACAGGCTACGGGCAGACCGATCCCGCATGCCCAAGCGGTGGCCTCAATCTTCCCTATCCTTACGCCGTGCCGCTGAGCCCGGGCATCAACGCGCTGATCTATAAAGTCGGTCCGAATGGCGCGCCCAGCCTACCCACTGCGATCCAGTATGCAGGCAGCGCGCCGGATTTGGTGTGCGGAGTTGTGCAGATTAGTTTTCAAGTACCGATGGATGCCGCTCCAGGAGCGTTCTCATTCTTGCCAGCGATTCACATCCAGTCGCCAAATGGAGAGTCGGGTTACTTTCCGCAGGTGGGCGCCACCATCGCAGTGAAGTAAGCCTGCCGATGCATCAGACGTTCATGATCTCGAAGCACTTTTCGAGGCTCTTGACGGGATCGTTGCCCATTGCGGGCCGCCACTCGTGAGCCACAAATCCCGTGTAGCCCAGATCGGCGATCGCGTTGGCGATAAACCGGTAGTTGAGCTCTTGTGTATCGTCGATCTCCTGGCGGCTCGGCACTCCCGCGACGTGGATGTGGCAGATGTGGTCGAAATTATCGCGCAGCGTCCGCGTCACGTCGCCATCAGCGATCTGGGCGTGATAAATGTCCATCAGGATTTTCACGCGCGGCGAATTGACGCGCTTGACCACATCCAGCCCCCATGCCATGTGGTCGAAAATCTGATCCGTGCGCTGGTCCGCAGCGACCTTGGAATTCGTAATCTCCATGCACACGTTGATGTTCTTCTGCTCGGCGTAGCCCTTCACGCGGCTCAGGATCGCGACCGCGTTATCGGCGCCTTCTTCCTTGGACATGCCGCGCTTCTCGCCGGGGATCGCAATGAGAACCGAGCATCCCACGCGCGCGCACATGTCGATGCCGGCATGCGTGGCGTCTTCGATCTTGTCGTGGAGTTCCTTGCGGATCAATCCATTTTGGAAGCTGGTTCCCGTGCCGGTCATCATGGCGGGCGCCAGGCCATTGTCTTCGAGAATCGGCACCTGCTGCTCAGTCGGCAGATCGACGCCCTGGAAGCCGATGCGGGCGAGAGTCTTGCACCTCTCCTCGAACGAGAGCTTGGAGCCTGTCCCCCAAACCGAAGCCATCACGCTTTGCCGGATGCGGGCGCGGCGAGGCGCGGGTGTCTGGGCGGACAGTTGGCCGGCAATCCCCGTCGCCAGGGGCACAGCCATGCTTGTTAAGAATGTTCGTCGTTCCATCGGGTGCAAATATACCACGCTGGAGGGAACGGTGCTTCGCGGCCAGGTTGCAGTCGGATCGCGTTTTGCGTATGCTCGGAAGTTTCGATTCGTGCGTCATGGAACTCGACTACAATCTTGGCTGGAGGAAACGGATTATGCAGAAAACCATCGTTGCTGCCGCAGTGCTTCTCACAAGTGCCGTGTGCCTCGCGCAGCCGGCCGGCATCACTCCCGAAATGATTAGTCGGGCGTTGCCGCTTGAAGGCGCACCCCTCGCAATTCCTGGACCCTACCAGGTCACTTCGGAAGCTGCGTTCGAATCACCCGGACTTCACGTATATCGGCCCGCGGCGCTCGATGCGTTTCCCAAAAAGGACTCGCTGCCGGTGATGGTGTGGGGCAACGGCGGCTGCGCGATCGATAGCACGCGCTACGGAGGATTTCTAACGACCATCGCCTCGCATGGTTTCCTGGTCATGGGCACGGTTCCTCAGGAAGGCGCCGCGCGGCGGCAGGAGACCGCCGATGACGTGCGCACGGCGATCGACTGGGCCGCCAAAGAAAATGCGCGGACCGACTCGCCTTTGAAAGGCAAGATCGCACTGGACAAAGTGGCCGTTATGGGTCAGTCCTGCGGAGGATTTCTCTCGATCGTGCTCGGCGCGGATCCGCGCGTGAAGACCATCGGCGTGTTCAACTCGGGCATAACCACTACGCCTCCCGCGGAAGCGCAGGGCAAAGCCAAGGGCAAGGGCGGCGGCTCCGCACAGCCCGGTGCGGATGCGCTTCCCAGGCTGCACGGGCCCGTGCTGCTCATCAATGGCAGTGAACCCGACTTCGCTATGCCCTGGTCGGTAGCGACGTTTGAGGCGATCAACAACCTCCCGGTGTTTTACGGCTCCCGGCACAACGCCGGCCATACCGCGACGGTATTTCATCCGGGCGGCGGCGAGTTTGCCAACGTCGCCTCCAACTGGCTCCTGTGGACGTTCAAAGGGGACAAGAAAGCCGGGAAGATGTTCGTGGGGAAGAATTGCGATCTCTGCACAAATTCGAACTGGGACGTGAAGTCGAAAGGGATCAAATAGTGAAAGCTTCCGTCGCTGTCGCCGTGGTCTTGGCGTGCGCCGCCGCCGGGCAGAGTCCGTCATCTTCCTTCGCGCGCGGCAGCAGCCTCCAGAGCTGGCAGAATCCAGGCATCCAGAACGTGCTGGCCAAGTGCAAGACTCCTCCGCCGCCATTTTCGATCCCGATCAGCCAGTCGGCGAACACCAAGGCGGCGCCGCCGGATCCGGTCCTTCCCGCCACGTCCGCCATTCCCGGAGTTCTCGCCGCCGGGCAGTCGTGGAAGGTGGTCTGGTCGTGGGAAGGCAATAACGTGGACGGTCCTATTGCCGGCGACAACGGCACGGTGCTGTTCGCCAACAATGACGCGGGCAACGTGATGCAGCTCGATCCGGCCACGGGGCTCGCCAAGGTCCTGTATGACCACATCAACACCGCCGGAGCGGTTTCCCGCAGCAAGAACGGTGCGCTGTTCGTCGCCGAGCGTGGCCTGGGCTCGGACATTTTGCAGTTGGAGCCTCGGCGGAAAGCGCTGGCGAATTCCTTCCGTGGCGAGCCGCTCGAATGCATCGGAGGCGTCGTGAACGATCTTTCGGCGGATGCGCGTGGAGGCGTGTACTTTTCAGTTACGGGCGCCGTGGGCAGCGGCGTGTTCTACGCCGATCCGAAAGGCGTGGTCTCGCAGTACGGAAAGGATGTTCCGCTCGCGAACGGAATTATTCTGAGCCCGGATGAAAAGACGCTGTACGTCACCAACGGCGCGGTGGTTTTCGCCTTCGACGTGAAGGCGGACGGCTCGCTGGCCAATCAGCGCGAGTTCGGCAAATTGCAGGGCGGCACGGGCGGCGATGGCTCGGCTGTGGATCAGCAGGGGCGCGTCTATGTCGCGACCGGAAAGTCGGTAGACGTGTTCGCGCCGGACGGGAAGTTCGCCGGAAGCATCCCGGCTCCGCAGGGGACGCACGGCACGTTTTTCGGCGGCCGCGATAAGAAGACGCTGTTCGGCATCGTGTTCTACGGCGGATGGGGAACCCCGAGCGCGCGAAACAAGATCATCGCGATTCCGACCATCGCGCAGGGGTACACCGGTCGGGCGAAATAGCGGGTCCCCCTAGTTCCAGAGCTGCGCAGTCGCCAGTCTCGCACCCTCCGCCATGGCGCGGAACTTGGCCCACACGACCCGTGGATCAATTTCGGGACTATAAGTGGCCTGCGAGGAAAAACCGCAATCCGCGCCGGCGATCACGTTTTCCCGGCCGACCAGGCGGGCGTATCTTACGATGCGCTCCGCGATCAGCTCGGGGTGTTCCACGATGTTAGAGGAGTGCGTGATTACGCCCGGAATGAGAATCTTGCCCTCCGGCAGCGGAACGGTTTCCCACACGTGGTATTCGTGCTCGTGCCGCGCATTCGCCGCCTCGAATGAATAAGCGCCGGCATCGATCTGCAACACAAATTCCACGACGCGCCCGAGGGGAGCGTCGTGTACGCGCGGTCCCTCATTGATGCCGTAACAGGTGTGAAAACGAACCCGCTCGGGCGGAATCCCCCTCAACGAATGGTTGACGGCATCGACGTACATATGGGCAGTTCGCCGCTGCTCGGCGAGAGTCAGGGGAGCGTAACTGAACAGTTCCGTGAGAAACGGATCGTCGATCTGCACCAGAAAGCCAGCGTCGATGATTGCTTTGTACTCCTCATGCATCGCGGACGCGAGCGCCTGGAAGTATTCCTCCTGCGTCTTGTAATATTGGTTCGTGCCAACGCCGCTGGGAGCAACCGCCGGAATAAAGGCGTCTTGCACCGCGATCCCTTCTAATGCGATCCTCAGATTCGCGATATCGCGCTTGAGTGGTTCCAGGCCGCGATACTTGATGGGACCCGTGCACACCAGCGGAACCATCGGAACGGCAGAGTTGCCCAACATCGCCTGCTTGAAATATTGCTCGTAGTATTCGGGAAATTCCTCAACTTCCGCGTGGAACATCGGTGGGCGCGGACCAGGGCTCTCCTCAAAACCGTCCAGCCGCTCCCCGATATAGCGAAAAAAACCCGTCTTCCCCTGCTCGCCATCGGTCACGATGTCGATGCCGTTGTCGGCCTGGCGGCGGACAACATCGGCCACGGCCTTGCGAAGCCGCGTCTCATAGACCGCGGGATCGCAGGGCGCACCTTGGGCCTTCGCCTGCATCAAGTCGAGAAGGTCTTTGGGCCGCGGCAAACTGCCGCAATGCGTGGTCAGGATGCGATGGGTGCTTCTCTTCACGGGCCAATCCTCTTTTCACGGATGGTTCTTGCAAGACTAGCACGCGCGCGCGATCCGCAGCATCAGGAAGCACGCAACGAATCGCGGATTCCGACTCTGCTATCGAACGCGGAGATCCGGGGCGGACCGACGACGGTCAGCCGGCCGTGAAGGTCAAGTCCAAAAAGGTCCTGAAGCCGCGCTGAAAATCAGAACGCTCTGCCGGCCGGAGCGAATCGGACGGAACAAAAACCACTCCAGAGTGTCTCTCCGCCGAGACCCAGTTTCGCGCAGACAAACGCGTGCCATTCCCGTGAGCGCGACTTGTTATTGCTTCTCCTGGCCGTGCAGTTCCTCGGCTTTGGGAGCCGCAGGCGGAGAACCCTTCGGTGCACCCCTGCCGCCCCGCCCGAACGCGGGCGGAGGAGCCTCCGGCATCTTCTCCGTCCCGCCGACCTTCAGCGCCAGGAACCGCGTGCCCGTGGCGAACCCGATATACTGCGTCCCGTCAACCGTGTACGTGATCGGAGGCGCGCCGCCCGGTAAATTGAACGGCAGCGCCAGCAGTTCGTCGCCCGTGTCCGCTTTATAGGCGTACAGCGTCGTGCCGGCCACCTGGAACAGCAGGTTGCTGGCGGTGGTCAGCGTGCCGCCGCCGATCGAGCCGCCGCGCCCCTGCTTCACCCATTTGATCTGGTTCGTCCTCGGATCGCGCGCCTGGAGCCCGCCGCGGCCCACGTTGTCCGGACCCCAGATCGGCATTGGCGTCGACCGTTTATCCTGACCTCCGCGGCCCAGCCCGTGCGCCCCGCCGCCCGCCTTGGGATCGGGCGCCGCAGCCGCATTGAACGTGTAACTGCCCGCCGAGTAGGGAAGGTAGACCAGCCCGGCGTTCGGATTGTAGGACATCGGCGCCCAGTTGTGCGCGCCGCCCCCGCCGGGATAGATCACCACGGAATTCGTCTGATCGTAGTACGCGTCCTGATTGATGATCGGCTTGCCGTTGTTCTTCTTGTCGAAACCGGTCGCCCAGTTGATCGGCACGAACGGCTCAGCCGAGATGAATTGCCCGTTGGTGCGGTCCAGGATGTAGAACACGCCGCTCTTGGGCGCCTGCATCACCACCTTGCGCGTCCTGCCCTCGATCTGGATATCGGCCATGATGAAGCCGCCCACCGAATCAAAGTCCCAACTATCGGTGGGAACCGTCTGGTAATACCACTTCAACTTGCCGGTGTTCGCGTCCACCGCCACGATCGAGCAGGTATAGAGGTTGTCCCACTTGCCCCATTCCGATTTCGGAATGCCGCGCATCTCCTGCGGCCAGGGTTCCGCGTTGCCCGTGCCCGCGATCACCAGATTGGTTTCGGGATCGTACACCAGACCGTCCCACACCGAACCGCCCCCGCCGTACTTCGCCCAGTCGCCGACCCAGGTTTTCGCCGCCTTGGCCTGCGCCTCATCCTCAAAGGGCTGACCCGGGGCCGGCGGAACCGTGTGGAACTTCCAGGCAAGCGACCCGTCCTTGAGGTTGTACGCCGCGAAGAAGCCGCGAATGAAGTACTCGCCGCCGCCCACGCCGACCACCACTTTGTCGCCCGCTATGCGCGGCGCGATCGTGAGCGAGTAGTACTGATTGATGTCGGCGATCTTGCTCTGCCATAGCTCCTTGCCAGTGATGGGGTCGAGCGCGATCAGCCGCGCATCGTTGGCCGCCAGGATCAGTTTGCCGTCCGAGAGCGCCAGGCCGCGGTTGTGCGTGCCGCAGCACATGTGGCTCGGCGTGATCGGATCGATCTTGGCGTCGTACATCCACTTCGGTTCGCCGGTGCGCGCGTCCAGGGCATACACGATGCTGTTGTCCATCGTCTGGTAGATCGTGTTGTTCCACATCAGCGGCGTGCCTTCAGTCCCGCCGCGGCCTCCCGGAGCGCCTGGAGCCGGAGGGAGCGGCGCCGACCACGCCAGACCCAGCTTGCTCACATTCGATTCATCGATTTGCTTGAGCTGGCTATAACGCTGTTCCGTTTGCGACAAGCCGTAGGTGAGCCAGGTGCCCGGCAGAGCGTCCTTAGCTGTCCCTGCGGTTCTAAGGACTTTCGCGTCCACCGCGCGCGGCTGCGGTTGGGCGATGTTCGTGGAAACGAGAGCGAGGGCGGCAATGGCGGCCAAAACCCACCCGGTGGTTTTCTTGCTATTGAACGTGGTCACGAGGGTTTCCCTTCCATGCAGTATACCGTTTGAAGCCGCCCAGGCTAGAAGCCTCCGGCCGTGTACCACCGAAGCTTGAACCACTACCTGGAATTCGATGACGATCACGCTCGTCTCCGCGCCTCTGGGAGGACCGTCTTCGCCGGAAGCGGCCCCGGCAAGGACGCCCGGATCGCGGCAGCGGGCTGGGAGTCGAATGACCTCGTCCGCGTGAATAGACAGTGGCGGATCAAAGCGCGCGATACAGCGCCCAAAGAGTCGCAACGAGAGTAGCAGCCCGCAAGGGTGCGCGGCTCATGGAGGCAGGACTCACTTTCGCGGATTGCTCCCCCGCGCCGCGAACGCCCGCGCGATCCTCTCCGCCAGGAAACCGGTGCCCTCCAAGGATGGGATATTCGACGTCACCGCCACCGCGATCCCCCGTTGGGGAATCGTTAACAACGACACTGCCGTCCTGGAAAAAATCATGCCATCATGGCCGGCCGCCTGGACCGGGTGACCGTCGACCGTAATGGTCTTGAGCTCCCACCCAAGCCCATAACTGGTTTCCTCACCGGATGCGACTCGCTGTGGTGTCTGAAGCAGATGCACGGTATCGCGCCGGAGCAGCTTGCCGCCATTGATCGCCATGCCGAAGCGCACCAGGTCGGACGGAGTGGACAGGTACCCCCCGGCTCCGCAGTAACAGGAATAGTCGAACTTGTGAAACAATTCCACGCCGAAGACGGGCCTCGAAAGAAACCTTGGGAAATACAAAGTCGCCTCGTTCGGAAGGGAACCCTTCGCGGAGCCCATCACGGTGTCGCGCATCCCGAGTGGACGGTACACCTTCTCTTCCATAAACGCCGTCAGGGGCTGATTCGCGGCCCGCTCCATCACCGCGCTCAACAAAATCCAGCCAAACGTCGAAAAGCGGAATTCTTTACCCGGCTGGGATATCGCTTCTTTGACGAAAAGATTCAGTGCATCCGTTGTGCTTTCACAAGGACTGGAGGTAAGAACCCCGTTGTCCGGATCTTCGCCCATCACGCCGCCGAGATGTCCCATCACTTGGCGGATGGTCACGGGCCACGGCCGCTCCCCAAACTCCGGCACATAAGTTTGAATCTCATCGTCGAGCTGCAAGCGGCCTTCATCTAGAAGCACACCCAGACCAGCCGACGTAAGCACAATGGAAGCGGTGCCGGTCTGGAACCGGCTATCCGGCGTAACAGGCACGCTGTTCTCGAGGTCTGCGAAACCGAAGCCCTCCGCCCAAACGATTTCGCCATCGACGCCGGCCGCTACGGAGAGTCCCACCAGGTTCTCTTCAGCCAGACTCGCCCGAGCAATTTCGCGTCCTTGCTCTACGGCCGCGGCCCACACCGGCGACGGCGCGAAGCTCGTCACCGACGGGATGTTACTGGAGTCGGGGTGGATTTTCGTTGCTGTGACCCTCATGTACACAAACAGTCCCGGAATCCCCACGACAAGCAGTCCTCCACCCAGGAAGATCAGCGAAACCCATGTAGGAACCCGGCTTTTCGACATATTCCCTCGCCCGTGTTCCGTTTTAGTTCTCCGAAGGCCGCGACACCTTGTCGATCACAAGCACATCCACAAGCGCCTTCGTCGCCTCCAGCTTCAGCCCAAGTTGTTCCTGGAACGCCGTGAACAGATCTGGCAGTGCGTCCGCACCGTTCGCAACAGCGTAGGCGCGCTGGGCCGCGGAAGCGCGGGGAAACTGGAATTCGTCAGGCCTCCAGTTGAGCGTGAAATCGTAGCGGTCCAGAAGACCGGTCTGATCGATAACCGGACGGTCCAGCACGCGCAGTTGCAATTGGAGTGCGAAGTTTGCCATGGTGACGCCGCTGAATACCGTTCTTCCCAAACCTTGCGCACCGGCCCTCGCTCCGTTGGTGGTATTCTTCACCATCTTGATGCCGGCCGGCCCGTTCTTTCCGATTCTGATCGCATACACGGACAGCTCGCGCTTCTCCGTATGGAAGGAGAGGCCGCATCGGCTCTCCAGCAGATTCTTTAGCATCGTCCGGATCTGGGCGTCGCTCGGATCCCCTCCTTGGGGAAGCCGGGCGGCGATGTCATACCTCTCGGTTTCAGCCCAACCCGGCAGCCCCGAGAGTTGGGTCGAGTGGATTTCGAATGTGAAAGTAATGATGTCCGCCAGGCTCGTGTTCCGGCTGCGCAGTTCGGTGGCGGTTACGTTGAAGCCGCCGTTGCCCGGCTGTCCTTCGGGGGAGGGCTTGATCGAGGCGACTTCGAACTCCGGTTGGACGCCTTCGGGCAGCCCTTTGGGCGGAGCCGGAGGCGGGGGAAGTTCCCAAGCAGTCGCGGCTGTGGCGCGTTTCAACGGCAGCGGCAAAGGATTCGCCCCCTGATTCAACGTGCCGGTGATCGAGTTTCCATCGGCTTCGATCTTGCCCTCGTAGTTCATGCCGTTCCCTGGAATGGCGATTTTGACGGAGTTCCCCTGGAGCGTGATGGTCCCGAGGTTTAGCTGGCGGCCGTTCGCAAGGTTATAAAACGTTCCTTGATAGGTATCCCCGCTCTTGTCGACCTTGAAAGCCAGCCGGATTCCGTCATTCTGATTGGGGGGCGTCAGAGTTCCTTGCCAAGTGCCCTCGAAAGCCTGGGCCAGAAGCGCACCGGGCAACGCAGCGAGCAATAAGAGCTGTTTCATCGCGGACCTCCTCGTCTTATGAGAGTACTTTACTAAAACAAGTAGTTTACATCAACTATTATCGGCGCAGGATGAGCGGATTCTATGTACGCGTGTACGCGGGACTCTCTCCCAGGTCGACTCCGCTTGCCACGCTTGTTTTGGAACGGCCGAGACCAAGCGCCCAAATAACAACTCCTTTGAGCCCCGGCCAGCTTCTAAGGAAAGAGCCAGGAGGAGCACGAGGCGCATGCCCCCAGACTCGCGGGGCCCAGCGGCTAGTCTCTGAGCGACGCTTCCAAAAACGCCCGCAGCCGGTGGCTCCGGCTGGGGTGCCTGAGTTTGCGCAGCGCCTTCGCTTCGATCTGCCGGATGCGCTCGCGCGTCACCGCGAAATGCTGCCCGACCTCTTCCAAGGTGTGCTCGCTGCCGTCTTGCAGCCCGAAGCGCATCTTAATGATCTTCTCTTCGCGCGGGCTCAGCGTCTTCAGAACCTCCGCTGTCTGCTCGCGCAAATTAAGATTGATCACCGCCTCGGATGGCGAAACCACCCGCCGGTCCACGATGAAGTCGCCCAGGTGCGACTCCTCTTCCTCGCCCACCGGCGTCTCCAGAGAAATCGGTTCCTGCGCGATCCGCAGGACTTTGCGCACCTTGCCCACGGGCAGCTCCATCTTCACCGACAGCTCTTCGGTGGTCGGCTCCCGGCCCAGGTCCTGCTGCAACTGCCGCTGGATGCGCACCAGTTTGTTGATCGTCTCGATCATGTGCACCGGAATGCGAATCGTGCGCGCCTGGTCCGCAATCGCGCGCGTGATCGCCTGCCGCACCCACCACGTCGCGTAGGTCGAAAACTTGTACCCGCGCAGGTAGTCGAACTTATCCACCGCCTTCATCAGGCCGATGTTCCCTTCCTGGATCAGGTCCAGGAACTGGAGCCCGCGGTTGGTGTAGCGCTTGGCGATGGAAACCACCAGCCGCAAGTTCGCTTCGATGAGCTGCTTCTTCGCGATCTCGGCTTCCTGCTCGCCGCGCTCGACGATCTGCAAGGTCCGCCGCAGTTCGGTCGCGCTCGCTCCGGATTCTTCCTCGTGCTGTTGGATGCGCTGGCTATGCGCGCGCAGTTCCTTGCGCAGCGCCGCCGCGCCTCCGTGCGCGCCGTTGGGCGTTGAAACCTCCAGCTTCCGCTGAATCCGCGCGATCTCCTTTTCGAGCGGTTTCAATTCGTCCACCGCCTGGCGCAGCCTGCCCGCCAGCGCCCGCCGCGTGGCCGAGCTGAACGGAATGCCGCGGATCAGCCGCGAGGTCGCCACCATCGTCCGCGCCAGGCTCCAGCGCAGCGAGCGGTGCATCTTCGGCTTCATGCCGCGCGAAACGGCTTGCAGTTTTTGGCGGAACTGCTGGGCTTTCTTATAGTGCTTCTCGATCTCTTCCAGGGTGCGCAACAGCTCCTCCGCCTGCTCAGCAACGTTCTCATCCGTCACCACCAGGTCCGGCATCACCAGGATGTCGCGCACCATCGCCGGCTCGCGCTGAATCACCTCGGCCAGGCACAGGATCTCGCGGATCACCAGGGGCGACCGCGAAAGGGATTTGCGAACCGCTGCCTGACCGCGCTCGATACGCTTCGCCAGCTCGATTTCGCCTTCGCGCGTGAGCAGCGGCACCGTGCCCATCTCGCGCAGGTACATCCGCACCGGATCGTTGGTCTTGTCGCTGAAATCCTGGGCCAGGTCCAGGTCGGTGGGTTCCTCGCCCTCCTCAAGTTTCTTGTCGAACTCGATCTTGGGCTCTTCCAGGATCTCGACGCCCGCGGTGTCGAGCTCGCTCAGCAGGTCGTCCAGCTCGCGCCCGCCCGGATACTCATCCGTCAACAGCTCGTTGACCTCGTCGTAAAGGACATAGCCTTTCTCTTTCCCCGAATCCATCAGCTGTTTCAGCCGGCCGACTTTTTCTTCGCTCGCCACTCGTCCCCGATTCGTCCTGTTACGATTTCACCCGGCAGTATTTCGCGTCAATCGGACTCTCCGAATGCATTTCAGTGTACACCAGTCATCCACCGGAAGTGCCCCTGCTTTCCCGCTCCAACCGGCTCAACTCCGCCATCCAGGATAGCGCTTCCTCCACGCGTCCTTCGCGTTCCGCCGATCTCACTCGCGCGCGCAATTCACCAACTTGCCGCTTGCGAAAATCGCTCTCCAAACGGCGCAGGCAATTCTGCGCCTGCTCAAAGGACACAGATTCCCCTAAGGAGTTATCGGCAGCACCGGCGTCGCGCAATAGCTCCCGCGCCTCGGGTCCAAGACGCGCTTCCAGCGCGCCGTACGAAAACCCCGCGCCGTCTTCGGTAACTGCGCGCAATCCCTCGAAAATCTCGCGACTTACGAACATTTCCGTCATTTCCGCGGACAGCCGCGGCAGCAATTCCTCGCGCGCCCGGCCGCTTAAAAGAAACGCTTCCAGCAAAATCCGCTCCAGAACCGGAACCCCGCTCGCTGGCTGCTGCGCCACAACCGGAGCACGCCGGTCGGCCGCCGACTTCTTGAATTGGTCCAGCACCAGCCCCGGATCGACGCCAAGATACGATGCCAGATCGCTGGCGATCGCCGCGCGCTCCAGTTTATCGGAAACTTTCTGCACCGCCGGCAACAAAAATTTGAATGCAGCCACTCTTCCATCCGATGTCTTCATATCGAACCGCGCCCGGGCCCGATCCGCCAGCCAGTGAAAATACGTTGCCGCCCCGCCCAGCTTCGCGCGATACGCTTCGCCGCCGTTTTGCTTGCAGTATTCGTCCGGATCCAATCCTCCGTCTAACGCCAGCACGCGCACCTGGAGACCCTCGTCCAGCAGAAGCTGGATCGCGCGCTCGGTCGCGTTTGCCCCGGCCGTGTCTGGGTCGAAATTCACCACCACTGTGTCGGCGTGGCGGTGCAGGGTCCGAACCTGCCCGTTGGTCAGTGCGGTCCCGCAGCTCGCCACAACCTCTTTAATGCCGGCGGCGTACACTCCGATAACATCCATATACCCTTCCACCAGTACGATTCGTCCCGAGCGGCGTACCGCGTCCCGCGCGCGGTGGAGGTTATACAGAACAGATGTCTTCTTGTAGATCGGCGTTTCGGGGGAATTAAGGTACTTGGGCTGATCCTCATCGTTCATCGCCCGGCCGCCGAAGGCGATTGCCTTTCCCGACTCGTTATGGATCGGAAAGATCAGCCGGCCGCGGAAGGAGTCATAGTACCCCGCCCCCTCGTTCCGCTTGCGCACCAAACCCGACGCTTCAAGCTGTTCCGCCGAAAAGCTGCGCTCCGCGAACTTCCGCATCAGGCCCTGTCCGGAAGCATCCGCATACCCTAGCTCGAACGTCTCGATCATCTCCTGCGCAACGCCGCGCGTTGCCAAGTACGCCCGCGCCTCTCCACCTTGCGGCCCGCGCAGGTTTTCCCGGAAAACTTGCGCGGCGATCGTATGCATCTCCATCAGCGCGCCGCGCAGCCGCGAATCCGCGTCGGCATGCTCGGTTCGCTTCGGAAGCGGGATGCCGTGCCGCTCGGCCAGCATCTTGACCGTTTCCCAGAAGCTCAGCCCCTCGAGTTCCTCCACGAACTGGATCACGTCGCCGCCCGCGCCGCAGCCGAAGCACTTGTAGAATTGCCGCGTCTGGTTCACGGTGAACGACGGCGTCTTCTCCTGATGGAAGGGGCACAGGCCCAGGTACCGTCCCGTCGCGCCCACGCGCTTCAGCCGGACGTATTCGCCCGCGACCTTGACGATGTCGATCGAAGATTTAAGCTGCTCGACGAATTCCATGCACTGCGGGGGAGGGTTGCTTTAGATTATGCCACGCCGAAAAAAAACATTCTTGTGCTAAAATGCTCTGGAGATGCAAGCGGCCCTCTCGGTGGAGGAGTTCAAAAAGAACACCACCCGCAAGCTCGAATCGGTCCGCTGCCCGGACCATCGCCAGACCCCGCGGCTGAAGTTCACCGGATCCACTTTGCGCGACGTCACTATCCAAATGAGCGGCTGCTGCTCGCGGCTGATCGAGCTCGCAAACCGCGCCATCGCGGAGCGCTAGCCGATTAACCGCGCGAGTTCCGCCGCTCGGTCTTCGAACCGGTTCTTTCGGGCGAATTCGCGCGCCGCCGCGCCCATCTTTTTGCGCCCTGCTTCGTCGGGCAGCATCCTCGCGATTGCGTGTCGCAGTCCGGCGGGCGGCGCCAGCGCACCAAATTCCGGACGCATCACACTGCGCGCCCCGCTGGTATCCAGGCACACCGCCGGCAAGCCCGCCGCGAGCGCTTCCATCAACGTCAGCCCGTAACTTTCATGCCGCGAGGGAAACACGTACAGATCCGCCAGCGCGAAAAACGCGCGCTTGCGTGCGCCGGTCACATAACCCGGAAACACCACGCGCATGTGCCTGAGCCGCTCAGCCATCGCGCGCAGCTTCGCCAAAAACCGCTGCCCTTGCATGAACGCCGCATCGCCGCAAATAAACAGCCACACAGGATATTCCGGGTTCCATCTCTCCAGCGCCTGAAGCAGCAGATCCTGCCCTTTCTCCGGCGAAATCCGGCTCAGCGTCAGCAGTACGCGAGCGTCCGGCGGGACGCCGAATTCGTGCCGCAGCGGCTCGGGATCGCCCGGATCTTCCGGATTCCAATTCCCCCACGGAAGCACGTGAATCTTCTTCGCCGGGCACTCCGGATAACAGCGCAGCAGAATCTCGCGCATGCCCTGCGAAGGCACGATCAGCCCTTGCGAATGCCTCACGCTCGCCTCCTGCTTTTCCCAAATTAGCCGCGCGACGTCCGGCAGCAGCGCCCGCACACGCCTGTACCATCGCACCGTTGTTTCCGGAGCGATCCGGCCGCGGCCGTAAATTGCGGCAACATAGGCCACAACGTCGACGTGATAAATGGTGAACACCCGGTAGCCGCGCGCCCCGAGCGCGGCAAAATCCGGGCCCTCGGAAACATCGTTCGCCAAAACCGCCGCTTCCACCGGATCGTGCCGCAGAATTTCCTCAGTGGCCGCGCGCTCAAACTCCCGGCAGAAGCGCGCATACGCGTTTTCGCCAAACTTCACCAGATCTTCTCCGCGCGGAGCGGATTTCCCGAGAATGGCAGGCGTGAGGGTCTGGAGCGCAAAGGGCCGGGTGCGCGACCATTCCTCGACCAGGTGCTCGAACACCGCCGCCCCTCCACCCAGGGGCACAGCTTCGGAGGCGAATCCGCCGTGCGCGGCGGTGTAAATTATGCGCGACACTTGTCGTGGACAATTAACAATACTCGAGCACCAAAGCCGTGATGTCGTCGCGCACTACGCCGCCCTCGACGAAGGCATCCACTGTGCTCAATAGTTTCTTGTGCAGCTCCGCGGCGCCTAACGCTGCGTGCTCGCGCAAGACTGCGCGCAGCCGTTCGGTGTCGAAAAACTCTCCCGCGGCGTTTTCGGCTTCGGTCAGGCCGTCGCTATAGATCACGATTTTGTCGCCGCTTTCGAGCGCCATCTGCACCACCTGAAACTGCACTTCTTCCAGCATGCCGACGGGCATTCCCGAAGTGTGCAGCTTGCGCAAGCGGCCATCGCTGCTCACCAGAAACGGCGCGCAGTGGCCCGCGTTGGCGTAGCTGAGCAGGCCGTCAGAGTTCACCATGCAGTAAAACACGGTCGCGTATTTTTCCCCGCGGGCCCGCTCCAGCAGGAACCGGTTCAGATGCGACATGGTGGGCTCGATTTCGGCGAAATCCCCTGAAGCCATGAGAAACGCGCCTTGCAGCAGGCTCGCCAGCAGCGCCGAACTGACGCCTTTGCCGGAAACATCGGCGACCACCGCCGCCCAGACGTCGGCAGAAACCTGGCGCACGTCGAAATAATCGCCGCCGACTTCCGTGGAAGCCCAGCTCGACCCGGCCGCACGGAACCAGCCTGCGGCCGGCAGCGACACCGGCGCCAGGCCCTGCTGGATTTCGCGCGCGATTTGCAACTCGCTTTCCATGCGCAGCTTAACGCGCTCTTCTTCGAGCAGCCGCGCGTTCTCAAGAATCGTCGACGCCTCGATGGCCAGCGTCTGAAGCACCTCGCGGTTTCCGGCGGAAAGATCCGCGGGCGACTTGCGCGAATCCAGATAGAGCAGCCCGACCGTTTGCTGCGCATGCGAAGCGAGCCGGGTTTCCTCCATCGACCCGCTCTGCACCAGAACCAGAGGCACGCATACGGCGCTGCGCAGCTCGAGCGCGGCCACGCTGCGGTCGAGGTTTTCCATCTGGTCTTGCGCCCCGGGATCGAACGACATCGATAGCAGCTCGCGGCGCGTATTCAATGCGCGCTGGATGACCGCGGTCGGCACGCGCAGATCGCCGGCTTCGAGCGCGCGCCCCTCCAGATCGCGCGCGACGGAAACCTCCAGGCTGTCGCCCTTGCGCAGCAGCAGAAACCCGCGCTCGCAGCCGGTGACGGCCAGAGCCGCGTCCACTACAGCGGTCAGCACCTCTTGCGTCGAGAGCGAGTTCTGCAAAGCGCGCGCGACTTCCACTAGAGACCGCAGCTTGGCCAGGTGATTGTCGCCCATGCCGCGGGACTTCGAGGAGATCTGATCCAGAATGCGGTTGATCTCGCCGGATTCCAGCACGAAGGTCAACTGGTACGATTCCGGCACGCCCAGATCGATGCGGTCCGAGTTGCGCAGAATGTGTCGCGCGATGCGCTCGCCATTGACCCAGGTGCCGTGGCGGCTGTTGCAGTCTTCAAGAACGTAGTGGCCTTTTTCTCCGACGATGCGCGCGTGCGTGCGGGAAGCGCGGTTATCGCGCAAGACCAGGTGATTGTCCGGCTGGCGGCCGATCAGGAACGGCAGCGTTTCGATTTCGATGCGGCTGCGCTGGCCCGATGGATGCAGAACTACCAGAGCGGCGGGCGGCAGGCCTGCGCGCGCGTCCGGCTGCGTGGTTGCACCCGCCCCCCCCATCAGGCATTCCCTGCGCTCGGCATGGCTGTAGTAGAGATTAACACGGGGTCGAATGCACGTTGGCATGTCTTGGGCGATCCGTTCCATGCAGCGAACGCTGCAATGCTCGCCTACAGATTTCATCTGCAATTTCATCGCGAGACAAGGGCATTTTCGGGCTATCCCTCAGGACTGCCAAAAGGGGACCGAAGTTGGGGCTGCGTTGGAAGTACTGGTGACCGATTCTCTCGAGCGTCTTCGGAGAACTAACAGAGCGTCACGCCCTTCAGACCGACTGCTTTTCTCCCTGTTCTTCCTTGGCGCGAACGTCTTCTTTGGACCGAAGCACCTGGCAGTGCGAGCAGTAGCCGCCGATTTCGGTGCGTGCGAAGGCGATCTCGAATCCGAACTGCGACTCCACCTGGCCCCGCACGGCCTGCAACTGTTCGCCGAAGAATTCTTCGACGCGGCCGCAGCGCAGACAGATGATGTGGGCGTGCTCCTGTTTCAGGCGGGTTTCGTAGTAGTGCTTTTCGCTTTCGAAATGCGCGAGATCCAGCTCATCGACCAGCCCGCCGTCCTTGAGCATTTTGAGCGTGCGATAGACGGTGACGCGGTTGAGCTTGGGATCTTTTTCCTTGGCCATCTGGTAAAGCGTGTCGGCATCCAGGTGGAGGCCGGAGTTATCGATCAGATCGAGCAGCAGGCGGCGCTGGCGGGTGAGACGCACCCCGCGCTCGCGCAGCGAATCCTGGATTCCGGAGCTGGCCATGGCTCTAGTAGGAGAGTAACATGGCGCGGCGGAGGTGTCAGCGGGCCGCGTTAAGAAAGCTGTGCAGGTCGCGGCCACGCCGAACAGACCCAGACTGCGCCATCGCAACTGCCGCGGAGAGTATCGAGGCAGCTACCCAGTCAGCGAGTTGATATAAACTACGTTCGGATCGTCAGAAAGGCGACATGAACATCCGCAAACTGCTGGATTGGCGCAAGCTCCTGATTTATTCGCATCGGTGGCTGGGCATTGGCATCACGGTGATGTTCCTGGTCTGGACGCTCTCAGGCGTAGTCCTCATGTACTATGGCCATCCGCAAATCACTACGGGAGAGCGCCTGCTGCGGCTCGAGCCGATCGATTTTTCGACGGCTACAATCACGCCGGCTGAGGCGGCTGCGAAGGCCGGCTTCCAAGCGGGTCGGGCGCCTTACCGCGTCCGGCTTTCCATGTATAACGGCCGGCCCGTGTACCGGCTCGCCAGGGTCAGCATCGGAAACTGGTCCACGGTCTATGCAGACACGGGCGAAGTCCTTCCCCGCATGGGAAAGGAGCAAGCGATGGAGTGGATGAAGCGATTCGCTCCCGAGCATGCTTCCAGGATGAGCTACGACGCGTATCTGGCGAGCCCCGACGAGTTCACGAGGATTCCCACTTTGGCGGGGTATGTTCCGCTACATCGCATCGCAATGAACGATCCGGCGGGCACCGAGTATTACATTTCCGAAAAGAGCAACGACATCGTTCAGAAAACGGACCGGAAGGGACGCGTACTCGCCATTTCCGGCTACATTCTTCACAACCTGTTCTTTTTTCGACAGCGCACCTGGTGGACGCCGATGCTGGATTTCATCGCATGGACCGCCATGCTCATGGTGATGACCGGTATCGTGGTCGGAATCTGGCGCGTCGCGCTGAAGCCACGATTCCGCCATAAAGGTGTCCGGTCCTACACGCCCTACTCCGGTTGGATGAAGTGGCACCACTATGCCGGGCTGATCTTCGGATTGTTTTCGATCTCGTGGATCCTGAGCGGCATGATCCCCATCACCACGTTCCCGGTTCCCGGCTGGGAGCAAGTTGCGAAGCGCGTCGAAAGCAATGGCGAGGGGTTCATCATGGGGAATCCCACGGTTTCTCCCCGGTCCACGATGACGACAGAGATGGCGCGCGCCATCACCGGCGGCCCGTTGAACTTGCAGCCGCTCCAGATCGAATCCATGCGGAGTGCGATCGCGAAGATTCGGGAAAGCTTCCCTCCGAAGGAATTGGAGCTGATCCAGTTTCGAGGCGAGCCGTACTTCCTCGCCTACCAGCCGCCCGCCACTCAGGAGCAGGCCGAACAGTGGGCCACGAACAACGCCATCAACGCAGTAAATCTTCCGCAGGATAACCCGCACCTGTTCGTCTCCATCCGACATCCCGAGAATGGCGTGATCAAGTCATTCGGCAGGGAAGTGATGGAACAGGCGTCGCGTGAAGCGATGCCGAATGTTCCCGTGCTCGACAGAGAATGGCTGACCGACTACGACGATTATTACCACCAGACAACCACGTCCTTCGAACTGGGCCGGCACAAGCCCGCGTACGTACTGCCTGTGCTGCGCGTGCGCTACAACGACGAGAATCAGACCTGGCTGTATTTCACGCCGGCGCTCGGCCAAATGGTCAAGTTCGACAAACGCGATCGCGCGAATCGATGGTTCTACTACGGTCTGCATGTGATGGACTTCCCCGGCCTGTTCCATCGCCGGCCGTTGTGGGATTTCGTGACGATTGCACTGCTGGCGGGCCTGGCGGCGATCAGCATCACGACGCTGTGGCCGGCCTTCCGCAGGCTTAGGCGGCACGCGGCTCGCGGCTGGAAATGGATTTTCCGTCCGGCAAAGCTGCGGACCGCTACACGTCCGGGATGGGCTCTGTCTGGCAGCGATCGCGCCGGCGGAGGCTGAAGCCGCGCGCTAGTAATTACCAGATGTAATCCTTGGCTTCTTCCCGCCGATCGTAACTATCGAGCACGTGCACCACGCGCAGCTTCTTGAGCTTGGTGGGAGAAAGCTGCCCGATAGGCACGTACAGGATCTTGCGATTCAGGTGCGCCGCGATCGAGCGAAATACCGAGCGCGGAGGTTTGGGAGCCACGTACACGACAAAGCGCTCGGTGGAATAGTCCAGGCCGGCGAGCAGTAAGCGCTCGGGTTTCGATTCGGCACAATCGTAATCCGTGTCTGACCACACGTCGTAAAGCCGCCGCGGCGGGAGTGTCATCAGGAGGCCGCCATATTCGGCGCGACCGATTCCCGGACCTACGATGTTGTCGAACGGATGCGTGGAATAAAACGCCATGTCCGACTCATTCTGATGTTCGCCGAGCCAGGTGGTGAGGTATTGGTAACGGTCCTCGCGGTCCTCGTCAAAGATTACGACCACCGAGCCGACTTCGCCCGCAAGGCGGTCGGCCTGACGGACGTAGATTTTGCGCTGATGCCAGTTGCGAATGGTTTCGCGGATATCGATTCCATCCAGGATCGAGGTGGTGAACGGTTCCACACGAACGCGCTCCTCCGACAGGATCGCTTTGGCTTTTTTCTTCAGGAACCGGCCGTAATCCTCGATCACCAGGTCTTCGGGAGGATAGGAACAGATCGCTTCACCAGTAGTTTGCTTGGCCCACTCGCCGGGAAACTTTTCTTTTTTGCGTGGCTTGAGGCCGATGGGCTTCATGCGTTGCTTGGGCCGCGGCAGCCGCCGGCGGATGCGCAGGCGTTTCGTGTTCAGCCAGATTTCCCCAGCCGTGAGCCGCACGGTTTCCAGAGTCGAAGTTTCCTGTTGGGCCAGGTAGCGGTTGGCCATCTGCCACACTTCCCAGCCGTAGTTATCGTCCACCACGGAGCGCGCGGCAAGCGCGAGGTCGTAGGCGTTCGAGACCAGATCGCCGCTGATGTGCGCAAGGTTGCGGGTAAAGCGCGCCATCATGCGCCGCTGCCAATGCGCGAGTTTCTCGCCAGTCGATTCGGCGTACTTCGTCTCCGCTTCCCGCAGCAGATCGAGCTGCACGCGGGGCTTGTCGAGATTCCCTTCTCCTTCCAGATCCAGACGAAAGAATTCGTAGCGTTCCTGAAGATACGGGTACTCGATGGTGATTTCAGCCAGAGTCTCGGGATGCGGATTGAGCAACTGCACTTCAGGGCGCAGGAGCCGCCGCGCGGGAGGTTCCTGGGGCGTCTCCATTGCGTCCAGCAGCGGATCCAAGAGATTCAAAGACACGACCACGACCAAGCGCGCGTCAGGATCGGCCCCCTGCAATTTCCAGGCCATGGCCGAGGCGTGCGCGGTGACCTCGTCAGTCCGCGGCTGGGGCCATACACGATAGCCCTCAATGTAGCGATCGAGCCCGATCCGCTGCACGCTGTAGGCGTCAGGGAACTGGTCAGGAAGATGAGGGCGCTCCTGCGTGTCGGGCTCCAAAAAAATAACTTCGGCACCGATCTCCTCGGCCGTGCGCAGCGCCTCGGTGAACGGGTCCGCAGGTTCGACAGGAACGTAGATTGCGCGATCGTCTTCTTCGCCCGCGCCTGCCGTATAAAGGATCACGGACATTTCGGGCAGCCGCTGCAAAGCCCGGCGGTAGGCGGGCTCGAGAAATCCGGGCAGCTCCACCGCAACAATTTGCGGTTTTTCGGCTAGCAGCAAGCGCCGCAGCGCGGCGGCAAATTCCACGCGGCCCGGCACCACGGGGAAATAGCGGACCTTGCCCCGGTCGAGGCTACCGAGCTTGATCTCAGTTTCGAGTGACATAGCGCAGAGCCTCTTCGCCGAGCGTCTGCACAATCGCGGTGCGCATGGTCTCGGCGCCGGCCGCCTCACCCGATCCGTTCGTCAGCTTCATGGCAAAGCGCGCGATGTTGATACCGTCCCGGGCGGTATAGCGCTCGTCGGCGGCGTGGGCGCGCTGAAGGAAATCCGTGACGTAATTCAGGATCTGGCTGTCTCCGAATGGGAGATTTTCGCGCAGAATCGCGAGTTCCTCGTCGCGCTCCGGAAAATCGATCAGGATCTGCGGCTGGAGGCGGGAATGAATGTATTCGGGCAGATCGAAGGTGCTAGCGTCATCGTTCATCGTGGCTACCAAGCGGAATAAAGGATGCGCCTTGATCTTGATCCCGGCGACGATGGATTCGACGTAACGCCGGTTGTCGAGCAGCGGGGCGAGGCTCGCCCAGCTTTTCTCGCTCATGCGATTGCCTTCGTCCAGGATCACGATGCCGCCCCGCAGCATTGCGGTAACCAGCGGGGAAGCCACATAGCGCAGCCGGGCTTCGCCCTCGATAACGGGAGTGACCAGAAGATCCTCCGGGCGAGTATCAACGGTGGCCTGGAGAATGTAGACTTCGCGGCCGAGGCGCTTGGCCGCGGCGTAGGCCAGAGTCGTTTTTCCGACTCCTGGTTTCCCGAGGAGCCGCGGATTCATGGGAAGATCCTGAGGATCGACCACCAGCCAGGCGGCCAGGAGCTGGCGCATGACTTCTTCCTGGCCAACCCAGTTCACCGACAACTCGTCGGGATGGGCCAGATGAAGCGGAACTCCTTCGATTTCAACTACCATTGCTCCCACTCTAACAGAAGATGCCCAAATTTGAGTCTTCCCAGGAATATGGCAATGCGGACGGACCACCATTGAGCTCCCGGATGAGCTTTTGGCTCGCGCCAAAAGCCACGCGGCACTGGAAGGAGTCAGGCTTCAGAAGCTGTTCATGGAAGCCCTGGAGCAAAAGTTGGCTCCGCCTCGGGTGAAGAAGAGATGCCTGGAAATTCCGCCGATCGGCGATCCCGACGGTCCGAAGCTTGCGGATCTGACGGTCGAGCAGATCGAAGAAGCCATGTTCGGTCCTCTCGATGACTACTTGCCTCATAGACGCTAACGTCTGGCTGGCGTTCTTGTTCATCCAGCATGAACACCACGCCCCAACGAGACGGTGGTTCGCTGCACTAAGCATCGCGGAAGCGGGCATGTGCCGGATCACACAACTGAACGTCCTATGACTACTATCGAATCCTGTGATCATGGGCGCGCACGTACTTCCCACACCAGGGGCGTGGCAGCGCCTGACAGAATTGCTGGAGACGAGCGCGTCGAGTTCCTGCCGGAACCGCCTGGCGTTGACCGCATCCTGGCGGAGCTGCTGCGCTACCCTGCCCCCACTGGCAAGCTGATTAACGACGCGTATCTGGCCGCGTTCGCGATCGCTTCAAACCGTCCGCTGGTCACCTGGGATCGCGGTTTCCCGCAGTTTCGCGGGCTACGCGTCAGACTTCTCGAGGCGTGACGTGATATTCCTCTAAGATGCGCTGTCCGTTGTGCGGGGTAGATATATCCGGCCCAAAGCGGTATTGCCCGGATTGCGGCGCGGCGCTGGATGCCTCGGCCGTGCCCACGGTGGCCATGCACGAACGCCGGCCGCCATCGTCCTCGACAGCCGACGAAGGCCGCTATCCCGCTGGGACCATGCTCGGCGAGCGCTACAAGATTATCGGCCTGCTCGGACGCGGCGGCATGGGCGAAGTCTATCGCGCGGCCGATCTTAAACTCGAACAGCAGGTCGCGCTGAAGTTTCTGCCCCCGCAGAATTCCCGATTAATTGAGAGATTTCGCGCCGAAGTACGCATCGCGCGGCAGATCTCGCATCGTAATGTTTGCCGCGTCTACGATCTCGGTGAAATGGATGGCGCGCCGTTTATTTCGATGGAATATGTGGACGGCGAAGATCTGGGTTCGTTGCTGCGGCGGATTGGCAGGCTGCCGGGCGATAAAGCCATCGAATTCGCGCGGCGCTTGTGCGCCGGTCTTGCGGCGGCGCATGAAAAAGGCGTGCTCCATCGCGACCTGAAGCCGGCCAATATCATGATCGACGGGCGCGGGCAGGTGTTGATCATGGATTTCGGCCTGGCCGCAACGGCCGACGCCATCGCGGGCGGCGATATCCGCAGCGGCACGCCGGCCTACATGGCGCCCGAGCAGAAGGAAGGCCGCGAGGTGACCGTCCGCAGCGACATTTATTCGGTCGGACTGGTGATGCAAGAGATGTTTTTCGGCCGGGAGTCCACTTCATCTCCCAAGGATCTCGACCCAGCCGTCGAGAAAGTCATCCAGCGCTGCCTGGACCCGAATCCTTCGAAACGGCCGCAATCGGCGCTAGACGTGGCCCGCATGCTCCCCGGCGGCGATCCACTGGCAGAGGCTCTGGCGGCGGGCGATACGCCATCGCCTGAAATGGTCGCGGCGTCGGAGGATACCGGCGCGCTTCCGGTTCGCGCGGCAACCTGGTGCATGTTGGGTGTGGTCAGCCTTCTAATAGCAGCCGTATTCTGGGGCAGCCGCTATCCTCTGCTTGAACTGACGCCGGTTCCGTACCCGCCCGAAGTGATGGAACAGAAGGCTCGCGAGATGATCATCGGCTTCGGATACGCCGAAACGCCGGTTGACGTTTACGGCCGGTTTGATGCGGATGAAGCCTATCAAGCCTGGGCTCAGATCAATCTCAAGCCGGACGAACACCGAAGGCAACTCGCTCAAGGCGAGCCTCCCGAGATCGTGTTCTTCCACATTCAGAGTCCCACGCACCTCGTCGTAGAGAACTCCGACGGATGGCTAACGCGCACCGATCCCGCGCGGCCCCCGGGAGCCGTCGAGCTGTGGCTTGATCCGCAGGCTCGCCTACGATATTTCAAGACGATACCGGACCGGCAATCGTCCTTCGATCCATCCGTGAATTTCGATTGGAGCAAATTGTTTCGGGCGGCTGGCTTGGACCTCGCCAGATGGACGCCGGCCGAGGCTGTGAGCGTTCCGCCCACGGCATTCGATGCCCGCGCGGCGTGGACGGGAACATTTCCGGGCGCGGCACAAATCCCAATACGAATCGAAGCCGCCGCGTGGAATGGGCGGCCGGTCTCATTCGAGATCACTGGGCCATGGCCGCAGGCACGACCATCCGCTTACGAAGTACCATGGTTCATCCAATTCAGCTTCATCGGGATGCTCTGCGGTGCGTTTATTCTGGGGTTGCGAAATCTCCGAAGCGGACGCGGCGATCTGCACGGCGCGACGCGTTTCGCCGTCTTCCTTCAGATTTGCGCAATGTTCTCTTTGGCCATCCTCGCGCATCACACTCCGACATCCGCCGAAACCGGCATGCTCCTCAACATCGCCGGCCGGTCCTTTCTCTACTCCGCAACAGGATGGAGCTTGTATATGGCGATTGAGCCCTATATCCGGCGGCATTGGCCGCAGGCCTTGATCGCGTGGTCGCGCCTTCTTGCCGGGCGGTGGCGCGACGCCATCGTCGGCGGCCACGTTCTTGCAGGAATCGCAGCAGGGCTCGCGGCCGGACTCGTCTGGGTAACCATGCGGGATCCCTACACCGATCCACGTTCCTGGGGAACGCTACGCGTCCTCGGTGCGACGTTCTTCGACCTGATCGATCCGCCCCTCCTGGCCTTAACAATGTTCTTTATCTTCGTTGTAATGCGGCTGATGTTCCGGCACACGTGGATTGCCGCTGGGGTGGCATTCATTACGGTGGGATCGCTCGTCTATTTAAGTGGACCCCGAGGTTTAAGTGCGGCCGCCGGAACGATCGTGATTGTAGCTCTATGGATGGTGTTGTCAATCCGCCTGGGAGTGTTGGCCTTGAGCTTCGCGCTGATCACCGGGAGGATACTCGGACGTTATCCGATCACCTCGAACTTTTCGATCTGGTACGCGCCATATGGATTGCTGGAGATCGCGCTGATTCTCGCAGTGGCCCTATGGGCCTTCCGCAACGCGCTGGGCGGCCGCAAGCTGATCCAGGCGGACGTTCTGGACCGCTGATGCCTGGGCTACACTGAACGCATGGGCGCCGCGAAAATCCTCCTGTCAGCCGAGGAATTCGACAACTACCCGTTCGAGGAAGACAAGCGCTACGAACTCGACGAGGGGGAGTTGATCGAGATGACCCGACCCGGCTTGGCCCTGATGTCCGAGAACCTGTACGCTCTTTCGCCCGCAACCCGCAGGACACCTGATGTGGCCGTGATTCTGGGAAACCGGCGGGAGGATTTGCGAACTGCCAAGGTCATCCATATCACCCCGATATCGCCGTAGAAGTTCTTTCGCCCAGCGAAACACCCACCTCCGTCCACCGTAAAATGAAGCAGTATTTTCAAGCCGGAGTGAAGCAGGTATGGCTGGTGGATCCTGAGGATCAGACGGCTGAGATTTGGACCGGGCCGACGCTGCCAGAAACCGAGCTTAGGTCCGCCGATTCAATCACTTCGGCGCTGCTGCCCGGCTTCAGCGCGCCGTTGTCCGAACTGTTTTCCTGAGAGAAGTCCTGTTATACTAAGGTTTTGTCCGTCCGGGGGTTTTTATCCTTCCGGGGTAGGAGTACCGCCGTGTTTTTCCACATTCGAGACCTGGAATTAAGACCTGCCCGTTTCGATGTGGAGCTTCCGCCGGGGAGTGTGGAATTCCTGGACCCGAAGTTGAAGCAGGCGGGACCGCTCCAGGCGTCCGGCAGAGTGGAACTGGTGACCGGCTCGCTAGGGGAGATCCGGGCCAAAGGCCAAGTTAAGGTTCAGATGCAGGCCGAATGTGACCGCTGCCTGGAAGCGGCGGAGTTTCCGTTGGATTCCAGCTTCGAATTGTACTATCGTCCGGTTGCAGAAGGCTACGGCGAGGAGAAGGCGATAGACTCCGGGGAAGCCGAGATGGGGTTTTACGAGGGCGACGGCCTGGAATTGAACGATGTACTGCGGGAGTTCGTGCTTCTTGCGCTCCCCATGCAGAAGCTGTGCCGAGAGAATTGCAGAGGAATCTGTCCCGTATGCGGGCAGAATCGAAACCAGAAGGAGTGCCACTGCCAGACTGCGGCGGGCGATGACCGCTGGGCGGCGCTCAAGGAGCTGAGAAAATAACATGCCGAATCCGAAACGACGACATTCCAAGCGGCGGACCTCCGCGCGGCGGACGCACGATTCGCTGCGCCGTTCCGTGATGGCCGAGTGCCCCAACTGTCACGAGCCTAAACTGCCGCATCGCGTTTGCCCGCATTGCGGCAAGTACAAGGGCCGCGAAGTCATCGAGGTCGCCGAAGAGTAGCTTTACGAGCGCGTCCATGCTGACGATCGCGGTCGACGCAATGGGGGGCGATCATGCTCCCAAGCGTGAGGTGGAAGGTGCGATCCGTGCGGCCGAAGAGCTCCAGCTCGGAATCATCCTGGTCGGCCTGGAAGACGCGATTCGTGCCGAACTGGCTCTGCATCCACGGGCGGCCGGACTGCCGATCAAGGTCCAGCACGCGAGCGAGTTCATCACCATGGAGGACTCGGCGGCGAAGGCCGTGCGGGCTAAAAAGGACTCGTCCATCCGGGTGGCCTGCCGCTTGGTGCGCGATGGAATTGCCCAGGGCGTAGTATCCGCCGGCAACACTGGCGCCGTGATGGCCACGGCCAAGATCGTGCAGGGGGTGATCCGAGGCGTCACCCGGCCGGCGCTGGCGGGTGCGATGCCGTCTTTGACCGGATCTCCGGTAGTGGTGATGGACGTCGGCGCCAACGTCGATTGCAAGCCGGAGATGCTGGCGCAGTTCGCGGTGATGGGCGAAATCTATTCGCGAACGATTTTTCACAACGCCCGGCCGCGGGTCGGGCTGCTCTCGATCGGCGAAGAAGAGCACAAGGGCAACGACCTGACGCGCGCGGCGCTTCCGTTGCTGAAAGCCCTGCCGATCAACTTTATCGGCAATGTTGAAGGCCGCGATTTATTCAGCGGCGTGGCCGATGTCGTGATTTGTGATGGATTCATCGGCAATGTCGCGTTGAAGGTGAGCGAGGGACTGGTGGACATGTTCGTCGGCATGCTGCGCGAATCGCTCAGCGCCACGATGACCCGCAAAATCGGTTCCCTGCTCTCCCGCGAGGCGTATCGCGAATTCAAGAAGCGCCTGGATTATTCGGAATATGGCGGCGCGCCGCTCCTTGGCGTGAAGGGCGTGTGTACGATCTGTCACGGGCGCTCAAACGCGAACGCCATCAAGAACGCCATCCGGGTGGCGGCCGAATTCGCGGATGGGCGCGTCAATGAGAAGATAGAAGAAGAGCTGGATCGCACCACTTCGTCACAAGTAGCCGCGCCATGAACTTCTTGCGGATCGCCGGTTTGGCTGGATGCCTGACAGCCGCTGGTTACGCCCAGCAGCGCCTGGATCCCGTCCAGTGGTCCCTGACCTCCGTGGCGGAAGCAGTTCCGCCGGGCGCTACTGTCCCGCTCCGGCTGCATGCGAAGATTGATCCCGGCTGGCATCTTTATTCGCTGACGCTTCCCAAGCAGCTTTATCCCACCCGGATGAAGCTGAGCGATAATCCGGCGGTCGAATCCTACAAGGTGTTTCAGCCGCAGCCGGTTCGAGCCCTGGATCCGAATCTTAAGGAGACGGTTGAGACCTATGCGAACCAGGCCGATTTCTGGATTCCGGCGAAACTCACCAAAGGTGCCAGCGGCCCAGTGGTATTGACGGCGGAAGTACGTTATCGCGTCTGCGATGACAAGCAATGCCTGAACCCGAAGACCAAGACTGCTTCCTTTAAGGTGACCGCGGTCGCATTTGCTCCCAGTGTGGATGAGTTCCAGCCTCCCGCGGGGTACACCGAGGTCAAGCCGGGCGCGGTCTCGGACGTTGCTGCGGTGGTAAGCCAGCCTGCGCCGGTCGCACCGCCTGCCGCACAGCAGGGGCTGGCTGCGTTCGCGCTGGCGGCATTCGGATTCGGGCTGGCGGCGATTTTCACGCCCTGCGTATTTCCGATGATCCCTATCACCGTCTCGTTCTTCCTGAACCAGCGGGGAGGGTTCCTACAAGCCGCAGTCTTCTCACTCGGAATCATCGCTCTGTTCTGCGCGCTGGGATTAGGCGTGACAGCACTCGCTGGTCCGGCCGGCATCGCGCAACTGGGAGGCAATCCGTGGGTGAACGCGTTCATCGCTGCGGTGTTCGGCGTGTTCGCGCTGAGCTTGCTGGGGGCGTTTGAAATTACGCTGCCCTCGGGAATGCTGACGAAGCTGGACAGCGCCTCGCGCCGCGGCGGATACTTTGGCACTTTGTTGATGGGTCTGACCTTCTCGCTGACCTCGTTCGCCTGCGTGGGACCGTTCGTGGGGCCGCTGCTGGCGTCTTCCGTACAAGCGCAGGGGACACAGCCGGTGATCGGGATGGCTGCATTCGCCACCGGGCTCTCTTCGCCGTTTTTCCTGCTGGCGGCGTTTCCTTCTTACCTGAAGAAACTGCCGAAGGGCGGCGGATGGCTCGCACGCGTGAAAGTCGTAATGGGTTTCGTGCTGCTTGCGGCGATGCTCAAGTATCTGAGCAACATCGATCAGGTGTTGCAAGCAAATTTGCTGACCCGTGAGCGGTTTTTGGCGGCGTGGTTTGTCCTGTTCACACTCGCCGGCCTGTATTTGCTCGGGCTGCTGCGCCTGGAGGGAATCGAGTCCACGGACAGACTCGGAATCGGGCGGCTTCTGACTGCCGGGGCGTTCCTGATTTTCGCGGTCAGCCTGCTGCCCGGCATGTTCGGCGCGCCCTTGGGAGAACTGGATGCGTACGTTCCCGCAGCCAGCGGCGGGCTCAGCGGAAGCAGCGCCACGGCCGGCCTCCAGTGGATGAAGAACGACTATCGCGCGGCAATCGAGCGCGGCCGCCAGGAAAACAAGCTGATCCTGGTGACGTTCACCGGGTACGCCTGCACCAACTGCCATTGGATGAAGGCCAATATGTTTCCGCGGCCGGAGATCGCGGATGTCGCAAAGGATCTGGTGCTGGTTGAGCTGTATACCGATGGCTCGGATCCGGCTTCGGAAGAGAACGCCAAGCTTGAAGACGCCAAGTTCGCCAGCGTGTCGACTCCCTACTACGCGCTTCTCGATGCCGACGAGAACGTGCTGGCCACCAGCGGATACACGCGCAGCACGCAGGAGTTTCTCGCATTCCTCAAGACGCGATCTAAAGCATGACGCGCTCCAAGGCATGAAGCTTTCCTCGCTGATTTTCCTGGCGGTCTTGGCCGCATACGCCCAGGCTCCGGCCGTGGCGCCCATCCGAGGCTTTGCCGCCGATCAGTGGAAAGCGCAGCATGACCGCGAGGAACAAGCGAAGACGATTCCGCAGCAGGAGCGCCTCAGAATCTACATGGACCGGATGGCGGCCATGCCGCATCACGCCGGCTCGCCGGGGTCCAAAGCCGTTGCCGATTACCTGGTGGCGCTGCTCACCGAGTGGGGATTCGACACACGCATCGAAACGTTCGAGGCGCTGATTCCGTATCCGGCTACGCGTGTTCTCGAGATGACCAGCCCTGTCCGCTTCCGCGCGAAACTCGAAGAACCGGCGCTCCTGGAGGACCCGGCGACGTCGGCGGAAAATCAGCTTCCCACGTTCAATGCGTACGGCGCATCCGGCGACATCACAGCGCCGCTGGTGTATGTCAACTACGGCCAGCCGGAGGACTTCGAATATCTCAAAAAACAGGGAGTCGACCTCAAAGGCAAGATCGCGATCGCGCGTTACGGGCGCAGTTGGCGCGGCCTGAAACCCAAGCTCGCGCAGGATAACGGCGCCGTCGGTTGCCTGATTTATTCCGATCCGCACGAGGATGGCTTCTTCCAGAACGACGTCTACCCAAAGGGCCCGATGCGACCGGCCGACGGCGTGCAGCGCGGAAGCGTGATGGACATGGCGCTCTATCCGGGCGATCCGCTCTCTCCAGGATGGGCGTCCGAGGCTGGCGCCAGGCGGCTGAATCGCGACGAAGCGAAAACGCTTCTCAAGATCCCGGTGCTTCCGATTTCGTGGGCTGATGCGCTTCCCCTGCTGCGGCAATTAAGCGGGCCCGTGGTACCGGAATCCTGGCGCGGCGCGCTTCCGCTGACCTATCACATGGGTCCCGGTCCGGCGACGGTGCACCTGGCCGTGGACTTGGATTGGTCCACGAGGCCGCTTTACAACGTCCTCGCCACGATTCCCGGCTCGAGCGCGAAAGATCAGTGGGTCATCTACGGGAATCATCACGATGCCTGGGTGAATGGCGCCAGCGATCCGGTAAGCGGCGCCTCGGTATTGCTGGAAACCGCACGGACGCTTTCCGTGCTGCGAAAGCAGGGCTGGCAGCCCCGGCGCACGGTGATGTTCGCCCTCTGGGATGGCGAGGAGTATGGGCTGCTGGGATCCACCGAATGGGTTGAGAAACATATGGGCGAGATCGAGCGCTCGGGCGCGGTCTACATCAATTCCGATTCGACCGGCCGCGGCTTGCTGGTTTCCGGAGGCTCCGCGTCACTGGAGCCTTTTTTAAGCGAGGTGCTTCGGGACGTGACTGATCCAGCGAGCTCCAAGAGCCTGCTGGAGGCCGCGCGGAACCGCGCCGGAAAGGCGCCCGAATCCAAAGAGCGCGGATTTCATCTGGAGTCGCTAGGCTCGGGTTCGGATTACGTGGCGTTCCTGGATCATGCCGGGATCGCCAGCTTAAATCTCGGGTTTGGAGCGGGAGACGGCGTGTATCATTCCATCTACGACACGCCGAATTGGTACCAGCAGTTTTCGGACGGCGATCGGGCTTTCAGCAAGGCCCTGACGCAGGTGATGAGCATCTCGATTCTGCGCCTGGCGGATGCTCAGGTTCTGCCGTTCGATTACGATGCGCTCTCCGCGAGCGTGAGCCGGTGGATGGAGGAAATCCGCAAGGAACTGCCCAAGGGAAGCCCGAAAGTGGACCTTCGCCCGATCTCCGCGCAGCTCACGCGCCTTTCGACAGCAGCCAGCGCGTACGAGGACTCGCTCGCCGCCTGGAGCAAGCGCCCGGGCGCGGTCAGGCCCGATTTCGCCAGACTGGATCAGGTATTGCGCAAAACCGAGCGCGGGTTGATGAGCGCGGACGGTCTCCCGCGCCGCGAGTGGTATCGCAGCCAGATCTATGCGCCCGGACTGCTCACCGGGTATTCGGCGAAAACGCTGCCGGGCGTGCGGGAGGCCGTGGAAGCCAAGCAGTGGGACGAGGCCAACCAGCAGGCCCGCAAGCTGGCGGAAGCGCTTCACGCTGCAACGGCTCAGGTCGAAGAAGCTACACGTCTGCTCAGGCAAATCCAATAGCTTAAGGTTCCAGACAGCAAGCTAAAATCTAGGGATGGCTGCTTCCCGGGCTGACGCAGTTCCCTTTGCTGCACCTGCTGTAAACCGATGGTTGATTCCCCTAGGAGCCGTCGCGGTGCATATCTGCATCGGATCGGTGTACTCGTGGAGCACATTTAACAGACCGTTCCAGGCGCTGATGCCGGACGCTCCGGAGTGGTTCCGTCCGCCTTACACGACATACTCGACCGCTCTTGTGATTCTGGGGTTGAGCGCGGCGTTCGGCGGCCCGTGGGTGGAACGAAGAGGCCCGCGCGTGGCCGCAACCGCTGCGGCGATCCTGTTCGGATGCGGGCTTCTGATCGGCGGGATCGGCCTGGCGCTGCGGCAATCGATCCTGGTGTTCCTGGGGATGGGCGTAATCGGCGGGATGGGCTGCGGGCTCGGCTATATTTCTCCGGTCAGCACGCTGGTGAAATGGTTCCCCGACCGTCGCGGCATGGCGACGGGTATGGCGATCATGGGATTCGGCGGCGGCGCGGCGCTGGCGAGTCCGCTGAATGTCCGCTTCATGAACGCTCTCGGCGTTCCCGCCGCGGTGATGACGCTGGCCGCAAGTTATTTCGTGCTGATGATGATCGGAGCGCGAATTCTGCGGCGTCCGCCGGAAGGCTGGAAACCTGCGGGATGGAATCCGGAGGAGAAAAATTCCGGACAGAAGAGCGTCACGCGCAACGCCGCATTACGAACGGTTCAATTTTATTTGCTATGGGGCATCTTGTTCATCAACGTGACCGCCGGAATCGGAATTCTTGCGCAGGCGTCGCCGATCGTCCAGGACATTTTCGGGAGGACGCCCGAAGACGCCGCGACGTTCGTTCTTCTGTTGAGCATCTTCAACCTGATCGGGCGTTTTTTCTGGGCGTCGAGTTCCGATTACCTGGGCCGGCGGAACACCTATGCGATCTTTTTCATCGTTCAGATTGCGCTGTTTCTTCTGATTCCGAACCTGGCAGGCAGAGGCGACTGGGTGCTGTTCCAGGCCAGCTTGTTCGTTGTCGTCAGCATGTACGGCGGAGGGTTCGCGACCATACCCGCCTTCCTGGCAGACCTGTTCGGATCGGACAACGTGGGCGCGATTCACGGCGCCGTGCTGACGGCCTGGAGCGCGGCTGCGATTGCGGGACCTGTGATCGTCACCGAGCTATCGAACCGGGCCCGGCTGGGGCTGGCTGCCGGCGCGAGCCACGTGCATATCTATGACGGCCCGCTTCAGGTGCTCGCGGGATTGTTGGGGGTGGGATTTCTGCTGACGCTGCTGGTCAGGCCGCTCGCGTCGAGATGAGTCTCGACGCGGCACGCGGGAGCGCGTGCGCTGCGTTCGCGCGAGCTTCAGCTTGCCGTATCGCCGCTCTTGGCGACGCATGGATTCCGTGTTTCAGCTTTACCGCAGGGCCGCGCGGTTCGCGAAGTCGAGCACTAGCGAAGGAAAGATTCCCAGCAGCAGGGTTCCGGCCGCCGAGCCGTACACCGCGATCTGAAGCAGCGCGCCGGCGGGAGGAAGCTTTTCCACGCTCTCACCCGGCTCGCGCATGTACATCACCACCAGAATCCGCAGGTAGTAATAGGCGGCCACGGCGCTGTTCAGCAGGCCGAGCACGGTAAGCCACACCAGTCTGGCATCGAGCGCGGCCTTGAAGATATAGAACTTGCCGAAAAATCCGCCGGTAAGCGGAACGCCGATCAGGCTCAGCAGGAAGATGGTCAGCATCGCAGCCATGCCCGGCTGGCGCTGCGCCAGGCCCGCAAAATCGTCGATGCTCACATAGCGTTCGCCTTGGCGGGAGAAATACGTCACGACTGCGAAGGCTCCGATATTCGTGAACGCATACGCAGCCAAATAGAACATGGCCGCCGCGGATCCGGTGCCGGAATTGGCGGCGACGGCTACCAGAACGTAGCCGGCGTGGGCAATGGAACTATACGCCAGCAGGCGCTTGATGTTCGATTGCATGATGGCGGCGAAGTTTCCGACCACCATGGTGGCGAGCGCACAGACCCATATCGCGGGAGCCCAGCGCGATGCGATCGGCTCAAGACCGCCCAGGAAGATCCGCAGCAGCACCGCGAATGCGGCCGCCTTTGGGCCAACCGTGAGAAACGCGGCCACTGGAGCGGGCGCGCCCTGGTACACGTCGGGCGCCCAGCTTTGGAAGGGGGCTGCCGAAATCTTGAACGCCAGCCCGACGAAGATGAGCGCCGCCGCGACCCCGATCAGCGTCTCGGGCGGCGGAGCGGCCGAAGCGAGCATCCGGCGGATTTCCGTGAGACTCGTCGACCCGGTCGCGCCGTACATCCAGGCGATTCCATACAGGAGAAACGCCGTAGCGAACGAGCCTAGCAGAAAATACTTCAGGGCGGACTCGTTATTGCGGGCGTCGTCACGCAGGTAGCCGGCCAAGACGTAAGAAGCGATCGACGAAATTTCCAGGCCGATGAAGATCATCACCAGCTCATTGGCGGTGACCATCACGCACTGGCCGACGATGCTGAACAGCAGCAACGCGTAATACTCGCCGCTGTCCTGGCGCTCTCCTCGCAGATAATCCGTGGAGCTGAAGACTACCAGCAGGCCCACAACGATGACCAGCGTCCGGAAGAACGTCGCCATGCCGTCCACGGCCAGCATTCCCTGAAATGCCGGACCCGGCGAAGCGAGCAGCGCGGCAGGCAGGGCCATTACCAGCGCGACGATAGCAAACAGCCCGGCGCTGGATCTCTTGTCTTCGGGCCGCAGCGCCTCCAGGAACATAATGAACAGGCCGGCCGCGGTCAGCAACAGTTCCGGCAGGAAGCGCCCGTAATCGGCGCTCGATGGAAGGAAACTAGCGATGGGCACGGGCCACCTCCGCGGTTGGCTGGGCCGGGGCGCCCACTCGCTCGACTCGCAGTCGCTTGGTCTGATTCAGAATCGCCGTGTTCTGCACGCTGATGGAAGGAAGAAAGCTCTGGGCGAAGGAACCCATCCATACCATCAGGAGTACCAGAGGCAGGATTGCGGCCCATTCGCGCGATGTCAGGTCGGGCATGTGATGGGAGAGCGATTCGGATGCTCTGCCGTAAAACGCCCGCTGATACAGCCATAGCATATAGCAGGCGGAGAAAATGACGCCCAGCGCCGCAAAAACCGCCCATCCGAAGTTCGCGCTGGCGGCGCCTTGCAGCACCAGGTATTCGCCCACGAAGTTGTTCAACATCGGCAGGCCGATCGAGGCGAGTGTCGTGATCAGAAAAATGACGGACAGATTCGGCGCAGGCGTCGCCACGCCGCCATACGCCGCGATCTCGAGCGAGTGGCGGCGTTCATACAAGAAACCCACCAGGATGAAGAGCGCTCCGGTGGAGATGCCGTGGTTCAGCATCTGGTAAACCGCTCCGTCCAGACCCTGCTGGGTGAAGGAAAAGATTCCCAGCACAACGAATCCCAGGTGGCTGACCGAGGAATACGCCACCAGCTTCTTCATGTTCGGCTGCACCAGCGCGACCAGTGCGCCATAAATGATTCCGATGATCGCCAGCCCAGCGATCCACGGCGCGCTGCGGTGCGCCGCGCCGGGGAACAGCGGCAGGCAGAATCGCACCAGTCCGTAGGTACCCATCTTCAGCATCACAGAGGCCAGCATCACGCTTCCGGCGGTTGGGGCTTCCACGTGCGCATCGGGCAGCCAGGTATGCAGCGGGAACAGCGGAACCTTGATGGCGAAGGCTCCGAAGAACGCCAGGAACAGCAGAAGTTCCGTGCGCGCGTCGAACACCAGGCTTCCGGTCTGGATCATGCCCTGGATCTGGCCGTAATCGAAGGTGCCGGTCCGGTTGTACAGGAAGATGATCGCGGCCAGCATCAGCACGGATCCGGCCATCGTGTACAGGAAAAATTTCACAGCCGCGTAGATGCGCCGCTCGTGCCCCCAGATCCCGACCAGGAAATACATCGGGACCAGCGAAATTTCCCAGAACACGTAGAACAGGAACAGGTCCATCGCGACGAACACGCCCACCAGTCCGAATTCGAGCAACAGAAGAAACGCGTAAAATTCCTTCACGCGATGGCCGATGGAGTTCCAGGAAACCAGCACCGCGATCGGCGTCAGCAGCGTCGATAGCAGCACCAGCCACAAGCTCAACCCGTCCAGGGCGACGTGATACCGGATGGGCGGATAGCTGATCCACGGAACATCGGTGGTGAAGGTGTGGCCCGACGGGTACTGAAACCAGTACGGCATCAGCAGGCCGAGCGAGACGACAAACACGCCCAGGGAAATGAGTAGAGCCGCCATGCGGCTGGACTGTCTGGGCAACATCAGCAGGATCAGGAACCCGGCGAGCGGCAGGAACAGCACGATATCGAGCAGCGTCATCGGGAAGCTCCCACGAATCCGATGTAGGCGATCGCCAGAATCGAGCCCGCCAGAACCCAGGCCGCGTAGTTGCGGATGTATCCGGACTGCGCGCGGCGCAGGAGCCGCCCCAGGGCCCTCGCCGTGGTTCCGATACCGTTGGCCGCGCCGTCGATCAGTTCGACATCGGTTACGCGCCAAAGAAGCTGCCGCGATCCGTCGACCACCGGCTCGACCACGGCGGCATTATAAAACTCGTCCACGAAATATTTGTTGTAGATCAGGTTGTAGAGACCTTTAAAAGAATTCGCCAGCGCCTCGGGCAGCCCCGGCGAGACCACGTAGAACAGATACGCCAGCGCGATGCCGGCGAGTCCCGCGCCGGTCGCCATGTACTCCAGCCAGCGCGGCGATTCTCCTTCCGCCAGTGGAAACAGAGGCTCCAGGAAGTGGGGCACGTTGAGGAACCCGCCGCCCAGGCTCAATAAAGCCAAGATCGCCAACGGAACCCACATCACGGCGGGCGATTCGTGCGGGCCTCCATGTCCGTGGCCATGATCGTCATGCCCGTGGGCGGGCCCGGCATCCTTGCCCTTGTACTCGCCAAAGAACGTCAGGAAGAACGCACGGAAGACGTAGAACGCGGTCATGCCCGCGGTAAACACTCCCACCCAGTACATCCAGGGTGCGTGCTCGTAAGCCGCCTCGAGGATCAGGTCCTTGCTGGCCGCGCCCGAAAGATAAGGGAACCCCGCGATCGCGAGACTTCCGCACAGCAGCGTGACCATCGTGATCGGCGTGTATTTCCGGAGCCCACCCATGTTGCGCATATCCTGCTCGCCGGAGCACGCATGAATCACGCTGCCCGCGCCGAGGAACAGCAGCGCCTTGAAGAACGCGTGCGTCATCAGGTGGAAGATTCCGGCCGAAAACGCCCCGACGCCCAGGCCGACGAACATGTATCCGAGCTGCGAAACTGTGGAGTAGGCGAACACCTTCTTGATGTCGTTCTGCGCGAGACCTATGGTGGCTGCGACGAAGGCTGTGGTCAGCCCGACAATCGCGACGATATCGAGCGCCCAGGGCGAGTGCAAATAAATCTGCGATGTTCGCGCGACCATGTAGACGCCCGCGGTCACCATGGTCGCCGCGTGGATCAGCGCGCTGACCGGAGTCGGACCGGCCATCGCATCGGGCAGCCAGACGTACAGCGGAATCTGCGCCGATTTGCCGGTGGCGCCGACCAGCAGCAGCAGCGCAATCGTGGTGAAGGTTCCGGCGCTCGCCTCGACGGGCATGTTTCGGATCTGACCGAAGACGGTCTGGAAATCCAGGCTGCCGAAGTGGATGAACACCAGGAAGATGGCCAGAGCGAACCCGAAATCGCCGATGCGGTTTACGATGAACGCCTTATTTCCGGCATCGGTGGCGAATTTTTCGAGGAAGTAGAACCCGATCAGCAGGTAGCTGCACAATCCCACGCCTTCCCAACCTACGAATAGCAGCAGGAAGTTCGCGCCGAGCACCAGAATCAGCATGAAGAACATAAACAGATTCAGGTACGCGAAGAAGCGGTAGTAGCCGCCCTCGTGGGCCATGTAGCCGACCGAATAGATATGAATGATCGAACCGATCCCGGTGACCACCATCAGCATCACCGCGGTAAGCCGGTCGATCGCGAAGTCTACGCCGATGTGCAGCGACCCCGACTGAATCCAGGTGTAATAGTGTTCCCTGTAGGTTTGTTCCAGGCCGCCGCTGAATGCGCCCAGAGCGTTGAGCGTTTTCACCACCCACAGAAACGACAGGAGCACCGAACCGACTGCGATCGCATTGATCACGGGCTTCGCGAGCCGCTTGCCGAACAGGCCGTTCAGCAGAAAGCCCAGCAGCGGAAGAATCGGAATGAGCCAAAGTTGCATGAATGTTTTTCGAAAGCCCTAGTTCTTGAGCGTGCTGACCTCGTCGATTTCCAGCGTCTGCCGGTTCTTGAACACCGTGAGAATGATCGCCAGCCCCACGGCGGCTTCGGCGGCGGCGACCACCATCACGAAAAAACTGAAGATATGGCCGTCGACGCGTTTCAGCACATAGGAGAACGTCACAAAACTTAAATTGACGGCGTTCAGCATCAGCTCGATGGACATGAACACAGTAATAATGTTGCGCCGCAGCAGGAATCCGAGCACGCCCAGTGCAAACAGGATCGCGCTTAGCATCAGGTACCAGGAAGGCGGCACGGCGGCCGGCACAGGACCGAGCGGCATTTCTAGTCCACCTCCTTGCGAGCCAAAACGATCGCGCCCAGAATCGCGATCAGGATCAGAACGCTGGTGACTTCGAAAGGCAGCAGATAGACGGTGAACAGGCTGCGCCCGATCTCCGCAGGGGTTCCGCCCTGGAACGCCCCGAATACCACCGGCGAGGAAGGCGGGAGAATCCGCTGGATCAGGTACGCCATCATGCCAAGGAACAGAATGAGCAGAGGAGCGCCCAAATATTTTCCCCACGGCCGGATCGCCAGCTTTCTTTCGGTACCGGCGTTCAGCAGCATGATGACAAACACGAACAGCACCATGATGGCGCCGGCGTAGACCACCAATTGGGCGGCCGCGATAAACTCGCCGCCCAGGAGCAAATAGAGGGCCGCCAGCGCGCCCATCACGCCGACTAACGACAGGGCGCTCGAAATCGGGTGCGTCTGGACCACCAGGTTGATGCCGCAGATCACCGCGATCGCGGCGAATATCAGGAACAGAAGAGCGTCCATATTTAGGAGTAGACGGCCACCAGCGCGGCCGTAAGGAACAAGTTGACCAGCGACACCGGGAACAGGAACGTCCAGGCGAAGCGCATCAACTGATCGTAGCGGAACCGCGGCAGCGTCGCGCGGACCCAGATGAACACGAACAGGATAATCCCGACCTTGGCCGAAAACCAGAACAGCGGCAGCAGGATCGGCTTCAGAACAGGAACCAGAAACAGTCCCGCCGCTCCCAGGAACAGCACGCCGAACACCGGCAGCGTGTATTTGTCGAACGGCCGCGCCGGACTCGCGGCGTGCAGAAAACACAGCAGCGCGCTGCCCACAAAGATCGCCACGGGAACCAGACCCGAGCCGTACTGCTCGGGGAAGATCGGATGCCAGCCGCCCAGAAACAGCAGCGTCGCCACGGCGGAAACCGTCACCATGTTGGCGTACTCCGCCATAAAGAAGGACGCGAACTTCATGCTGGCGTATTCGACGTGGAATCCGGCGACCAATTCGTTTTCGGCTTCGGGCAGATCAAAGGGCACACGGTTGGTTTCCGCAAATCCGGCGATCAGAAACAGAATGAAGCTGAAGATCTGCGGGAAGGGCATCTGGAAGATGCTCCAGCGCGGAATGAATCCGAGATAGTAGCCTGCTTGCCCGTTGGCGATTTCCCGCAAGCTGAGCGTGTTCAGCAGCAGCAGCGGCGCGGCCAGCGCGAGCGCCATTGGCAACTCGTAGCTGATCATCTGCGCGGAGCTGCGCAGCCCGCCCATCAGCGCATACTTATTGTTTGAGGCCCAGCCTGCCAGCGCGACGCCGTACACGCCCAATCCGGAAATGCCTAAGATGAACAGCACGCCGATGTTCAGGTCGGTGAGCCCCATGTTCGTCCGCACGCCGGCCACCGTGATTTCCGGGCCGAAGGGAATAATGGAAATCGAGATCAGCGCGAAGGTCACGGCGATGAACGGCGCAAGGAAATAGAACACCTTGTTGACGTGCGAGGGGAGAATATCTTCTTTGGTGATGAGCTTGATGACGTCCGCCAGCGGCTGAAGCAGCCCGTGCGGGCCCACGCGCCGCGGCCCTACGCGAAGCTGCACGTGGGCGATCACCTTGCGCTCGATCCATTGCAGGTAGGCGAGAACGTGCATAAAAATGCCCACCACGATCACGGTTTTGATCAGGCTCAGAAGGTAAAAATTCATTTCGATTCGTAGAGAGCGCCGGGGGATTCGATTACGGAGTTCAGAATCTTGGAATAGCGGCTCAACGTGCCTGAGGTGAATAATGTGTCGCCCGTGGATGCGATCTTGCCCGCGAGAGCCCCCACACGGCCGTTCAGAGGAACGGTCGGCGCCGCGCCGCCGGTTTCCACCACCGGCAGCGGCACGTCGTAGCCGTGCACGGTTTTGCGAATTTCGCCAAAAACGTTATCGGGAAGCCAGATGCCCAGGTTCAGTTTCATCTCCTTGGCGAGGGATCCCATGATCTCCAGATCCGTCTTGGTGCCCATTATTTTGACTGCTTGCCTGAGCTTTTGCACTTCGCCGCAGACGTTGGTGACAGTTCCCTTCTTCTCGTATGCCGATGCGGCAGGAAGCACCACGGCGGCGCGCTGCGCTGTTTCCGTCAGGAACAGATCCTGCACCACGACGAACGCGCTCGCGGAAGCCAGCGCGGCGTGCCTCAACGGATTCGCACCCACCACCCACAGCACGTCCAGATCCGGCGCCGCGAGCATCTGCTCCAGACTCATGCCGCCCTCGCGCGGGATCAATCCCATATCGAACGCGCCGCGCGAGTTCGAGTAATCCACCAGGCAAACGTACTTGACCGGGATGCCGAGCGAATCGCCGAACGCGACCAGCCTGCGCACGGCTTGGCCCTGGATGGAATCGCCGAATACGATCACCAGGTCGGCTTCTGCCTTCAGTTTGTCGCGCAGACTTTCGACGCCCGCCAGTTCCCCGCCCTTCTGGACGCGAACGCTGGCGACTGCTTGTTTGTCTTCGCGGACGGGGCCGGCCGTGACGGCATAGATGTGCGCATTGTGATGCCGCACGTTGGCGCGCGCCTGGAACGCCAGCAAGGGATGCTGCTGGGACAGATCGGTCCCTACCACAAGAATTGCCTTGGCCGTATAAAGATCGCCGACGGTCGCCAGAGCGTCCTTGCGGCCAGATAACGCATCGAAGAATGTCGCCAAATCGCCGGTACGATGGTGGTCAATATTCTTGGTTCCCAGACCCTCGCGCGCGAATTTCTGCAAGAAATAGTTTTCTTCGTTGGTGGTGTGGTTCGATCCAATGACGCCGAACTTGCCTCCGCGCGCCTTCACTTCTCCGAACCGCGCGGCGATCGTCTCGAACGCCCGGGCCCAGGAAACCGGCTCGAAGGCATCGCCCGTGCGCATCATCGGCGATTGCAGCCGCTCCGAGTGCGCCACGAAATCGAACGCGTAGCGGCCCTTGATGCACAGGAACTCGCCGTTGATGCCGCTGTGATCGCGGTTATTCCCGCGGATGATCTTGTCGTCGCGAACCCCCAGCGTGGTGCGGCAGCCGTCGCCGCAATGCGTGCAGATGGTGCCAACATGTTCCATCTCCCAGGGGCGCGTCTGATAGCGATAGATGCCGCTGGTGAGCGCGCCCACCGGGCAAATGTCGATGCAGGCGCCGCACTCGTCGCATTCCAGGTAGTCGTGATGGTTCGGCACGATCTCCGAGGCTACACCGCGATTGGCGACGCCCAGCGCCCCCACGCCGATCCCTTCGTTACAGATGCGCACGCAGCGGTAGCACAAGATGCAGCGCGGGGCATCGAAGTAAACTACGGGCGACCATTGCTGTTCGTCGACGTGCACTTTCCGCTCCGTGAAGCGGCTCTCGCCCGCGCCGTAACGGAACGTCATGTCCTGCAATTCGCACTCGCCGCCCTTGTCGCAAACCGGGCAATCCAGCGGATGATTCGTCAGCAGGAACTCAAGAGTCCCCTTTCGCGCCTTGCGGACGATCTCCGATTCGGTATGGACCACCATGCCGTCGGCCACCGGCAGAGTGCACCCCACCTGAAGCTTGGGAGTCTTCTCGACCTCCACCAGGCACATGCGGCAGGCCGCTTGCAGCGTCAGGCCCTCGTAGTAGCAGAACGCCGGAATTTCGATGCCGTTCTGACGCGCGACCTCGATCAGCAGCGCGCCCTTTTCGGCCTGCACGGCCTGTCCGTTGATGGTCAGATTTACAAGTTCCGCCATGAGTGTAAAGGTGATCCTCTAGACCGCCACCATTTCCCGAGCCAGCCGCTTTTCGAAATCCTCCGCGAATTTTTCCACGATGGAGATGGTGGGCATCGCGGCGGCGTCCCCCAGCGCGCAGAACGTGCGGCCGAGCATGTTTTTGGAAAGTTCTCCGAGCAGCGCGACGTCTTCCTTTCGCCCGCCGCCGTGGTCGAACCGTTGCAGGATCTTCCGCAGCCACGTCGTGCCTTCGCGGCACGGGATGCACCAGCCGCAGCTTTCGTGCGCGTAAAACCGCATGATCCGCAGCGCGACTTTCACCATGTCCGTGGTTTCGTCCATCACCACCATGCCGCCCGAACCGAGCATGCTGCCGGCCTTGGCGAGCGTGTCGTAGTCCATCGCGAGATCGCACTCTTCGGCCTTGAGAATCGGGCAGGACGATCCTCCGGGGATGACGGCTTTGAGCTTCTTGCCGCCCGGGATGCCGCCCGCGATATCGTTGATGAACTTCATCATCGGGTAGCCGAGCGGAACTTCGTAGACGCCCGGCTTGTTCACGTGCCCGGAAACGCACAGCAGCCGCGTGCCGCCGTTCTTGGGAGTTCCCAGGGCTGCGAACGCCGCCCCGCCGTCACGGATAATGGCCGGAACGGCGCTGAACGTTTCCACGTTGTTGAGCAGCGTGGGACACGCCCACGCGCCGGCAACCGCCGGGAACGGAGGCTTCATCCGCGGAACGCCGCGCTTGCCTTCCAGCGAATCGAGCAGCGCGGTTTCTTCCCCGCACTCGTACGCGCCCGCGCCGGAGTGCGTGTACAGATCGAAATCGAAACCCGTGCCCGCGATGTTCTTGCCGAGATAACCCTTCGAATACGCTTCCGCGATCGCGCGATCCATGTGATCAATCAGGTAGCGGTATTCGCCGCGGATATACAGGTAGCCTTTGTGGGCGTCCATCGCCAGACCGGCGATCAAAATGCCCTCGATCAACTGATGCGGATCGTATTCCATCAGCAGCCGGTCCTTGCAGGTGCCCGGCTCGCTTTCGTCCGCGTTGATCACGATGTACTTGGGCTTGGGAGACGTGCGGGGAACGAAGCTCCACTTCAGCCCCGTCGGAAATCCCGCGCCGCCGCGGCCGCGCAGAGCCGAAGTCTTCACCTCTTCGATGATCTCCTCGGGCTTCATCTCGCGCGCCTTGCGGAACGCCTTGAAGCCGTCGTTCGCCAGGTACGTATCGAGCCGCTCGGAATGCTCCAGCCCGAAGCGCTTGCTGAGCACCTTGGTCTCGAGCGGGCTGGGTTCGTTGTAGAGCTTTTTCGGCATCCTTTAGTGTGCCTTCCTGAGCCCGTCGATCAACTGGTCCAGCTTCTCCGGCGTGACGTGGTGATGGAAGTCGTAGTTGATTTCGACGGCGGGCGCCCAGGAGCAGGCGCCCATGCACTCGACTTCTTCGAGCGAGATCTGCCCATCGGCGGTCACTTCCTTGTGCCCGATGCCGAGCTTCTTGCAGGCGTGTTCGTACAACTCCATGCCGCCCACCAGCAGGCAACTGATGTTGGTGCAGACCTGGACGTGATACTTGCCCATGGGCTTGCGATGCAGCATCGAATAATAGCCGACCACTTCGTCCACCTGAAGCGGCGTCACCTCGCAGCGACGCGCCACCTCCTCGATCAGCTCCGGCGTGACGGAACCGACTTCGTCCTGGGCATGGATCAGCATCGGTACGACTGCCGAACGCTTGCGCCCTTCCGGATACGCGGCGAGCATTTTCGCGAATTTTTCTTCCAGTCTCGGGGAAAAGGTCATTGCGGGATTCTGACTCCTGACTCCTGACTCCTGGCTCCCGCCCCCGTCATCGGTCCGTATCTCCGAGCACGAAGTCCATGCTTCCCAGCGCCGCAATGGAGTCGGCGATCAGGATGCCTTCGAGCATTTTCGGCAATCCTTGTAGGTTACCGAAGCTCGGGGTCCGCATGTGCACGCGATACGGCCTCGAAGTTCCGTCACTCACCACGTAATATCCGATCTCGCCGCGCGGAGATTCGACGCACTGGTAGACCTCGCCGGCCGGAACCCGGAATCCTTCGGTCACGATCTTGAAGTGATAGATCAGCGACTCCATCTGGGTCTTCATCTTTTCGCGGTCGGGAAGCACGACATGCGGCGCATCGGCCTGCCAGGGGCCATCCGGCATTCCTTCCAGCGCCTGGGTAATAATTTTCGCGCTCTCGCGCATTTCCTGGAGGCGCACCCTGTACCGCGACCAGACATCGTTGCTGGTCTCCACCGGGACCTTGAAGTCAAACTTGTCGTAGCTGGAATACGGCTCCGCTTTGCGGATATCCCAGTTCAGCCCGGCGCCCCGCAGCATGGGACCTGTGATGCCGAGGTCCAGCATGTCTTCGAGGGAGATGAAACCCACGCCCTGCGTCCGGCGGAGCCAGATCGGATTGGCGTTGAGCAGTTCTTCGTACTCGTCTACTTTGCTCGGGAAGGCGCGGATAAACTTGCCCACTGCCTGCTGCCATCCGCGCGGCGGCTCGAGCGCCAGCCCCCCGATGCGGATGTAGCTGGTCATCATCCGCTGGCCCGAGAACATTTCGAAAATCCGCAGGATGTCTTCGCGCTCGCGGAAGCAGTAGAAGAACATCGTCATGGCGCCGATATCCAGCGCGTGCGTGCCGAGCCATACCAGGTGGCTGTTCAAGCGCGAGAATTCGGTCAGCATCACGCGAGTCCACTGCGCGCGCGGCGGAATCTCGATTTGCAGAAGCTTTTCGACGGCCAGCGCGTAGACCAAGTTGTTGGAAAGGTTTGAGAGGTAATCGACGCGGTCGGTGAGCGTCACCGCCTGCTGCCAGTTTTTCTGTTCGAACTCCTTTTCGATGCCGGTGTGGAGGAACCCGATATCCGGTTCGGCCTTGATGATGGTCTCCCCTTCGAGTTCCAGGATGATGCGCAGCACCCCGTGCGTCGAAGGATGCTGCGGCCCCATGTTCAGAGTCATGCGCCGCGGCGCGGACGGCGTTGCCGGAGTCTCCTGCACGGCTGGGATGGTTGCTGTGTGGTCTTCAAAGGAGTGCTTCATTGGATTCACTCGCTCGGGTAGCTGTACTTATACCCGTGCACCGGATAATCTTTCCGCAGAGGATGTCCTTCCCAGTCGACCGGCATCAGGATCCTCACCAGGTTCGGATGATTGCGGAACAGCACGCCAAACATGTCGTAGACTTCCCGCTCGTACCAGTTGGCGGAGCGCCAGACCCCGGTCACCGAATCGATCTCCGGATTGGCGCCGCCCACGCGGCACTTCACGCGCAATCGCTGATTCCGGTCCAGCGAATGCAGGTGGTAGATCACCTCGAAACGCGGCTCGGCCGGGTACAGATCCACCGCCGTGATGCCGCTCAAGCGCACGTATTTTTCATTGTCTTTGAGATGCCGGCAAAGGTCTACGATCCGGGCCGGGTCCGCGATTACCGTGGATTCGCCGAAGGCGTTTTTAGTTTCCAGGAGGGCGGGGTGGTTCACTTGGAATCCTCTCTCTTCAGGATCGCCCAATCGAGAGCGCCCTTTTTCCAGACGTAAAAAAATCCCACCAGGACCACAGCCACGAAGATCAGCATCTCCACGAACCCGAACATTTTCAGATCGCGGTACACCACCGCCCAGGGATACAGGAAAACCGCTTCGATATCGAACAGGATGAAAATCATCCCAACCAGATAGAACTTGACGCTGAAGCGTTCCCGCGCCGAGCCCACGGGCGGCATGCCGGATTCATACGGCGTGTCCTTCAACGGGGAACGCGCACGCTTGCCCAGCAGCGTGGAGGCGAGAATCAGCACGGATGCCAGGCCCGCCGCGATGATTACTTGCACCAGTACTGGAAAATAGATTTCAGGATAGTTTGATGGCATCGTTCTTGGCGCCGCGCGGCGCGCCTCAAAAGTTAAGTTCGTCCGCGTCAGCCTACCGCCACAACCGCAACTATTGAATATAATGATCGGCGAAACAGCGTGTCAAACGCAGGGCATGGAATCTACGGAAACAAAGATGATCGAAGTTGTCGTAAACGGGGAACCGCGCCGGGTGCCCGCAGGGCTCTTGCTCGATGGGCTGCTGGATTTTCTGAAGGTCGATGCTTCGCGGGTTGCGGTGGAACGGAATCGCTCGATCGTGCGCAAGGCGGATTGGCCCGCGACGAGGATCGCCGCCGGAGACCATCTGGAGATCGTGTGGTTCGTGGGCGGCGGATAAGAGCGCTTGAATCCAGCGATGATGTTCACCCGCGTTGGGCCTATTGACTTGCCCGACAGGTCGAGTACAATCGGTACCTGGGCAAATTCATAGGAACGGACAGCCGCCTTCATGTTTAAACCCCGCAAAAGCCGTCCAGAAGCGCAAGTTCCGGAGAGAACCTTCTCCTCGAGCGAGGTGGCCGAAGTCGCCAGCGTCAGTTTGCGTCAACTGCAGTGGTGGGATGAACGCAAGGTGGTATCGCCGCGGCACGAAGGACACCGGCGCGTGTACGATCCAGCCGAAGTGATCGAGATCACCGTGATTGCGGAGCTTCGCCGGAAGGGATTTTCGCTGCAAAAGATCCGCCGCGTGCTGCGGTTTCTGCAACGCGAGATGGGACGCCGCCTTTCCGAGGTCCTGCAAGGCAACGGCGATCTTCATCTGGTCACCGACGGGAAGTCGATCTTCCTGGAAGATCACCAGGAACGGATTATCGATATCCTCAAGAACGCCCGCCAGCCCATGTTTCTGGTTTGCGTGAGCGACCAGGCCCGCCGGCTGGGCGAATCCGACCGCAAGCCTGTCCGGATGGAATCCGCCCCGGCTGTGCGGCGCGCCCGAATGGGCTGATTTCCCTGGCTTTACCGTTGGGGGCTAGGCCGGTTTCCGAACTGATATACTGAAAGCGCTGGAGGCTCCAGAATGCCAAAATCCCGTCGGCGTAGCTATTTCCTGGTCCCGTTATTCATCGTCCTCTGTTCGATTGTGGCGGGGACGTTCGCTGGAAAAGGCGTTGCCGCTGCCTCTCCAGCCGACGATGCCGATCAGAGCCTGAAGGCGTTTACCAAGGTTTATAGCGTGGTCGAGCAGAACTTCGCAGACGACGTGAAGCCCGAGAAGGGCGTATACAAAGGCGCGATTCCAGGCATGCTGCGGACGCTCGATCCGCACTCCAACTTTTTCGACCCGCGCGATTACCAGGCGCTTCGCGAAGACCAGCGCGGCCACTACTACGGCGTAGGCATGCAGGTACAAGGGCGCAATGGCAAGACCATCGTGATGGCTCCCTTCGCCGGTTCGCCGGCCTATCGCGCCGGACTCCGGCCGGGCGACGTGATCGTGGAAGTCAACGATAAGAAGACCGATGGCCTCAGCACCACCGAAGTCGCCGATTTACTGAAGGGCCCCAAGGGCACCAAGGTTCAGGTAAAGGTGGGACGCGAGGGCGTCGACCAGCCGCTGGTGTTCAATATTATTCGCGATGAGATCCCCCGCTTCAGCGTCCCGGATGCATTTTTCGTGAAGCCCGGCATCGGCTATGTGAAAATCACGCAGTTCAATGAAAACACCGGCAAGGAGCTGGATGAGAAGCTGAAGAAGCTCAACGAGAAGGAAATGAAGGGCCTGGTGCTGGATCTGCGCGAGAATCCGGGCGGGCTGCTGAACGAGGGCGTGGACGTGGCCAGCCATTTCCTGAAAAAAGGCGAGCTGGTGGTCAGCCACCGCGGCCGCAACTCTCCCAACAAGAACTACTCCGCGCGCACGGATGGAGCCGGCAAGGACTATCCGATTGTCGTGATCGTCAACCGCTACACGGCCTCGGCGGCCGAGATCGTCAGCGGCGCATTGCAGGATCACGATCGTGCATGGATTCTGGGCGAGACAACGTTCGGCAAGGGATTGGTTCAGACCGTCTTCCCGCTGAATGACAATACCGGCCTGGCTCTCACGACGGCGCATTATTATACGCCCAGCGGACGCCTGATCCAGCGCGATTACTCCAACATTTCGTTCCTGGATTACTACACGCACTCGAATCTCGAGCAGAAGAACATGGCGGATGTGAAAATGACCGACAGCGGGCGTACCGTCTACGGCGGCGGCGGCATCACTCCGGACGAAAAGTACGAAGTTCCGAAGTACAACCCGTTCCAGATCGAAGTGCTGCGCAAGTACGCGTTCTTCAACTTCTCCGCCAAATACTTCGGCAACCGCGACGCAAAGCTTCCCAAGGGCTGGGAGCCGGGCGACGACGTGATCAACGAGTTCCGGCAATTTCTGGAAGCGCAGAAGGCCCAGTTCACGCCGGCCGATTTCGCGGCCAATCGCGACTGGGTCAAGAAGGAACTCAAGCGCGAGATGTACATCACCGCGTTCAGCCAGGAAGAATCGCAGCGCGTGGCCATCGAGCAGGATCCGGAAGTATTGAAGGCCATCGATTCCATGCCGAAGGCTCGCGCGCTGGTGGAAAACGCCAAGAAACTGCTGGTGCAGCGCATGACACAGCAGGCCGGCGCGCGCTAATCCGCCCGGCAGCCTGACGAATTTGCGTCCACAGATTACCGTTCTCGATGCGGGGGGGCAATACTGCCACCTGATCGCCCGCAAAGTCCGCGATCTCGGTGTGTACGCGGAAGTGGCTCCCAGTGAAACGCCCGCCTCGGAACTGGCGGGCCGCAAGGGTGTGATCATTTCCGGCGGCCCCTCCAGCGTTTACGATCCGGGCAGTCCCACTATCGATCCGCGCCTGCTCCATGCCGGCGTACCGGTTCTTGGCATCTGCTACGGCCAGCAGCTCATGGCGCACATCCTGGGCGGCCGGGTGGAGAAAGGCGAACGCGGAGAATACGGCTTCTCGCGGCTCGATCTGCGGCGCACGGACAGCTTGTTTCGCGGAGACATCTTATTTAAAGGGATCGAGGGCCGCCAGCAGGTCTGGATGAGCCACCGCGACGCCGTACAAGCGCCGCCCGAAGGTTTCCATGTGCTGGGAAGCACCGAAACATGCACGGTGGCCGCGATGGCGTCGCCCGAGCGCGGTTTATACGCGGTTCAATTCCATCCTGAGGTGGCCCACACGCCCTGCGGCGCGCAAATCCTCAAAAATTTCGTGTTCGGCGCCTGCGGATGCGTGCAGGACTGGGATCCGGCGGGCCAGGTTGCGATTGTCGAAAATCAGATTCGCGAAGCCGCCCAGAACCGGAATGTCTTTTTCTTTGTCAGCGGCGGCGTCGACTCCACCGTGGCGTACACACTATGCCTGCGGGCGCTCGGACCGGAGCGTGTGCATGGAACCTACGTGGACACGGGGCTGATGCGCCAGGGCGAGACCGATTTCGTGCGGGCCAGCTTCGCCGCGCTCGGCGCGCGCGCCTTCGAGGTGGAGGACGCCGCGGGGCAGTTCCTGGGCGCTCTGGCGGGCGCCGTGAATCCCGAAGAAAAACGCCACATCATCGGCGAAGAATTCGTGCGCGTGCAGCAGCGGATTTTGGAATCGGAGAATTTCTTAAACGGGCGCTGGATTTTGGGTCAAGGGACGATTTATCCCGACACGATCGAATCGGGCGGAACGGCCAAGGCTGACCTCATCAAGACCCATCACAATCGCGTGGCCGGAATACAGCGATTGATCGACGAGGGGCGGATCGTAGAACCGCTGTCCTCGTTTTACAAAGACGAGGTCCGCACGATCGGCAGGCAACTGAATCTGGCGCCCGCGCTGCTGGACCGGCATCCGTTTCCCGGACCGGGGCTTGCCATCCGATGTCTCTGCGCAACCTCGGAAGCGCGCGTCGAAAAGCTGGGGGATGGGTGGCTGCTGCCGGTGCACTCCGTGGGCGTGCAGGGCGATTCCCGCACCTACCGTGCCGTGCTGGCAATCGACGATTTTCCCGATTCGCCGGAAGAGACCAGCAGCCTGATCAACAAGAACGAGCGGATCAATCGGGTGGTGGTCCAAGCGTGGACAGCCGGAAAACTGGCGGACCTGCGAACCGTTCCAGGATTCTTGACGGCGGAAAGACTGGAGCGGCTCCGGCGCGCCGACGCCGTCGTCCGCCGGCTCACCCACGCCAGCGGCTTCGACCGCGCTGTCTGGCAGTTCCCGGTGGTGCTGATTCCGCTAGGGACGTCCGATCTTCCGGATTCCGTGGTCCTGCGCCCGATCGATTCGGTGGACGGCATGACCGCCAGCGCCGTGAGAATGCCGCCCGAGCTGCTGGCCGAGATCGTACGCGAGGTGAGCGCCGTTCCGGGCGTGGCGGGCGTGTTCTACGACCTCACGAACAAGCCCCCGGGCACCATCGAGTGGGAATAGCGCTGGCCGCGGCTCGGAACGATCAGTCCTTGATCGCCACGCCGCCGAACAAGGCCGCCCCTTCTACGATTAACCTCTTGCTGGACGTGCCCGAAAGGCGCCGGTTCTCGCTCACGCCGCCGAAAATAGCGACGCTGCGATTCACAATTTCCCAGTCTTCAGGGACGCGAACCTCCACCCCGCCGAAAAAGGCAAATGTTTGCAGGTGGGCTTCGCCATCTCGCATCTGCGCATCGCGAAGATCGATTTTGCAGCCTCCGAATATGGCAGTGCATCCCGTGCCATGGAAGTCCTGCGCTGTGACCTTCCGGTCCACGCCGCTGAATACTGCAATTTCCCCCTTGCTAATGTGATCCACGAAGTAAAGAAGGAGAAACAACGCGATCATTCCGAAGATCAGTCCGGGGCAGATGGAAAAGGCCGCGGACGCCGCTGGCTGCGGGCGGGGTGTGCTGGGCGGGTTCGGTTGCATGTCGGGCTCTCCTGAGGGCTGAACGTCGTACCAATCTACCGTCGAGAGGAGGCGGTCGCAGGGAGTTTTCGGCGGATGGCGGAGCGCTGCCGGTGAATGACTGGGGAGTCCAGTCGCCCCCGAGTCGCAAACCACTTGTTTTCAATGACATAAGAATACCCTATTCGCCCGATGTAATAAACGCCCATGTTAAAGTATCTTAAGAGCCTGATATGCGCCTTACTTTTCGGCTCACGCTGCTTCTGATCGTCTGCGTTGCAGCGGTTGCAACGGCATTCGCGTACCGGCAAGTGCAATCCGAACGCGCCGAACTCCAGCGCGACCTGAGCCGCCAGGCGCACAATCTGGCCGAAGCGCAAGCCAAGACCATTGAACCCCTGCTCATGCGGCGCGCATATTCCGAATTGCAGGCGCTGGTGGATCGAATCAAGGATGGACACAGGCTGGTGGGCATGGCCGTTTACGATTCGGCTGGCCTTCCGGTGGCGATCACCTCCGGACTTTTGGTCCAGCTCAACGGAATGCCTCCGGCGGCCGGTGTAGAGGCCGAGAACGAACCCGACCGCACGGTCACCGAGGATACCGGAACCCGTTCTGAATTCGTCCAGCTTGGCGGAATCCTGATGCACGTAACGGCGCTTCCGCTGCGTACCAGCTCGGCTTTGCTGGGCACGCTGGCGGTATTTCACGACGCGGCGTTCATCGACCAACGCATCGCGGAGACCTGGCGCCGGACGCTTGCCAGCATCAGCCTGCAAACGATTTTGATTCTCTCGATCACGTTCCTCACGATTCGATGGGGATTGGGGATTCCTCTGGAGCGCATGGCGCTGTGGCTGAGAGAACTGCGCATGGGTGGCGAAGTGGCGGCCCCGCCGCTTCCGGGAGAACCGGTTTTCGAGCCGCTCAAGCGCGAAGTATCGCGCCTGGCGCTGAGTTTCACGGCGGCGCGGGCCGCGGCGGAAGAGGAAGCCCGCCTGCGCGACACCGCCGATTCTCACTGGACCACCGACCGGCTGCGCGTGTTCGTGCAGGCGCGGCTGAATGGCAGCCGCCTGGTGGCGGTTTCCAATCGGGAACCCTATGAGCACTTCCGCAAGCCGCACGGAATCGAGTGTTCCGTGCCGGCCAGCGGACTGGTCACCGCTTTGGAACCCATTTTGCGCGCCTGCGATGGAACCTGGATCGCCCAGGCCACGGGCGACGCCGACCGCGAAACCGCCGACAAGCATGGCCGGCTGCGCGTGCCGCCGGACCATCCACAGTACTCGCTCCGGCGCGTATGGCTGACGCAGGAAGAAACCGCGGGATTCTATCTGGGCTTCGCCAACGAGGGACTCTGGCCGCTGTGCCACATCGCCCATACGCGGCCGACTTTCCGGGCCGAAGACTGGGACTTCTACCAGGCGGTGAACCGGAAGTTCGCAGACGCTGTCCTGGAAGAGATCAGCGGACAGGAGAACCCGGTCGTCGTGGTTCAGGATTATCACTTCGCTCTGCTGCCGCAAATGATCAAGGCCGCGCGTCCCGATGCGCGCGTCGCCATCTTCTGGCACATTCCCTGGCCGAATCCGGAAGCGTTCGGGATTTGTCCCTGGCAGCGCGAGCTGTTGGAAGGCTTGCTCGGAGCGGACCTGGTAGGATTCCACATTCAGGCGCACTGCAACAATTTCCTGGAGACCGTGGACCGGGTTCTGGAGTCGCGGATCGAGCGCGACCGCAGCGCCGTCAGCCGCCACGAACACCTGACAGCGGTAAAACGGTTTCCGATCAGCGTGGCGATGGAGGGACCCGCGGAGCCGGCCAAGGGCGATTCCCCGGGGTCGGAGCTGCGCTACCTGCATCGCGCGGAGCTGCTGGCGCAGCATGGCGTCCGCGCGCCATTTATGGGCGTGGGCGTGGACCGCGTGGATTACACAAAAGGGATTCCCGAACGGTTCCGGGGAATCGAGCGCTTCTTCGAGCGGCATCCGGCCTATCGCGGAGAATTTACCTTCGTGCAGATCGGCGCGCCGAGCCGTTCGGAAATCCGGCGGTATCACGACCTGATGGTGGAAGTGGAGGCGGAGGCCGAGCGGATCAACCGCCGGTTTCAGACCAGTGAATGGCGTCCGATTGTCCTCCTGACGCGGCATCACAGCCGGGCGGAGATTCTGCCGTATTATCAGCACGCCGACTTATGCATGGTTACGTCGCTGCACGACGGGATGAACCTGGTGGCGAAGGAGTACGTCGCGGCGCGCAGCGACGATCAAGGCGTTCTGATCCTGAGCCGTTTCACCGGCGCTTGCCACGAACTGGTGGACGCGCTGGTTGTGAATCCCTACGACACCGAAGAAGTGGCCGCGGCGATTCATCGCGCGTTAGAGATGGCTCCGGAGGAGCGGCGGACGCGGATGCACCGCATGCGCGCCGTGGTGCGCGAGCACAATATCTATCGTTGGGCGGGGAATCTGATCGCCGAGCTGTGCGAGATCCGGACGCCGGCCGAGCCGGCGCGTTCAGCGCCGGAGCTCATCTCCACCGCCTCACTTTAACGGTTTATTCCTGCCGCAGAGCCGACGTGGAGCAGCCGTGGGCCTTAGGAACGACGTCCGATACTGGACCCTTCACGCGGATAGTGTTCGTAGCGCGAGCCCAGGTACCGGCAGGCACTGGCCATCTCTCGTGGTGGGGACGGCCGGGGTGAGTATACGGCGCCTTCTGTTGAAAGTCAACAGGTGGTGGTCAGATTGTTTTGGTTGAACCGGCGTCCATGTCGATCAAGGACCCCTGGAACATGCGGCCTTCGGGTCCCACGATCAGCTCGACCATGGCGGCGATCTCTTCGGGCTCGCCGATGCGGGTGATGGCGCTGCTCTTGATGAACTCGCGCTCGGCGGCTTCCGGGTCCAGCCCGCGCTCCGTGGCCATCGCGTTCCGGCGCGCCGTGTAGCGGGCCGTGCGGATGGTCCCCGGGTTGATGGCGTTGACCTGCACTCCGTCGCGCACGCCCAGGTCCGCCAGAGCCTTGGTGAGCGAGAGCAGGGCCGCGTTCACCGAGCCGCCGATAGCGAAGTGGGCGCCCGGCGTGCGTCCGCCCGCACCCGAGATGAACACCACCGACCCTCCCGCCGATTTCAGGTGAGGCCATGCAGCCCGAGTCAGCCGCAGGGCGCCGAAGTATTTGAGAGCAAACCCATCGGCGAAGTCGTCGTCCGTCAACTCGAGAAAGTCGCCGCGCTTGGTTGCTCCGGCGTTGTTCACGACGATGTCGATGCGCCCGAAGCGGCTGACGGCGAATTCCGCCACGCGCTTGCCGGAGCCGGGCTCACGCAAATCCAGCGCGATACTCTCGGCCGCGGCCCCGGATGCCCGCGCTTCCGCGGCCGCAGCATCGAGCAGCGTTTGATCGCGTGCGGTCAGCACAACATTGGACCCGGCAGCGGCCAGCCGCAGCGCGATCGCGCGCCCGATTCCGCGGCTCGCGCCGGTGACGATCGAAATTTTTCCTTTAAGGGTCATAGCGTCATTGTGAAGCATTTCCCCCGGGCTCACGCCCGGGGCTCGCAACCCCACCCCATCAAGGCGGGCCAAAAGTTGACACTTGCTGCTGCGGCAGCGGACAGTAGAAGTGTAATGAGATTTTTCGCTCCGCTCAGCTTGGTCCTGCTGCTTTCCGCTTGCTCCGAAGGACCCGACGAAACCAAAGCCAAGGCTCCCGAAAAGCCGCCCGCTCCCATCACGGCGCAGCAGGCGTTCCGATTCACATATCCGGCTGCGCGAGCCTGGGCCGGCGATTCCCTGCCCTTGCGGATGCGGAGCATCCAGCTCACCGACGTGCCCGCCGAGCCGGGCAAAGCCGCGGCCTGGGAGATCGTTTACGTTTCGCCGTCGCAACAAATGGCGCGGATCTACACCTGGTCGGCGATCGAAGCTTCCGAAACGCTGCACAAAGACGTTTTTGCCGGCAAGGCGCAAGGATGGAACGGATCGAGCGGCCAGGAAAAGCCGTTCCCGGCCAGCTCGTTCAAGATCGACACACCGGCAGCGCTCAAAACGGCGATGGACAACAGCAAGTCCTATCTGGACAAGCCGGGCACAAAGCCCGCAATCAATTTTCAGCTCGAATACACGCCTCGTTTCCCGAACCCGGTATGGCGCGTGATGTGGGGGGAATCGGCGGGCTCCGCCGCATACACGGTTTTCGTGGATGCGTCCAGCGGCCAGATTGTAGGGAAGGGCTAGCCCGCTTTCTTGGGCCGCCGGATCTGGATCACCGGGATCAGAGAATTCGCGGGCGCAGCCGACGCAGTTGGACGAACGCGCTGCGACATTTCCGTGTTGAGGCTGGAGACGAACGCTTCGATCTGCCGCTGCATCTCGGCCATTTTTTCGCGCATGTTCAGGATAATCTCGACGCCGGCCAGGTTCACGCCCAGATCGCGCGTCAGCTTCAGGATCACTTCCAGGCGTTCCAGGTCCTGTTCGGTATAGAGCCGCGTATTGCCTTCGCTGCGGGACGGCTTCAACAACCCTTCACGTTCGTAAAGGCGCAGTGTCTGCGGGTGGAGCTGGTACTGTTCAGCGACGGCCGAGATCATGTAGGCAGCTTTGCGTGCTTTCGGCATAGGAACACCTGTTAGGCCCTCTGTACCTGGCTCCAGATCTCCGCACGCGGATCTTCGGGATGCAGCTTCGCGTATTCCCGCAGCAGCTCCTTGGTGCGTTCATCCTGGACTACCGGCGCCTGGATGCTGATTTCCACGATCTGGTCCCCGCGTTTGCCGGTGCGCGCGTTCAGGACTCCTTTTTCGCGCAAACGGAATTTCTGCCCATTCCTGGTCCCTTGCGGGATTTTGAGCAGGGCGCGCCCATCGATCGTGGGGACTTCGATCTTGGTCCCCAAACCGGCTTCGTCAATCCGGACCGGCACGGTGATTTCGATGTCGTCGCCTTCGCGCCGGAAGAATGGGTGCGGATCCACGCGGACCGTGATGTACAGGTCGCCTGCGGGCGCGCCGAAGGTTCCAGCGTTGCCTTTGCCCGGAACCCGCAAGCGCGAGCCTTGCTGCGCCCCTGGAGGAATACGCACGTCGACGGTTTCGGTTTTGGAGATCCGGCCATCGCCGTGGCAATTCGAGCAGCGGTTGCCCAGGCGTCCGGTTCCCTCGCAGCGCGGGCACGTCAGGCTGAAGCGCATCGCGCCCGCCATCTGGGTGACATTGCCGCTCCCGTTGCATTCGGGACAGGCGGTATTTGCGTCGGCGCGGGCGCCTGTTCCGTTACAAACCGGACACGTCTCCTGCCGCGAGATGCTCAGGCGCACTTGTGTTCCGCGGATCGCCTGCCAGAAATCGATGTTCAGCCCGTATTCGAGATCCGTGCCCTTCTGCGGCGTTTGCCGCGGAGCCTCGTGGGACCGGCCGAACCACTGGCTGAAAATGTCCTGAAAATTCCCAGCCCCAGTCTGGGATTGCGCGCCAGCGCCCTTTGTAAAAAGATCGGAGAAGTCGAATCCTCCAAAGTCCATGTGCGGCTCCCGCGAGCCTCGAGCACCTCCGGCCGGCATCCCGTTTTCCGAATAGAAACCGACCTGGTCATACATCTGCCTCTTTTTCGGATCGCTCAGGATGTCATAAGCTTCCTGGACCTTCTTGAAGCGGTCTTCAGCGGCTTTATCTCCGGGGTTCAGGTCAGGATGATGCTTTCTCGCGAGCTTACGATACGCTTTGCGGATATCGTCCGCGCTCGCGTCGCGTTTCACCCCGAGTGTCTCGTAAAAATCCATTTTTTTGCCGCGCATAACGGACGCGGCCCACACGCCGCGCCTGTGCGCTCCCAATTCCTGCCGCGCACAACGGACGCGGCGCAGACGCCGCGCCTGTGCGCCTCCTCATCGCGCGTTTTCGCACGTAGGAGGCGGGCTCGCCCGCCTCCTTATTTCTTCTCGTCGACGTCGACAAATTCGGCGTCGACCACGTTGTCCTTGGGCTTCTCCTCGGCTGGTTTGCCGTCCCCCGATGGCGGCGCCTGCCCGGCCCCAGGCCCCTGGCCCGCGGATGCTTTATACATGGCCTCGGCCAGCTTGTGGCTGGCCTGGGTCAAAGCATCCACGGCCTTGTTGATCTCGTCGATGCTGCCCTCGGCGATTTTCTTGCGCGTTGCGTCCAGCGCTTCTTCCACCGCTTTGGCATCCGCAGCGCTGATCTTGTCCCGATGATCCTTCAAGAGCTTCTCGACCTGATACACAGTGGCATCGGCCTTGTTGCGAGCCTCGATCTCGTCCTTGCGCTTCTGATCCTCACTAGCGTGAGCCTCAGCGTCCTTAGCCATCTTTTCGACTTCGTCCTTGCTCAGGCCCGAAGAGGACGTGATGGTGATCTTTTGTTCGTTGTTGGTGGCCTTGTCCTTGGCCGTGACGTTCAGGATTCCATTCGCGTCGATGTCGAAGGTCACTTCGATCTGCGGAATCCCACGCGGGGCCGGCGGGATGCCGACCAACTGGAACACACCCAATAACCGGTTGTCCTTGGCCATGGCGCGCTCGCCCTGGAAGACCTTGATCTCCACCGAGGTCTGGTTATCCGCAGCCGTCGAGAAGACTTCGCTCTTGCGCGTGGGAATGGTCGTGTTCCGGTCGATGAGTTTGGTGAACACGCCGCCCAGCGTTTCGATGCCCAGGGACAGCGGCGTGACGTCGAGCAGCAGAACGTCCTTTACTTCGCCGCCCAGCACGCCGCCCTGCACGGCCGCTCCCACCGCGACCACTTCATCAGGATTTACGCTGCGATTCGGGTCTTTTCCGAAGAGGTTCTTGACGATGTCCAGAACCTTGGGAATTCGCGTCGAGCCGCCAACCAGCACCACTTCGTCGATGTTCGAGGGCTGCAATCCAGCGTCGGCCAGAGCTTTCTTGCAGGGCTCGACGGTCCGGTCCAGAATATCGGCCATCATCTGCTCCAGGCGCGCGCGTGTCAGTTTTACGGCCAGGTGCTTGGGGCCGCTGGCGTCCGCGGTCAAGAACGGCAGATTGATTTCCGTTTCAAGCAGCGTGGAGAGCTCAATCTTGGCTTTTTCCGCCGCTTCCTTCAGGCGCTGGAGCGCCATCTGGTCTTTCGAGACGTCAATTCCCTGATCGCGTTTAAACTCTTGAATCAGCCAGTCGATGATGCGCTGGTCGATGTTGTCGCCGCCCAGATGCGTGTCGCCGTTGGTGGATTTCACTTCCACCACGCCGTCGCCGACCTCGAGGATTGAGATATCGAATGTGCCGCCGCCGAAATCGTAGACCGCGATGGTCTCGTTCTTCTTCCGGTCCAGTCCGTAGGCCAGCGCGGCCGCAGTGGGCTCATTGATGATGCGCATGACCTCCAGACCCGCGATCTTGCCGGCGTCCTTGGTGGCCTGCCGCTGCGCGTCATTGAAGTAGGCCGGAACCGTGATCACGGCCTGGGTCACTTTCTCCCCCAGGTACGCTTCGGCCGCCTCCTTCAGCTTGGCCAGAATCATCGCCGAGATCTCTGGCGGCGAATACTTCTTGCCGCTCACTTCCACGCGGGCATCGCCATTGTCGCCCCGCACAATTTTGTAAGGCACCAGCTTCATCTCTTCCGAGACTTCGTCGAAGCGGCGGCCCATGAACCGCTTGATCGAATAAATAGTGTTCTCCGGGTTGGTGACCGCCTGGCGCTTGGCGACCTGCCCCACCAGCCGCTCCCCGCTCTTGGTGAACGCCACGACAGAAGGCGTCGTCCGGCCCCCCTCCTGGTTCGGTATCACGACCGGCGTGCCAGCTTCCATCACCGCAACGACGGAGTTGGTTGTTCCCAGGTCAATCCCAATGATTTTGCTCATTCTATGGCACTTCCTTCCAGAAGAAATTCGTCGGCTTTAATTTAGCCTAGTGTTATTATGCAATCTTAGTGTAGGATTGTCAAGTTTTGTTGTACGGAACTCCTAACCACTTTGCAGGCCAGTAAGTTGCCAGCGAATGCACCCGTCGATTGTCAGCCGTGATCAACGTCGCCCCTCGAGCGGCCTTCCACAGCAGATTGGCATCCGGAACCAGGCCGGAGCGTTAGCGAGCTCGATCCTGGCGCAGAATTTCCTCGGCGGATGGGAAGGGGCCGGGCGAAGCCGGGCGCGCGCTCGTGCGCGGAGCTGTTTGCAGCAGTTCGCGCCGCTTCTCCAACCGTTGTGGCGCATGCAGCAGGTTTGTCCTAGCACGCAACCGGCAGGGCGCGGCAGCCGTATATAATGAAGCGAATGTTCGCGGGGAAGATCCTGACTCTGCTATCGGTTTGCGGGCTGGCCTGGGCTGCATCGCCGGTACGATTCAGCCTGCCGGACGCCAACGGCGGAATGCACTCGGCCGAGGAGTGGCGCTCAAAGCGCGCGATCGTGCTCTTCTTCACCATGACCGATTGTCCTCTGGCGAACGGTTATGTGCCGGAAATGAACCGCATGCGGGTGGAGTACGAGCCGAAAGGCGTGGCTTTTTACGCCGTTCAAGTGGACAATACCGTCTCCGAGGCCGCCGTGAAGAAATACGCGCAGGAATTCGCCTACAGCTTTCCGATGCTGAACGATCCGAGCCTGATGCTGGCGCGGCTGACCGGCGCGAAGGTCACTCCCGAGGTTGCCGTGCTCTCGCCGGGCGGAGAAGTACTGTATCTTGGCCGCATCGACAACAAAGCAGAGGATCTGACCCGGCCCCGCTACGCGGCCACGGAACCCGAGCTGCGAAACGCGCTCGATGCGATACTGGCCGGGAAAGCTCCCAGGCAGACGAGGACCAGAGCGGTCGGGTGTTCGATCAACCTGGAGAACCAATGAAGTTTCTGGTCGGGGCTGGGTTCTTTGCCGCGGTGGCGGCAGCCGCTCCGACGTTTAACAAAGACATCGCTCCCATCCTGTATCAGAACTGCTCGACCTGCCATAGGCCGGGCGAAGTCGCACCGTTCCCCCTGCTCACGTATCAGGATGCGGCGAAACGAGCCAGCCTGATCGCGCTGGTGACCAGGAAACGCTACATGCCGCCCTGGAAGCCGGAGCCGGGCTTCGGCGAGTTCGCGCATGAGCGGCGGCTCACCGAGGAGCAGATCACCCGGATCCAGGAATGGGCGCAAGCGGGCGCTCCCGAAGGTGATCCTGCGGACACACCTGCGGCGCCGAAGTTTCCGGAAGGATGGCAGGCCGGGGAACCCGATCAGGTGCTGAAAATGTCGGCGCCCTACAGCCTGAGATCCGATGGCCCGGACCAGTTCCGCTGCTTCGTGCTGCCGATGAATCTGGACAAACAATCTTTTGTGAGCGGCGCGGAATTTCGCCCGGGGAATCCGAAGATCGTGCACCACGCGCTGATCTTTCTGGATTCGACCGGGACCGCACGCCGGCTTGCCGCAGCTTCCGGCGGAAGCGGATATCCGTGCTTCGGAGGACCGGGCTTTGCCGGCGCGGGCCTGCTGGTCGGCTGGGCGCCCGGCTACACGCCCCTGCCCGCCCAACCTGCACTTTCGCTGCCGGTGCGCCCAGGTACGGACGTGGTGATCCAGATTCACTATCATCCTTCGGGCAAACCGGAACAGGATCAGTCCTCGATTGGGTTGAAGTTTTCCGGGCCGCCCACAAAGGGCCGCGCGCTGCTGCTAGCCATGAACCGATATCTCGATATTCCCGCGGGCGAATCGCATTATGTGGTGAAGGCTTCGGTGACGGTGCCGCAGGATGCCGAACTGTGGGGCATCACGCCGCACGCGCACTATCTGGCGACCGACATGAAGGTGAACGCGCGCCTGCCCGACAATTCCGTGATCCCGCTGATCTGGATCAAGGATTGGGACTTCAACTGGCAAGGACAATACCTCTACAAGCAGCCGATCAAGCTGCCGAAGGGGACGAAAATCGAACTGGAATACGTCTATGACAACTCGGCGAACAACCCGCACAACCCGTCGAATCCGCCCGTGCGGGTGAGGTTCGGCGAGCAGACCAAAGACGAGATGGCGCTGGCGTTTCTGGGCCTGGTGCTGCCATCGCCCGAGGACGTACAGCCCTTTCAGCGCGCAGTGGTGCTGCAATACGTGGAAGATTTCGTCCGCCTGACCGATAATCTGAATGACCTGCCCGAAGAGATTCCTCCGGCGATGGCGGCGCGGCTGCGTCTGGCGCTGGCGGCGTTCGATCGCGACCGCGACGGCAAGCTGGACGCCCAAGAGCGCGCCAATCTCCTGCGCCTAGTGCAGATGATGATGCCGCAGTAGGGGCAAGGCATGCCGGCCCAGAGGCGGACAAGTCCGCCTCCTACGCTCTTCCGGCGCGCTCGAGGCGCCGGCGCAAATCCTCCGCCAGAGGACCCATCTCCTCCACAGTCACTTTCATCTTGCGCCGCCAGTTGGGATGCTGCCACGTGCTGGCGGGCAGGTTTTGCTGTTCGATTTCCCCGGTGAGGTCTTCCTGGTTCACGATTCCCAGCGCACAGGGCGTCGCCAGCACGAACCCGAGCGGATCGCCGGCAAAGCCGGCGCGGCGCAGCGCGTCTTCCAGCCGGCCGATCTCTTCGCGCCGCGCGGCCCACTGTTCGTTGTAGCCGGCCTCATCCACCAGGCCTGCGGCTCGCCGAGCTTCGATATCCCGGCCTTGAAAGAATCCGGCCAGCGTGGGCAAATCGTGCGTGGTGGTCGAAACTGCCGCCTGCGCCGGATACTCGTGCGGGAGTCGAAAACTGCCGTCGCTGTTTTTCTCAAACCACAGGAGCCGGTATCCAAGGATGTTCATCGCCGACAGCCGTTCGCGTACGGACCACTCGACCGTGCCCAGGTCTTCGCCGATTACAATAAATCCTCCGCGTACGCTTTCGAGCGCGAGGATCGCCAGCAGGTCCTCCGCGTAGTCCCTCACGTAAGCGCCCTGCGCTGCCGTAAGCTTATCCGGAATCCAGAACAGACGAAAGAACCGCATCACGTGATCGATGCGGAGGGCGCCGCCGTGCCGCGCATTCTTGCGAATCGATTGCGCGAATAGCTCGTAGCCGTTCTCACGGTGGGCGTCGCGGTTTGGAGGAGGAAATCCCCAATCCTGGCCGCTCGGCGCGAGCGCGTCCGGGGGCGCTCCGACGCGGGCTCCCATCGTATAAAACCGGCGATTCATCCACAGGTCGGCTCCAAACCGGTCCGTGGCGAGCGCGAGGTCGTGATACAGCCCGATCTGCATGCCGCGGGCGATCGCGTGGTCCTGCGCCTCTGCCAGTTGCCGGTCCACTTGCCATTGCAGGAATTTGTAGAACTGCACATCGTCGCGATGTTCGCGGGCGAAGTGCGCGACCGCTTCGGAGCGCGGATCGTGATATTGCGGCGGCCAATCCTTCCAGAGCCAGACCCGCGGATTCTGCCGGTGGATGTGCTCATCCAATGCGCAGAACACGGCGAAATCATGCAGCAGCGCGCCTTCGGCTTCGGCAAACTCCTCGAAGCCGCTGGCGTGCACCGAAGCGCCGGAGCGGGCGAATGCCTTCCGCAACGCACGCAGCTTCAGATCCGCGACGCGTTCGTATTCCACCAGCCCGGCCGCGCGTAACGCAGCGATCTCCGCAACGGGAGCGTCCTCCGGAAGAAATCCCGGAACACGTTCGACGTCAAGGTAAAGGAAATTTCGGTAGAACGAACATAGCGGCAGATACGGGCTCGTATTGTAGGGCTGGCGGTTGGAAATCGCGTGCAGCGGATTGAGCGCGATGAAAGCGGCGCCTGAAGGAGCGAATGCATCGATGGCCGTTTTCAAATCCGTGAAGTCGCCGCAGCCCCAGTTGCGCCGGGAGCGGAGCCCATATAAGCTCACGGCCACGCCGGCCATACGGCCCTCGAACGGGCGGGCGCGCCGCGGGCAGACGATGAAGCGGGCGTCGCCGAAGGCTTCGAGCTCCGGCTCCTTCATCCAGTAAGCCCGCAAATTGTGATAGCCCTGCCGCAGGGCGGGCAGCGGCACGCGTTTCACGATAACTTCCTGGGCATCGATGGCGGCGCGCTTCAGGTCGCGCAGTTCGGGCAGCCAGAACCAGTGGTGCTCAAGTTCGCCGTTTTCCCACCGGAACTCAATTTTGACCGAAGCGCCCGCACGCGTGGCGGGAATGTTCAATTCGATCGCGTCGGCATCTTCGAACACGACAACGGCTGGCGGGAAAGCGCGCGACCAGCGGATCCGGTCCTGTTCCTGTCCGGCCCGCTCGAGTTCCTCGTCGCTTGTGGCCGGAACGCCGAGGGCTGCCAGAACACCCCGAAGGGTCTCGTCCGAGGCGGTATGGACGCGGCCCCAGGTGTCTGTATATTCGAGCTCGACGCCCCACCGGGCGGCGGCGCGCTCCAAAACTGCCCGGTCGGACGCCAATCTTCAGTGTACGCTTGCGTGAGATAATGATGTCCGTGGAAGAGCCTAAATTTCAGTTGAGCCAGCCGCCGGCCCTGTTCGCGCGGATCGACGAAGAACCCGAGCCGGTGGACGAGTTCGGGCAATCCATCCTCATCACCTCGCTCGACAAAGTGATCAACTGGGGACGGAAAAACGCCATCTGGCCGATGAGCTTCGGCCTGGCGTGCTGCGCGATTGAAATGATGTCGATGATCGCCTCGCGGTACGACATTTCCCGCTTCGGCGCGGAAGTGATGCGCGGCTCGCCGCGGCAGAGCGACCTGATGATCATCGCGGGACGCGTGTCCAACAAGATGGCTCCCGTGATCCGCCGCCTGTACGAGCAGATGCCCGAGCCCAAGTGGGTGATCTCGATGGGCGCCTGCGCGACTTCCACCGGCGTGTTCTCAAACTACGCGCTGGTCCCGGTGAACCAGGTGATTCCGGTGGACGTGTACGTTCCCGGCTGCCCGCCGCGGCCGGAGCAGTTGATCTACGCCATCATGCTCCTACAAAAGAAGATCGAGCAGGAAAAACACGTGACGGCGAAGGTCCTGAATCTGGCGTAAGGCGCGGGGTGTCTCCAGCGCGCATTCCGACAGATTGATATACTCCCTGGCTGCGCCATCCCGGCGCTGGGAGCCAGGCCATGAAGTTCTTATATTTCTCCGTGATCGCGCCGTTGGTGTTGTCGGCAGCGGACCCGTACGCCGCACAGCTTTTTCAGAAGCACTGCGGGTCCTGCCATCAGGCAGCGGCGGGGGCCGAAGCGCGGATTCCGCAGGTCGCAACGCTGAAAACGATGACTCCGGCGGCCATCCTGCGGACACTCGAATCGGGAATCATGAAAACGCAAGCCGCGGCGCTCTCCGGCGATGAACGGCAGAGAGTCGCCATGTTTCTGGGCACCGCGGTGACCATCGAGCGGCGGCGCGAGGAGATCGCCAACCCATGCCCGTCAAATTCTGGTTGGAAAGATGGCGCGAGTTGGAGCAGTTGGGGCGGCGGGCTCGCGAACACTCGCTTTCTGCCCGCACAGGAAGCCGGGATCGAAGGCGACGCAGTATCCCGGCTCACATTGAAGTGGGCCTTCGCGTTTCCCGATACCTCCACGCTGCGCTCGCAGCCAGCCGTCTATCGAGGCCGGATCTTCGTGGGCAGCCAGGACGGCAGCATTTACGCGCTTGACACCGTAAGCGGGTGCGTCCACTGGGCCACCACGGTTCAATCGCAGGTCCGCTCGGGAATCGTCGTGGGAGAGATCGCGGGGAAGCCGGCGATTTTCTTCGGTGATTCCGCGGGCTACGTATATGCCCTGGACGCATCCAGCGGAAAGCAGCTTTGGAGCATGCGGCCCGAGGAGCATGCAGCCTCGACGATCACCGCCACTCCAGTCTTCCATCGGGGCCGTTTGTACGTGGGAGCTGCCTCTCGTGAAGAAGCGTTGTCGGTGTCTCCCGGCTACCTCTGCTGCACGTTCCGCGGCAGTGAAGCGGCTCTCGATGCCGCGACAGGAAAGATCGTTTGGAAGCGCTACATGATTCCGGAAGCCGCAAGACAGCGCGGCAAAACGAAAACCGGCGCGGCCGTGTTCGGGCCTTCCGGGGTGGGCGTCTGGACGGCTCCCACGCTCGATCCGGAGCGCGACACGATGTATGTGACCACTGGGGACAATTACTCCGAGCCGGCGACGGCGCTTAGCGACGCTGTGGTTGCTTTGAAAATGTCCACCGGCGAAATTCTGTGGTCGAAACAATTCACTTCGAAGGACGCTTGGAACAGTTCCTGCCAGCTTCCCGGAAAAGTGAACTGCCCCGACAGGGAAGGTCCGGATTTCGATTTCGCTTCATCGGCAATCCTGGTTTCCTTGCCTGCCGGCCGCCACGCGCTTCTGCTCGGCCAGAAGTCCGCGGTGATTTACGCCGTCGATCCGGATAAGAAAGGACAGGCGCTGTGGCAGGCTCGCATCGGCGAAGGCGGCACTGTCGGCGGAATCGAATGGGGCTCTGCCACGGACGGCCGGAATGTGTACGTCGCGCTTTCCGACATTCGCTTCGAAGTGACGCGGAAGCCCGGCAGCAACGATCGTACGTACCAGCTTGATCCAAGCAAAGGCGGCGGCCTGTTCGCATTCCGTATCGACAACGGCGAGCGGATGTGGCAGACTCCGCCGCCTTCCTGCGGGAACAGCCGTCCGTGCAGTCCCGCGCAGTCGGCTGCGGTTACGGCGATTCCGGGAGCGGTGTTTTCGGGCTCGGAAGACGGACACTTGCGCGCCTACTCCACTGCGAACGGCCGCATCATCTGGGATTTCGACACAGCCCGGGATTATCAGACAGTGAACGGCGTACCCGGCCACGGCGGCGCGATCGACGTCGCTGGACCGGTGGTGGCCGGGGGAATGCTGTTTACCGTTTCGGGCTACCCGGCGCGCGGCGGGTTAGGCGGGAACGTACTGCTGGCGTTCGGTCTACAGTAATCGCCTTCGCCGGACGAGCGTTACCATAATAGGGAAACGAATGCCTGAGCTTTCTCCGGCGGCTTCTTCCGCGCCTCCCGCTATTGAAGTTCGCGACCTCCGGAAAATGTACGATCAGAAAGCCGCCGTGGATGGCCTGACGCTCAGCGTGCCGCGCGGATGTTTCTTCGGATTTCTCGGTCCGAACGGCGCGGGGAAAACTACCACCATCAAGATGCTGATGGGGCTGGCCCCGCCTACTTCCGGCTCCATTCGCTTACTGGGATTGCCGATGCCGGAGGAAAGCCTCGCCATCAAGCGCCAGATCGGTTTGGTGCCGGACGAATCTCTGCTCTTCGATCACCTGACCGGAGGCGAGTTCATCGAGTTCGCCGGCCGAGTCTACGGACTGGAACGGCCGGTTGCGCGGGAGCGCAGCCTGGAACTGATGAGCCTGTTCGAGCTGGGCGATGCCTCGCGAAAGCTGATCGCCGAATACTCCAAAGGAATGCGCAAGCGAGTGGCGATGGCCGCGGCGCTGATTCACCGGCCTCAGCTATTCCTGATGGACGAGCCGTTCGAGGGCGTGGATGCGGTGGGCGCGCGGCTGATGAAGGATATCCTGCTGGAACAGGTCCGTCACGGCGCGACGATCTTTCTCACTTCACACGTGCTGGAGGTTGTCGAGCGGCTGTGCGACCGCGTCGCGATCATCAACGAAGGGAAACTGGTTCGCGAAGGCTCCATGGAGGAGCTCCGGGGTTCCTCGGACACTCTGGAAGACGCTTTCGTGCGCGCGGTGGGCGTGGGCACGATGCGGGAGACCCTCGACTGGTTATGAGCCAGCCATGAATCAGGCGCTTGCGATCCTGTGGGCCCAGTGGCGCTCCATGCGCAATTTTCTGCCCCGCCGCGGAATCGGCTTGACGGCCGTGGTGGGATTCATCTGGTATGGCGTGTGGGTGACGGTCAGCCTCTCAGTGATGCTGCTCATCGGTTCGCCGGCAGCCGACAGGATGCTGGGAGGAGTGCTGCTGCTTGCGTTTCTGTACTGGCAAGTGGTGCCGGTGCTGATGGCGGCATCCGGCGCGGCGCTGGACCTGCGCAAGCTCCAAGTCTACCCGATCCCGGTTTCGCAACTGTTCGGATTGGAAGTAATCCTTCGGGTCACGGCCGTCGCCGAAGTGATTCTCGTATTGATCGGCGCTGCGATCGGCATTTTCCGGAATCCGATGACTCCCGCCTGGGGAGCGCTGGGCCTGCTGCCGTTTATCGGGCTCAACCTGGTGCTGGGAGTCGGCACACGGGATACGATCGCGCGGATTCTCGCGCGCAGGCGTGTCCGGGAAGCCGCATTTTTCCTGCTGATTCTAGCCGCCGCCCTGCCTCAGGTCCTGCTCACGCGCGGACGCGGGTTTCAAGCACGCATTCGCGCGATCATGACGCGCGAATCGTGGGCCGGTTGGCCGTGGACCTCGACGTCGCACTTCATGCAGGGGCAAGACACGCTGAAATCCCTGGCGATTCTGCTCGCCTGGCTGGTCGCCGCCGCGCTCTTCAGCTACTGGCAGTTCCACCGCACAATTTCTTTTGACGTGCAGGCGGCTTCCGCCCGCCCGTCCGCCGAATCCAGAACTGCCGGGCTGGCGGAACGGTTCTTCCGCCTGCCTTCGCTGCTGTTCGGCGATCCGCTCGGGGCGCTGATCGAAAAAGAAGTGCGTTTTCTGGCGCGCTCGCCGCGATTCCGGCTGGTTTTCCTGATGGGCTTCACGTTCGGTCTGTTGGTTTGGCTGCCCGTGGCTCTGGGAAGGCAGGGGACCTCGCAATCCTTCCTGAGCACGAATTATCTCACCGTGGTGAGCGTGTATTCGCTCTTGTTGCTGAGCGAGGCATGCTTCTGGAATTTCTTCGGATTCGATCGCTCCGCCGCGCAGATCTATTTCCTGGCGCCCATTCCGTTTCCGCGGGTGATGATCGCCAAGAATCTCAGCGCGTTGTTTTTTATTGTGTTGGAAATCACAATGATTGCGGTGGTGTGCGGAATCTTGGGCATGCCTCTCGGGCCGCGCACGCTGGCGGAATCTTTCGGAGTTGCGGCGGTGATCAGCATCTTCCTGCTGGCGGCGGGAAACCAGCTTTCGATCCGCCAGCCGCGCGCCATGAATCCCGCGGCGTCCTTCCGGTCGGGCACCGCGGGCCGGGTGCAGGCGATTCTTTTTTTGATTTACCCAGTGGCGTTTGTTCCGGTTGCGCTGGCATACCTGGCGCGCTACGCCTTCGACAGCGAAGCCGCATTTTTCGGCATTCTGGCCGTGGATGCGGCGATTGGAGCCGTCATCTATAAGTTTTCCTTAGACTCGTCTGTCGAAGCCGCGGACCGGCTCAAGGAGCAAATGATCGCCACGCTCTCGCGCGGAGAGGGGCCGATTACCGCCTGAGTTATAATTCGACCGAATGGATCCTGAAGTTCACAGCCAGTTCGATCGGGTCTGGGAGATCTTGGAGCGCACTGCCAAGCGCGGCGAGGAAATGGAGGCGCGCTTCAACCGGCGCATGGAGCTTGCCGAGAAGCGGATGGAAAAATTCGACCAGCGCATGGATCGCGCCGAACAACGCATGGATCGTGCCGAGAAGCGCATGGATCGCGCCGAACAGCGCATGGATCGCGCCGAGAAACGCATGGATCGCGCCGAACAGCGCATGGATCGCGCCGACCGCCAGATTGAAGCCACGCGGCGTCTGGTCGAGGCCGGCATGAAGTTCGTCATGCGCAACTCGGCGGATATCAAGGCGCTGACGCAGCGCATGGACGCCTACATCCGCGCAATGGGCAACGGCCGGAACGGCAATGGCCACCGCCCGCGGCGCAGCCGCTAGGAGCGCACGGACTGGCGAAGCCGAGCCATAGAAATAACCTGATGTTCCAAATCGAGCAGCTTCGCTTTCACGGTAAGCCCGCCGCCGAATCCGCCCAATCCGCCATCAGAAGCGATCACGCGGTGGCAGGGGATCACGATCGGAATTTGGTTCTTTCCATTCGCGGAACCCACAGCTCGTGAGGCCTTGGGATTCCCGACCCGGCGCGCGAGTTCGCCGTAGGAAATCGTTTTGCCGTAAGGAATCTCTTGCAGCTTGCGCCAGACCTTTTCCTGGAAACCGGTGCCTTCCGGGGCGAGCGGCAGATCGAACTCCGTCCGCCGGCCCGCGAAATACTCGCGGAGCTGCCGGACCGCTTCGGCCAGTGCGCCGTTTCCTGATTCCGTCCAGCCCGCCTCAGGCTTCCACGGCGTGCCGTCCTTCGGAAACGCAATCCGGCGAACGGCATCGTCGTCGCCGGCGATCAGAAGCTTCCCAATAGGGCTCTCCATGTAGCAGTACTTCATGCGCTCAGTATAAGATGAAGACACCGATGGCTCTCGCCGTATTGCTGTTCGTCTTCTTCATGATTGTCGTGCTGATTGCACTGTTCATCTTCCCGCCGAACAAGTGGGTCGAGTGGTTTGTGAAGAAGGAAAAGAAATAATCCCAGGTTCACGCAGGCTCAATGGCCTCGAAGGTCTTGCCTTCGGCCGCGAGCTGCTCCAGGAGCCCGGCAGGCTGCCACTCAAACGCCCGCACGCGCTCAAGGATCTTGTCCAGGCCGACGGTGCCGGCGTAGAACATCGGCCCGCCGCGGTATGCCGGGAAACCGTAGCCGGTAAGATAAATCACGTCGATATCCACCGCGCGGAGCGCAATTCCCTCCTCCAATACCCTCGCGCCTTCATTGATCAAAGCGTATACACAGCGCTCAACAATCTCCTGATCCTGGAGCTTGCGATGTTCTTTCTGGATTAGCGCCAGCACTTCCGGATCCGAGACCGGTTTTCGATTCTCGTCGTATCGATACCACCCCGCACCGGACTTCTGCCCATAGCGCCCGGCCGCGTACAGCTCCTCGATCGCCGAAGCGCCGCGTCTCCCGATCCCGGACGGCGCTTCCTGCTGGATCCTCCAGAAAACGTCGATCCCACTGAGATCCGCGACCGCGAGCGGCCCCATCGCCATTCCGAAATCGGTGAGGGCGCGATCTACCTGTTCCGGGGATGCTCCTTCTTCCACGAGCAGCTCCGCTTGCTCCATATAGGGCAGGAACATGCGGTTGCCCACGAATCCGAAACCGTTCCGCACTACCACGCCGACTTTCTTGAGCGCCTTCGCCAGCGCCATGACCGTGGCGATCGCGGATTTCTCTGTGGCTTTTCCCCGCACAACCTCCACCAGCCGCATCACATTTGCGGGGCTGAAAAAGTGCATCCCGAGCACGGATTGAGGCCGCGAAGTCACGGCCGCGATCGCATCGACATCCAGCGTCGAGGTATTCGTTGCAAGAATGCAGCCCGGCTTGGCGATGCGGTCCAACTCCGCGAACACCTGCTGCTTGAGCGGCAGCGATTCAAATACCGCTTCGAGCACGATATCGGCGTGCTCGAATCCGGTCCACCCGAGTTCCGGTGTAATCCGAGCCAGCCGTTCTTCTGCTGCTTCCGGTGTTAGCCGCCCGCTCTTTACGGATCGGTCATAATTCTGGCCGATGGTGGTCATTCCCCGCTCGAGCGCGCTTTCGTCCGCATCCCGGATAAGCACCGGGATGCCGGCGTTTGCTAGCGCCATCGCAATCCCGCCGCCCATCGTGCCCGCGCCGATGACGGCCGCGCGGCGGATCGGAGAAACCGGTGTGCCCTTCGGAATATCAGGGACTTTCGCCACCGCGCGCTCTGCGAAGAACACATGAATCAGCGCTCGGCACTGGTCCGAATGCAGGCAAATCTCGAAAATCTCTGCCTCCCTGCGGAGTCCTTGTTCGAAGGGCAGCTTCCCCGCGGCCTCGACCGCATCGAGAGCCGCCAACGGAGCGATCAGGTTCTTCCTCGCCTTCCGGCACAGCTCCCGAAAAGGTCCGAGATCCACGCGGGCTAGTTTCTCGATCCGATCGCGCGTTTTTCTAGCGCTCGTGATAGTGCGCGCGAACTCTATTGCCCCGGGCAGCAGGTCACCCTCGACAATGTTGTCGATGAGGCCCAATGCGAGGGCTTCACGCGCCGAAACAGGTTCGCCGAAGGCGCACATTTCTGCGGCTTTGGCGATGCCCACCAGCCGCGGCAGCCGCTGCGTCCCCCCGGCGCCGGGGATGAGCCCGATTTTCACTTCGGGCTGCCCTACCTGCGCTTCGGGAGTGGCCACCCGATAGTGGCCGGCCATCGCGAGTTCCAGACCTCCACCGAGCGCGCTGCCATGAATCGCCATAACGACAGGTTTCGTACAGTCCTCGACTGCGGAGAGCGCCGGATGGAGCGCAGGCATGCTTCCCCGCCCTTCCAGGACCTCGACAAATTCGTGGATGTCGGCGCCGGCGACGAATGTGCGACCGCCACCGATCACCACGATCGAGCGCACGCGCGGATTTCCTTCCAGCGCATGCACCGCCGTTTTGATCCCCTCTGGTACTCCCGAACTAAGTGCGTTCACCGGAGGATTGTTGATGGCGATGACGCCCACGCTATCGTGGATTGAAAACGTGACCAGATGCTCCATATTTTCCGTCTTTAGCTTGACACTTTTCGGGCCAGGTCTTAAGATTGAGGCATCACTGAGAAAGGAGGTGGTCCAGTCGAATGATATCTGGCAGTAGTCACAACAGCACTCAAACCACGCGTGAGGTGGCCGACTGTTAAAGTCGACCCGCTAACGTTCAGGTTTCGTTCAGTGACGAGGCCGCTGCTCCTGTGGACCGGCCCCTTCACGCGAAGAGAGTCCTGAAAAACCAAGCCCCGCCGGCCTTCCAAGGGCCTGCGGGGCTTATGTTAGAATGGGACTTCCATGAAAGCTGGCATCCATCCCGCCTACGAAGAAGTCAACGTGATTTGCGCCTGCGGGCACACCTTTCGCACTCGCTCGGCTCACAAGGGCGACATCCGCGTGGAAATCTGCTCGAACTGCCATCCGTTCTTTACCGGCAAGCAGAAACTGATCGACACGGAAGGCCGCGTGGACCGCTTCCAGAAGAAGTATCAGAAAGTTCGCGAAGCACAAGCCGCCGCTAAGAAGAAACCTGCCTGAAGCGGATCGGCGCAGTTTAGGACGTTCAGCGTACTCTAATCGTCAACGTCGCGCTTTTGCTGTTGCCTGCGGCGTCTTCGGTCTTCAGCGTATACGTAGTCGTCTTCTTCGGGTAAACTTCCAGGCAATGGGAGAGCGCGGGCTTGATCGGTTCCACGCCTGGCTCGATGCTCACCTTGGTTGCATTCGAAACTCCGTAGCACATCAGTACGCGGCCTCCGGGCCGAACGTCCTGTTCGTCGGCCTTGAAGCCAAGGATTGTCAGTTGATCGCCACCGAAAGCCGCTACCAGTTTCCGATCGAATGCGGCCTGCTTCTCCTTGGACTGACGCTCCGCCTCCGCGGCGTTCTCGCGGCGGGAGTAGAGGGTCCAGGCAACGTACAACGCAGCCAGGATGGTGAGTACGGTTGTGTAGGGGAGAAGGTTCCGAATCAATTTCGGCCCAGGGTAAGAGCGATGCGGTTAGAATCCGCCCGGACCGCCACGGGGGCCACCCTTCTTGATTCGTTCCTCGCGCGCTTTCTGCAAACGATCGTACTCGGCTTGCTGCTCAGGCGTAAGGATCGCGCGCATCTTATCCATCTGTTCCCGCCGGATTTCCTGCTGGGCGGGCACGGTCGCCCGATGTAATTCATCCATTCGGGCGCGGGTTTCGTCCATAATCAAACCGACCTTGACGACCTGATCGTCAGTCAGTTTGAGATGGCTTTTCCAGAATTCGATGATCGAGCGGCGGACTTGTTCCGGCGACTTCGGGGCCTTCGTGTCTTTCGCCTTTGAAAAAGAAACGTTATATGCGCGATCGCCGAAAACTCCCAGAGTCGCCCCGCTGACAAACACGAGGGCCATGTAGAGGGCGATGGCGGAGCGCGAAAGGTTCATCGGAGATCGGCGGCTGCCAGCACGTCCACGTAATCATTGGAGTGCTCCGCGGCAAGAGCGTCGACGTAGGTTCCACTGTAGAACACTTCGTCCGTATTGTTGCGCGGAACCATCACGACGCTCATGACCAGGGCTAGTGCGATCGTGGCCATTACGCAGATCTGAGCGAGCCGCCGAAAAACGGAGGTGGTTTCGACACGGCGCGCTTCGATCTTCTGCCACAGTTGCGGCAGGAAATTCGGGCCAGGTTCGGGATCCGGAAGAGCTTCCCGGTACTCGGCCCAGAGCGCGTCGAGCCTGTCTTTCATGCGATCCATTCTATACCTCCGGACTTGGATTTTCTACCGGCCTTCCTGGGGCTCGCTAGCTTCGTAAGCCTTTAAAACCCGTTGCCTTGCCCGGAACAATCGTACTTTCAGAGCGTTTTCATTAACGCGGTATATCTTCTCCAGCTCTTTGAGAGATAACCCTTCTACTTCCTTTAACGTTAGCAGGATCCGGTCTTCCTCGGAGATCTTTCCGAGTAGAGCGTCTACTGTCTCTCGGATATCGGTCCTGCGTTTCTCTTCAACGTTACGCTTTCCTCCCGCAGCGGCGTCGGCCATCATGACCTGCTGCTCGCTCAAATCCGACATCCGGCTTTCCTGGCGTCTGCGCTGCCGCCGCAGATAATCGTATGCCGCGTTTACGGTCAGCCGGTACAGCCAAGGTTCGAATACTTCCGACGTCCTAAGCTGGTCAAGCGAAAAATACAGCCGGAGGAAGACCTCCTGTCCGACGTCTTCGACGTCCTCCGGCCGGCCGATGAGGCGCGCAATGGTACCCAGGATCCGCTTGCGGTACGCCTGCACAACTTGGTTAAATGCGCCATCATCACCGCTCCGAGCCCGTTCGATGAGTTCGAAGTCAACCAGCATGCCCGCCGCCACCGTTCCCAGTGTTACCGGCGGTCGTCAAAGTCAAATCCTTACAAAAAAACAGGCGCACCGGCTCTTTGCTAGGTTACAACAGTCCGGAACATGGTGCGCTCGCACTTGTCGGAACTCGGGTAATCCCTGGGATCATAAGGAGCCCCTCTCCAGCGGTTCAAGCGCTATATTATCTTTCGGATACCGGGATTGACGGAACCCGGAATTCGTTTTAAAATCCAACTCATTGGTGAGCTTCTTCCTCCGAGAGCTCGCCCCAAACCGGGGATAGAGCGGCGGTCCGCCTTGATGACCGCCGATCCCCTGGGTGGACTTTATTTTACAATCACTTACAAAGTTCTCTATCCCCCATCAGACCTCGGACCGGAACCCGCAGAGGCGGACGGACCGCGAGGTTTACTCGGTAGGGAACAGGTCGGCTGTGCTCTGTTTTGCCGCCAGCCCGCGCCTAAGCCTCTGAGACTGTGGAAATTAGGAACTGGATGCGCAGCATGCCACAATCAAGGTCATGGACTATCTCGACGGCCTGAATCCCCGCCAGCGCGAGGCCGCCGAGCACACCGAAGGGCCGCTGCTGGTCCTCGCCGGAGCAGGCAGCGGTAAAACCCGCGTGATTACGCACCGGATCGCGCACCTGGTGAGCGCTCACCGCGTCCCCGGATGGGCCATCCTGGCGGTCACCTTCACCAACAAGGCGGCCGGCGAGATGCGGGAGCGCGTGCGCTCTCTGATCCAGAGCGCGCCTCGCGACACGCCAACTGTGTCGACGTTCCACTCCTTCTGCGTGCGCCTGCTGCGCCGCGAGGGGACGCCGCTGGCGCAGATCCGTCCAGGATTCACGCCGCAGTTCAGCATCTACGACGATGACGACCAGCTCTCGATTCTGAAGTCCGTCTACAAGCAGCTCGGCCTGGACGACCGTTTCATGCAGCATCGCGCGGCGCTTTCGCGCATCAGCCACGCCAAGAGCCACAAGCAGACTCCGGCCGAAATGGCCCGCGCCGCCGCCGATCCGACCACAACGCGGCTCGCGGTGGTTTACGAGCGCTATCAGGCGCGCTTGCTCGAATCGAACGCGCTGGATTTCGACGACCTGCTGCTCGAAGCCGTTCGCCTGCTGGCGACCGACGATGCCACGCGCGAGCGCATCAGCCGGCGCTACGAATTCCTGATGGTGGACGAATACCAGGACACCAACCGCAGCCAGTACGAGCTGATGCGGCTGCTGACCGGCGAACGCCAGAACGTGGCCGTGGTGGGCGACGAGGACCAGTCCATTTACGGCTGGCGCGGAGCGAACATCCGCAACATTCTCGATTTCGAGCGCGATTTTCCGGGCGCCCGCGTGATTCGTCTGGAGCAAAATTACCGCTCGACGAAGAATATTCTCGAGGCCGCCAGCGCGGTGGTCGCCAACAACACCGAGCGCATCGGAAAATGGCTCTGGACCGAATCCGGCGCCGGCGACAAGATCACGTTGTACGAAGCGCCGGATGCGGAAAATGAAGCGCTGTGGATCGCCGATACGATCGAAGCGCACCTCGGCCGCAAACCGGACGAACACGTCGCGGTGCTGTACCGCACCAACGCGCAGTCGCGGCAGATCGAAGAGGCGCTCCGGCGGTACGGACGCAAGTATGTCGTTGTCGGCGGATTCAGCTTCTATCAGCGCGCGGAAATCAAAGACGTGATCGCGTACCTGCGAGTGCTGCTCCGTCCGCACGACACGATCAGCCTGCTGCGGATCATCAACACGCCCGCCCGGGGGATCGGGAAAACCACCATCGACCAGATTGAGCAGTACGCACTGGCGCACGAGCTATCGATGTGGACAGCGCTCGAGCGCATGCTGGAGGAGCGGACGTTCCCGGCTCGTGCGGAGGCCGCGCTTTCGGAGTTCCTCCGGGTAATGCGCGAACTGGGGGAAGGAATCGATCTGCGACCGCCGGCAGAGACGCTGAATGCCGTGCTCGACCGCAGCGGCTACCGCAAGATGCTCGAACAGGAGGGCACGGAGGAAGCCCTCGCCCGCCTGGGGAACCTCGACGAACTGCTCAACGCGGCGGCCGATGCAGCCGAGCGGGGCGAGACGCTCCGGGATTTCCTGGACCATGCCGCTCTGGTTGCGGACGCCGATTCGGTGGACGAGCGCGCTCCCGTATCTCTGCTCACCATGCACAACGCCAAGGGCCTGGAGTTTCCGGTGGTGTTTCTCGCGGGACTGGAGGAAGGATTGTTTCCGCACAGCCGGTCGATCAACTCCGGCGATCGGGCGGCGATTGAGGAAGAGCGCCGGCTGTGCTACGTGGGCATGACGCGCGCGCGGCAGCGGCTTTATCTAAGCTGGGCTCGATACCGGCGCCGCTTCGGCGCAGGACAGCCGGAAGCTTCCATTCGCTCGCGATTCCTGAAAGAAGTTCCCGCAACACTGCTGGAAAATGTCCGCGGCGATCGCGGCCACGTCGATCTTTTCGCGGAGCGTCACCTGGTCCGCGAAAGCGCCCAGCGAAACCTCTATACTGGGAAGACTTACAACTCAGTGGAGGCGATCCAGCAGTTTTTCGCCGGCAGCGCGCCGAAACCACCTGCTGCTCCCAAACCGGCCGTCCCGCCGGTACAGCAGCCGGCAGCGAAAGCGGCGAAGGCCAGGAAGGTCGGCCCCGGCGCCACCATCGAGCATGCGAAGTATGGCCGCGGCACGGTGTTGCGCCTGGAAGGATCGGGCGACGACACGAAAGTGACCGTGAGCTTTCCGGGGTACGGATTGAAAAAGCTGATCGCGAAATACGCGGGAATCAAGGTCGAATGAACACAAAGAACGTCACCGACAGAGCAGAACGGAAGAAACTGAAGCGCGCGGCGCGGAAAAAGGCCGCCCCCAAAGCCAAGCGGCCGAGCGATGTGCCGCGCGGATCGCGCAAGAAGAAAGTCAAAAAGATGGCCAAGGGCCAGCAGAAGCGCTAACGCCGGGGCGCGCGCACGCGTGCGTGCCGTCCCGGCGCTCGTGTCGAGGCCGCACACACGAGTGTATGCGCTACCTATGAGCCTCACCCGCACTAAATCCATCGCCGAACTGATCTCGGCCAGCGAGGCGCATGCCGGCCGGCTTCGCCGCCATCTGGGTCTCTGGAGCTTAGTAGCGCTCGGCATTGGCTCCGTAATCGGCGCCGGAATTTTCACGCTGACGGGCACGGCTGCGGCCGGACTCCAGTTCGACTTCCAGTCGATCTACAAAGCGCCAGTGCTCGATCTGCTGCTGCACGGGCGCAACGCGCTGGGCGTCTCGGGACGGCCCGGCGCAGGTCCGGGAATTTCGCTTTCGTTCCTGCTGGTGGCGGTCGCCTGCGGATTCGCCGCGCTGTGCTACGCCGAACTCGCCTCCATGATTCCGGTTGCCGGAAGCGCCTATACCTACGCCTACGCGACGCTGGGAGAAATTTTCGCATGGATCATTGGCTGGGACCTGATTCTCGAGTACGCTGTGTCGAACATGGCTGTTGCGGTTGGGTTCTCGGCGTATTTCAACGATCTGCTGGAGAACGCGACTGGGCTTCGATTGCCGGAATCGCTGTCACACCCGGTGTTCATCGAAGACAAGCCCACGGGCGCGATGTTCAACCTCCCGGCATTCGTGCTGATCATGATTCTCACCTGGATTCTGATCCGCGGCGTCCGGGAAAGCGCACGCGCCAACAACTGGATGGTGCTGATCAAGATCACTGCCATCCTGGTGTTCGTGTTCGGAGCCGCGCGCGCGGTGAACACCGCCAACTGGCATCCGTTCCTGCCCAACGGATTTTCGGGCGTGCTGACGGGCGGCGCGATCGTCTTCTTCACTTACATCGGCTTCGATTCGGTATCGACCGCCGCCGAGGAATGCAAGCAGCCGCAGCGCAACATGCCTCTCGGAATCCTGATCACGCTGGGAGCCTGCGCGGTCCTATACGCCGCCGTCGCGCTGGTGCTTACCGGCATCGCGCACTGGAACACGCTCGATAACGCAGCGCCGGTGGCGAACGCCCTCAAGTCTCTGGGGTACAACCGGCTCCGGCTGGTGGTGACGATCGGAGCGCTGGTGGGCATGATCTCGTCATTGCTCGTGTTCCAATACGGCCAGGCCCGCATCTGGTTCGCCATGTCGCGCGACCGCCTGCTGCCGGGTTTGTTTGCGCGCGTGCATCCACGCTACCAGACGCCGCACATCAGCACGGGCATCGCCGGGTTTGTGGTCGGCATTCCCGCCGGGATTCTCGATATCGGCACGCTGGGGGACCTGACCAACATCGGCACGCTGTTCGCGTTCGTCGTGGTTTCCATCGGAGTGATCATTTTGCGGCGAAGGCAACCGGGCTATCCGCGTGGATTCCGCGTTCCCTGGGTGCCGTTTCTGCCAGCGCTCTCGATGCTCTGCTGCCTGGTCCTGATGCTGAGCCTGCCGCTGGAAACCTGGATCCGCTTCGTCGGATGGCTGGTGATCGGGCTGGCGATTTACTTCCTCTACAGCCGGAAGCACGTGCCGGAGGCGTAGGCATCCGCAAGCACCGGACTTGCCGCAAGCACCAGATCCGTGGCCGGGCTGCGGTAGAAAATTTTCAGATTCTTCCCTTCCAGAGCCTCGGGCGTGTGGAACGAATCCACAACGTAGACTTGCGTGCGCGCCGGGTCGAAGTGTTCACCGATCTCTTCCATGGATGTCGGCTGCGCCAACTGATAGAAGTTGAGGGCGGCCTCATACGACCACGTGGTGGCAACCTGGCGGACGTGGTGATCGCGATTCAGGCAGGAGAGCACCGCGTAGGTTTTTTGCACGTCGGCATCCCAGAACCACTCCTTGAAATACGTCAGGCGAAGGCAGAGGAGGAAGTAGACGCCCATGAGCGCGAGCGATCCAAGGAACGCTCCGCGCAGATACCGGGCTAGATTCAAACTCGGCGGGACGGACGCCAGCGCTCCCGCGGCGATCATGAATAGCGGGAAAAAGTAGATCGCGGTACGGTCCTTCGGCAGAAGTAAACCGAACAGGCGGAAGGAAAGCCAGTGCACCGCCAGGGTGACGGCAAAGATGGCCGAGGCGGCCCCGCCCAGGCTCGCGATGTTCGGTTCTGCTCCCGTTCTGAGCGCGCTCGCCAGCCATAAAACACCCGTGACCATCACGAGAGGAAACACCAGTGGCTTTAGAAACCCGAAGCGGTTCTGGAATAGCGAAGCCTCGAGGACCGTGCCGAACGTTTCCCGCAAGCCGTGCGCGCCATAGATAAGCTGTCCGGGTTCCCAGTGCCGCAGCGCGTAGCCGGAAACGATCGCGATCACGGCCGCGGCCGGCAACAAGCACGCGGAGGCCAGGCGGAACCACTCGTTGGGACGCTTGCGCAAAGCGCGCACGAGAATCGAGCTCATGGTCACCGCCGCGACGAACGCAAAGGAGAAATTCGCGCTCACGGACATGCCGGCGCAGGCCGAGGAAACCGCGCACGCGAAGACCAGATACCGGCCCGCCAAGCTCGCTTCGGCGAAATATACGATTGCCCACATCAGAAACGCCAGAGCGAGTCCGTAGCCTCGCGCCGCCACCAGGTGATCGAAGATAAACGGGTTGAAGACTAGGCAGACAAATACCGTGACCGGAACGAACACCGACGGACCCAGCAGGCGGCACAGACGATATGCCGCCGCGATGTAAAGAGCGGCTCCCAGCAACGCCGGCAGCCTCGCCGTGAATTGTGAAACCCCGAACGCTTTCGTGAAGCCGTACATCAACGCCGAGTTCAGGATGTGATTGTTGGCGGCGTACCAAAAAAAGCGGCGGTTGAAGACGAAAACGTTGTAAGTCACGGCTTCGTCGATGGTGATGGACTGGACCGCGGCGCGGAGAATCGCCCAGGCGAACGCGAAGGCGGCCAGGGTCCAGAGGATCCATCGCGAGCGAAGCTCCTGGGCCGAGTTCATTCCGCAGTGTAATAGCCGTCGCGCGCCGCTACGGTCACGCCTTTGCGTTTCACGGAGACGCGCAGTTTCCGATAGCCGGAGCGGCCCTTTCCGGGCGTGAATCCGAGGCTGTACTGGTTCCGCAGCTCGTCCTCGATGCGATCGTAGATGCGGTCGAGGGTTTCCGCAGGGGTCAGGTCGAAATACGCGCCGCCGGTTTCGCGTGAAATCCGCTCGAGCGCTTTCCGGCCCTCGCGAGGAACCGGCGAGCCGCCTTGGGAGGCCGGAATTTCGAAGGCGAAGACTTCGCGGTCAAGGAAACGGATCGTGTAGATCAGGGCGTCGGCGCGCTGCGCCGTTTCAATCGCCCCGGCGAGACTCGCAGCGCTGCTGGTATCGAATCCATCGGAAAGAATCACCAGCGCTTTCCGTCCCGCTTGTCCATCGAGCTCGCGCGCGGCGAAAACGATGGCGTCGTAGAGCGCGGTCCCCTGCGACGCGCCGCCGTCCGCTTGCAGCTCCGGAAGATCCAGGTCTGACAGCAACTCGGGCTGGCGGTCAAAACGGACCAGAAAGGCGCGGTCGCCTCTGTGCAGAACTTTGTCCAGAAACTGGCGTCCCGCGCGGTGCTGCTCGGCAAGCACCGAGCGTTGGCTGCCGCTAACGTCGATCAAGAGCCCGAGCGTAAGCGGCGCGCCGGCCGGCGCTGAAAAATAGCGGATGCCTTGCCGGCGGCCGTCTTCTTCAAGCACGAAGTCGTCCTTGGGAAGACCCTTGACGAGGTGTCCTTGTTTATCGCGGACCGTTACAAGAACGTTGACCACCTGAACGCCCGTACGGAACGTCGCCTCCTGCGCGCGACCGAGCGTGCACACTCCAACGGCGGCCAAGCGCAAAACGTCGCGTCGGGACGGAAAGCGGTCCACTGCTTACAAGGTATCTAACTGTGTATCCCGTAGCGGGCCAACGCCATTATGGGATATTGGGCTCGACTAGATTCGCCAGTTGCGCCAGTGATTCCTGCCAGCCGAGATAGCACGCTTCTGCCGGGATCGCATCCGGCACGCCGTCCTGGGCGATGTGGATTTCGGTTCCCACGGAAACTTTCTTGAGCGTGATCGTCACCTGGATTTCCCCAGGCAGATTTGGATCGTCAAACCGGTCCGTGTACCGCAGCCGCTCGCCGGGGACAAGTTCGACGAAGCTCCCGCCGAACGAGTGGCTCTGGCCGGTGCTGAAATTCGTGAACGACATCTTATATGTGCCGCCCGGGCGCGCATCGCTGTGGTGGACCTTGCAGGTAAAGCCGTAGGGCGGCAGCCATTTCGCCATGGCATCGGGTTCGATGAAAGCGCGATAGAGTTTCTCGGGCGCGGTTTTCAGTACGCGATGAAGACGGATTGTGCTTGGCATTGTGAGGCTCCTTGGGTATTTTTGCTGCTGCTGAGTTTTAGACTCCTGCGAAGCCTGGAACTCATCGCTGGAACGCATCACCGGGATGTGATCTTTCTTTGGGGAGCGTGGTCAGTACGCGAGGGTCCGCTCTGCCTCGGCGACGATGTCGTCCACCTGCGGCAGGATCTCGGCCTCCAGGCTGGGGTGATAGCCGACCCACGTATCCAGCGCGCCAATGCGGCCCACCGGCGCATCGAGTGAAGAGAAAAGCTCACGGGCGACGCGGGCCGATATCTCCGCCCCGAATCCCCAGGAAAGCGTATCTTCGTGCACCACCATGACGCGGTTGGTCTTCTCCACCGAAGCGCGGATCGCCTCCCAGTCATAAGGAGAGAGCGTACGCAGATCGATCACTTCCACCGTATGGTCGGGATTGCGCTGCTCGATTTGCAAGGCGGCTTGCAGCGACTTTTGCACCAGCGCGCCATACGTCACGATGGTCAGCCGCGACCCGGTTTTCGCGATTTTGGCTTTACCGAAGGGAATGGTGTAATCCGGACCCGGATGCGGCGAGCGGTTGTAGGCCTCGCGATACAGTTTTTTGTGTTCCAGGAAAAGCACCGGGTCATCCGAACGGATCGACGTCCGCAAAAGTCCGCAGGCGTCCAGAGCGTTCGACGGGAACACCACGCGCAATCCCGGAATATGGGTGAAGACCACCTCGCCGCACTGGCTGTGATATATGGCGCCGCCGTTCAGATATCCGCCGATGGTCACGCGGATCACCATGGGCGCCGAAAATCCGTTGTAGGAGCGCCACCGCAGGCTGGCGAGCTCGTCGCGGATCTGCATCATGGCCGGCCAGATGTAGTCAAAGAATTGGATTTCAACGATCGGCTTGAGGCCGCGTGTGGCCATCCCCGCGCCGCGGCCCACGATGGCGGCTTCCGCAATAGGAGCATTGAACACGCGCTGCGATCCGAACACCGTCTGGAGCCCTTGCGTGGCTTTGAACACGCCGCCTTTGCCCTTGACTTCCTTGAGATTCTCCTCGTGGCTGCAATCGGCCACGTCTTCGCCGAATAATACGATTTTGTCGTTGCGGCGCATCTCCTCATGCAGAGTGAGATTGATCGCATCGACCATCGTGCGCGGCTCGCCTGAAAAGCGCGGCTCCGATTCAAACTCCGACGATGTCGGGTCTACCAAATCGGAATAAAGGAACCGCAGGGCCGATCCACTCGGAGGCGGAGGGGCTTTCAAGACGCGCTGGCTGGTCTGCTGGATTTCCAGTTCTACTTCGTGCGTAAGCAACTCCAGGCCGTGCGCATCGAGCAGACCTTCGGAAATCAGCCACTCCGGGAACCGAACCACCGGATCGCGGGCCGCCTCGGCCGCGCGTTCGGATTTGGTTTTATACAGGCGCTCATCGTCGGAGAGCGAGTGCGAGTAGGGCCGAATGCAGCGCGCATGGACCAGAACCGGCGACTGCTCGCTCCGGCAGTGCGTGACGGCCTCGGACATGGTCGCGTACGACGCGAGGAAATCGGTTCCGTCGACTTCAAAAATTTTCAGGTTTGGAAATCCGCGAACCAGGCGCGCTATGTTGCCGCCAGCGGTCTGCTTCTCCACCGGAACCGAAATCGCCCAGCCGTTATCTTCCACCAGATACAGGATCGCCAGCCGTTCCAGGCAAGCGATGTTCAGGGATTCCCAGAACTCGCCTTCGCTGGTGGCTCCGTCGCCGGTTGTGGCGACTGTGATTGCGTCTGTACCCGGTTCGAGCCGCCGCTGCGCATCGGCGCACCCGATCGCCGGCAGGAACTGCGTCCCGGTGGCGGAGGACGGGGAAACGATGTGCAGCCGCGGATTGCTCCAGTGCGACGGCATCTGGCGTCCGCCCGACGAAGGATCGGACTCGGCCCCGACCGCCTGCAACAGCATGTCTTCCGGAGTTACGCCGAGCGTGAGGCATAGCGCACGATCGCGATAGTAGGGGAAGAACCAGTCGTGTCCGGGCTTCAGGACCATGCCAGCGGCGATCTGAATGGCCTCGTGCCCGGCACCGGAAATCTGGAAGAAAATTTTGTTCTGGCGCTTGAGAAGAATCTCCCGGTCGTCGATGCGGCGGGAGAGATACATAATGCGGAAAGCTCGAATGAGTTCGTCGCGCCCGAGACCCTGGGGTCCGGGCGGTCTAAGCGCCAGGTCGGTGACTCCGGTTGCCATTCGGAACGTCCGTAACAAGTTTATATCAGGGGAAGGGGCCGCATGCATGGGCCTGGCGTCAAGAGTCCGATTGTTAAAATGAAGCTTCTCTTATGCCGACCACAACTGCTGGACTCGAGGGGGTTGTCGCGACCGAATCGCGGCTGTGCTTCATTGATGGCGACGCGGGATTGCTCAGTTACCAGGGCTATCGAATCGAGACGCTGGCCGAGCACGCCACCTTCGAGGAAGTCGTCTTTCTGCTGTGGCACGGCCGGCTGCCGAAGCGAGCGGAGCTGGCCGAGCTGAAATCGGCCCTGGTGGCCAATCGCGCGATTCCGGCGGAGGTGGAAGCGTTTCTGAAGAGCTTCCCAAAGGGCTCGCCGATGCACGTTCTGCGCACGGCCGTTTCGATGCTGGCGCTCTCGGATCCGGATGCGAACAACGTGCAGCCCCAGGCCGCCGCGCAGAAAGCCATCCGGCTGGTGGCGCAGACGGCGACCATCGTCACCAGCTTCGACCGGCTGCGCCAGGGACAATCCGTGGTGGCGGGCGATCCCCAGTTGGATTTTGCGGCGAATTTCCTCTACACGCTCACCGGCAAGAAGCCGGATGAAGTGATGACCCGGGCGTTCGACGTCGCGCTGATCCTGCACGCCGAGCACGAACTGAACGCCTCGACGTTCGCCGCGCGCGTCACGGCGGCGACGCTTTCCGACATCTACTCGGCGGTGACCTCGGCGATCGGGGCCTTGCGCGGTCCGCTGCACGGCGGAGCCAACGAGGACGTGATCAAGATGCTGCTCGAAGCCGGCACGGCGGATAAAGCCATGCAGATGGTCAAGGACCGGCTGGCCAACAAGATCAAGATTCCGGGCTTCGGGCATCGCGTGTATCACACCCTCGATCCGCGGGCCACCAGCCTCAAGGGCATGGCCAAGGAACTGGGCGAGCGCACCGGGCACGTGGAGCTGTACCAGATCTCCAAGCAGATCGAGCAATACATGAAAGAGGCCAAGAACCTGAACGCGAACGTGGACTTCTACTCGGCTTCCACCTACTACTCGCTGGGGATTCCGGTAGATCTGTTCACGCCGATTTTCGCGGTGAGCCGGATGTCGGGCTGGACGGCGCATATTCTGGAACAGTACGCCCACAACCGGCTCATCCGGCCGCGGGCGGAGTATCTGGGTCCGGCGGTTGGGCAGAAGTGGATTCCAATCGGGGAGCGGGACTAAGTCCCGCGCAGGCCGACGCCTGCCCCACCACAGGGGGTCGCTTTGGACAGGACGTTTGCCATCGGCCTGGCGGTTGCCGCCATTACGGCGGCGGTTCTATTCACTCTGCGGCAGCCGCGGATCAACAAACTTTTCCGGACCACCGTCCGAGGCTCTCCCAAGCGCCGCTTGTTTCTCGCGGCGCTAAGCTTCTTTCTTACATTCGCGATCGCCCGCTCGATCGCCTACGCCAACTTCCACCAGATCGGCCCGTTTCACGACATCTATATCCAGGGACGCCACATCCATCATCTGGTCTGGGGAATTTTGCTCTTGCTCGCCGTGGGCTACGGCTGGTTGACCGGAGTGGGTTCATCCCCCGAAGGCACGAGAGCCGGAGCCATGCAGTTCATGGCGTTGCTCTATGGCGCCGGGGCGGCCTTGACGCTGGACGAATTCGCTCTCTGGCTGAACCTGGAAGACGTCTATTGGGCCCGCGAAGGGCGCGCCAGCATCGACGCGGTGATCCTCTTCGGGATGCTGCTCCTAGTCAGTATCCTGGGCCGCGGATTTTTCGCCGCTTTGGGCCGCGAATTTCTGGGTCTTCGCAGAAGTCCGGGGAAATAGATCCAGCGCTGCCCGCAACCTGTTGAAAGTTGACCGAAACCCTTCCGCTGTGATAATTTGGCGGTTTAAGAGCTCGTCTCGGATCGTTTCTTTAGCTCCAGGTTCCCAGCACAAGTTTCTAGATGGAACAAACTGTACAAGCCCTAGGTGGGATACTGCTGAATGCCATCCCCACCATCGTTCTTCTGATCATTCTTCACTTTTACTTGAAGTCGGTGCTGTTCGGGCCTCTGGATCGCGTCCTCAAACAGCGGCGCGAGCTGACTGAAGGCGCCCGCAAGCTCGCCGAAGACAGCTTGGCCGCAGCGAGCCGCAAGGCCGAGGAATACGAGGCCAAGCTTCGCGAAGCGCGCGCCGCAGTCTACAGGCAACAGGAAGAAATCCGGAAGGGCTGGCTGGAGAACCAGGCGCATCAAGTGAATAAAGCGCGGGAGCGGCACGACGCAGCCGTGAAAGCCGCGCGGGAAGCGATCGCCGCCGACGCGGTGGCGGCGCGAGCCTCGTTGCAGGAATCCAGCAAGGCCATGGCTGAGGAAATCGTGGCAACCGTATTAGGCAGGAGGTCCGCATGAAGCGGTGGCTCCTGCTGGCGATTGTCGCTTGGATTCCCCTAGCGGCCCAGGAAGCAGCCGAGCACAAAGCCGGCGAGCGCGGCGAACAATCGCAAACCGAAGAAACTTCGCCGCTTTGGAAGTGGGCGAATTTCGCCATTCTGGCCGTGGGCCTCGGATACCTGATGGCCAAGAACCTTCCGCCGCTGTTCCAGTCACGGACCGCGGAGATCCAGAAGGGCATTTCCGAATCGCAGCAGATGAAGCTGGATGCGGAACGGCGGTCCGCCGAAATGGACGCGCGGTTGCACGCGATCGGCGAGGAAATCGAGCGGTTTCGGGCTCAGTCGGCCGCCGAAATGCAGCAGGAGGGCGACCGGATCGGCCGGGAAACCGCGGCGCAGATCAAGAGGATCGAACAGCAGGCGGAGGCGGAGATCGAATCGGCCGGCAAAGCCGCACGCAGGCAACTCCAGGAATTCGCCGCGGAACTGGCTCTCGGCCTGGCCGAAGAACGGCTGCGGTCGCGCATCGACAGCGCCACGGAATCCGCGCTGGTGGACGATTTTGTGCATAGCCTGGAGCGCCAGGTTTCTCCGAACGGCTCCCCGAAGGGGGCTCGGAACTAAATGCTGTCCGTCGTTTCAGCAAGGTACGCTCGGGCGCTGGTGGATGTGGTCACCGAACCAGGATCGAAGACTGATCCGGCGCAGGTGCTCTCGCAGTTGCGCGCGGTACAGAGCCTGATCCAGGAATCGCCCGTTTTGCAGAACGCGCTGGCGTCGCCCGCCGTTGCGCCGTCCAAGAAGCGGGCCGTGATGCGGCGCTTACTGGAGCCGCTGGGCGTCGTGGAGAAAGTGCGCAATTTCATGTACGTGGTGATCGATCATCGCCGCGCGCACGAGTTCCCTTCCATCGTAGATGCGTTCGAAATGCTCCTGGACGAGCGGCTGGGATTCGTCGCGGCGGAGGTTCGCAGCGCCACTCCGCTCACTCCGGACCAAACCGCCCGACTGGAGGCGCAGGTCTCAAGGCTGGCCGGCAAGAAGGCGAAACTTAAGTTCTTGAGTGATCCCACGCTGATCGGCGGGGTGATCGCGCGTGTGGGATCCACGGTTTACGACGGTAGTGTGCGGGGACAATTGGAAAGGTTACGGACAAGGTTGGGGGCCCGGTAGCTCCCAAGTGAAATTTATTTATGGCTCAAATTCGGGCAGATGAAATCTCGCGGCTGTTACGCGAGGAAATTGACAATTACGACCGCGCCGTGAATGTAGCGGAAACCGGCTCGGTGATCTCGGTGGGCGACGGTATCGCCCGCGTCTACGGCCTCGAAAACGTCATGGCCGGCGAACTGATCGAGTTCAAGGGCGGCGTTTCCGGAATCGCGCTCAATCTGGAAGAAGACCAGGTCGGCGCAGTGCTGCTGGGCGATTTTTCCGGCATCAAGGAAGGCGACGAAGTCCGCCGCACCGGCCGTATTATGTCCGTTCCGGTGGGCGAAGCGATGGTCGGCCGCGTGGTGAACGCGCTGGGAGAGCCGATCGACGGCAAGGGGCCGATCGAAAGCAAACAGTTCAATCCGATCGAGCGCCTGGCGCCCGGCGTTGTCGACCGGCAGCCAGTTCGCGAACCGCTGCAAACCGGCATCAAGGCCATCGACGCGATGATTCCGATCGGCCGCGGCCAGCGCGAGCTGGTGATCGGCGACCGGCAGACCGGCAAAACGACGGTCGCCCTCGATACAATCATCAACCAGAAGGGCGGCGACGTGATCTGCATCTACGTCGCGATCGGCCAGAAGCGTTCGACGGTTGCGCAGGTGGTGAAGACGCTGGAAACCTACGGCGCCATGGATTATACGATTGTCGTCGCCGCCACCGCGTCCGATCCGGCGCCGATGCAGTACATCGCTCCCTACGCCGGGTGCGCGATGGGCGAGTACTTCCGCGACACCCGGCGTCACGCGCTATGCGTCTACGACGATCTTTCGAAGCACGCCGCGGCGTATCGCGAAATTTCACTGCTGCTGCGCCGTCCGCCCGGCCGCGAAGCGTTCCCCGGCGACGTTTTCTATCTCCATAGCCGCTTGCTGGAACGCGCCGCGAAGCTGAACAACGAGAACGGCGGCGGATCGCTGACTTCCCTGCCCTTCATCGAGACCCAGGCAGGCGACGTCTCGGCCTACATTCCGACCAACGTGATCTCGATCACGGACGGCCAGATCTACCTGATTACGGACCTGTTCAACGCGAACGTGCGTCCCGCCATCGACGTGGGCATCTCGGTCAGCCGCGTCGGAGGTAACGCACAGGTCAAGGCCATGCGACAGGTCGCCGGGGGCTTGCGGTTGAGCCTGGCGCAGTATCGCGCGCTGGCCGCCTTCGCGCAGATGGGTTCGGAGTTGGACAAAGCTTCAGCCGCTCAGTTGACGCGCGGCAGCCGCATGGTGGAGATCCTGAAGCAAGGGCAGTACTCTCCGCTTCCGGTCGAGAAACAAGTCATGATCATCTACGCCGGCACCACCGGCACCTTGGATGATCTGCCGCTCGATCAGATCCGCTCCTTCGAGCAGGAGCTGTACCGGTTCCTGGAGAACGCGCATCCGGCGATCCTCGCCACCATCCGCGAGAAAAAGGCGCTGGACGACGATCTCAAGGCCAAGATGGATGCGGCATTGAAGGAGTTCAAGACGCAGTTTGTGCAGCGCAGCGCGGCAGCGGCAACCAGATAAGCCATGCCGAGCCTGATCGACATCCGGCGGCGGGTCCGCTCGGTCAAAAACACGCAGCAGATCACCAAGGCCATGAAGATGGTCTCGGCTGCCAAGCTGCGCCGCGCCCAGGACCAAGCCATTGCCGCGCGACCCTACGCCGCGATGCTGCGCCGGATTCTGGCGAACGTCGCCGAGGCTGCCACGCAGGATCCGGATGCCGGCTCGCATCCGCTGCTGGCTGTCCGCCCCGAGCAGCGCATTCTGATGGTGGTGATCACGGCCGATAGCGGCCTAGCCGGCGCATTCAATTCGAACCTGATCAAGCTGGCCCAGCGCTTCGCCGACGAACACCGCAGCGCCACTCTGAGTTTCGATCTGATCGGCAAAAAAGGCGTGAATTACTTCCGCCGTCGCTACACCAACATCGCGGGCACGCACACGGATCTGTTCCGGCGCTTAAAATTCGAGGACGCCGAGAAAATCGCCAACGAAATTATCCGGCGCTTCGAGGCCGCGGAGATCGACGCAGTATATCTGTTCAGCAACGAGTTCAAGAGCGTAATGGCGCCGCATCTGGCGGCGACGCGCATCCTTCCGATCGAGGTGCCGAAATCAGCGCAGCCGGTGGACTACATTTACGAGCAGAACCCGGGCGAACTGCTCGGAAGCCTGCTGCCGCGCTACGTGAAGCTGCTGATCTACCGCGCGTTCCTGGAATCGGTCGCGGCGGAGCACGCCGCGCGCATGACGGCCATGGATGCGGCGACCAGCAACGCGGAAGATGTAATCGACAAGCTGACGCTGCTCATGAACCGCGTCCGCCAGGCTAGCATCACGCGCGAGATTATCGAAATCGTCAGCGGAGCGTCCGCTCTGGAGTAAGGATGTTTAGGGGCGAGGCATGCCTCGCCCGAATAGGAGTTTTATGAACGAAGGCAAAGTGATTCAGGTGGCCGGACCGGCCGTCGACGTGGAATTCCCCGAAGGGCACATTCCGGTAATCCGCTCGGCTGTGCGCATCACCAGCGAGGGCTTTAAAGTGCCTGAGCCGATCAGCATCATCTGCGAAGTCGCGCAGCACATCGGAGAAAGCCGCGTCCGTACGATCGCGCTGCAACCGACCGACGGTCTGGTCCGCGGCATGAAGGCCATCGACCTAGGCGAACCCGTGAGCGTTCCGGTGGGAAAGGAGACGCTCGGCCGCGTGCTCAACGTCATCGGCGAGCCTGTGGACAAGATGGGCCCCGTCCAGGCCGCCAAGCGCTACCCAATTCATCGCCCGGCGCCGGCATTCGAAGAGCAGTCCACCGAATCCCAGATGTTTGAGACCGGCATCAAGGTCATCGACCTCCTCGAACCGTATCTGCGCGGCGGCAAAATCGGCTTATTCGGCGGCGCGGGTGTGGGCAAGACGGTGATCATTCAGGAGCTGATCTCGAACCTCGCGACCAAGCACGGCGGCGTGTCGGTATTCGCCGGCGTGGGCGAGCGTACGCGGGAAGGCAACGACCTGTGGCTCGAATTCCAGGAATCCGGCGTTATCGATCCCAAGGATTGGCGCAAATCCAAGTGCGCCCTGATCTACGGCCAGATGACGGAGCCGCCCGGAGCACGGCTGCGCGTGGCGCTTTCGGCTCTTACGGTCGCCGAATACTTCCGCGACGAAGAAGGCCAGGACGTGCTGCTCTTCATCGACAATATTTTCCGGTTCACGCAGGCGGGTTCGGAAGTGTCGGCGCTGCTGGGCCGCATGCCCAGCGCCGTGGGGTATCAGCCCAACCTGGCCTCCGAAATGGGCGACCTTCAGGAGCGCATCACATCCACGAAAGCCGGTTCGATCACCTCCGTGCAGGCGATTTATGTGCCCGCCGACGACTACACCGATCCCGCGCCGGCCACTACCTTCGCGCACCTGGACGCAACGACGAACCTTTCGCGCTCGATTTCCGAGCTGGGGATCTACCCCGCCGTGGATCCGCTGGCATCCACGTCGCGCATCTTGGATCCGCTGGTCATCGGACAGGAACACTACAACGTGGCCCAGCAGGTGAAACAGATCCTGCAACGCTACAAGGACCTGCAAGACATCATCGCGATTCTGGGCGTGGACGAACTGTCGGACGAGGATAAAGCCACCGTCGCCCGCGCCCGCAAGATCCAGCGCTTCCTCTCGCAGCCGTTCCACGTCGCCGAAGCCTTCACCGGCCTGAAGGGCAAATACGTCAAGGTCGCCGATACGGTGCGCAGCTTCAAGGAAGTGGTCGAAGGCAAGCACGACGAAATCCCCGAGCAGGCGTTCTATATGCAAGGATCCATCGACGACGTGCTCGAAGCCTACGAAAAGATGAAGAAGCAAGGATAACGTGGCGGACACACTGCATATCGAGATCACGACGCCGGAAAAACTGGTTCTCGACCGGCAGGCCGACTACGCTGAGATTCCGGGCAAGAGCGGCTATATGGGGATCCTGCCAGGCCACGCCGCCCTGCTGAGCGAACTCGGCGACGGAAGGCTGACGCTTACCTCCGGCGGAGCCAGCGAGAGCTTTACTGTTAATGGCGGATACGTCGAAGTCCGCGACAATCACGTTCGCGTGCTCGCCGACCGGGTGGAATAGCCGTCCTTAAATTTATTGGCGCGTGCACACGCGGCTATAATTGAAGCTTCCATGCAGATGGACTGGTTCCCGCTGTGGCTCAGCCTGCGTGTGGCGTTCCTTTCCACGGCCATCGCCTTCGCGATCGGCCTGTGGCTCGCTTACATCCTGGCGAATCGCGAGTTCCGCGGCAAGGAAGTGCTGGATGCGGCGGTGACTTTGCCTCTGGTGTTGCCGCCGACCGTCCTGGGCTATTACCTTCTGGTGTTGCTCGCCGGAAATAGTCCGCTGGGTAGGCTGTGGGAACACGTTTTCGGATCGCCTCTGGTGTTCACCTGGAAAGCGGCGGTGATGGCCGCGCTGCTGCACGCTCTTCCGTTGCTCGTAAAGTCCGCTCGGGCTGCGCTGGAAAGCGTGGACCGGAGTCTGGAGCGAGCCGCGCGCAACCTGGGTGCGTCGGAGTGGAGGTTGTTCTGGCGGGTGACGCTGCCGCTGGCGCGCCGCTCGATTTTCGCCGCCGTGGCGCTGGCGTTCGCAAGATCCCTAGGCGATTTTGGCGTGACGCTGATGGTCGCGGGAAACATCCCCGGACGGACGCAGACCCTGGCCGTGGCGATCTATGACGCCGTCGAGGCAGGCAACACGGCCGTGGCGCGGACGCTGGTGCTGATCATCTCGGCGGTAGCACTGCTGATCCTGACGCTCGCAAATCGTTGGAGCCCGCGATAATTTTGCATGATCCGCGCCCGGCTTCGCAAAACGTTCCCCGCACGGCCGGATTCGGCATCGTTCTCCTTGGACCTCGAATTTCAGGCAGCCGCCGGCGGGACCGTGCTCTTCGGACCGAGCGGAGCCGGCAAGACGCTCACGCTCGATCTGATCGCGGGCTTCCTGCGCCCGGATGACGGCCGGATTCTGCTGGATGACGAAATTCTCTTCGATGGCGCCGCGGGCGTGTGCCTTGCGCCGCAGGCCCGCAACTGCGGATACGTGTTTCAGAATTACGCGCTGTTTCCGCACATGACTCTGCGTCAGAACCTGGAATTCGCCGCCGAGCGCAGGCCGCGCCTGGAGCGTCATCGCCGCGTAAATGAAATGCTCGAACGCTTCCGCCTGAGCGATGCGGCCGGCCGGCGGCCCCACGAAGTATCCGGTGGGCAGCGCCAGCGCTGCTCGATTGCCCGCGCGCTGATCGGCGCTCCCAGACTGCTTCTGTTCGACGAGCCTGCGCAGGGGCTGGACGCGCCTTTGCGTGCGGAGTTCTACGAAGTCCTGCGGCAGGTGCGCACGGAATTCAAGACTCCCATGCTTCTGGTCACACACGATCTGGATGAGTGCTTCGAGCTCGGAGAAGAAATGCTGGTGGTGCGCGAGGGCCGGTTGGTGCAGAGCGGGCCGCCTGCCTCGATTCTGGATCAGCCCGCGAATGTGGATGTCGCGCGGCTGCTGGGGGTTTTCAATCTGATCCCGGCGGAAATCCGCGCGCTGGATCCCGGCCGAAACACCAGCAAGGTTCAGATGGGCGAATACGAGCTCGATGGCCCCTATTTTCCGGGGCATTTGAAGGGAGATCGCGTTACGATCTGCACGCGTCCGGAGCTGCTGGCCGCGCGCGCACGCAACGGGCGGCCGGGGGGAAATCAGATTCCGGCAAAGCTCGAGCGCGCGGTCGAAAAGCCGCAGGGCATCCGTCTGGAATTCGCCGGGGGGATCGCCGTGGATTTGGGACGTTCTGAATATGAGCAGATCCGCGACGCCAAGGAATGGCTGATTGAGTTTCCTCGCGAGTCGCTACGGGTTCTTTGAAGCGTTGTCTCGAGCCCCGTGCAGACGAAGCTCCAGATGCAGCCGCATGCTGGGAATCCACACCGGGCCGCGATCCCGGTTGTACGCGGGGTTCGCGACACGTTGGAGATCGAGACTGGCGAAGAAGCCGCCAGCCAGGCGCGCACTATAGTAGCTCTCCCAGACATATTCCGGGCCGTAGCGCAGAGCGCCATCCCCGATCAGAAAATCCAGACCGCCGCGCGCCAAATAGACCGCGTGCACACCCGAGATGCCGCTGACTGTGAGCGCGGTCGCGGCCGAATCTTGTGGACGCCGCCAGCGGCCGCCGCCCACCGAAACTCCGCCGCTTGCCAAGCGGTCGATCGCCGTGAATGCGAAGCTTTCGGTCTTTCCGTCGTTCCAGCCCAAGCGGGCAAAAACGCCGATATCGTCGGTCAGTTCTTGTTCGACGTTCAAGCCCGCACCGTACTTCAACGTTCCAGGCTCGCGCGTGGCCGTGACGTCGGGAACGGTGTGCTTGATTTCGCTCTCGCGGATCGCCTCCGCGTACGTTCCGGAACGCGTGTGCAGCGCGAACCCCAGGAGCCGCGCGGCTCCCGGATGCCCACCCAGTGTATACCGCACTTCGCCTTCGACCATGTCGCCGCGGTCGCGGAAGATGCGGCGGTCAAAGCGCAGCCCGTTCGCCTCCCGAGGCTCGGCGGCGCTGCCATAGCGCACCGACCAGCGCGGAGTTCGAAATTCATGTACCCAGCCCCAGGTGTAGCCTCGGACATCCGCCGGATAGTCCCACGCGCCGTTGTACATGACGGCCCATCCCAGGAACTGGGTCCGCGGATCGTGCGTGTAGCGGTTGTTATCGAAAAAATCGGTTACCGTGAAGCGGCCGGCGGTGATTGTGTAGCGCGTCGCGGGGCGTGATCCGGCCAGTTGGTTTGCATCCGAGCTGACGGCCTCACGCTCGCCTCCGAACCCGAAGTCATGGGTCACATACGCGCGTGCAAGATACGGCTTCGGAGTCGCTGTCGCGACGCGCGGCAGCTCCCCATTGGGCGCGTTGGCGATCCCGTTCACGCCGCTGAAGCCGCGTCCGCCGGCGATTTCCGGATTCACATAAATCTGCGTATCGCGGTCCAGCCGCAGACCGAGAAAGAGCGTGCTGGTGAGGGAAACATCGCGTTCCGGATAATTCACCAAGCTAAGCGCACCGCTATAGGGCGATCGGAAGCTTCCGTGATAATCGCCGATCGAAGTCGCCTGGAAATGGAGATTCCAACGCTCGGACGTTTCCGCCGCATCGGGAGCGACCGATTGCGCCTGGGCGGCCGCCATCGCCGCGATCATACACCACCCGTACGTCCCCATTCGTTCACGGTATCATCCGCGTCCGAAAGGACCAAACTTGATCGAGGAAAGAACTTCAGGTTCGCCCGAACCCCAAGCAAGCCCCGGTCTGGACAAGAGAACTCGAAGACACACCCGGTGGACCGCACCGGGTAGGGATTAGTACTACTAAACGTACTGTTTTTACGGATTCGCTTCTATTTTCAACAGACTCGTGTTACAGTTTATCGGGAACTATTTGCCGTACGAACTTTTAGGAAGCGAAGAAATGCTTTTTCGGTGTCATTCCTTAGTAACAACCCTGGCGCTCATTGTGCTTCTGCCGATTCTCGGGCACGCGGGAGTCGTCGTTTACACAACTGACGCCTCCTTCTTAACGGCTGCCGGTGGCGGCGTAACATCGCAGAGCTTTGAGACGGCTGTGCTAGGAACGCCGACTACCGTTAACTTCTCTGGCGGAACATTCTCTTGTACAGGCTCCACCTACTGCCCCGGCTTTTTCGGAATTTCGACTCTTTTTGCCGATACCGGCAGCCAGTCGGTCTTCTTTGCCACACCGGACACTGCAACGTTCACCTTCTCTTCCCCAATCAGTGCCTTCGGCGTCGCGATCGGCGGCGCGGGCGACGTGGCTCCGATTACTCTTGTGGCGTCATTGTCGAACGGTGATACTGCTAACGCCCTCACGAACTACACCGGCGCCTTTGACGTTTTCATCACCAATCGGCAGTTCTTCGGCATCATCGATACCACATCGTTCACCTCTATAGCGTTTACGGGAAACAATTCCGGGGATGGCATCTTCCTCGACACGATGTACTACGGCAATGTAACCACCGCAGTCCCGGAGCCCGCGTCGGCGTTGTTGCTCAGCGCCGGATTCGCGATTTTGGGCCTTCGGTGGAGGCGCAAGTCGCACGCATCGAGGAGCCAGCAGCCCGACGAACCGCAGCACTCGGGCAGAGCCGCGGTTCCGAACAGAAGTAGGTAGAGCGACCGCCCCAGATCACTTTGCGCCCGTTTAGCGCGACCCGGCGCAAGCGGCCAGCAGCTCGGACTTCAGTTCCGATTGCAGCTCGTCGTTCAACTTGTGCCCTTGGTGCGTGACGTAGAACACATCCAGGGCCTTGTGCGCCTCGGTATCGATCATCACCACCTCGATGTTGCAGCCCGCGAGCGAGATGGCGTTGGCCAGATCGTAAAGCAGGCCGGGACGGTCCTCCGACACGATTTCAATCAGCGTCGCTCCGTCCGAGGCATCATTCTTGAAGGAAACACGCGGGCGGATCTTCATCCGCGAGGACAGGAACGGTTTAGGCCGGCCCCGCAGCAGTTTCTCCGCCTCCTGCTTGCCCTCGACAACTTTCCGCACCACGCCCCGCAGGCGGTCCATCTCGGGCGGATTCAGCTCCAAGGTCCGGTGCGGATCGGCGAACGTAAACGTATCCACAACAACGCCGGAAGCGTTCGAAAAGGCCTCGGCCTTCAGGATATTCAAGCCGAAACTCGAAATCGCGCCCGCAACGGAGGCGAACAGCGCCGGCCGGTCTTTCGTCAGAAGCGTGAGCTTATAAAAGCCGCCCGCATGCTGAATTTCGACGGCCACGGGCCGGGAAGCAAGCTGTTGCGCAAGCGCAAAATGCGCGTCGATCTCCTCGGCCGTGTGCGTGCGAAGATAGCGCGTCGGCAGCCCTTCCACAAAGCGAGCTCGTTCGGCCGGCATGCCCGCGGCATCGTGGATGCGCTCCGAAACCAGCTCGCGCGTCAGCTCCTCGTAGGCCAGCAGGTATACGCGCCAGAGCTGCTCCATGCGCCAGGGCGTCATGGCTTGCGGATTCACCGCGCTGATATCGGCGAAGGTCAGCATGGTCAGCAGCCGCAGCCGTTCGAGCGTCCCGACTCGGTCGGCCAGGGCGCGCGCCGTCGAGCCGTCGTACAGATCGCGCGAGCTCATGACGCTCGACAAATCCAAATGGTGCCGGATCAGGTACTCGATCGTCTCGCGGTCCTGCTGCGGCACTCCCAGCCGTTCCATGACCCCGCGCGCGATCTCAACCGAAGCTGAAGTGTGGTCGCGACCCGATCCCTTGCCGGCATCGTGCAGCAGCAAGGCGAAGCGGATCAGCCAAGGTTCTTCGATTTCGCTCATCAATTCCTGGAAGCGTCCGTCAGAAATGGACTCGAGCGAAGCGATCGCCACCAGCGTATGCTCGTCCACGGTGTAGCGATGATAGAAATCCCGCACCACCAGGCACTCGATGTTGCGCCACTCCGGTAGCGCATTCGGCAGAACACCGGATTCCTGCATCGCCGATAGCCCCACCGAAGCCTTGGGGAGCGAGAGGAGCCGCTTCCAGTCTTCCCATTTCGTTTCCGGCGTGAAACCCTGCAACCGCGCGATCGTGTCCGGAGCCAGGCGCAGTTCGTGCCGCGCCACAAACTCGAACAAGCTCAGATCCTGGGGGGGCTTGTGCCCTCGCAGCAGCACGCGGTCTCGCGATACGGTGAAATCGCTGGTCGACAGGCGTGACCGCCATTCATGAAAACGGCCGAGCAGCGTGCCGGCTTTCTCCGTAGAAACTTCCAGCGCCTGCCGCACTGCCTGGTCTACCAGACGCGCCTGACGGTAGTAATCCCGCATCAACGCCGCGGGATGCTCGCTCAAGGATTCCTGGGCGTCAAAGCTGAGCGCGTTCTGGTCGCGCCCCGCCATTTCATGCAGCCGCAGACGGAGCGCCGAGAGCAAGTTGAATGCGCCGGAGAGGTCCGGCGCGCCTTCCCGCGGCTCCAGCATCAGCAGCCAGCGCGTGGTCTGCAAGTCGCGCAGTCCGCCGGGCGATTCCTTGACGTTGGGCTCCAGGTGATAAATCGTGTTCTGGTATTTGGCCCGGCGTCCTTCCGCCAGCGCGGCGATTTGCCGGGCCAGCGACGCAGCCCGCCGCAATTGAAATTGACGGAACTTCTGCTGAAGGACTTCCCACAAGGCCGCATCGCCCGCGAGAAAGCGCCGGTCGAGCAGGCTGATGGTGAACTCGGCGTTGTCGGCGTGCTCGGCCACGCAATCGTTGACCGAGTGCACCGAATGGCTCGGCCGCAGCCCGGAATCCCACATAGTTTGCAGAAAAGCCGAGATATTCTCTCGCGGCGGAAGGTTCTTGTCCGACTCGGCCAGCAGCAGCAGGTCGATGTCGGAATAGGGGAACAATTCCTTTCGCCCGAATCCTCCGACCGCCGCCACGGCCAGTCCAGTCCGGAAGAGCGGTTCCAATGTGCTCGCGTACGCCTGCCGCACGCGTCCTTCCACTTCCGCGGTCCGTCTGGCCAGCGTCTGCTGGACTTCCTCCGAACTGGGCGGCGGAAGCACTGCCACTTCGTTCACAATGCTGCGTCTCCTCGATCGTCGTTGCGGATCCGAATCGCGTCGGCTACTTCAGAGACGAAGATCTTCCCGTCGCCGATCTTGCCGGTCCGGGCGGCATTCACCAGGGTTCGAACCACTTCATCCGCCCGGGGATCCGGCACCACCAGTTCGAGCTTCACTTTCGGTAACAGGTCTACTTTGTACTCCATGCCCCGGTAGACTTCGGTGTGGCCCTTCTGCCGGCCGTGGCCGCGCACTTCGGTGATGGTCATCCCGTCGACGCCGATATTTTTCAGGGCCTCTTTCGCGTCCTCCAGCTTATGCGGCTGGATGATTGCTTCGATTCTCTTCATGATCCGGTCTCCTTGCGGAACCTGGTTCCGTGCGGCCTATGCCTCGAAATTGTAGCCCTCTTCCCCGTGCATGGTCAGATCCAAACCCTCCATCTCTTGATCCTTGCTTACCCGCACGCCGCAAACGGCGTCCGTGATCTTCAGGATAATCAAAGTTCCCACGATGGCGAGCCCCCAGGAAATCAGCACCGCAAGGATCTGGTTCATCACCTGTCCGGCATCCCCATCGATCAGTCCCATCGGCTTGCCCATCCGGAGATCGTTGACTTCCTTCGTGGCGAAAATTCCCGTGAGCAGCGCTCCCAGCGTTCCGCCGATTCCATGCACGCCGAAGGCATCCAACGCATCGTCATACCCGAACATCTGTTTCACTTTGCTGACCATGAGATAGCAGACCACGCCCGCGGCGACGCCGATCAGGATCGCGGGCATGGGCTTTACGAAGCCCGAAGCCGGCGTGATCGCGACCAGCCCGGCCACCGCTCCGGAAATCGCGCCCAGAACGCTGGGCTTGCCGGCGATCATCCATTCCATCACCATCCAGCCGAGAACAGCGGCGGCCGTGGCGAAATGCGTCGCGATGAACGCGCTCGAGGCCAGAGATCCGGCGGCCACAGCGCTGCCCGCGTTGAATCCGAACCAGCCCACCCACAGCAGACAGGCTCCGATTACGCTCAGCACCACGCTATGCGGCCGCATCGTCTCGCTGGGATAATCGACGCGCTTCCCCATGTACAGCGCGCATACGAGCGCCGAAACTCCCGATGTGATGTGCACCACCGTGCCGCCCGCAAAATCGAAAGCCGGAAACTTGCCGCCGAGCGCCGCGTTCAGCAAACCGCCCTTGCCCCAAACCATGTGCGCCATCGGGAAGTACACGATCAGCGACCAGAGCGTCATGAACAGCAGCATCGCCGAGAACTTCATGCGTTCGGCGAAGGCGCCGGAAATCAGCGCGGGCGTGATGATCGCGAACATCAACTGGTAGACCATATAGGTCTGATGCGGAATGGTCGCGGCATAATCCGCGTTCGGATCGCCGCCCACGCCTCGCAGGAACAGGTAGCGCAAATCGCCAAAAAACGCGTTGCCCTCGCCGAAAGCCAGACTGTATCCGATGATGGCCCACAGGATCGAGACCGTGGCCATCAGGATAAAGCTGTGCATCATGGTGCCGAGCACGTTTTTCTTGCGCACCAGACCGCCGTAGAACAGCGCCAGCCCGGGGCCGGTCATCATCAGCACCAGGGCTGAACTGGTCAGCATCCAGGCGTTGTCGCCAGCCATCTGGGCGTTCTTAGCCGCTTTATCGAGGTCGTCCAATTTCTTGGCCACATCCGGCGGGAGCGATTGCGCCAGCGAGACTCCAACCGATAGGACCAAAACCGTCAGCCACGGAATGATTCGTGTCCATTGCTTCATCGTGTGCGTCCACCTACGAGGCGCGCAGGCGCCCCGGAAAGAGTCGATGCCGTAACCAGCAAACTGTGCTGCCACGTTCCGAAAAGCGCGGATGGTAGGGGAAGACGGGTTCCTCATAGGCTCCTTTGCGGCTCTACGCACTGCTGCGTAAGCCTCACCAGTATATTGACTTCCCTGCGTTTTCGCGTTCGAATCTTTTGATGGGACTGATTGGAAATTGTTATGAGCCCTCGCAACTCCGCTTCCTGGCTTGGCTGATCCGCTAGAATCGGATTCATGCGGTGGACGCTGGTCGGGCTGGCTCTGTGGACGGGCTTGTGCCCGCTTTCCAGCGCGCGCGAGCCCGTCCGCGCACGTCATGCCATAGTGACGGCCCAGGAGCCGCTGGCGACCGACGTCGGAGTCCGGGTCCTTCGCGAGGGCGGCAACGCCGTGGACGCCGCTATCGCCGTCGGATTCGCCCTCGCAGTGACGCATCCCTATGCCGGGAACCTCGGCGGCGGCGGATTCATGCTGATCCGTTTCGCCGACGGCCGTTCCACCTTCCTCGATTTCCGCGAGCGCGCGCCCGAAAAAGCCTCGCGCAACATGTACTTGGATGCTTCCGGCAAGCCCACGCGCGAAAGCCTGGAGGGATGGAAATCCGCGGGCGTTCCGGGAACCGTGCGCGGATTCGAACTGGCCCACCGAAAATACGGCTCGCGCAAGTGGGCCGAACTCCTTGAACCTGCTGCCGCTCTTGCGGCGCAGGGCTTCCAGGTCAGTTACGCCCTGGCCGAATCGCTCAAGAGCGCACGCAATCTGTCGCTGAACGCGGATTCGAAGCGTATCTTCCAGAAGAACGGGGCATATTGGCAGCCGGAGGAGACTCTGGCCCAGCCGGAACTGGCGCGAACCCTCAACCGCATCGCCCAGAACGGCGCGAAGGAATTCTACGAAGGCGAAACAGCGCAAAAGCTCGCCGGCGCCATGGCGCGCCACGGCGGATTGATCACGCTAACCGATCTTAAGAATTACGCCGCCGTGGAACGCGCTCCACTCATGGGAACCTATCGTGGGTACGGCATTCTCGCCGCGCCGCCGCCCAGTTCGGGCGGCGTTGGCATTCTCCAGATGCTGGGGATGCTGGAAGGCTCGGGATATGAGAAGTCGGGCTTCGGATCGGCGGCCGAGATCTCCTATCTGGCTGAGGTGATGCGGCGGTATTACGCAGACCGCAGCCAATATCTCGGAGACCCCGATTTCGGCGCTCTCCCCATCAAGGGCCTGCTCGATCCCGCTTACATCAAGCAGCGCAGGAGCACCATCGATCCGAAACATGCTACCCCGAGCGCGCAGATTCTGCCGGGCCAGCCGGCCGGCCGCGACGGAGGCGAAACCACGCACTATAACGTGGTCGATGCTCAGGGCAACGCCGTGGCCGTAACGTACACCCTCAACGAGGGCTACGGAAACGGCATCACTGTGCCTGGCCTCGGATTCCTGCTGAACGATGAAATGGACGACTTCGCCGCCAAACCGGGTTCGCCCAACGCGTTCGGGCTTGTACAGGGCGAGCGGAACGCCATCCAGCCCGGTAAACGGCCCCTTTCTTCCATGACGCCGACGATTCTCACCAAGAACGGGAAGTTCTTCATGGCGGTGGGCGCTCCAGGCGGCTCGCGTATCATCTCCGCGGTGCTCCAGGTGATTCTGAACGTGGTCGATTTCGACAGGAACGCCCAGGACGCGGTAGATGCGCCTCGGATCCATCACCAGTGGCAACCAGACAGGCTGTACCTCGAGCCGGGGATCTCTCCCGACACCGTTGCGCTGCTCCAATCGCGCGGCTATGACGTCGACCATTCGCCCGGCTTGGTTCTGGCGCGCGTGGAGGCGATCGTCAACAGAGGCGGCTGGCTCGAAGGCGGCTCAGACGGACGCGCTTCGGGAAAGGCGGCCGGATACTGAGCCGGTCACAGGAATAGGATGCAGCGCGCCCTCTCGACGCATTTGTTTGCGAATCACCGCCTCACGACCGTCTGGCTGGACCGGATTTGGAACGCGGGAATTCCGCTGGTCGAAATTTTCTGCGCCCGCCAGCATTTGGACTATCGCAATCGAGCGCAGATTTCCGAGCTCGGGCACTGGTTCCGCGACTCCGAGCTGAAGCTCCATTCCATCCACGCCCCCCTGTATTCCGACGATGTGTGGGGCCGCTCCGGACCGAACTCGGTGATCACGATTGTGGAGCCGGTGAAATCCAAGCGGCTGGCCATGGTGGACGAGATCAAGCGCACGCTGGAGATCGCCGAAACGGTTCCGTTCCGCTACCTGATCCAGCACCTGGGAGTCACGGGAGAGGAATACGACGAACGGAAGATCGATTATGCGTTTTCGGCGCTGGAAGAAATCAACTTGTTCGCAAGCCAGCGCGGGGTGGAAGTGCTGCTCGAGAACACGCCCAACGAGCTCGCGAGCGCCGAGAGGCTGCTGATGTTTCTGGACGTCACCCATTTGAACCTGAACGTGTGCTTTGACGTCGGCCACGCGCACATGCGCGGCAGCATCGAGAGCGAATACCGGCTGCTGAAACCGCGCATCCGGTCGACGCACGTGCACGACAACAACGGTTCGGACGATGCGCATCTGTTTCCGAATAGCGCCGGGGGCGGAACCGTCGACTGGACGCGCGCGATGGACCTGCTGCGCTCCGCGGCGGGCCAGTATCCCCTGCTGCTCGAGCTGCGGGAGGTCGCCGGCATGGCGCAGCCGATCGAGTCCGCTCGAGCTGCCTTTGAATACCTGGAAGGGCTACGATCTGCGAATGAATCCTGAAACCGCTATCCGCAGAATCACAATCTCCGAGGCGGGAAGCCATGCCGGAGAAACGGTCGAGATCGCCGGATGGCTCTACAACCTCCGGCGCGGCGGCAAGATTTGCTTCCCGCAGGTGCGTGACGGCACGGGGATCATTCAGTGCGTCGCGGTGAAGTCGGGGTTGCCCGAGGAACTGTTCGAAACGCTCAAGGATTTGACCCAGGAATCGTCGCTGATCGTTCGCGGCAAGATCCGGGCCGAAGCGCGCGCGCACGGCGGCTACGAGCTGGACATCGAAGACGCCCGAATCGTGCAGCGCGTGCCGGAATCGGATCCGTATCCCATCACGCCCAAAGAGCACGGAATCGACTTCCTGATGGACCACCGCCATCTGTGGCTCCGCAGCCGCAAGCAGCATGCCGCTCTGCTGGTGCGCCATGAAGTGGTCAAGGCGATCCGGGAATACTTCGATTCTCACGGGTTCATCCTGGTGGACGCGCCTATTTTCACGCCCGCCGCTTGCGAAGGCACGAGCACACTTTTCGAAGTGGATTATTTCGAAGACGAGAAGGTCTACCTGACGCAGTCCGGCCAGCTCTACGGCGAAGCGACCGCGGCGGCGTTCGGCAAGACCTACTGCTTCGGCCCGGTGTTTCGCGCGGAAAAATCCAAGACGCGAAGGCACCTGACCGAGTTCTGGATGGTGGAACCGGAGATGGCCTACGCGGATCTGGAAGACGTGAAGCGCGTGGGCGAGGCACTGGTGCTGTTTGTTATCGGGCGCGTCCTAGAGCGCCGGCGTCAGGAACTAAAGGAGCTCGAACGCGACGTCTCGAAGCTCGAAGCGGTGAAGGGTCCGTTTCACCGCATCAGCTACGATCAGGCGGTGGAAACGCTTCAGGCCAAGGGCAGCGAAATTCAGTGGGGCAGCGATCTGGGCAACACCGACGAGACATTGATCACGGAGGATCTCGACCGCCCGGTGATGATCGACCGGTATCCGGCCGCCGTGAAGGCGTTCTACTTTCAGCCGGCTCCGGATCGTCCGGATGTCGCGATGGGGGTCGATTTCATCGCGCCCGAGGGCTATGGCGAGATCATCGGCGGCGGGCAGCGCATTCACGATTTGAATCTGCTGCTCCGGCGTCTTGAGGAGCACAACCTGCCGCGCGAGGCCTTCGAGTGGTATCTGGATCTGCGCAAGTACGGCAGCGTTCCGCACGCCGGCTTCGGCATGGGCGTCGAGCGTTTCGTCGCGTGGATGTGCGGCCTGGAGCACGTGCGGGAGACCATCGCGTTCCCGCGCATGCTGTACCGGACGAAGCCTTAAAGAACTGGGACAGGCGACAAGATCGCCTGCCCCGCTAAATCCCTTCCCGGATCGTCAGCGGACTCGCCAGGGCGTACTTTGCAATCTCATCCTTGCGCAGGAAGAGCACACCCGGGTGGCGCTGGGCGTAGACGATGAAGTCCTCAATGACGCGCATGCGCGACGCGCGTCCCGCCACGCGATCGTGCGCGCTGACGGAGATCATGCGGCGTTTGCGCGCGGACTCCTCGTATAATGCGTCGAATTCGGCCTTGAGCTCTCCGGCAAAATCGCTGCATGTCCGCCAGCGGTTTTCGAAATTTTGGAAATCGTTGAGCTGGAAGGTGTACGGCACCACCACGAAAGGCTGGTTCTTGACCGCGATCAGGAATGGCTCGTCGCGGCTCAGATCGTCGGTGTGATAGACGAACCCGAGGTCTTGCAGGATGCCGAACGTCGCGGGCGTGGCGCGCATTCCCGGCGCGTTGAATCCGACCGGGCGCACGCCCGTGGCCCGCTCGATCGCCTGCACGTTGGCCTGGTAGGACGCCCGCTCCTCGTCCGGCGTCTTGGCGTATTGCGGTTCCCAGGTGTAGCCGTGGGCGGCGGCCTCGTGCCCGCGCTGGACGATCTCCTTCGCCAGCGCCGGATGCTTCTCCACTGCCATTCCGACCATGTGCGAGGTCACCTTCACCCTGCGGCGATCGTACATGTCGAGCAGCCGGGGAATGCCTTCCTTGAACCCGTACTCGTACCATTTTTCGGTGGGAAGATCGGGATATCTCGTGTCGAGCACGCCCCACGGCCCCGCGGCGCCGCGCTCCGGTTGCGCGCCCGCCTCCATTTGCAGGGACAAGGAAACAACCAGACGGGCGCCTCCCGGCCAAAATTCATTGCGCCCAGCGCGCGTGGATGCGCCTCCGCCGGCCTGACCCGGCGACTGCGCCCTTGCACCGCCCATGGTCAACCCGAATGCCGTGCTCCCCGCAACGAAACTTCGCCGATTCAGCCTTTGCTGCATGTGACCTCCCGCTTCGGTATTATGGCGCACATGCGGAGTCCATTGTCTCACTCGCTTCTACTCGCCGCGGCGCTGCTTGCGCCGGCATCGGGACAGGCTCCCGCGGGACGCGCCGGCAAGGGACCTGCCCGGGTAGCGCCTCCCGCCCGGATCGAGATGTTCACGGTAAAGCCGGATTCGGTCCGCCCAGGCGAACCCGTCATGCTGATCTGGGCAGCGGAGAATCCCAACTCGGTGACCATCGATCCGGGTGTCGGCAAAGTCACGGCGCGCGGCAGCCGGCAGGTGTTCCCGGACGCCAGCACGACCTACACGCTAACGGTCGTCGGACCAAACAGCACGACACTGACGAGCACCGCGAAGGTGACCGTGTCGGGGCCCCGGGCTGCGACCTCGGGGCCACAGGCCGCTCCCGTGGATCTGAACGGAGTCTACGGCTTCGCCGGCGTCCGCAACGCGGAGCCTCCGGTGCTGAAACCCGGGGCGGAGAAATTCCGGATTGTGCGCGGCCCGAACGACGTCCGCGGGAACACCACGCTCGGCACGGATTGCAAGCCGCTGGGCGTGCCGCAGTCCTTCGTGACTCCGTACCCGTTTCAGATCGTGCAGACGCCGAAGCTCATCGTGATGATTTTCGAATACCCGAACGCGATCCGGATCATTCCAACAGATGGGCGCGCACATCCGGTGGATCCCGATCCCACCTGGATGGGCGATTCGGTCGGGCGCTGGGAAGGCGACACGCTGGTAGTGGACAGCGTCGGCTTCAACGACAAGACCGAAGTCAGCGGCTATATGCACACCGAGGCACTTCACGTAGTGGAACGTTTCAAGCGCCTTGACAACGGTTCGTTGCAGTACGACGTGACGGTGGAGGATCCGAATGTCTTTGCCCGCCCGTGGATCCTGCCGAGCCGCGTACTTCCCTTCCGCCCGGAGCTTGAGCGCGTGGACGAATTCGTTTGCGAAACCTCGAAAGACTACAACAAATTTTTCGAGAAGAAGTGACGCCGCGTCCCCCTCGGGAAGGTGGTCCGCACGGCGAACCTCCTCGCTGCGCTGAGTAAACGTAACTGTCAGGTCTTAAAATGTAATGCGTCCCACCAAGGTGCCCGTGCGATACCCCTGCGTGCCCGCAGTAGGGTTGATCGTACCGAATCCACCGGAATACAAACCTCGATAGGGGCCTACGGGGAAGGTGGTGGGATTCGCGGTAAAGCCCGAAGCGGTTGGCTGCGGCAGCCGAGTGCGATTGAATGCATTCGAGAATTCGGCGCGAATGTTGAACGTCACTCGCTCCTTTATCCGGAACGTCCGGCCGAAGTTCACGTTCTCGATGGGCTGGCGAATGCCGCGGTAGTACCGGATCGAACTCATATTAGCCGCCCACTGTCCGTCGGGAACGCTGTCCCATGCATTGCGGTTGAGCACGATCGTTTTGGTCGGGTCAAAGCAATGGCAGTTAATGTCGATCGGATCCGTGTGGTGAACGCCGTCATAATCCACCCAGTCCGTCGACCACACCGAAGCGCCAGGCTTGAGCTGCGCGGGTCCGGGGCCGCGCCCAAGCCAGCGGCTGATCGGATTCGGGTTCGCCGAAGCCGGCAGCGCCAGTGCCGGCGCGCTCTGGTATTGCAGGAACCAGCCCATGGTCCAGTCTCCCAGAACGAACGAGAGCGCCCTGTTTTCGCCCAGCAAGCCGCTACGCGGCCGGGGGACCTGGTATTGCGCGGAGACTCGGAACTGGAACGGCAAGTCAAAGGCTCCCAGATTCTTGCCCAGTTGGCGGTTGAAGACGTCCGGCGAACTCATCAGATCCAACGTCTTTGACCAAGTGAAGTTCCCGTTCACCGTCAAACCGTGCGAGAACCGTTGGGTCAGCGAAGCTTGCAGAGAATCGTACCAGGTCTTGCCAAGAGGAGCAGCCGAGGGCGCCAAGCCCGCGCCCGCAACCACACTGTACTGAGGAAACGGATAGAGCGATTGCAAAACTGTCTGGTTGATCGGGAACGTGGAATAAGGCAGCCCGACCCCGCGAGCGGCCAGCAGGGCTTTCTGTCCCGCCGTCAGATTTCCGATCTGCGTGTTCAGAATCCCGGCGTCCGTGGGATTGCCGATCGTGAATCCGTACCGGGTGAGCAGATCCTGTGAGATCACGTTCGCTGGCGCTAGAGCGCCCGCGCCGCCCAAGGTCGAGCTCCACCAGATTCCGCGGTTCGCCACGTACGATACTTCCGCCACCAGATTTCGGCTGAATTCCCTCTGGATCCCGATCGACCATTGATACTGGCGCGCGGGGCGTCCTGCGTTTCGGTCCAGGTTGGTCGGGCCGCCCCCCACGGTATTCGGAGTGGGCAAGGCGCCGGGGTTGATGTTCGGAAACACCGGCCGGATGCTGGCGGGCGGTCCATCCTGAAGGTTAAACAGCGATTGGCCGAACCCGGGGGAGCCGCCGGTCTGGTAATTTAGAGGCGCGAACCCTCCCGTGGTTCCATTGTTGTAGACGATTCCGAAACCGCCGCGAACCACGGTCTTCGCATTCAACTGATACGCAACGCCGACACGCGGGCCAACCGCGTAGGGATAATTCTCAGCGAAGCGGCAATTGCAGTTCGCCTCGAAAATCACCGCCCCCGGGTGGTTTCCGGCGCTTGGGTTCGCCACATTCGCCGCGAACTGCGGACTGCGGCCGTACTGTTCCCGGGAATAGGTGCCGTAGTCCCATCGCAAGCCATAATCCAAAGTCAGCTTGCGTGTGAGCTTCCACGAGTCCTGCACGAACAGAGCCCATTGCTGCCGCCCCAAGCGGTAGACCGCTGGCACGCCTATACCATAGCTGGGCACCTTCCCCAAGAGAAAGCTGGCGTAACCGAAACCGGCGCTGCCCTGCGAAGTCGCGATCCCTTCCAGCGAGGTCTGGGTCGTGGGCTCCGCGCTAAACGTGTAATAGCCCGCAGTGGTCCAGGGAGGCTGGCCGTAGCTCCTGTTGGGGTTGCCCTCGATGCGGAAATCCCCGCCAATTTTAAAGCTGTGGTTATTTCGAACCCACGTTAAGCTGGCATTCGCCGTGGGCTTTTCCACGTATTGGTGCGTCTGAAATGACGGACCCATCTGGGACATGCCGCCGGTCGCGGCATTGGCGCCGATGATGATGGTCGGGAAGTTCCGGCTGATGGTGCCTCCCTTCAATCCAAGTTCTTTGAGCGCGTCGTAGTTGGTGACCAGCGTGTCGTCGTAAAGGTGATCGAACAAGTACCCGGCGCCCAAATGCAGCAACAGGGTGGGCGAGATGGAATGGTCGTAATTCAGCCGGAGCGTGTAGGAATCGACGAAGTTCCCGATCGCAGACGTGATCGTCGGCGGGAACCCTTCGGTGGAGCCAGGTGTGCCGGCCACCGGAAACTGATCCGCCGTAGTCGTCTGGGACCAGTAAAAGGAAAGGTGGCCTTTTTGCCCGATCGTCTGATCCACTTTGAGCGACGGGATCTCCGTCGTCCGGTGACTGTTCTGAGGGCTGTTGTAGTTGTTGCCGATCAGGCCGGCGTTCGGCCCCGTAGGCGACGGAATCAGATTCTGGATCTTGAGCGCCACGGGGTCAAACAGGGATTTATTGCTGATGACATTATTGGGGAATTGATCCCGGACGAGAACGACGCTGCCCGGGACGCAATCCGGCGATAGCGCCGCGCTGCAAACCACGGGATGCGTGCTGTTGGGATCGAAAATTGCGCCGGATTGAATGGTTCGCCCGAGAGGATCCAGATAATTCCGCTGCGCGGCGCCGCTGCCCACCAGGATATTGCGCGGCGCGCCATTTACGCCGGAGCCGATGATCACCTGCCCGAAATCGCCATTGCGGTACGCGGCGATCGGCACCGTGGCGGTCTGCGTGAACACCGCCTGAGTCTCGCGAAACTGCTCGAAATTCCAGAAAAAAAAGCTTCGGTCAGCGCCGTTGTAGAGCTTGGGAATCCGGATGGGTCCACCCAGGCTCCCGCCATAGTCGTTGCGGCGAGCTTTGTTTCGCAACCCCGTATAGGGCTGGTTGGCGTTATATGCCTCGTTTACGTTGTAATCAAACAGACTTCCGTGAAACTGATTCGTCCCCGATTTCATCGTGGCGTTGAACAACCCGCCCCCGACCGTCCCGTATTCCGCGGCATAATTGCTCGTCTGAACGGCGACTTCCTGGATCGCCTCGGCGCTGGGTTGCACCTGGAACGTGAACGTCGCGAGCGAGCCGTTGGGCGTCGCGTCCATTCCTTCGATTCGATACGAGGCAGAGTTGTTCGGGGCTCCGTTCACCACCGTGGTGGGCAGACCCGCAAAGAACCCTGTTCCCTGCGCGATGCTGAACTGCGCCCCAGGAACCAACTGGGCAATCGCCCATGGGTTGCGAATCCCGGCAGCGGACGCTCCGTTGGGTCCGATTCCGAGTAGCGGGAGATTGTTGATGCGATCGCTATTCACCGTCTGCGATAGCTCGCCGCTTTCTGTCTTGAGCAAAGTCGCTTCAGCGGTAACCGTAACGGCCTCCGCGGAGGAGCCGACTTCAAGCGCCACGTCGATTCGAATCGTTTGTGTCGGGGCGAGCGTGAGGCCCTGGCGAACATACTTCTTGAACCCCTGAACATTCACCGTTAGTTCATACTGGCCCGGCGGCAACTGCACGAGCGTGAAATTGCCCGTTTCCGTGGAGGTCACCGCGTACACCTGGTCGGTGGCGACATTCTTCGCCTCGATGGACGCATTCGCCACCACGGCTCCCGTCGGGTCCGCGACTGTACCTGTGATCGTAGCGCGGTCCGTCTGGGCCAGAGCCGTCAGAAGTCCCGCCAGAAGGCAAACACCAAGCTTTGCTTCGCGCATGCACCCCTCCACCTGCGAGGTTCCGGGGGAACTCCGCCCGGATCGATTCCGAAGAAGTATATCCCCAGCTATGCCGAATGGCAAGGGGTCCTTGAGGAAATTGTCGCGTCAAAGTGAAAAGTTCCTATTTGGCCAAAGTAGAAAGTTCCTATTGACAGCCGCAAGGCTGAAGAATGGAACGAATCGCAATGAGTCAAGAGGAACGAGATTGGTTGGATTGG
>Ga0070741_10000348_pt1 | contig 173699 bp, 150 predicted proteins | sample Coa_R1_4_FD_66440 | JGI IMG/M metagenome (GOLD analysis project Ga0070741, IMG submission 66440) | Surface soil microbial communities from Centralia Pennsylvania, which are recovering from an underground coalmine fire - Coalmine... | ecosystem: Environmental > Terrestrial > Soil >... | reverse complement strand
GGGCGGCTTCAACCAGGCGCAGGCGCACGCGCAGTTCGTGTCCAACATAGCGGACTTCGGCATGGACATTCAGGCCGCGATGGAGGCGCCGCGCTTCACCCAGAGGACTTTCAACGGCTGCGGCGTCTCGATGGAGGATCGTATTCCGCAGGGCGTGCGCAAGGCGCTCGCTGCCCGCGGGCATCTGATAGACCTGCAAGGCGATTACTCCGCGGCCATGGGCGGTGGCCAGGTCGTGCGCCGGGATTTCAAGAGCGGGGTGAACTACGGAGCCTCCGACCCGCGCAAGGACGGCGAAGCCATTCCGCAACCGGTGCGTTAGCTGCCCGGAGCCTCCGGGCCCAGCGTTTTCGACATCGGCACGAACTCGATCGCGAGACCGTCCCTGAGGGGATAGAGCACTTTCGCCTGCGCCAGGTAGCCGCGCGCCTGGTAGAGCCTCACCCCGGGCAGCGTGGCCATCATCTCGGCACGCCGAAAGCCGGCGCGGCGTGCGGCCGATTCGCAGTGCTCGAGCAGCGCCGTGCCGATGCCGCGGCGAGCGGCGGCCGGGTCGATGAAGAAAGCTCTGATCTTGGCGGCATCGGTCCGCGGGTCGAGCACGCCCGCGTCACGGCCGGTGCGCGCATCACTGCCGAAGAGCGTGCGCCGGAAGCTCCAGCCGCCGCAGCCGAGCAGCCGATCTGCCTCCTCGACCACGAAGTAGGTCCCGTCCTCGATGAGCTGCGTATCGAGGCCGAAGGCACCCTGGAGGGCGGCCTCGATCGTTTCCGCGGAATAGTCGCCGGCGCCGAGCCCGCGGATGGAGCGCGCGATCAGCGTCTCGATCGCACCGCTGTCTGTTGGAGTTGCCTGGCGGAGTTGCCACGTCATGTCAGAGGCCTTTAAGGTTCTCCAGATTGGCGAAGCGTACACCCATTACGCCCGTCATCCGGCGCCGGAGCGCTCATTGACAGGCGGGTAGTGCGGTCATATCGTGAGCGAGCCGCGGTACTGCGCAGGATCCGACCACCGCATGAAGTATCTGCCGCTCATCTGGATGGGCCTGTGGCGTAAGCGCGGGCGCACGGTCCTGATATTCCTTCAGGTGGCGGTGGCGTTCACCCTCTTCGGCGTGCTGCAGGGGCTCAAGACGGGCGCCGAGCATGCCATCGCCGCGGCGCGCGCCGACCTGCTGATCGTCCACAGCCGACTCAACTTCGGCATCCCGTTGCCGATCGGGTTGGTGGAGCAGATCAGGTCCGTTCCTGGCGTCGCGGAGGCGATTCCCGTGGACCTGGCACCGGCCACTTATCAGAAACCCGATCAGCGGGCCGTACTCGTGGCCATCCGGCCGGATCCGGGCTGGCTATCGGCGTTCACCTACACGATCTCTCCGGCCTACGTCAGGGCGTTTCGCGCTACGCGCACGGGTGTTCTGGTCAACGCGGACCTGGCGAAGCAGTACGGCTGGAAGGTCGGCGATCGCATCCCGCTGAAGACCAGCGTCATGCAGCGCAACGGCTCGAGCGACTGGACATTCGACATGGTGGGGACTTTCACCGACAGCGACATCGCCGGCGGAGGCCGAAACATTCTCGTCAACTACGACTACATGAACGAGGCCCGCGTCGGCGGCAAGGATACCGTCACCCATTTCACCGTGAGAATTACCGATCCGAGAGCGGCGGCGGCGGTGTCCGATGCCATCGACGCGCGATTCGCGAACTCGTCCAATGAGACCCGCAGCGAATCCGTACGCGAGATGGCACAGGAGAATCTGCAGTCGATCGGCGATCTGGAATTCCTCATCCGCGCAGTGGTCGCTGCGGTGCTGGCTGCGCTTCTCTTTGCAACGGCTACCATGATGACGCAGTCGGTGCGCGAGAGGACGTCCGAGATTGCGGTGCTGAAGACGGTCGGCTTCACGAATGGCGCGGTTTTCGCGCTGACGCTCGCCGAGTCTGCAGTCATCTGCGTGATGGCCGGGGGCATGGGGCTTGCGATGGCGACCCTGGCATTTCCCTACGCCTCGACGTTCGTACACGGTATCTCGATGCCGTGGAACATCGTCATCCTGGGTCTCGTTTCCGCTCTGGCGGTGGCGCTCATCAGCGCCGCGGTCCCTGCAGCCCTGGCTGCGAGGCTCGAGGTCGTGGCCGCGCTGGCGGAGCGGTAGCGCGCATGAGGACCCTCAGGCAGTTTTTTGCCCTGCTCGGCGTCAGCCTATCGGGCCTCGCGCTGCGTCCGTGGCCGGCCTTGACCATTGTCATCGGAGTGACCTGTGCCGTCGGTGTACTGGTATCCATGCTGGCCATGGGCAGTGGCGCGCGCCGCCAAGAGGTGAGTTATGCGCACGATGACCTGGTTGCCGTCGCGGAGGTGGGCCAGCGCCCGCTCTTCGGCAACATATCGCGGGACGATGTGACTGCGGTTGAGGACTCGCCCTATATCCGCCGTGACCGGGATGGACGGCCGATCGTCGTAAGGGAATTGATGATTCCGATCGAAAGCCGCCGGCGCGGGACCGGCGCGCGTATCTTCACGCCGCTCATCGGAGTTACTCCCAACATCACCGCGTACCAGCCGCAAATGCGGTTCACCGCCGGGCGCATGTTTCGTTCCGGCATGCACGAGCTCGCCGTCAGCAATACTTGCACGCGCCTCCTTTCCGGGTTCGAAATCGGCGACCGGCGATCGATCCGCGGCATGCCGTGGACCGTCGTCGGCCACTTCGGGGCGGACGATGAAGGCCAGTGCACGATGTTCGCCGATGTCAACGCCCTCATGTCGGCGTTTGCCCGCGATACCTACGGAGGGCTCGCGGTCAGGCTGCGCTCACCCGCGGATTTTGCCGCGCTCAGCGCGGCCCTCAAAGCCGATCCGGCGGTACATCTCTTTGCGCAGCGGCAGCGGACGGTGATGGCCGACTCTTTCAAGGGATTGAACTCGCTCCTCGACTTCGCCAGTTACTTCGTCGGCACGATCATGGCGATCGGCGGCACGTTGGGCGCAATCAATTCACTCTACGCGATCGTCGATTCGCGGCGCCGCGAGCTCGCCACCCTGCGCGCGATCGGCTTCCGCCCCGGCGCCATCGTCGCCTCGACCCTATGCGAGTCGATGCTGTTGGCGTTGGTTGGCGCGCTGATCGGGGCGGCCCTCGCGTGGATGTTCTTCAGCGGACTCGCGGCGAGCCCGTTCGGCTACAGTTTCAAGCTCGACGTCACGCCGGCCCTGGTGCTGATCGGGGTGATGTGGGCGCTGATCATGGGCTTGATCGGCGGCCTCCTGCCGGCAGCAAGGGCTGCGCGAGTGTCGGTAACCGCCGCGCTGCGCGCAGTTTGAGCCCTCACGCCGCCCCGCGGCGCCACACGAGCGTCCGATTGTTGGCGGGCATGGCCCGATCCTCCACTAGTGAGAATCCGAGCGAGCGCGCGAGTGCATCGACATCGGCGAAATCGCGGATGCCGCTGTGCGAAGCACGCTGCTTCAGCCAGACGTCGAAGGACGCATTGCTCTCGCTGGTAAAGCGGCCGCCGTAATTGAAAGGCCCGTACACGGCGAGCACCGCATCCCTCGTCAGGACGGCGGGAAGCCCCTGGAAGAGGGCGCAGACTTCCGGCCAGCTCATGATGTGCAGCGTATTCGCCGTGAAGCAGGCATCGAACCGGCTGTTGGGCCACGGGCCGCCCGATCCGAGCTCGAGCGGCGGGGGTACGTTGGGCAGGCCCGCCTCCTCGATCCACAGCCGGATGCCGGCCAGGTTGGCCTGCAGATCCGAGGTCTGCCAGGTGAGGTGCGGCAGCGCCGCGGCGAAATGCACCGCATGTTGTCCGGTGCCGCTGCCGATCTCGAGGACCTGGCGCCGATCGGCGAAGTGCTCCCGGAGCACTTCGAGTATCGGCTCTCGGTTGCGATCGCAGGCTTCGGCGTGAGGCTTCATCACAGCAACCAAACCGTCCGGTCCGGTCAAGCCGTTGCACGAGCAGCGGAGCGTCGCATCGGCAGCCAGCGTCCATCGCGGACGGTGAGCACCAGCAGCACGACAGCCAACGCCAGGCACACGACTATCGCGATCACGGAGGCCTCCGGACCAAACTTGCCGCCGGTGAGCACCGGGTGACCGGCGAGTGAGACCGAGAAGAAGCCCTTGATGGCCGAGCCACCGGAGACGGACACCCCGAAGATTCCGCCCTCGGTGAAATTCCAACCGAGGTGCAGTCCGATCGGAAACCATAGATTGCGCGTGACGGCGTAGGCGGCGCCGAGGAGTACGCCGGCCTCGAGGGCGATGGCCACGGTGGAGAGGACCGTAGCGCCCGGGTTCAGGGCGTGGAGCAGTCCGAAAAGAGCGGCGGAGATCGCCAGCGCCGTTGCGGTGCCGAAGCTTTCCTCCAGGATACGGAAGAGGCCCCCACGGAAGGCCAACTCCTCGCCCACCGCCGCGAGAATCGCTGCCGACAGCATCGGGATGGCGTCGAACCGGGCGGCAAGACCCTGCCACTGCGCGACGCCCATGACGTATAGCAGACCGAACACGCTCGAGAAGAGCATGAGGCCCAGAGCGGTGCCGGCGATCGCCTGAAGCGGCCGGGGTGCGAGTTCGTGAGGCGCGCGGCGCTCCAAAGCGCGCACCAGCCCGACGTAGAGTCCCATGAGAGCTGCCGCCAGCACCAGGGCCGCCCCGAGCGATGCCCAGTCGGCGCTACCCGATGGCGCATGATGGATGGCCCATGCCCGGCCGAACTGCGCGCCGATGTCTGCCGCCAGCAGGGCCGCGAAGAACACCGGCAACCTGACCCACGAGGTTCTGCGCGCGGAGTCGAGCCAGCCCTTGGCGGGCGCCGGGGCGGCTACATCACCGGTCGGGCTGTTTGCCATGCACGCAATCTTATGCGCAATGCACTCACCGGGCCAGGCGGCTGCGCTCGGCCTCCAGCACCTCCCAGCGCGCGAATTTCGCGAGGAGCGAGGCCTCGATCTCCTCGAGGCGCTTGCGATCGGCACGGATCTGCGGCGCGCCCTGCGTGTGGTAGCCGGGCATGCTCATGCGCTCCGTGATGGCCGCCTGCTCCTGCTCCAGGGCCTCGATCTCCGTGGGCAGTGAAGTCAGCTCCCGTTGCTCCTTGTAACTGAGCCGCGTGCGCAGTTTGGGCTCGGTCGGCACCGCCTGCTCTGCATCCTCGCGCGGCGACTTGCGGGAGCCGTGCCCGGGCGGTGCCGCGCTTCGCTTTTGCAGCCAGTCGCTGTAGCCCCCCACATTCTCGCGCCAGGTGCCGCCACCCTCTGCCGCCAGAGTCTGCGTCACCACGTTGTCGAGAAAACGCCGGTCGTGGCTCACCAGCAGCAGCGTGCCCGCGTAGTCCTGCAGCCGCTCCTCGAGCAGCTCCAGCGACTCGATGTCGAGGTCGTTGGTCGGCTCATCGAGCACGATCAGGTTGGCGGGTTGGGCGAATAGCCGGGCGAGCAACAGCCGGTTGCGCTCACCCCCGGAGAGCATCTTGACGGGCGAGCGCGCCCGATGCGCCGGAAAGAGGAAGTCGCCGAGATAGCTCATGACATGCTTGCGCTCGCCGCCGGCCTCCACCCAGTCGGATCCGGGGCTGATCATCTCGGCAACGGTCGCCTCCGGGTTGAGCTGCTCGCGCAGCTGATCGAAGTAGGCGACCTTGAGATTCGTGCCGAGCCGCACGCTACCCTCATCCGCCGGCAGCTCACCGAGGATCACGCGAATGAGTGTGGTCTTGCCGGCACCGTTCGGGCCAATGAGCCCGATGCGGTCGCCGCGCATGATGCGCATGGACAGATGCGCGATCAGCGCCCGTCCGGCGATACTCTTGCCGACTTCCGCGAGCTCCGCTACGAGTTGACCCGACCGCGGACCCGCATCGAGGCTCATCTTCATCGTGCCGAGCCGCTCGCGCCGCGCGGCCCGCTCCTCGCGCAAGTGCTCCAGCCGGTGCACCCGCCCCTCGTTGCGAGTGCGCCGGGCCTCGATCCCTTTGCGGATCCAGACTTCCTCCTGCGCCCAGAACTTGTCGAACCGGCGATTGGCGAGCTCCTCGGCGGCGAGCTCCTGCTCGCGTGCTGCCTCGTACGCGGCGAAGTTCCCGGGATAGGAGCGAAGCACCCCACGGTCCAGCTCTACGATGCGAGTCGTGACGCGATCGAGAAAGGCGCGATCGTGCGTCACGACGATGGCGGCCGGTGCCTTGAGCAGCAGCTCCTCGAGCCGTTCGATCGCGCCGATGTCCAGATGATTCGTCGGCTCATCGAGCAGCAGCAGATCCGGTTGGGTCGCCAGAGCGAGGGCCAGGGCCGCGCGCTTGCGCTCGCCGCCGGAGCCCGTTGCCGGAGCCAGGTCAGGCTCGAGCTCGAAGCGGTGCAGGAACTCCGTGAGGCGCGTCTCGAAGCTCCAGCGCTCGCGCTCGTTGCCGAGGAGTGTGGTGCGTAGGGAACCGTCCACTCCTGCGTTGGCGCGCTCGAGCAGACTCTCGCGCAACGTGCGTGCCTCCGGCAGGGCAGGCTCCTGCTCGACCATCGCGATACGAAGGCCGTCGCGGACCTGCCGCTCGCCTTCGTCGAGCGAGGCTTGGCCGGCGATGATCCGCAGCAGTGTCGACTTGCCCGTACCGTTACGGCCGATGAGTCCCAGACGCTCGCCGGGTTGCAGCGAGAGCCGGGCGCCATCGAGCAATGGCCGGTCACCGAGCGCGAGGTGAGTGTCGAAGAGCGCGATCAGCGGCACGGCGGCGAGCGTTCGACGGCGCCGCCCGGATCAGCGGAGCTGGCTGTCCTTGCTGCCGCGGCGGTTGTAGCCGCTGAAATTGGCCGCGTCCTGGTCGGCATTATCCTGACAAGCGAGGCAGAGACGCACGCCGGGGATGGCCCTGCGCCGCGCCTCGAGGATTTCCGCGCCGCATTCGGCGCAATGGGTGAGGCCGGGACCGCGCGGCAGGCGGCTCCGCGCGCGCCGGATGCCGTCCGTCACGGTCGCATCGATCTGATCTTGTACTGCGCCGTCGCCTGCCCAACCGGTTGCCATGGGTCCATTTTACGCTTGCCAACGCCCCTCGCCTACCCGGGCTCTAGGGCCGCTGCGGCCGAAGGTCAGGGTAGAGCCCAAGAAGCGCTCGCGTCACCCCATTGGTCCAGCCGAACCCGTCCTGCAGGGGATACTCGCCCCCGCCGCCGGGCAGCGCGTGCTCGACATCATATTTCTCGACCAGCTTGCCCGTGTTGGCGAAGACCCGTTGAACGGTCGCGAGCCAGCGGCGCGCGATCTCGCGTGCGAGCACGGGTTGATCGTAGCGGCGGAATCCACTGACGGCGACCCACTGCAGGGGCGGCCATCCGTTGGGCGCATCCCACTGTTGTCCGGAAGAGATGTTGGTAGTGACCACGCCGCCTTCCTCGAGCAGCCGCACTTGCGTAACTCCGCCCACGGCGTCCGCCTGCCTGATGTCGGCGACTCCGGTGAAGAGCGGGTATAGCGTCGCCGCGGTCAGCTCTCCGGTCCGCTTCCGCTGCCGCCAGTCATAGTCCATGAAGTACCCGGCCTTGGGATCCCACAGATAGCGGTTCATGGCCTGCCGGCGCCGGCGGGCGCGCGCGGCGAATTTGCGCTCGCACACGGCCTCGTGACGCGCGCCACAGCCGCGGGCGATCGCCTGCTCCAGGCCATAGAGGAGGCTGTTGAGATCGACCGGCACGATGTCGGTCGTATCGATGGTGGCGAGATGCCGCCCGTCGCGTAACCAGCGGGAGCTGAAGTCCCAACCGCTCTCGGCAGCCGCGCGGATGTCGCGGTACACCTGCGCCGCGGGCCTGTGCGAGGCGCGTGCGATCAGCACGTCGTTACGATAGGACTCATCGCGGGGTGTGTCCGCGGCATCCCAGTAACGATTCAGGAGGGAGCCGTCGGGCATCGCTACGACGTTGCGCTGCGCTTTGCCGGGTCGCAGACCCGCCGCGCCTGCCATCCAGTAGTCGTACTCGCGCTCGAGGTCCTGGAGGTGTTGCGACCACGCGCTCGCCGGATCGGGCGAGAGGAGCCCCACCATGAGGTAGTACACGGGCGGCTGCGAGCGCGACAGGTAGTACGTGCGCGCGCCGTTGGGAATGTGTCCGTACTCGCGCAGCATGTAGGAGAAATCATCGACGAGATCGCGCGCAGTATCGAGGTGGCCGTCGCGAATCAGGCCCAGCATGGTGAAGTAGGAATCCCAGTAATAGAACTCCCTGAAGCGCCCGCCGGGCACGACATAGGGCTTCGGCACGTAAAGGAGCGATGAATAGGCCGGCGGCACCACCGGCTGGCGTGTCAGCAACGGCCAGAGTCGCGCAATGTGCGCCTCGAGGGTCTTGTCGCGGCGGGCGGGCGGTGTATGCGCTTCGGTCGGCAGGGTGAACGTGCTCTGCACCAGAGCGCGCAGTGCTGCGTGCGAGCGGGGCCTGGCCGCGTGATAGCGCTTCAGGATGACCGACGGCGGTGCCTGCGGCACCGCATCGGGAAACGCCTTGCCATCCGGGAAGAGCGCATCCATCTGCACCTGTACGAAGAGCGGCCCGAACAGCTGGGCGGGTGTTGGAACGAAAGGCTGGGGTGCCGCCCTGACATGGGCAGCTCGAGCAGTGGCCGTTGCGGATGCTGAGGCCAGCCATGAGAGGACGAGCAGGCCGGCGCAAGCCGCGACGGGCGGGCCGCGCCAACCGGGGCCGGCTGAAGGGGACATCCTGCGGGCGAGCATGAAGAGTGGTGCCGTCGTTCTTTTTGCGGGAGCCGCCCGCGCGGTGGGCCGGATTCTACAGGCGAGCGCCCGGCAGGACCGAGTGATATCGCAAGATACTATATAATAAACTATGATATCATATAACCAGCTATGACCATGGATCTCAGCCGCCAGCTCGGATTCCTCCTGAAAGATACGAGCCGCCGCTACACGCGGCGCTTCGAGGAGCGCGCGCAGGCGCTTTCCCTCACACTGCCACAGTGCCGGGCGTTGCTGCACCTGCAGAACAATGAAGGCGTCAGCCAGAAGCGCCTGTCGGAGCTGACAGAGCTCGACCCCATGACGCTCGTGAGGATCCTCGATCGCATGGAGGCGGACGGCTGGGTGCAGCGGCGCTCCGATCCGGCGGACCGCCGCGCGCGTACCCTCTGGCTCACACCGAAGAGCAAACCCGTTCTCGAGCACATCGCCCACCTCATCGCGGAGACCCGCGCCGAGACTCTGCACGGCCTCTCGAACGAGGAGCGCGCGAAGCTGATCGAGCTGCTCGAGCGGGTCCATGCCAACCTGGCGACGCTCCCACCCCTTACCGCCGAGAAGTCGCAGAGGTCCTCGCGATGAGCGCCAACACCGCCCGTAGCACCGAGCCTGCCGGCGACCTGCCGCGCAGGGATGCGCCGGCGCCACTGCGACCGGAGGGCCGCGATTCCGCGGCGCCGACCAAATCCCGCCGCGAGCGGCTGAGGGTGCCGCTCATGTGGGGCGTGCCGCTCCTCATGGCGGTAGGCGGCCTCTATCTGTACCTGACGGGCGGCCGCTATCAATCGACGGAGGACGCCTACCTGCGCGCGGCGGAGGTGGCGATCAGCGCCAACGTGTCGGGCAGAGTCAGCGAGGTCGACGTGCACGACAACGAGCAGGTGCGTCGCGGGCAGACTTTGTTTCGCCTGGACGACCGGCCGTTCCGCATCGCCGCCGAAGCCGCACGGGCTCGACTGCAAGCCGAGCGGCTGCAGGTCGAGTCGCTGAAGGCGGACTACCAGCAGCGGCTCGCGGACCTGCGGAGCGCGCAAAGCGCGCTCGATTATGGCGAGCGCGAGTACCGCCGCGAGTCCGGGCTGCTCGCGAGCGGTATCGCCTCACAGTCGCAGGTGGATAGGGCGCTGCTCACCCGCAGCGAGGCGCGCCAGCGCGTCGCGGCCGCGAAGCAGCAGATCACGGCGGCACTCGCGAAGCTCGGCGGCCAGCCCGACATCTCCGTGGATGCCCACCCGCTGGTCGAGCAGGCTCAGGCAGCCCTCGACCGGGCGTTGCTCGATCTTTCCTACACGAAGGTCAGCGCACCCGCCGACGGGGTGGTCACCGGCGTCGAGCACCTGCAGGCGGGCAGCTATCTTGCCGCTGCTGCGCCCGCATTCGTGCTCGTCTCGAGTCAGGATGTCTGGGTGGAGGCGGACTTCAAGGAAGACCAGCTCGCCGACATGCGTCCCGGCGAGTCCGCGACGGTGAAGATCGACGCCTATCCCGGCAGGACCTTCCAGGCCGTCGTGACGAGCATCACTCCCGGCACCGGCTCGCAGTTCTCCGTTCTGCCGCCGGAGAACGCCACCGGCAACTGGGTGAAGGTCGTGCAGCGGCTCGACGTCCGGCTGCGCCTCGAAGGGGCTCTGCCGGCCGTGCGCTCGGGACTGAGCGCCAACGTCAGCGTCGACACCCGCTCGCGCGGCACGGAGCACCGCACGCCCGGTGCGGGAAATTGACTCAGTCGCAGCATCGCGGGCTCGTTACCGCCTCCGTCACTCTCGCCACCGTGCTGCAGGCGGTGGATACGACCATAGCGAACGTAGCGCTGCCGCACATCGGCGGCAATCTGTCGGCTTCGCTCGAGCAGATGGATTGGGTGCTGACCTCCTATATCGTGGCGGCAGCCATCATGACGCCGCTGTCGGGGTGGCTCGCAGGCCGCTTCGGCCGCAAACGTGTGCTGGTATTGTCGGTGGTGGGCTTCACCGTGAGCTCCATGCTCTGCGGCATGGCGCAGTCGATCGACCAGATCGTGTTGTTCCGCGTTCTGCAGGGCATCTCCGGAGCGGGCCTGGTGCCGCTCTCGCAGGCCGTTCTGCTCGACATCAACCCGCCGGAGCGGCACGGGCGCGCGATGGCGCTTTGGGGCCAGGGCGTGGTTCTCGGCCCCATGCTCGCGCCGGTGCTCGGCGGCTGGCTCACCGACAACTACAGCTGGCGCTGGGTGTTCTACATCAACGTGCCGTTCGGCATCCTTTCGGCCATCGGCCTCATGGCCTACGTGCGTGAGACCGAGACCCGCGCCACGCGCTTCGATTTCCTCGGCTTCGGCGCGCTCAGCCTCGCCGTCGGGGCGCTGCAGATCCTGCTCGATCGCGGCGAGCTCAAGGACTGGTTCGGCTCTCCCGAGATCTGGATCGAGACCGGCATCGCCATAGGCGCCCTGTACGTCTTCATGGTGCACACCCTGACGGCGCGTGAGCCCTTCATCAGCCTCACTCTGTTCAAGGACGCGAATTTCTCGATGGGAAATCTGCTCGTGTTCATCGTCGGTGTGGTGCTCTTCGCCACGCTGGCGCTGCTGCCGCCGCTGCTGCAGGACCTGCTCGGCTATCCGGTTCTGACCTCGGGTATAGCCATGGCGCCGCGCGGCTTCGGCAGCTTCGTCTCGATGTATCTCGCCGGGAGACTCATCGGCCGCATCGATACGCGCCTCCTCATCGGCATCGGTATCGCGGTGACGGCCGTCTCGCTGGAGATGATGTGCGGCTACTCCACCCTGATGCCGCAGACTCTCGTCTGGTCGACCACTTTTCTCCAGGGCCTCGGCACCGGTCTCACCTACGTCACTCTCACCACGGTGGCTTTCTCGACCCTCGGGGTACAATACCGCTCCGAAGGTACGTCGATGTTCAACCTGCTGCGCAACGTGGGCAGCAGCATCGGCATTGCGGCAACCGGAGCGCTCCTGACGCGCAATACACAAGTCATGCACGAGCGCCTCGCGGCCCACATCATTCCCTGGGGCGGACAGATCGAGCTGCACGCGCCCTTCAGCTTCACCGTCCCTGCGGGCCTCGCCGCGCTCAATGCGGCCGTGACGCGCCAGGCGCAGATGATCGCCTACAACGATGACTTCAGGCTGCTGTTCGTGATGACGCTGGCGTTGATCCCCCTGGTTCTGCTGCTGCGGCCTGCGCGTGCGCGGGCGACCGACCCGGCGGTGATGGAATGAAGTCGCACAGCCGCGCCCTCGAGTGCCGGCGAGCGGCGGCGGCCGTTGCCGGGTTCACCGCCGCCGCTCTCCTCGGCGCGTGTACGGTTGGACCCAACTTCCACCGGCCGGCGACGCTGGCAACGTCCGCATACCGTCCCGCAGGAGAATCGAATCCCGTCGATACCGGCGCCGCGGCAGCCGAGCGGCGCGCGCCGGCGGCTGATGCCTATGCGCAGAGATTCGTCCTCGGCGCGTCCGCCGCGCCCGAGTGGTGGACTCTCTTCCGATCACCGCAACTCGATGAGCTGATCCGGCGCGCCATGGCGGACAACCGCAATCTCGCTGCGGCGAAGGCCACACTCGCTCAGGCGCAGGAGCTGGTGGCGGCGCAGTCGGGTCAATACTATCCGCAGGTGAGCCTGCTGGCCTCGAGCGGGCGCCAGAAATATGGCGCGCAATTCCTCGGCACCTTCGCCGTGGCACCGTTCACCTACGAGGCGGTCGGCGCGAGCGTGCGCTACGTGCTCGACTATGCCGGCGCCAATGCCCGCTCCGTAGAGGAGAAGAAAGCGCTGGCACAGTACGAGCGCAGCGAGGTGCAGGCCATCCAGTTGACGCTCACCGGCGATGTGGCCTCCGAGGCCGTCATCATCGCCTCGACCCGCGGGCAGATCCGGGCGGTCGCGCGGCTGCTCTCCGAGGATCGCGACAACCTCAGCCTGGTGCGGACGGCGTTCGCCAACGGCTCGGTGTCCAGGCTCGATGTGCTGACGGCACAAAGCCAGCTCGCCAGCGATCAGGCCCTGCTGCCGCCGCTCAATCAACAGCTCGCGATGGCGCGCCATGCGCTCGCAGTGCTGCTCGGCCAGCCGCCCGCCGACTGGTCACAGCCGGATCTCGAGTTGACGAGCATGCGGTTGCCGCGTGAGCTGCCGATGAGCGTGCCGTCGCGGCTGGTCCGCCGCCGCCCCGACATCCTGGCAGCCGAGGCGCAGCTTCACGCTGCGACGGCAGCCGTCGGCGTGGCCACTGCGAACCTGTATCCGCAGATCGCGCTGACCGCGACGCTCGGCCAGCAATCGCTGACCCCGGCGAAGCTGTTCGATGCCTCCTCTACAGCGTGGTCGCTGATTGCCGGCTTGACCCAGCCGCTCTTCGATGGCGGGACGCTGCGCGCGCAGCGGCGGGCATCCCTCGATGCGCTGCACGCGAGTGCGGCGCGCTATCAGGAGGTGGTGCTCGACTCGTTCGGCCAGGTCGCCGATCTGCTAGATGCCCTCGACCACGACGCGCAGCTCGTTGCGGCACAGGCGAATGCGCGGGATACCTCGCAGGCGAGCCTGGAGTTGGCGCGGCAGAGCTACCAGGCGGGAAATTCGGGCCTGCTGCAGGTCCTCGATGACCAGCGTCTGCGTCAGCGCGCGGAGCTGGGATTCCTCGAGGCGCAGGCCCGCCAGTATCTCGACACCATTCAGCTGCTGCTCGCCGTCGGCGGCCCGCTCAGCTGAGAGCAGGGACGGCGCTCACAGCCGGCCGCTGCGCCGGTTCTTGTCGATGATGCCGATGATGAGAATCACGAACGAGGCCAGGCGCACGATGTAGGCGTATTCCTGCTGCGCCTCGTCAGCCGGATGATTGATGATCGCGAGCCCCACCCAGGTGGCCGCCAGGCCGACGAACGCGAGGGAGAAGAAGGCGAACAGCCGCTCGCGGGTCTCCCGCCAAAAGCGCAAGAAGAAGAGCGCCGCCACCAGGGACGACATCGCCAGCACACCCCACATGAATGTCTTCATGGCCTGTTGACTATCGCGATTCCCACGTGAGCCCGAAAATGAGCACCAGCATTCCGGCCAATGCCGCGATGTTGCGGTACCAGAAAAGGTCGTACTGCGGCGGCAGGAGGACGAGATCGACGTACAGGATCACATTGTTGATGGCCAGCGACACGAAACAGAGGCTTGCCCAGAAAAGCAGCCGGGTACGTGTTGCACTATAACCCCGCAGCAGCAGCACCGCGCAGAGGATGCTGGTGACGGCGCACAGAATGTAAACCGCCTCAGCCATCTTTCTTGTCCTTTTTCAGCACGAAGGCGTCGGCGAAGGTATGCAGCGCCGCAGTACGCACGCGATCGATGGCATTTGCGCTCATGAGTTGGATGATCCGGATGGGGCGCTCCGCGTACTCGTGGTCGAGACGGCCAGTGGCCGCATCCAGCCCGGAGCTTGCCGGCCGATAGGCAAAGCGGGGCGCGGCAGCTGTCGCGGTCGCCGTCACGAGGCCGCCGGCCCGCAGACCTTCCAGCGCGGAGGCGACCAGCTCCTCGCGCAGGCGCAGGCGCGCGGCCAGCCCCGCGACCGTCCACTCTTCATAGCGCTCGCGCCGCAGGAGGAGGAGCACCTCGAGCTGTTCGTAGGTCTCGATGTGCTCGTGAAGCAGGGCGCGCACATCTTCCGGCAGATCGTCCGTCCCGTTCACGAAAGACCGGAACGCGATGCGGTTGGCCGGGCTGAATTGTCCGGATCAGGTGGGAAATCGGCGCCGCTCATCCCGGTTTACTTACCGCAACCGGGCGGCAGACGCAAGAGCCCGCCGCAGGCACGGGGCCTGCGGCGGGCGATGATCGAAGCGCGGGAAAAAGCCTGGGCGAGCGTCAGGAAACGCTCTTCACAACCTCACAGTGCTGATGCGCCTTCTTCAGCTTCGCGCACGCGGCCTTCGCATCGGACTCCGTCATCGGCGCCGAGCGAACCTCGAGAGACTTCGACTTTCCGGCTGGCGGTACCACCACGACGTCCTGCAGATCGCTGCCGAACTTGTCCTTCAGGTGCTGGGCGAGCTTGTCGGCGGCAGCCTTGGAGCGCACCGAGGCGAGCCGCACCTGATAGCCCGTCAGCTTCTTCAGCGCATCGCGTGCCTGGTCAGCCGTCGGAGCGTTGGGGTACTTCGTGAGAAAATCCTGGTAGCCGGCAGCGGTATTGGTGGACTGCGCGGTCTGCCACGCGGCGTCCTGCTGCAGGCCGGTGACCTTGTCCTGCGCATCGGCCGCATGCATTCCATTCGGCTCCTGCTGCAGGTATTGCTGGTAGGCATCGAGCGTGTTGGCGCTCTGGGCCGTCGACCAGGCCTGCTCGTCCTTCAGGGCGTTGATCCGGTTGCGCGCCTGCTCCACCCGCGCATCGTTCGGGTGCTGCTGAATGAACTGCTGGTAAGCGGCTACCGAATTCTGCTGGTTCGCCTTCTGCCAATCGGCGTTGGGTGAGCTGCAGGCGACGAGTGCGCCGACCGAGATCACACAGAGAACGAGAAATGACTTCTTCACCGCAACCTCCAGGCAGAACAGCCAAACATGAAACTCGTAACTTACCGCAAATCGTGAAAATTTTGCAAGCTTTACCAGTCAGCGCACCGTCATGGACGCACTCGCACGAATCAGGGTGAGGAGAGGCGAGGGGTAGGCGCCCAGGCCGATCAGCAGCAAGACCAGGGCCGCCACGACGGCATTGCCCAGCAATCTCGCGCGCGCACGGCTTGTGGACGCCGCCCTGGCATCCGGCGCGGTGAGCGGCGGCCGCCATCGCGACGATGACCCGCAGGTAGTAGTAGAGACGGATGATGCTGCCTGCGACCAATGTTCCGAGCAGCACGCCGTGACCGCCGTCGAGTCCCGAGGCCACCCCCATGGAATTTTCGCGATGAACCGATTGTGAGGGGAATTCCCGCAGGCGAGAGGAGGGGGGGCCGCGAAGGCCAGGCTGAGGCCCTGGTGCGCCGGGCAGCCAGGCGCTGATCGCTGAGAAAGAGAGAGTGCCGAGGCCCGCATAGAGGATGGCAATACCGCAGAGCAGGCAGGCGGAAGGAACACCGGAGCGGATGAGGTACCGTGGGAGAGTAGGCAGATGGTGAGGGAGCAGATGAGGATCAGGCCGTGGCAGATGAGGTGGAGCCATTCCACGGTGAAGAGGGGAGGGTGGGGACGTAGTGGCTGGCGGGGGGCCAGGCAGATGCGGCAGGAGCAGACCACCGGTTGCGATGGCGAGGGTGAGTGTGTGGCTGCGATGGACCGCGATTCCCAGGAGCAGCACGACGGCGGTCGTAGTGAGGACCAGAACGGGAAGAATCGCTGTCGGGTCTCTCGCGCTCATGGGATTGCTATCTTCGAAGCGACTGGGGCTTCGGCCCCGGCGTCTGGCGCACCCGCCGCGCGCGTGTTGCATCCCCAGGTTTTGCAGGCCGCCGGCGGCGACGGAAGTCTCGCGGAATGTGAGCTCGGCGAGATGTCGATGACATCGGTGCGGATCGCCGGCCGCTGCACGATGTCGCGGCCGGCACCCGATAGAAGCCGTAGCCCGCATACTTGCCGGTGCCGCTGGTGCGGCAGGCTCAAAGCCGCCCGCCCCGGGGAGCCCGACCGGCTCCTCAGCCCTCGAAGAAGCTCGGGTCCACGGGCTTGTGAGTCAGGATTTCCTCGCGGGTCAGTCCCTGAATCTCGTGCGGAAACACGAGCCAACTCTCGGTCTCTCGCACGAAGTAGTCCGGTGCCAGCGCCGTACGGTTGCGGGAGGGCTTGTAGTAGGCGGTCGCGATGCGGACGAGACCCGGAAGATTGCGCCGGCACCGGCGCTCGAGCTCACCGAGCACGGCCTCGAGGCTGCGCCCCGAATCAAACACGTCATCGATGAGGAGCAGCCGATCCTCGAAGGTGAGACGCGACACCAGGTAATCGATCGCGTGCACCCGCACGCTCTCGCTGCGCTGATCCATCCCGGTGTGCGCAGAGGTGCGGATGGCAACATGGTCGGTGTGGATGCCGTGATACTCCAGCACCTCCTGCACCGTGATCCCGATGGGGGCTCCGCCGCGCCAGAGCGCCACCAGGAAAGTGGGCCTGAAGCCGCTGCGCACGATGCGCATCGCGAGCTCCATCGAGTCCCGCAGCAACGACTCAGCGGAAACGTAAACCTTCTCGCTCATGCGGCACTCTCGGCGCTGTAGCGGGCGAGAAGCCCGGTGCGGATGGCGTATCCGAACACCCGTGCGAAGAAATATCCCGCGAGCAGGATGTCGAGCACGGCAAGGGCGGCGCCGAGCGCGAGGTTGGCGGCCGAGAACGGCTGCCCTGCGAGCACCGCGCGCATTCCTTCGAACACGTACGAGGGCGGCAGCAGGTGGCCGACGTTCTGCATCCAGAGGGGCAGCGTCGCGAGCGGGTAGAAGACGCCCACGAACGGCGAGAGCAGCGCCGGCATGGGCCAGACCAGCCATTCAGAGGCCGGCCCGAGGCGCAGGACGAGCGCGCTCGCGAGGATGCCGAGCGCGATGCCGAAGGCAAAGAGTACGAGCAGGAAGGGGACGAGGAGGCCGCCGAGTGAGAGCAACGAGAGCCCGAAGACCGCCGTGGCGAGCACCAGCATCACCACGAGCCCGACCGCGCTCGTCGCCATGCTGGTGATCACGAGGCCGAGGATGTATTCGGCGATCGTGAGCGGCGTGGCGAAGAGATTGAGGAAGTTGCGCGACCAGACATCCTCGAGAAACGCGGTGCTCACTCCCTGCATGATGCGGGTGAAGAAATCCCACATCAGCACCGCCCCGAGCAGGCTCGGCACGTAGTTGAATCGGCCGGCAGCCATCGAGTTGAGGTAACGCGTGATGAAGCCCCATACCACGATATCGATGGCGACCCAGGCGAACATCGGCAGCGAGCGCACGGGGCTGCCGCGGATGAGGTAGAACTGGCGCAGCAGGATGCCCGCCACCGGCCGCACTCTCATCTCAGGCTCGCCCGGGTCTCATCCGGCGCGCTCCAGCGGCTCGGCAAGCGGCTCGCGCGCGAGCCGGATGAAGAGCTCCTCCAGAGTCGAGGCGCCGTGCTCGCGCGGCAGGCGCCGCGGATCGCCCTCGAGGAGGATGCGCCCGCGAGAGAGGAAGAGCACGCGGTCACAGACTTCCTCGACCTCGTACATGTTGTGGGAGGTCCAGAGAATCCCGCAATCGGTCTCGACCGCCAGGCGGCGGATGCCGGCGCGCACCGTCTGCGCGGCGGCCGGGTCGAGCGAGGCGGTCGGCTCATCGAGCAGCAGCAGCCGCGGCCGGTTGAGGACCGCCTTGGCCAGGGCAACCCGTGTCTGCTCGCCCGAGGAGAGCAGGCCGCAGCGGGTGTTCGCGAGGCGCTCGAGATCGAATTGCCGGATCAGCTCCGCGCCGCGCCGCCCGAGGTCCGGTATTCCATAGATGAGTCCGAAGAAACGCAGGTTCTGCGCAACGGAGAGGTTGCCGGGAAGCGAGGCGTAGACGGCCGAGAAGTTGGCCTGGGCCAGAGCGCGCGCCCGCTCGCGCGCAAGATCGATCCCGCCTATCCGCACGCTGCCGGCGCTCGGGCTCAGCACTCCGAGGATCATGTTGATGGTGGTGGTCTTGCCCGCTCCGTTCGGACCCAGTAGTCCGACGACCTCCCGCCTGTATACATCGAAGGACACGCCGTCCACGGCGATGACCTCCGAGTAGCTCTTGCGCAGGCCGGCGACGCTCAGCACCACCTTCTCGGCCGGTCCCGCGGCGACATGTCGCTCGCCGTCAGGCGGCGACCGGCGGGAGTCATCCGGCGGGTGCACGTACATCCATGCACGATACCGTATCGCGTTACTTTCGTGGCGCCCCGGCGCTCCCGTAGTACCTCTAAAGGGAGGGGAAACTGCCCTGCTTTCTGCTAAAGTAACGGCCCTTCTGGCAGCCCCCCGGTTGGCTTACGTGCGGCGGCCCGCCCCGAGTGGCGTGGCTGTCCCAGCCGCTTCTCAGGCCGCACCGGAGAACGAGCGTCGGAGAAGCAGGAGTCGCGGTGAAGAGCGTGATGATACGTCGCCTGGCCATCGTGCTGGGAATAGTAATTGTCCTCGTCGGCATAGCAGTGGGCTTCGGCATGATCAAGGCCCACTTCATACAGCTGGCCAAGGCCCAGAATGCTTCTGCCCCGCAGACCGTGAGCACCGCTTCGGCCGAATACTCCGAGTGGCAGCCCACTGTCCAGGCTGTGGGGAGCCTGCGGGCCATCCACGGCATCGAGGTCACCACCGAAGTGGCGGGCCTCGTGCGCCGGGTCGACTTCAAGTCCGGTTCGGATGCGCGGCCGGGTCAGACGCTCGTGCAGCTCAACGCCGATCCCGATATCGCGCAGCTGCGGGCGCTGACCGCCGCAGCGAACCTCGCGGCTCTCGTCTATCACCGCGACGTCATCCAATATCAGGCTCAAGCCATCGGCAAGGCGCAGCTCGATACCGACGCGGCCAACCTCAAGAGCACCCGCGAGCAGGAGGCTGCGCAGGCCGCTCTGGTGGCCAAGAAAACCGTCCGCGCGCCGTTCGGCGGCCGGCTCGGAATCACGACCGTGAATCCGGGGCAGTACCTCAACCCCGGCGATCCCATTGTCACCCTGGAGTCGGTGGATCCGATCTACGTCGACTTCCGCCTGCCGCAGGACAACCTGTCGCGCGTTAGCGTGGGCCAGACGGTGCACGTGACAACCGATACCTTCCCCGGCGCCGACTTCGTGGGCAAGATCACCTCGATCGATCCGCTGATCGATCCGTCCACCCGTAATTTCCAGGCCGAGGCGGTCGTGCGCAATCCTGAGCACAAGCTGCTGCCGGGAATGTTCGTCCGCACCTCGGTCGATGCAGGAGGGACGCAGCGCTATCTCACGCTCCCGCAGACCGCGATCACCTACAACCCCTACGGGGAGACGGTCTATCTGGTGCGCAATCCCACGACACCGGGTGGCCATCCGACGGCGCAGCAGATCTTCGTGACCCTGGGGGCGACGCGCGGCGATCAGGTGGCCGTGGTCAAAGGGCTCAATGCCGGCGATGTCGTCGTGACCAGCGGCCAGATGAAGATCAAGAACGGGACGCAGCTCATCGTCAACAACAGCGTGCAGCCCCTCGATCAAGCCAACCCGGCTCCGCAGGAGCACTGAGGCCCCGGCCGTGAAGATCACCGACCTCTTCGTCCGCCGGCCCGTCCTCGCGGCGGTCATCAGCCTGCTGATCCTGGTGCTCGGCCTGCGCGCCATCTTCCAGTTGCCGGTGACTCAGTTCCCGCAGACGGAAAACGGCGTCATCACCATAAACACCACCTACTATGGCGCCGACGCGCAGACGGTGGCCGGATTCATCACGCAGCCTCTCGAGGCCGCGATCGCACAGGCGCAGGGGATCGATTACCTCTCTTCCTCCTCGAGTGCCGGCAGCTCCGTCATCACGGCGACGCTGCAGATGAATTACCCCTCAAACAAAGCGCTCACGGAGATCAGCGCGCAGGTGAATGCGGTACGCAACCAGCTTCCGCCCCAGTCGCAGCTGCCGGTCATCTCCCTGCAGGCCAACCAGACCACGGACATCCTCTACCTCAATTACTCGAGCAAGGTCCTGCCGGCGAACGACGTCACCGACTACCTCCTGCGCGTCGTGCAACCGAAGCTCAACTCCATCCCGGGCGTGCAGACCGCTGAGATCCTGGGCGGACGGATTTTCGCCCTGCGTGCGTGGCTCGATCCGGACCGCATGGCAGCTCATGGCGTCACCGCCAGCGATGTCTTCGCGGCGCTTTCGGCCAACAACTATCTGTCGGCCGCGGGCGAGAGCAAGGGCAACATGGTCAGCGTCAACCTGACCGCATCGACCGACCCGCACTCGCTCGAGGCATTCAAGCGCCTCGTCATCCGGCAGGCAAACGGTGCGATCGTACGGCTGGAGGACGTGGCCACGGTGGTCCTCGGCGCCGAGAGCTATGACTTTGGCGTCTCCTACAGTGGCAAGTCGGGCGTGTTCGTCGGCATCAAGCCCGCACCGACCGCAAACGTGCTCGATGTGGTGCACGCGGTCAGGACCGCGCTGCCGGAGATAGCACAGCAGCTGCCCAACGGCATCGAGCAGGCGGTGGCGTTCGATGCGACTACCTTCATCAATGCCTCGATCAAGGACGTCATCAAGACCCTGGTGGAGGCGCTGCTGATCGTCACGGCGGTCATCTTCCTCTTCCTCGGCAGTCCGCGGGCGGCTGCGGTGCCCGCGATCGCGATGCCGCTCTCACTGGTCGGCGCCTTCATGGTGATGCTGGCGCTCGGTTACTCGATCAATCTGTTGACTCTGCTGGCGCTGGTCCTGGCCATCGGGCTGGTGGTCGACGACGCCATCATCGTCGTCGAGAACATCGATCGGCACCTCAAGGAGGGGGTGACGCCATTTTCGGCTGCGATTCAGGGCGCCCGCGAGCTCGGTGGCCCGATCCTCGCGATGACCGTGGTGCTGGTGGCGGCGTACGCCCCGATTGCATTCCAGACCGGCCTCACGGGCGCGTTGTTCACCCAGTTTGCCTTCACCCTCGTCGGGGCCATCACCGTATCGGCGGTCATCGCGCTCACGCTCTCGCCCATGATGTGCTCGCGGATCTTCCGCGAGGAGCAGGAGGAGGGGCGGTTCGCGGTTCTGGTCGATCGGGCCTTCTCCCGGGTCCGCTCGGCTTATCGGCGGATGCTCACGAGCTGGCTCGAGACCTGGCCGGTGCTGATCGTGCTCCTGGTCCTGATCCTCGCCGCGTTGCCCTATCTCTTCGCCACCTCCACCTCCGAGCTCGCGCCGCAGGAAGACCAGGGTTTCGTCGCCTATCAGCTGATCGGGCCTCCGAATGCGACGATCACGCAGATGGAGCGCTACTCCCAGCAGGTACTCGAGGTCGGAGAGTCGGTGCCGGAGTACCAGGGGTCCTTCCAGATCATCGGCGCGCCGGCAGTCTCGCAGGGGCTCGGGGGCATGATGTTCAAGCCCTGGAGCGAGCGCAGCCGCTCGGCCGACCAGCTGCAGCAGGTGCTGCAGAAGAAATGGAATGACGTCGCGGGCGCTCAGGTCGCCGCTTTCCAGTTCCCGCCGCTCCCCGGTGCCCAGGGACTGCCGGTGCAGTTCGTGATCACCACCAGCGAGCCGATCGAGAATCTCTACCAAGTGTCACAGCAGGTGCTGGATCGGGCCAAAGCGAGCGGACTCTTCTGGTTCGTCGCTTCTGATCTGAAGATCGACAAGCCGCAACAGACCATCGTGGTTGATCATGACATGGTCGCCGACCTCGGCCTCACCCAGCAGCAGGTCGCCTCCGTACTCGGCGCCGCCATGGGCGGCGGGTACGTCAACTACTTCACGATCGATGGGCGGTCGTACAAGGTCATTCCGCAGGTGCTGCAGAAGTACCGGCTGAATCCGCACCAGGTGCTCGACCTGCATTTGCGGGCCGCCAACGGCTCGCTGGTGCAGCTCAGCACCATCGCGCACCTGCAGCGGCAGACGGTTCCGGAGACGATCAGCCACTTCCAGCAGCTCAACTCGGCGACCATCGCCGGCGCGCCGGCCGTCTCGCAGGGCCAGGCGCTGGCCTTCCTGCAGAAGACCCTGCAGGAGGTGGCGCCGAGCGGCTACACGGCCGATTATTCGGGCGCGTCGCGCCAGTACATGCTGGGGTCCAGCAGCTTCCTCTTCACTTTCGGTTTCGCGCTCGTCATCGTGTACCTATCGCTCGCGGCGCTGTTCGAGAGTTTTCGCGACCCCGTCGTCATCCTGGTGTCGGTGCCCGCTGCGCTGTTCGGCGCGCTCCTCTTCATCAACATCGGCGTGACCTCGCTCAACATCTACTCGCAGGTGGGGCTCGTGACCCTCCTCGGTCTGATCAGCAAGCATGGCATTCTGATGGTGCAATTCGCCAACGACGAGCAGCGGGCCGGCAAGCCGAAGCTCACCGCCATCATAGAAGCGGCGGCGGTCCGGCTGCGGCCCATCCTCATGACGACCGCGGCAATGGTGCTCGGCGTGGTGCCTCTCGTCATTGCAAGTGGAGCGGGCGCGGCGGGACGCAAGGCCATGGGCTGGGTGATCTTCACCGGCCTCTCGATCGGCACGATCTTCACACTCTTCATCGTGCCGGCCGTCTACCTGCTGTTGGCGGCGGATCACGAGAAGGAGCGGCAGACGCTCGCTGAGCCGGCGATGTCCGCCGCAGCGGCCGACTGAAGGACCGGGCGGCTGGGCCGGGCAGGATGTCCGGCTCCAGCGCCAATGAGCTAGAAGTTTCCGCTCTGGTAGTCCTGGAAGGCCTGGATCAGCTCTTCGCGGGTGCTCATCACGAACGGTCCGTGCTTCGCGACGGGCTCCCGCAAGGGACGCCCCGCAACCAGGATGGCACGATTGAGGGCGCCGTCGCGCGGCGGATCCCGCCCTTCGAGCTCCACCGAGTCTCCCTCGGTCAACACGGCCAGCTCGTGAGTGCCCACGGTCGCCGCCGATTCCCCGGCTCCAACCCGCACGGCGCCCTCGTAGACATAGAGGAATGCCGCGTGGCCGCGAGCGAGCGGCTGCGAGAGCTTCGCGCCAGGCCCGAGCTCCACATCGAGGTAGGTTGGGTCGGTCGCTGGCTGGGCGATGGGACCGGTGACGCCCGCCACGCTGCCGGCAATCACCTTGACGCGCGCTCCTGACTCGAGACTCGTCCACGGAATCTTCTCGGGTCCGAATTCCTGATACTGCGGCGCGGTCATCTTGTCCCGCGCGGGCAGGTTGATCCAGAGCTGGAAGCCCCGCATCCGTCCTTCCTGCTGCTCGGGCATCTCGGAGTGCACGATGCCACGTCCCGCGGTCATCCACTGGACGCTGCCCGGAATGAGGACCCCCTCGTGACCGTGATTGTCACGATGACGCATTCTGCCGTCGAGCATGTAAGTGACCGTCTCGAAGCCCCGATGGGGGTGATCGGGAAAGCCGGCAATGTAGTCCCCGGGGTTGTCGGTCCCGAACTCATCGAGCATCAGGAACGGATCGAGATCCGGCAGCCGCGGCTGACCGATCACGCGCGTCAGCTTGACACCGGCGCCATCGGACGTCGGCATGCCGCGCACGACCCGCGAAACACCGCGTGTGAGTTGCGTAGTCATTGAGACCTCCTGGGGGCTCCTGGCCGTGCCGTATGGCGCGCCAGAGGGACCTGCAATCTGGGGGCACGCCAGGAAACGACAAGGGCAGGCGACAAGGGCAGGCGACAAGGGCAGGCGGCGGGTCGAGCATCAGCTCACGCCATCCGCACGGATCTGTGGCGCGTAGAAGGCGCGATATCTGCACGAGCGCGCAGGCTTTCCGCATTGAGCGATGTCCCGCAGCCATGTCACGCTGATGTAGTGGACCCGACGCTTTACTTGTCGTCGAAGTGTGTCAAACGAGTCAGACGAGCTCTGCGCTGGACCGGAACCACCGCCGCCGAGGGGGCAGCCATCAGGACATTACCTCCGTTTCCGGGCCCGACAAGTCACCTGTTCCGGGGTTGCCCGGCGGGGAAGTCGACCTCGACGCCGCTTTAGGGCATAAGCCTTTGTTTTTATAGCAAAGATCTCCCTGCCGAGAGCGCCCGACCCCCTCTTTGGGGGGAGAGCGCGGAGCTTGAGTTCGAACCCCCAGGCCCGACTATAGGAACTGAGGCAGGAGGCCAAGCGTCCATACATGATGAGGAGCGCTACGCAATGCAGCAGACAAGTAAAGTCGGGAACCCATCAAGCGTTGTGGATTACAGCGCCGCGCGGGCGAAGGCAATCGAGTGGCTGGGCGACCGCTACCTGCTCGCCCGGCCCATCAACCGTAGAACCTCTCCCCCACCCAACGTGCCTCTATCAACCCCCGTCACGTTGGGACTCCTGCCGGCGGGACAAACCGCCCGCCGGCCTTTTAACCACCTTCGGGTTGTAGGAGGCTCGTATGAATCGTCAAATGATTCTGTTGCGGGTGGAACAGGGAGTCTGGGAAGGCTGGCAGTGGATGGCACTGGATGATTTCCTGCAGCGCGTCCGTCTCGATGCCTGGAAGGCCGACGAAGAGTCCATGGTCGGAATGATCCTGCCAGCCGGCCGCCAGGGAATGCTGAACTGACGAAATGATCGTGAGCCTCTCCGGCGGGCGGCCGCCGGAGGGGGCCTGCTTTCCGCGTACCGCGCTCACGGTGGCGCTTGGATACCCGCACCGGGCGTCCTATCCTCAGCCGATTCCCGCCCGTATTTGAGGAGCGCGCCCATGAAAATCGGCTTCATCGGCCTCGGCAGCATGGGTAGCGCCATTGCGGGCCGCCTCCTCGAGGCGGGGCATGCTCTGACCGTCTGGAATCGCTCGCCCGAGCCGGCGCGCGCGCTCGCGGAGCGCGGCGCCAGGATCGGCACCACGGCAGAAGAGGCCTTCAGTGGGGATGTCGTGATCTCGATGTTGAGTGACGATCAGGCCGTGCGCGCCGTGTTGGTTGACAGTGGCGTCCTCGAGCGCGCGAGCTCCGCTGCCGCCCGCCATCACATCAACATGGCCACCATCTCGGCGGCGTTGGCCGATGAGCTGGCCGAGCGCCACCGAGAGCGCGGAATCGGTTATGTTGCTGCGCCGGTGCTGGGCCGGCCCGATGTCGCCGCGGCCGGCAAAGTCACCGTGCTCGCAGCCGGCCCGAGCCAGGCGCTCGAGGCCGTACAGCCGCTGCTCGAGAGCATCGGTCAGAAGGTCTGGCGCTTCGGTGAACAGCCGTCCCGGGCGAATGTAGTGAAGCTCGCCGTTAACTTCCTGCTGGCGGCTGCGATCGAGTCGATGGGCGAGGCCGCCGCTCTCACCACGGCGTATGGCATCGAGGCGCGGGAGCTGTTCGAGCTCATCGGCCAGAGTCTCTTTCCCGGGCCCGTCTATCAGGGCTATGGGCGTCTCATCGCCGAGGGCCGGCTGGAGCCTGTAGGCTTCAAGGCGCGCCTGGGCCTCAAGGACGTGCGGCTCGCGCTCGCAGCGGCCGAGGCCGTTACGACACCGATGCCCGTGGGCAGCCTCATCCGTGACGCCATGCTCGAGGCGCTGGCCCGGGGCGAGGGTGAGAAGGAGTTCGGGGTGGTGCTCGGCCGGGCCGCGATGCGCCGCGCCGGCAGGTAGAGGCGGGGCGAGCGCGACGCTCGACTATAATTGCCCGATGCCGCATCCGCATCAGGCCGCATGACCGATCGCCCGATCGTCCTCATCACGGATTATGCGTGGCCGGATGTCGCCATCGAGGCGGGCATTCTCGAAGCGGCAGGCTTGCGGGCCGCCCGAGCCGGCATCGGCGCAGGTGATCGCGGCGCTTGCCGCCGAGCCCCGGCCTGCCGCCATCCTGACCAACTGGGCGCCGGTGAGCGCTGCCGCGATCGCGGCGAGTGACCGGCTGTGCATCGTCACTCGACTCGGCGTCGGTCTCGACAACATCGCCGTCGATGAGGCGACGCGCCGCGGCATCTGGGTCACCAACGTACCGGACTATTGCATCGAGGAGGTGTCGGATCACGCTGTCGGGCTGCTGCTCGCCTGGGCGCGCGGTCTGCCGCACTTCGATCGCGAGGTGAAGGCGGGCCGCTGGGACCCGGCCAGCGCGCGCCTGCGGCGCGTTCGCGAGCTGACTTGCGGCATCATAGGACTCGGGCGCACGGGACGGCGAACGGCCGAAAAACTGCGCGGCTTCGGCGTGCGCCTGCTGGGACATGCCCGGCGGCCCGACCCCATCGCCGGCATCGAGCTGACGACGCTCGGTGATCTGTTGAGTCGCTCGGATGCGGTGATCGTCCATCTTCCCCTGACCGAGGCCACCCGGCACCTGCTCGACCGCGAGCGCCTGGCGCTCATGAAGGCGGGGGCCGTCCTGATCAACGTGAGTCGCGGTGGGGTGCTCGATACGCAGGCCCTCATCGAAGCGCTCGAAAGCGGCAGGCTCGCCGGAGCCGCGCTCGATGTGCTGGAGAGCGAGCCTACGGTGCCTGCCGGGCTGAAGCGGCCCAACGTCATTCTGACGCCCCACATCGCCTTCTCATCCGATGCCTCACTGCGCGAGCTGCGGCGCAAGGCGACTGAGGAAGTGGTCAGGGTCCTGCGCGGCGGGCGCCCCGAGCAGCCCTGCAACACGCCACAATAGCGGATCGCGCAACCTACCCAAGGTCCTCGTATGCCCCGACTGCTTTCCTTGGCTCTCGCCGGTACGGCCCTGATCATCGTGGCACAGTCCTGCGGAGCGACGTCTCTCGAGGCACGCGTGGATGGTGGAATCGTCCGAGGTGCCATCGCGCACGGAGTCATCACGTTCAAAGGCATCCCGTATGCAGCGCCGCCCGTCGGCAAGCGCCGGTGGGCTCCCCCGCGGCCGGTGAGCGCCTGGAGTGGCGTTCGTAGGGCTCAGCACTTTGGCCCGGATTGCATGCAGCTGCCGACTCCAGGAGACGCCGCACCGCTGCGCACGATGCCGCAGGAAGATTGCCTGTACGTAAACGTGTGGCGGCCGCTGCAGGCATCTGCCCGCCCGCTTCCAGTCATGGTGTGGATCTATGGCGGCGGGTTCGTCGATGGCGGCACGTCACCGGCGGTGTATGACGGCACCGGGTTCGCTCGTGACGGTATCGTCCTCGTGAGCTTCAACTATCGGCTGGGCAACTTCGGATTCTTCGCATTTCCGGCGCTCGGGCAGCGCGCGAGCGGAGGACTCCTCGGTGACTACGCCTTCATGGATCAGATCGCTGCGCTCAGATGGGTGCAGCGCAACGTGGCGGCGTTTGGCGGCGACCCGCACAACGTGACGCTCTTCGGTGAGTCCGCTGGCGGGATGTCGGTCGGTGCACTCCTTACTACGCCGCTCGCGCGCGGGCTCTTCCAGAAGGCCATCATCGAGTCGGGCGCCGGCCGTCCCAACACCTACACCGCGCGGCCCCTGTCGGCCTCCGCGGAATCCGCCGAAACGATGGGCCTGAAACTGGCTCAGCACCTCGGAATCCCGGGGGCAGATGCCGCCGCGCTGGCCGCCCTGCGCGCATTGCCGGCTGCGAAGCTGGTGAACGGTCTCAACATGATGACCAAGCCCCATGATAATACGTATGCGGGCGGTCCCATCATCGATGGCCGGCTTTACTCCGGTGCTCCCACGCAGGTATATGCGCACGGTGGCGGTGCACGCGTGCCGGTCATGATCGGTGCAAACACCGACGAGATCGGCCAGCTGACTGCAACCTCCCTGCCGGCCCTCTGGGCGAGCTTCGGTCCGGATGCTGAGGCGGCGCGTGTCCTCTACGATCCCGATGGTCGACGGACACTGGCCGAGGTCTCAGCCACAGCCGGCGGCGATCAATGGATGCTGGAGCCGGCTCGCGCGATTGCACGGCAATTGTCGGCGCGTGGCCAACGGGTGTACGAGTATCGCTTCGACTATGTAGCGAGCTCTCTTCGTGGGATGCAGTCCGGTGCACCCCATGCCTCCGAAATTCCTTTCGTCTTCGATACCGTGGCCGCGCGCTATGGAAAGAACACCTCTCGAGCTGACGAAGCAATGGCGCGCGCCCTGCACGCGTACTGGGTAGCGTTCGCCCGTTGGGGCCGTCCGGATGCTCATGGAGAGCCTGCCTGGCCCCAGTACGATGCGCACGCCGACAGGCTCATGATCTTCACGGATCGCGGTCCGGTGTACCGGGCGGACCCCTGGAAGCGCCGCCTGGACCTGGCGGAGCGCGTTGCCGAGCGTACGCATTGAGCTAGCGCCGTCGTGCAGAGTGCGCAGCGGCCGCGACACAGGTAGCCGGCGGATCGAGGTGAAAGGCGTACTGCGACAGGCACGCTCGCAGGAAGCTCGTTGCGGTGTAGCCCGCATGGCGCAAGACCTTTCGATGAGAGAGCCATACGGCGCAGGCGGCGCCGCAGTACAACGCGCGATGCGTCAGCCGCAGCAGCGTCCGGAGAGAGCGCGGCTTCTGCGCCCGCAGCTCGAGGATGAGCTCTGACTCAAAGCCGATATGCGCGAGCTCGTCGGCGAGCAGCGTGCGGCACAGGGCCCTCAGCCGCTGACAGCCGGTCGCGGCCTCGAGCGCGCGGTAGTAGACGTTGCCGATCAACTCGGCCGTGATGAGGACGTGCAGGTAGAGCTCGAACCCTCCCAGCCGCCGTATGCGCCGGAACATGCCATCGGTCCAGTGGCCACACCTCGCCGGGATGGCGTGTGCTTCCAGGAAATCGCGCAGCAGGCGCGCATGGCGCTGCTCCTCACGGATGAAGAGCTCCATGATGCGCGGCAGGAGCTCATCGCCATGCAGGGCCGCGAAGCGGCAGGCCGCCCGCAGGAGGCTGCTGCCGTCGGATTGCTCGCCGAGTTGGAATGTGGCGAGAGAGCGGGCGATGAGCCGGCGCTCCTCGGGCCTGAGGGCGCTCGCCGCCCCGTCGGCAGCGCCGCGCGGCTGCTCCGCGTGATACTCGAAATGGTTCAGCCAGACCCTGAGATTCGTGAGCATGGTAATGTCCGCCGTCGAGCCTACGAGAGAGAGTCTGGGCGGCGATCCGGCCGGTGGCGTGGCGCAATTGTGGCGAAATCGGGCAGGCGGGCAGCGGAACCCTAGGGCCTCACGGCGGGTCATGCTCTGTGAATTACAAGCGTTTTATGGCGGAGGGCATATGAGGCGTCTCGGCAGCCTGGCTGCAGCCGTCTGCGCGCTGGCACTCGTCAGGTCATCGGTGGCCGGCACGAGCGCAATGGCGCACGGGGCCACTGAAGCTGCACCTGGGGCGGCAACGACACCGGCAGGAGATGGCTCGCAAGGCAAGGCCGCTGGTGCACAGCCCGCCCTCTGGCGGACGTACGACATGATCGTCAACCTGCAGAATCTGCCGCGAACCTACACCTGCGATGAGCTCTGGTACGAGTTCCACGGCATCCTGCTGCAGTTGGGAGCATGGTCGTACAGCATCAACATCCTGCCGTATCACTGCAGCCCGACACCGAGCGGCGACATGAAGTCACCGGACGTGCAGGTGCGCTTCCAGTTGCCGTTCTTCCTTCAGGGGCCTGCCGTAAAATACGCAACGGCCAAGGCGGTCGAGCGCACCATACGGCTCTCGCCCGGAGAGCCGAAGACGCTGCATCCTGCCGACTGCGAGCTCATGCAGCAGATCAGTCAGACCCTGCTCGCATCACTGCCCGTTCGGGTCGATCAGCAGCACTTCGATTGCGCGGCAGCGCCGCGGCGGGCCGCGGCCTTCAAGCTCGCAGTGACCCTGCCGGTGGCCGTGGCCGCGCTGAATGGTGCGCCAGCGGCTGCATCTAATGCGGGGCGGGCCCCTCGCTGACTCTCACCAGATCGGCCGGCCGCATCCACTTGCGAAATGCCGTCTCGATCTCCGCCGGGCCGATCGCCACGTAGCGGCGGGCGGCGATCGTCGGCTCATCGAGCGGCAGCCCGAGATCGGCCCGACTGATGATGCCGCCGGCAATCGCATCGACGCTCGATTCTCCGAGCGGAATCTGCCGCACCATCAGCTCCTTCACGCGCAGCAGCTCTTCCTCGCCGACGGGCGAGCGCTGCATGTCGGCGATCTCGCGCCGGACCATGGCGGCGGCCTTGGCGACGTTGGGCGGGTCGCAGGCGTACTCGACGAGGTAGGCGCCGCGGGTCCTGCCGGCTTCGAGCGTCGAGTCCACCGAATAGACGAGGCCGCTCTGCTTGCGCAGCGCAATACTGAGGCGTGTGGAGTAAAAGCTGCCGCCGAGCACGGCATTGCCGAGCTCCAACGGGTAATAGTCCGGGTTGCTGCGCGAGAGCGGCAGGGTCTGGGCGAGGATCACGATGTCCTGGACACGACTCGCATCGGGCACGGCGACTACGTCCGGCCGATTCGCCGGCACCTGCGGCAATTCCGTCGGCGGCTTCGGGCCCGTCGCCTTCCATGAGCCGAAGTGCTTCTGGATGACCGCGAGCGCCTGCTGGGGCGTTACCTTTCCGATCACGACGATGGTGGTGAGGTCGGGACGGAAGACGTCGTGGTAGTAAGCCTGCACCTGCTCCAAGGTGAGCGCGCGGACGCTGGCCGGTGTCGCGATGCGCAGGCTCGGATCGGCGCTCGGGAAGAGCGCCTGGCGCAAGGAGTGCCGGGTCAGGAAGCCGGGGCTCTCGTTGCGCGCAGCGACGCTCTCTGCAAGCTGACCGCGGAAGGCCGCAAGGGCATTGGCCGGCAGATAGGGGTCGAGCTCGTTGTCGGCGAGCAGCTGCACGCCCCGATCGAGATCCTCCGGCAGCACCTGGACGCTGAAATCCGAGCCCGCCTGCTCGCTCGCGCCGATGGCATCCAGTGCCTGCTGGAACTGCAGGCGATGCAGCCGATTGCTGCCGAACATGAACATGCGGTCCAGCAGATCGCTCACGCCCTCCTCGCCGTGCGGCTCCTCGAGGCCGGGCTCGTTGCGGATGTGTCCGTAGACACTCACGGTGTTGCTGACATCCTCGGTTTGCACGATCAGTGTCAGCCCATTGGGCAGGCGGGTGACGACCGGATGCAGAGTCGAGGGCGGCACCGAGAGGCGACGCAGCGCCACTGCCGCCCAGGTCGGCAGCTCGGTCGGCTTCGCGGCGCCAAGCGAGATCGATTCCTGACCGCCGAAGCCGCCGCGCGAGGGGACGGGCTTGCCCGATCCGCGCGGCAACATCACCGCCGTGAGAGCGTGATCGAGGTCGAGGTATTTCCTCGCCACCCGATCCACATCCTGCACGGTGACCTTGTTGATCCGCGCCAACTCCTCCTCGGGCGAGGTGACCCCGTAGAGCGCGAGCGCATCGGACCAGTCGGAGGCGAAGCCCGCAATCGAATTCTTCTGGAACTCCGCCGCGCGGCGCTCCTGCAGCTTGGCCGCCGCGACGAGCTCGGCGGGAACGCCGTGCTCGACGACCTCGGCGAGGATGGAGCGGATGTCGCCCGTGAGCGCCTTGGGATCCTCGCCGGCGGCGAACGACACGGCGGCATAGGCGATCCCGGCCTTCGGCAGCGGATCGAGCGCAAAGTCCGCTTCCAGAGCCTTGCCCTGAGGCACGAGGCCGAAAAGCGCAAAGCGGCGGCTGTCGAGGACGTCCGCGAGCACCTCGAGCGCAGCGAAGTCGGGGCTGTCGAGCCCGGGTGTACGTAGCGCGAGCATCGCCAGGCCATTCGGCTGATCGGTGCTCGAGGTAAAGGAAGCGGCATGCGGCGGTCCGAGCCGTACCTCGGGACGCGCCGGAAGCTTCTTCGGCCGGATGTCACCGAAGAGCTGCTTCACCTCGAGCAAAGTGGTCTTCGGATCCACGTCCCCGGCGATCACCAGGATGGCATTGTTCGGCGCATACCAGCGGTCGTGGAATTGCTGCAGCATGCCGGCCGTGGTGGCATCGAATGATGGGCGGGTACCGAGCGCATCGTGGGCATAGGGAGTGCCCGCAAACATGTGGGCCCGCATCTTCTCGTAGAGAATGTATTCAGGATCGGAGAGATCCTGCGCCACCTCCTGCTCGATCGCGCCGCGCTCCTGCTTCCATTGGCCGGCAGAGTCGTTTAGGCCGCGCATCCGGGTCGCCTCGACGTGCAGGGCGACGTCCAGATCTTCCGCCGGAACCGTGAAGAGGTATTGGGTCACGCTCTCGCGCGTGTTGGCATTGAAGTTGCCGCCCATGACGCTGCCGATATCGGCGAGCTGGTCCGCGGTAAGTCCCGGACTGCCGCGAAACATCATGTGCTCGAGCGCGTGCGCCGTCCCCGGAAATCCCTTGGGTGTCTCATCACCCCCGACCAGGTAATTGACCGAGGTGGCCACCACCGGCGCCAGCGGATCGCGCACCACCACCACCCGCAGCCCATTCGCCAGCGTTTCCCGGGCGACCTGCGTCCCGAGCGGATTGCCCGCAGCCGCACGCGCCTGCGGCGCCAGTCCCGCGAGGCAAATGGCCAGTGTGAGGATCAAGGATGCGCGCATGTGTTCTCTTTCAGCGCAGTGCGAAAGCAGATGAGTAAGCGGCCCGGGCCCCGTCAATTGAATCCTGTCACAAGGCCGGCCGCACACAAAATCGCCAGGAGCGATTTTAGACGGCGCGCAGCGCCGGCCCCGAAGGGGCGAGGCCAGGGATGGACCGAGCAGAGCGGCAGGATGCCGACTTTGTGCCAGAGAAAGGAGAGCCGTCCCGCGTAATAGCAGGAGCGGCTCCCCGGCTCTCAATGCCGCCTGCGGCCGGGACTAACCCACGATCGGCCGCTCGCGGCATCATCCATCGGACCTCTACCGCGCCCATTGGTTCTGTCGTCCTTTGGCCCGCAGTCGCCGGCGTGGCCCTGCGCGCGAACGCGAAGGGCGTCAGGCGGACTTGAGCTGCTGAGCTGCGAACTCGTAGTTGGCGAGCTTGGCGAGAAAGTTCTCGGTGAAGTCCGGGCGGCGGTTGCGGAAATCGATGTAGTAGGCATGCTCCCAGACATCGAGCACGAGCAATGCCTTGCCCTCTCCGCTCGCGAGCGGCAGGCCGGCATTCGCCGTCTTCGAAACTTTGAGGCGGCCGTCCTTGCCGAGGACCAGCCACGCCCAGCCCGAGCCGAACTGACCGACCGCCGCGGTCTTGAAGGTCTCCTTGAACTTCTCGACGCTGCCGAAGTCACTGACGAGCCTCTTCTCCAGATCCCCCGGGATGCCGCCGCCGCTCGGCGACAGGCAATTCCAGAAAAAGCTGTGATTCCAGTGCTGGCCCGCATTGTTGAAGACCGGAGTCAGGTCCTCACGGCCATGGGCGAGCTTGATCAGCTCCTCGAGCGTCTTGCCCTTGAGCGCATCGTTCTTGTCCACCAGGCCGTTGAGCGCGGTGACGTAAGCCTGATGGTGCTTGCCATGATGGAACTCGAGGGTCTCCTGGCACATGCCGCGGGCGGCGAGTGCGCCAGGCGCAAACGGAAGCGAGGGTAGGGTGAAGGTCACGGGTGCTCTCCGGCAATCAGTGGACAAGGGGTTCGCGCGAGGCGTGATCATCAAGGCTAGGAAATCGTCCGGAATTTGTCTACTTTCGTCACTATCTTGTTCAGCCCCCGCTCAGCGAGGGGCGATAAGAATGCATAATCGCCCGCTCGGGACCGAGACCGGGCAAAAGCGGAAGATGCACCTACAGGCACGAGAGTTCGCGCGCGTTCCTCTGTCGCTGCTGACGCGGCTGCGCTTGATCCTGTTCGGGCACGAGGACCTCGCGGGCATCGTTTTCTGGGCCACGCTGGTCGGATTCTTCGGCGCACTCGCGAGCGTGATCTTTCGCGAGTCCATCCGGCTCTTCACCCGCCTCTTCACCGGCTTCACGTACATAGGCCCGGGCTCGGGCCTGGTCGATGCGGCCTCGAGCCTGGTCTGGTGGCATCGCGCCCTCGTGCCCGTGGTGGGCGGTGTCCTGGCCGGGGCGGTGCTGCATTTCGTCGGCCGCACGTTCGTCTCTTCGAAAGCCGTCGACTACATGGAGGCGGTGATCGTCGGCGACGGCAAGATCGGCTTTCGCGCCTCCATATTGCGCAGCTTCGGATCGCTCCTCACCATATCCTCGGGCGGCTCGATCGGGCGAGAGGGCTCGATGGTGCAGCTCTCCGCGATGCTCGGATCGCGGCTCGGCCTGTTCGCGCGTGCGCCTATCCCGCGCCTGCGACTGATGGTCGCCTGCGGCGCAGCCGCCGGTATCGCGGCCGCCTACAACGCGCCCATCTCGGGCGCGTTGTTCGTTTCGGAGATCGTGCTCGGCTCGACTGCCATGGAAAGCTTCGGTCCTCTCGTGGTCTCCTCCGTGGTCTCCAACGCGACCATCCACCGCTTCCTCGGGTACGGGCCGGTCTTCGACGTCCCGCACGTCGCGTGGTCGTCTTCCAACATAGAGCTGATCTTCTACGTGGTGCTGGGGGTGCTGCTGGGGCATCTCGCACCCCCGTTCCTTGCATCGCTCGACTTCGCCAAGTCTCAGTTCGTGCGCCTGAAGCTGCCGCTCTACTGGCAGCTGGGCCTCGGTGGCGTGATCGTCGGCGCCATCTCGATCTTCGTCCCGCAGGTCTGGGGCAATGGCTACAGCGTCGTCAGCCATATCCTTCAGGGCCAGATCCTCGGTCTGGCTCTGCTGCTGATCCTGGTGGCGAAGGTGGTCGCGACTTCGGCGACGGTGGGCTCAGGAGGCGTCGGCGGTGTCCTGACGCCCTCGCTCTTCATCGGCGCCGCCGTGGGTGGACTCGTCGGAGGCGCGCTGCACACTCTGATGCCGCATACCGCCTCCGTGCCAGCAGCTTACGCATTGATCGGCATGGGTGGCTTCCTCGCTGCGACCACCCAGGCACCCCTCACCTCGATCCTGATGATCTTCGAGATGACTCTCGACTACAACGTGGTGCTCCCCCTGATGCTGGCCTGTGTGACGGCACACTACACGGCGAAGGTCTATCGGAAGGGGCAGTCGGTCTATCACGCGAGTCTGAGTCGCGCGATCGTCGCCGAGCACGGCGATGACTGGCGGCTGCGGACCGTCGAGGCGCTGGTGAAGCCGCCCGCTGCCGTGGTCACCGCTACGACGAGTCTCGCCGACATCTTCGACCAGCTGCCGAAGCGGCCGCTGCAGCGGGTCTACGTGACGAGCGGCGATGACCTCGTCTCCTGGTTCGACCCCCGCAAAGTCCTCGACCGGCTGCAGAAGGGCGAGATCGACTGGGGCCTGCCGGCCGAGGCGATCTCCCTGCCGGTGAATTTCGCGCTCGCTCCTGACATGTCCCTCTGCGAGGCGCTCGACGGCTTCCTGCGCGAACAGGCCACGGCGTTGCCGGTCACCCCGGGCCAATGGCGCCACACCCTGCTGGGTGAGGTATCCCGCAGCGACGTGCTCCTGGCCATCCAGGACCGCCTCACCTATCCCAAGTAGGCGGCCTGCGCCCGCTTACGGCTGTTTTGTCTGCCAGAATTCGCCCTAAACGATCAGGGCAATGGCCTGTTTGCATCATCACCGGCCCTCCCGCATCGCTTGTACTGGTCCTCGACGGCGCCAAGCGCGCCAGCACACAGCAAGAGGGCCAGCATATGAGCATCCTGAGAAACAAGGTCCGTGTGGGACTGGGTATCACGGTAGCCGCGATGTCCTTTGCCGCCTTGCCGGCATCGGCGGCCACCTCGGCAGTTACGGGTGCGCAGCAACCCGCCTCCAAGCAGGTGAACATCGGCGTGTTGACCGGCCTCGGCGTCGGAGCGGCGGCGGGCGGTCCGATCGGTGCGATGGTGGGCATCATTGCCGGCGCCTGGCTGGGCGATCGCTATCACCGGCAGAGCGAAGTCAACCACGCACTCGCAGTGGACAACGACAATCTCGCCAAGAGCCTGCGTCGCAGCGAGGACGAGCGCCACGGCCTTGCGAACAGGCTGGATCTCACCACGCACTCGCTCGCGGCCACTCAGGCGCAGCGGGCGGACCTCGATCGGACGGTGCAACTGTCGGATGACATCCAGACGGATGTGGCCTTCAGGACGGCCGACGTCTCGATCAACAGTCTGCAGCTTCCGGCGCTGCAGAAGATAGGAGCGCTGGCTGCATCCCTGCCCCCGGGGGCGAAGGTGCGGATCGACGGATATGCCGATCCACGCGGGCCGGCGACGCTCAACGACGATCTGTCGCTGCGTCGCGCGGAGGCCGTTGCCCTGACGCTGGAGCAGGCGGGATGCCCGCAGGAGAGGCTGGTAGTGCAGGCGCACGGCTCATCGGAGTCGACGAGCCCCCGAGGTGATCTGGATGCATACGCTTTCGACAGGCGCGTGACCGTGCGGCTGGAGAGCGCCGCTGTCGCGCGGGCGGAGGCTCAGGGAGAGGCGCCGCCGGCGCTCGCCTCCCGGCCCCGGAGGGGCGAGGCCCAGGACGGGCCGAGTAATGATCATTCGACATAACCTGCGGGCCGGGTGAAGGGCATCGCAATTCCGCGTACCGCCGCTTCACCCGGGCCCCCGCAGGCTGGCAGCCTGCTCATGAACCAAACTCCGCATCCCCGGAGAAAGTGTCATGCTGCCCACCGTCACGATCGAATCGACAAGAATCTTCTCCACGTTCGACATGGAGCTGCTGCTGGCCGGCATCGTCGTCGTCGCCGCAATCGGCTGGAAGATGATGAGCCGCTTCCGCCATCACCGCTGAGCGCGCAGTACCTCAGCGAGCGTGCCGAACATCTGGTCGATGTGCCCGCGCTCGAGGACGAGAGGCGGCGAGAGCGCGATGATGTCGCCCGTCTGGCGCACGAGCAGGCCGCGCTCGAAGCATTCGAGAAAGACGCCATGAGCGCGGGCCCCTGGCCGGCCTGAGGCCGGCTCGAGCTCGAGGCCCAGGATCAGTCCGTAGTTGCGCACGTCGATGACATGCGGCAATCCGCGCAGGGAGTGCGCGGCTTCCTCCCAGTACTGCCCGAGTGACTTGGCCCTCGTCAGGAGGCCCTCGCGCTCGTAGATTCCCAGCGTGGCGAGCGCTGCGGCGCAGGACGCCGGGTGCGCCGAATACGTATAGCCGTGAAAGAGCTCGATCGTCCCTTCCGGACCCTGCATGAAGGCGTCATGGACGGACCGCTTCACCAGCACGGCGCCCATCGGAATCGCACCGTTGGTGAGACCCTTGGCGGCGGTGATGATGTCGGGGGTCACCCCGAACTCCTGCGCGGCGAACGGTGCACCCACCCGCCCGAATGCGGTGATCACCTCATCGAAAATGAGGAGGATGCCGTGCCGGTCGCAGATCTGGCGCAGTCGCTCGAGATAGCCGCGCGGCGGGATCAGAACCCCCGTCGAGCCTGCGACCGGCTCCACGATCACCGCCGCGATCGTCGCGGGATCGTGCAGCGTTACCAGCCGCTCGAGCTCGTCCGCCAGCTCCGCGCCGTGGGCGGGCTGACCGCGCGAAAATGCATTGCGCTTCAGATCGTGGGTATGAGTCAAGTGATCGACGCCTGGCAGCAAGGAGCCCGACCACATCTTGCGGTTGCTGACGATGCCGCCGACGGAGATGCCACCGAATCCCACACCGTGGTAGGCCCGCTCACGGCCGATGAGGCGTGTACGCGCTGCATCGCCGCGGGCCCGATGATAGGCAAGTGCGATCTTGAGCGCGGTGTCCACTGACTCCGAGCCCGAGTTGGTGAAAAACACGCGGTCGAGTCCCTGCGGCGCTATCTTCGCGAGCGCATTGGCGAGCTCGAACGCGGACGGGTGGGCCATCTGGAAAGTCGGCGCAAAGTCGAGCGTCGCCAGCTGGCGCGAAACCGCCTCCGTGATCTCACTGCGGCCGTGGCCGGCGTTGACGCACCAGAGCCCGGCGACACCGTCCAGAATCTGCCTGCCCTCAGGCGTGAAGTAATGCATGCCGCTCGCGCGCGCGAGCAGGCGGGGCTTTGCCTTGAACTGGCGGTTCGCCGTGAATGGCATCCAGAATGCATCGAGCGCGTCGCGGGAGAGGGGATCGGAGACGGCCATGAGGGTGCTCGCAATGGTGGCTGGGGCGGGCGAGGGCCCCTTATGATAAGGAAATGCCGCACGTGCAGACAAACTGCGGGGCTCGCTTGCGCAGCCTGAGCCCGCCACCGTGACGCCCGGGCAATTCCTGGCCAGCGTGCCGCGTGGGCTCGCCGATCTTCTGGCCAGGGAGCTGGCAGCCTTCGGAGCGACTGACGTCAAGGAGCGTACGACGGGTGTGGCATTTTCCGGGACGCTCGAGACCGCGTATCGCGCCTGTCTCGAGTCGCGGCTCGCCAACCGTGTGTTCCTCGAGATCGCGCGCTTCGAGGCCCCGAGCGCCGAGGCCTTCTACGCGGCAGCCCGGGAGGTCGACTGGTCCCAACATATCGGGCCGCGTGCGACTCTCGCGTGCGATTTCAGTGGCAAGCATCCATCGATCACGCACAGCCATTTCGGCGCACTGAAGCTGAAGGACGCCATCGTCGATGCGGTGCGCGATGCGACCGGCGCCCGGCCGGACATCATGTTGGATCGGCCGGGCGTGCGCGTCCATGCGCACGCCCGCGATGCGCGGATCACTCTCTCGATCGATCTCTCCGGCGAGAGCCTGCACCGGCGCGGCTATCGGGGCGCCGCCGGTGAAGCGCCCCTGAAGGAGAACGTCGCCGCGGGCATGCTGGTGCGGGCCGGCTGGCCGGAGCTGGCGGCTGCCGGCGCTCAATTCCTCGATCCGCTGTGCGGCTCCGGCACGCTGGTCATCGAGGCGGCACTGATCGCTGCATACTGTGCACCGGCGCTGCGCCGTGAGTATTTCGGGTTCCTCGGTTGGCGCGGGCACGATGCGGCCCTGTGGCGACGGGTGCGGGAGGAGGCGCAGGCCCGAAGCCTTGCCGGGGCGCAGCCGACGGTGATTCTGCACGGCAGCGATCGCGATCCGTTGGCTGTAAGGGACGCGCGCGCCAACGCCCAACGCGCGGGTATCGGGTCATGGGTGCAGTTCGAGGTGCGGCCGCTCGCGAATGCGGCACCGGCGCGGACCGAATCGCACGGCGCTGAGGCTCGCGGCGGTGAGACTCGCGGCGGCGAGGCTCGCGGCGGTGAGGCTCGCGGCGGTGAGGCTCACGGCGGTGAGGCTCACGGCGATGAGGCTCACGGCGGTGAGGCTCACGGCGATGAGGCTCACGGCGGTGAGGCTCACGGCGATGAGGCTCACGGCGGCGAGGCTGGTCGCGATCAGATGCGAGCTGCCTCAGGCCTGCTCTGCACCAACCCTCCTTATGGCGTGCGGATGGCGGACCTCGAGGCGGCGCGGGCCGTCCATTGCGAGCTCGGCGAAGTACTGCGCGAGAGATTTCAGGGCTGGCATGCCGCCGTGCTGACCGGTGCGCCGCAGCTTGGCATGGAGCTGGGGATCCGCGCCGCCCGCACCCATGCGCTGTGGAACGGCGCCATCGAGTGTCGGCTGCTCAGGATGACCGTGGAGGCGGCCAGCCTGCGGCGGCCAGGCACCCTCGGACGCGGCGAGTCGACGCTGCGCGACACACCGGGCGCGCGCATGTTCGCGAATCGCCTGGAGAAGAATCTGAAGCGGCTGCGCAGCTGGGCCAACAGGGCGGGCGTGACATGTTACCGGCTGTACGATGCCGACATGCCGGAGTACGCGTTTGCGATCGACGTGTACCAAACGATCGGGCCGGAGGAGACCTGGCTCTATGCTCAGGAATACGCGCCGCCGGCCGAGATCGAGGAGGAGGCGGTGCGCCGCCGCCGCGGCGAAGCGCTCTCGGCGTTGCCTGGAGTCGCCGGCGTGTCGCCCGAGCACATCAAGCTGCGCACCCGCCGGCGCACGCCCCGAGGCGAGCAATACGGCAAGGTCGCCGAGCAAGGGAAGTTTCATACGGTGCTCGAGGGCGGACTGCGCTTCCTGGTCAACTTCGATGATTACCTCGACACAGGGTTGTTTCTCGATCACCGGATCACCAGGGCGCGGCTACGCGAGGCGGCCGCCGGCCGGCGCTTCCTCAATCTCTTCGCCTACACGGGAACGGCGAGCGTGTATGCGGCGGCGGGTGGCGCGGTGACGACGACCTCCGTCGACCTCTCGCGGACCTATCTCGACTGGGCCCAACGCAACCTCGCGCTCAACGGCGTTGGACCGGAGGCGCACGAGCTCATCCAGGCCGACTGTCTGGAGTGGCTGCGCGATGATGCCCGCGGGCGCGAGTGCTACGATCTCATCTTCCTCGATCCGCCGACCTTCTCCAACTCCAAGCGCATGCAGGGAGTGCTCGACATCGAGCGCGATCATCCGGCGCTGATCGAGGCCTGCATGGGCCTGCTCGCGCCCGGCGGACTCATGGTCTTCTCGACCAATGCCCAGCGTTTCAAGCTGGATCCGGCGCTGGCCGCACGTTATGCAATACGTGACATCTCCGCTGCCACTCTGCCCCGCGATTTCGAGCGTAACCCGCGGATTCACCGCTGTTTCGAGGTTCGCCACCCTGACTGACGCTTTACAGCCGGCTACGCTTCGGGTAGGGTCGATACGGTATGTCCCGAGTGATGAAAACGCACAAGATCACCATGAAGAAGCCCCGGCCGGGGGCTCTGGTGGGTCTCACGCGCGCTTAGCAAGCCGGGAGATCGCGAATCAACCAGAGGCCCCGTCGGCACCGCCGCCGGGGCCTCGTTCGTTCTGGAGTCTGTCATGCAGTCTGGTCGTTCAGCCGGCTCCTCGCCAGTGGTTGCGATCGTCGGCGCCACCGGCGCCGTCGGCGTCGAGCTCATCCGTTGTCTCGAAGAGAGACGCTTCCCACTGAAGGAATTGCGCCTCTACGCCTCGGCGCGTTCCGCAGGCAAGACGCTGCCCTATCGCGGCGAGCCGCTCGCGGTACGCGAGTTGCAAGACGACAGCTTTCGCGGTGTCGATATCGCGCTCTTCTCAGCCGGTGGCAGCACGTCCAAGCGGTTCGCGCCGCTCGCCGTCGAGCAGGGTGCGGTGGTCGTGGACAACTCATCCGCTTTCCGCATGGACGCGACCGTGCCGCTCGTCATACCGGAGATCAACCCTGAGGCGGTTCGCGCTCATCGCGGCATCATCGCCAACCCCAACTGTTCCACCATCATCGCCATCACGCCGCTCTGGCCGGTCCATCGGACCAACCGCATCCGCCGGATGATCATCGCCACCTACCAGGCCGCCTCCGGCGGCGGCGCTGCCGCCATGGAGGAGCTGCGCGAGTCGACCCGCGCCTATCTCGAAGGCAGGCCTTACGAGAATCGGGTGCTGCCGCACCCGTATGCGTTCAATCTCTTCAGCCACAACACCAGGATCGATCGTGAGACCGGCTACAACGAGGAGGAGACCAAGGTCATGCGCGAGACGCGCAAGATCTACGGCGATGACTCCATCCGCATCGCCGCGACCTGTGTACGTGTACCGGTACTGCGCGCCCACTCCATCGCCATCAACTTCGAGTGTGAGCGGCCCATCACGCCGGAGCAGGTGCGTGACATCGTGCAGACCGCGCCGGGTGTGAAGCTGGTCGACGATCCGGAGCGCAACTACTTCCCCATGCCCAAGGACGCCTCGGGCCAGGATCCAATCCTCATCGGCCGTATCCGCCGTGATGTCAGTGATCCGAGCGGCCACTCCATCGCCCTGTTCGTCGCCGGCGATCAGCTGCTCAAAGGCGCCGCCCTGAACGCCGTGCAGATCGCAGAGTTGCTGTAAGGAGCCTCGAAGTCGCTATAGCAAATCCCGCAGCCGGTAATACAACATTGCGAGCACCAGCGCCGGGCGACGCAGGATCGCGCCGCCGGGGAAGTCATGGTGCGGGATGCGGGCGAATACATCGAAGCGCTCGGCCTCACCGGCGATCGCCTCGGCGATGAGCTTGCCGGCGATGCCGGTGAGCGCGATGCCATGCCCGGAGAATCCCTGCAGGAAATACACGTTCGGCATCAGGCGGCCGAAATGCGGAGCGCGATTGAGGGTTATGTCGACGTAGCCGCCCCAGGAGTACGCGACACCAACCTCCGCAAGCTGTGGAAACACCCTGAGCATGCGGGCGCGCGTGGCGCCGGGCGCCTCGAAGGAGCCGAGGGCGGAGTAGCTGACGCGGCCGCCGAAGAGCAGCCTATGATCGGCCGATCGCCTGAAGTAATCGAGCACCCAGTTCATGTCGCTCACCGCGGCGTTGTTGGTGATCAGCCGCTGCGCGCGCTCCGCGCCCAGCGGCTCGGTGGCGATGATGTGGGTGCCGACCGCCATGATCTTGGAGGCGAGCGCCGGCGCCGCGTTGCCGAGGTAGACGTTGCCGCAGAGGACCAGATAGCGGGCGCGGACTTCGCCTGCGGGCGTGCGGACGCGCGCGGAGGTGAACCCGAGCGCCCGCGTGCTCTCGTGAATGCGCACCCCGGCGCGCTCCGCGGCGGCGGCGAGTCCGAGCGTGTAGTTGAGCGGATGGAGGTGCCCGCCGTTGGAATCGTAGAGCGCGCTGACATAGCGCCTCGTCTGCAGGATCGAACGAACCTCCTCGCCCGGCATGTAGCGCGCGCTGCGGTAGTCGAGCTTCCCCTGGAGCTCCTCGAGCTCCTGGCGCAGCTCCCGGTCCTGACGAGGCCTGATGGCGGTGAGCATGTAGCCATCGGCCCAATCGCAGTCGATGTGGTGGCGCGCGATCAGCTCGCGCATCAGGGAGAGCCCTTCGATGGAGACATCCCATACCGCCCGGGCGGGCCCTCGGCCGATCAGGCGCTCGAGCTTCCCCTGCCCGGAGGCGACGCCATGGATGGCCTGCGCGCCGCTGCGGCCCGAGGCGCCCCAGCCGATCCGATGCTGCTCGAGGAGCACCACCGAATAGCCCCTTTCGGCCAGGTGCAGTGCCGCTGAGCAGCCGGCGATGCCGCCCCCGACCACGCAGACGTCGCATTCCACGGAGCCGGCGAGCGCTGCCCGCTCCGGAGCCGGTCGCGCCGAGGCGGCGTAGTAGGAAGCGGCATGCGCGGCCACCATGGCACTCTCGCGGTTCGGGATTATGTAGAAACGGCCCATCCGGCCCGATACCCCGAAAGCATAGCCCCTCCCGACCGTCTCATGCTCGGCTGTGGTCTAATTGAGGCCTCCATGGCATCGTCCCGACCCTTAATTGGCCTTCCGGCGGACCGCCGGATGCTCGGACTGCATCCCTTTCATGCGGTGGGGGAGAAGTACGCCCGGGCGGTGCTGGATGCCGCCGATGGGCTGCCGCTCCTCATTCCGTCTCTCGCCGAGGAGCTGCGCCTCGATGAGGTGCTCGAGCGCCTCGATGGGCTCCTCTTTACCGGCAGCCTCTCGAACGTCGAGCCGCATCACTACGAGGGTCCACCCAGCCACCCGGGAACGCTGCACGATCCGGCCCGGGATGCGACCACTTTGCCGCTCATCCGCAAGGCCGTGCGGGCGGGAGTGCCCGTGCTCGGCATCTGCCGCGGCTTCCAGGAGATCAACGTCGCTTTCGGCGGCAGCCTGCATCAGCGCGTTCACGAGATTCCTGGCTACATGGACCATCGGGACGATGAGAGCCAGCCGCTCGAGGTGCAGTACGGGCCGGCGCACGATGTCGTCCTGGAGCCCGGCGGGCTGTTGCGGGCGCTGGCCGGCGTCGAGCGGGCGCGCGTCAATTCCTCGCACTGGCAGGGTATCGAGCGCCTCGGCCAGGGCCTTGCGGTCGAGGCGCGGGCACCGGATGGATTGATCGAGGCATTCAGAGTCGAGGACACGGCGCGCTTCGCGCTCGCGGTGCAGTGGCATCCGGAGTGGAAGCCCCTGGACAACCCCTTGTCGCGTGCACTGTTCGCGGCCTTCGGCGCCGCATGTCGCGACCGGGCCGGGTCGAGGTGAAAGGCAGGCACATGGTGAGCGAGATCCGCCAGTTCTTCCGCGACCACGGCATCTCCGAGGTCGAGGCCATCATTCCCGACATGGCGGGCATCGCTCGCGGCAAGATCATGCCGGCGGAGAAGTTCGCTGAGGACGGCGGCATGCGGCTGCCGGAGAGTGTCTTCCTGCAGACGGTCACCGGCGATTATCCGCCGGAGCCCGACGCTGCCATGAGCCCGGCAGAGATCGACATCGTCCTCAAGGCCGATCCGAAAACGGTGCGGCGCGTGCCCTGGGCGGCGGAGCCTACCGCGCAGGTGATCCACGACTGCTTCTATTCCGATGGCAGGCGGGTCACGATGGCGCCGAGGCACGTGCTGCGCAATATCGTCGAGCTCTACGCCCAGCGGGGGTGGGAGCCGATCGTCGCACCGGAGCTGGAGTTCTATCTCGTCGAGCAGAACAAGGACGCCGACTATCCGCTGCGGCCGCCGGTGGGCCGCTCGGGCAGGGCGGAGCCCGGCCGCCAGTCCTACAGCATCGCGGCAGTGAACGAGTTCGATCCGCTGTTCGATGACATCTACCAGTTCTGCGAGGATCAGGAGATCGAGATCGACACCCTGATCCACGAGGATGGGCCGGCGCAGATGGAGATCAATCTGATCCACGGGCCGCCCCTCGATCTCGCCGATCAGGCGTTTCTCTTCAAGCGCACCGCGCGCGAGGCGGCGCTGCGTCACAAGATATACGCCACCTTCATGGCCAAGCCGCACGCGAAGGAGCCCGGCAGCGCCATGCACATCCATCAGAGCGTGTTGGACGTCAAGACACGGCGTAACATCTTCAGCAACCCGGACGGGACGCCCTCGCAGCTCTTCTTCGCGCACATCGGCGGGTTGCAGAAATATCTGCCCGCAGCCATGGCGCTCTTCTGCGCCAACGTCAATTCCTATCGCCGCCTCACCCGGTATCTCTCGGCACCGATCAACGTGCATTGGGGCTATGACAACCGCACGGCCGGACTGCGGGTACCGATGTCGGACGCACAGGACCGCCGCGTCGAGAATCGCGTAGGGGGCGCCGACGCCAACCCATACATTGCCATCGCAGCGTCTCTCGCTTGTGGTTATCTGGGAATGATCGAGGGACTGCAGCCCTCGGATCCGATCACCGGCAGCGCGCACGAGCTGCCTTTCGGCCTGCCGCGCTCTCTCGATGAGGCGCTGCGGGAGCTGCGCCAGAGCGAGCCGCTGGTGAAGCTGCTCGGCGAGCCGTTCGTGTCGGCTTTCACCATCGTCAAGGAGGCCGAGTACGAGGTCTTCCTGCAGGTGATCAGCTCCTGGGAACGGGAGCACCTGTTGCTGAACGTCTGATGATGCGAGGCTTGCGGACGATGAGACTGTGGGCGGCCGCGGGGTTGGCCGCCGGCCTGGCAGCGCTCCTCGCTGCCTGCTCCGGCGGAGCGCAGTCGGACGCCAGAGTCGTCAATGTCTACAACTGGTCGGATTACATCGACCCACAGGTGCTGAAGGACTTCGAGAAGCAGTACGGCATCAAGGTCAACTACGACGTCTACGACAAGAACGAGGTGCTGGAGACGAAGCTCCTCACCGGCAACACCGGCTTCGACGTGGTGGTGCCATCGGCTCCCTTCCTCGAGCTCGAGATCCGTGCCGGGGCGCTCGAGAAGCTCGATGCGACCCAGCTGCCCAACCTCAAGTACCTCGACCCGGCGCTCGAGCGCAGTGTCGCCCAATACGATCCCGGCAACCAATACGCCGCCGACTACATGTGGATCACCTCGGGCCTCGGTTACAACGTACAGGCGCTCCAGGCCCACATCGCCGATGCGCCGCTCGACAGTTGGCGCCTCCTCTACGATCCGGCTGTCGTCGCGAAGCTGAAGGATTGCGGGGTGACGGTGCTCGATGAGCCGACGGAGGTCATCGGTACGGCGCTTCTCTACCTCGGCAAGGACCCGAACAGCGAGTCGCCTGCCGACCTCACCGCCGCCATGAAAGTGCTCATGGCCATCCGGCCCTACGTGCGCTACGTCAATTCCTCGCGCTACATCGATGACCTCGCCAACGGGGAGATCTGCCTCGCGCTCGGGTGGTCGGGAGACGTGAAGCAGGCATCCGTACGGGCGCAGCAGGCCGGACGGACCTACAGCGTTGCCTACTCCATTCCAAAAGAGGGTGCGGTCGAGAACTTCGACGTGCTCGCGATTGCGGCCAATGCGCCGCATCCGCGCAATGCCAACCTCTTCATCAACTATCTCCTCGATCCGCACGTTGCCGCGCGCAACTCCAACCTCGTCAAGTATGCCAATGGCGATCTCGCGTCCCAGGCGTACCTGGAGAAGTCCGTGCGGGACGACCCGGGCATCTACCCGCCGCCTGCCGTGATGCACACCCTGGTCCCGGAGCGCGCGAAGTCCATGCAGTTCATGCGCCTGCTGACTCGTGCCTGGACGCAATTCAAAACGGGAAGCTGAGCGACACCAGAGCCAGCTGATGAACGCCCAACCGTCGATGCCGCCCGATCCGGCGGCCGCCTATGTTCGCCTCGAGGCCGTGAGCAAGAGATTCGGCGAGTTCTGCGCCGTCGATGCGGTCTCGCTCGAGATCCGGCGAGGAGAGATCTTTTGCCTCCTCGGCGGCTCGGGCTCCGGCAAGACTACGCTGCTGCGAATGCTGGCGGGCTTCGAGCCGCCCAGCGGCGGACGCATCTACATCGATGGCGAGGACATGAGCGCAGTGCCGCCCTACGAGCGGCCCGTCAACATGATGTTCCAGTCGTATGCGCTCTTCCCGCACATGAGCGTGGAGAAGAACGTCGCCTTCGGGCTCGAGCAGGAGCAGCTCCGGCCCGGCGAGATCCGCCGGCGCATGGGCGAAATCCTGGCGATCGTCGAGATGAGTCCCTACGCGGCCCGCAAGCCGCACCAGCTGTCCGGGGGCCAGCGCCAGCGGGTGGCGCTCGCGCGCGCGCTCGCGAAGCGGCCAAAGCTGCTCCTTCTCGATGAGCCGCTCGCGGCGCTCGACCGCAAGCTGCGCGAGCGCACGCAGTTCGAGCTCCTCAACATCCAGCAGCGGCTCGGCGTCACCTTCATCGTGGTGACACACGACCAGGAGGAGGCGATGACGCTCGCGACCCGCATGGGCGTCATGGATCGTGGGCGGATCGTGCAGGTCGGGACGCCGGCGGAGATCTACGAGTCACCCGTCAACCGGTTCGTTGCCGACTTCATCGGCTCGGTGAATCTGCTGGAAGGCGAAGTGGTGGGTCTCGGCGCCGATGATCTGACCATCCGCTGCGAGCCCTTGGGCTGCACCGTCCGGGCTGAGCGCCGCCTCGAGTGCAGCGTGGGCGATACCGTCTGGGCGGCGGTCCGGCCGGAGAAGATCCTTCTCGCAGAAGGGGCGCCACCGGGTCCGGCGGCGAACTGTGTGCGTGGCAAGGTTCGCGAGGTCGCCTACATGGGCAATGTGTCGATCTGTCTGGTCGAGATCGACACCGGCAAGGTGCTGCGGGTGACCCTCTCCAATCGGGCCGGTCTCGCAGCGCATCGAGATCTCAAGCACGCCGTGGTGACGCTGTCCTGGGATGCAGCGAGCCCTGTCGTCCTGACACGCTGACCCATGCAGCAGCCCGAGAGACATGCAGGGCGGCGGCTCGTGGCGGGCATTCCGGCCCTGTGGCTCGCCGTGTTCTTCCTCATTCCGTTTCTCATCGTCCTCAAGATCTCCTTCTCGGAGGCGCGGCTGGCGATTCCGCCGTACGCGCCGCTCTTCACCTGGCTGCACGGGCTGCCGGTTCCGAGGATTCATCTCGCGAGCTATGCCTACCTCTTCACCAACCCGCTCTACCTGCGCTCCTACCTCTACTCCATCATGGTGGCGGCGGTCTCGACCGCCATCTGTCTTCTGATCGGCTACCCGATGGCCTACGCGATCGCACGTGCCGGCGAGGCATGGCGAACCTTTCTGCTGATGCTCATCGTGTTGCCGTTCTGGACGTCCTTCCTGCTTCGTGTCTACGCGTGGATCGGGCTCCTGCAGAACGACGGCCTCATCAACAATGTGCTGCTCGGCATGGGCCTCATCCACCATCCCATCACTCTGCTGCAGACGGACTTCTCACTCTACGTCGGCATCGTCTACTCCTACCTTCCGTTCATGATCCTGCCGCTGTACGCCAACCTGGAGAAGCACGATCCGGCACTGCTCGAGGCTGCGGCAGACCTCGGGGCGCGGCCGCTGACATCCTTCCTGCGCGTGACCTTGCCGCAGTCGCTGCCCGGCATTGCTGCCGGCTCGCTGCTCGTCTTCATCCCTGTGGTCGGCGAGTACGTGATTCCGACGCTGCTCGGCCGCACCGATCAGATCATGATCGGTCGCATGCTCTCGGATGAGTTCTTCGACAACCGCGACTGGCCGGTGGCGAGCGGGGTTGCGATCCTCATCCTGCTGCTCCTCGTCGTGCCCATCGTGCTGCTGCAGCGGCTCGAGCGAAAGGAACGATTCGCCGGGAGCGAATCATGACGGGCGAGGCGGAGGCAAGGACATGAAGTCGAAGGGCGTGTTCTCGCGCACGGCGCTCGTGCTGGGGCTCGTGTTTCTCTACGTGCCCATCCTGTCGATGATCGTCTATTCCTTCAACAACAGCCGCCTGGTCACCGTCTGGGACGCGGCTCACTCGCCGACTCTCAAATGGTACGGGGCGCTCTTTTCGGACGGTGAGGTCCTGGGTGCCGCCTGGCTGTCCGTGCGGGTGGCGGTCTGCGCTGCGACCGTGGCCACCGTCCTCGGCACCCTTGCCGGAACGGCGCTCGCCCGATACGGCGCCTTCCGCGGGCGCTCACTCCTCATCGGCATGACGACGGCGCCTATCGTCATGCCGGAGGTGATCAGTGGGCTCTCGCTGCTGCTCCTCTTCGTCGCCCTGGAGCAAGCGATCGGTTGGCCACGGGGCATGGGCGCGCTCACGATTACGCTGGCTCATATTTCCTTTTGCATGGCGTACGTCACGGTGGTGATACAGTCGCGCCTGACCGGATTCGACCAGTCGCTCGAGGAGGCGGCGCAGGATCTGGGTGCCCGCCCGGCAAAGGTGTTCTGGCGCATCACGCTGCCGCTCATTCTGCCGGCGGTGCTGGCCGGGTGGCTCCTGGCCTTCACTCTCTCGTGGGATGATCTGGTCATCTCGCAGTTCGTCGCCGGGCCGGGCTCGAGCACGCTGCCGATGGTGATCTTCTCCAAGGTGCGGCTCGGCGTGAGCCCGGATGTGAATGCGCTCGCCACCCTGATGGTCGCGGTGGTGGCGAGCGGAGTGGTGGTCGCCACGTTGTGGATGCGTCATCGGCAGAGGCGACGCGAGCGCGATGCGCAGCTCGCTGCTGCCGCCAACCTTTGATCGGAAAGAGCATATGACACGCAGATTGTTGGGCATCGACGTTGGCGGGTCCTTCATCAAGGCCGGTGTAGTCGACATCGAGGCCGGATGCCTCGTGGGGGAGCTGATTTCTGCGCCGACGCCCCAGCCTTCGACGCCCGAGGCCATGATGCCGACGATCGCCGGGCTCGCCGCGAAGCTGCCGGCGGCGGCCGGCCCCGTGGGGCTCGCCTTCCCTGCGGTGGTCAAGAGCGGCCGGGCGCGCACGGCGGCCAACATCGATCACGCCTGGATCGGGGCAGACGGCGCGGCGCTCATCCGCCGCACGCTCAACCGGGATGCGCTCTTCCTCAATGACGCGGATGCGGCGGGCCTGGCGGAGATGCGTCTCGGAGCCGGCCGGGGGATAGGCGGAGCGGTCGTGATGCTGACCTTCGGCACCGGCATCGGCTCTGCGCTCTTCGTCGAGGGCAGGCTCTTCCCCAACACCGAGCTCGGGCACATGGAGTTGAACGGCGGGGATGCCGAGAAGTATGCCTCGGCGCACGTCAAGGCTGCACTCAATCTCGACTGGCGAGCCTGGATGGACCGGGTCAACGTCTATCTCGACCGGATGCAGGCGCTCCTGTGGCCCGACCTCTTCATCCTGGGCGGCGCGATCAGCGAGCGCTTCGCCGATTTTGCGCCGCTCCTGCACTGCGAGGCCGAGGTCCGTCCGGCGCACTTCGGCAATCAGGCGGGTGTTCTCGGAGCGGCGCTCGCTGCAGCGGAAGCCTACGCGAGCGCTGGCTAGCGGCACCGCAGCAGCTCCCATGCCAACACCCAGCCGCAGCAAGCTGCCCGACATCGGGACCACGATCTTCACGATCATGTCGCGGCGGGCGCGCGAGCTCGGCGCGCTCAATCTCGGCCAGGGCTTTCCGGACTATGACATCGATCCCCGGCTCGCGGAGCTCACCGCCGAGGCGATGCGCCAGGGTCACAACCAGTACGCCCCGATGGAGGGTGTGCCGGAGCTGCGCGAGCGCATCGCGCGCAAGGTCGCGATGAGCTACGGAGGCGAGTTCGATCCACAATCGGAGATCACCGTCACCCTCGGCGCTACCGAGGCGATCTACTCCGCCGTGCAGGCGGTTGTGGGGCAGGGCGATGAAGCGATTGCCTTCGATCCGGCCTACGACTCGTATGAGCCGGCCGTGCGCCTGGCGGGCGGACGGTGCATTCGGCTGCCGCTCATGCCCCCGGACTTCCGTTACGACTGGGACCGGGTGCGCAGTGCAGTCAATTCCCGGACCCGCCTGATCCTGTTCAACACTCCGCACAACCCCGCCTGCACGGCCGCAACGCCGGCGGACCTCGATGAGCTGGCGGCAACCATCCGGGGTCGAGATATTGCCGTCCTCGCGGACGAAGTCTACGAGCACGTGGTCTTCGACGGCCGGGCGCATGCCTCGGTACTGTCGCATCCCGAGCTGCGATCGAGGAGCTTCGCGGTCTACTCCTTCGGCAAGACGCTGCATGCCACGGGGCTGCGCGTCGGCTACTGCGTGGCGGCGCCGGCCCTCACGAGCGAGCTGCGCAAGGTCCATCAATTCAACACGTTCAGCATCGCGAACCCGCTGCAGCACGCCGTGGCCGCCTATCTGACCGAGCGGCCGCAGACGGGGCGGGAGCTGTCGGCCTTTTTCCAAGCGAAGCGCGATCGCCTGCGCGGCGCGCTCGCCGGATCCGGGTTCGGGCTGCCGCCGGCGCAGGGCACTTATTTTCAGCTGCTCGATTTCGGCGGGCTCATGCCGCCCGGTGACCTGCAGTTCGCGGAGCGCGCTCTGACCGAGGCGCGGGTGGCCACCATTCCACTCTCACCCTTCTATGCGCAGCCGCCGAAGCTTCCGGTCGTGCGACTCTGTATCGCGAAGCGGGACGACACGCTGTCTGAGGCGGCGGCGCGCCTGGCGGATCTCGCGGCGCGCTTGAGTCGAGCAGGAGCATGAGGACATGAAAAAACCAACCCGAGTCAATCATCCGCCACCGGTAGAGCTCGCCGCCGACAACCATGCAGTGGTGGCCCCGATCTATCAGAGCGTCAAGTTCGAATTCGAGTCCCTGGAGGAGACCGAGCGCTATCTGCGCGGCGAGCGGCCCGGATTCTTCTATTCGCGTGCCTCGAATCCCACCACGCGCCAGCTCGAGCTGCTGCTCGCGGAGCTGCAGGGACGCGAGGAGTGTCTGGTGGCGGCTTCCGGTGTCGGTGCCGTGGCGCAAGCGCTGCTCGCGCTGACCAAGCAGGGCGATCACATCCTCTGTTTCATCGAGACCTATAATCCGACGCGCTATCTCATCCGCCGCCTCCTCGGTCGCTTCGGCGTGACCCATACCATGCTGTCGATCGAGGACCTTCCGGGAATCGAGCGCGCCCTGGCAGCGCATCCGACCCGGCTCGTGTGGTTCGAGAGCCCGACCAACCCGGTGACCAAGATCGCGGACATCGCGGCGATCACCCGGCTCGCCAAGGGCGCAGGCGCTCTCGTGGTGATGGACAACACCTTTGCGGGGCTGCACCAGCACGGTGAGTACGAGGTCGACGTGTTCGTCCACAGCCTGACCAAGTACGCTTCCGGAGCCGGCGACGTGATGGGGGGTGCGGTGATAGGGCGAGGCGAGCTCATCCGCTCGCTGCGGACGGACTTCGGCATGCTCGGCGGGACGCTCGATCCGCATGCGGCCTACCTCATTCTAAGGGGCCTGAAGACCTATTTCGTCCGGTACGAGGCGCAGTCGGCGAGCGCGCAACGTGTCGCGGAGCTCCTTGCGTCGCATCCGGCGGTCGCGCGAGTGCACTACCCGGGATTGGCGTCACATCCGCAGCACGCGTTGGCGCGCGCGCAGATGAAGGACTTTGGCACCATTGTGAGCTTCGACCTCAAGGGTGGACTCGAGGCGAGCCGGAAGTTCGCCGACGCGCTCGAGTTCTTCGCCATGGCCGCAAGCCTCGGCTCCACCGAGTCGCTGGTGGTCACGGCGCAGATGATGGGCGGGCGCGACCTGACGGCCGATCAGCAGGCCCTCTCTGCGGTGACGGAAGGAACGGTGCGCCTCTCGATCGGGCTCGAGGACATCGACGACCTGCTCGCGGACGTGACTCAGGCGCTCAACGCCTGAAGATCCAGGCCAGCACCGAGAGCACGAGGCTGACGAGCAGCATCGTCGTGATCGGGAAGAAGAACTTGAAATGCGGCCGGTCGATGACGATGTCGCCCGGCAGCCGGAAGAGCGGCAGTCGGCGCACCCATGGCCAGAGGAGGCCGAGGACGATGAGAACTGTCCCAAGAACTACGAGCAGGCGGTTCATGACGTTTTGGTCTGGCGAAGCCCGAAAGCGATGATTGAGCGGCCCCGGGCCGCACCCGGGGCCGCGAGGTCGAATGGGTAAGTGCGCCGCGCTCGCGCAAAGCGGCAGGATGCCGCGCTTTGCGCCAATAGAAGTATTTTAGCGCCTTTTCAGGCGCTGCTCGCGACCCGTACGCGGTGCGGGTGGTAGGGCAGGACCTCCAGCACCTCGCCCTCGGTGAGCCGGCGCTGCACCTGCCGCCAGAATCGGGCCGTGAAGATCTCGCCGTGCGTGCGCAGGAGCGCCGCGCGCTGCGGCGCATCGAAGGCGATGAAGTTGACGAAGGTCTCCGGGAAGACATCGCTCTCGCCGACGTAGAACCACGGCTCGCCGCGCATCTCATCCTCCATGTTCCCGGGTTGCGGCAGGTCGCGGAAATGGCAGTCGGTCACCAGACAGAGCTCGTCGTAGTCGTAGAAGATCACCCGTCCGTGGCGGGTCACGCCGAAATTCTTCAGCAGCAGATCGCCCGGAAAGATGTTGGTATGGGCGAGATCGCGGATGCACTGGCCGTAGTCGAGAGCCACCTGCTCGGCGGCGGCCGGTGAAGCGGAGCGCAGGTAGAGGTTGAGCGGGGTCATGCGCCGCTCGATGTACATGTGGTCGAAGACGAGGTGCTCACCGGCCTCGCGCACGGTGAGCGAGGTCTGCGTCAGGAGCTCCTCGAGGAGTTCCTGGGCGAATAGCGCTTTCGGGAAACGCAGGCGACGGAATTCCTGCGCATCGACGAGCCTGCCGGCGCGGTCGTGGCGGAAGACCAGCCGGTATTTCGCCAGTACGTCCTCCCGCAGCACGCTCTTGGGGCACGGAAAGCGGTCGCGGATCACCTTGAAGACGACATCGAAGGAGGGCAGGGTGAAGCACACCATGACGAGGCCGCGCTCACCCGGCGCGTGCACGAAGTGGTCGGGCGTCCCGGCCAGGTGGCGCATGATCTCACGGTAGCGCTCCGTCTTGCCCTGCCTGGCGCGCCCCAACACGGTGAAGAGCTCGCTCACCGGCTTGCGAGGCATCAGGGACTTGAGGAACACCACGGCTTCCGCAACGTGCTCGAGATCCGCGTGGAAGTAGGAGCGTGAGAAGCTGAATACGATGCTGACATCTCCCTCCGCGAGCATCACCGCATCGACGAGCACGCCGCCGTCCGAGTTCTTGAGCGCGATCACCAGCGGCACCAGAAAGTCCCGTCCGATCAGCCGCCCGACGATGTAGGCGCGGGAGATCTGGTAGAAGACCGGGCGGATCACTTCGACGCGCTGCACCGCCCGCTGCTCGCGGCGAGCTGCAAGGTGCCGCAGCACCTCGCTCGCCACGTGGCGGATGCTGTTGTCGAGGTCTTTCCAGGGAGAGCGGAAGCGAACGTCGCCGAGCACGTCTTCGAACAGCAAAGTCAGCGAGCCGTGGTTGATGTACGTGTTGGTGACCACGGTGGTCGCTACGCGCGCGAGCGGATCGAGATCGGTCGCGACGAACTCGATATCGGGGGCCACACCCACCGTCCCGAAGAGCCGCCGGCTGATGGAGCTGAAGAAGGTCTTGATGAATTCCGCATCGGGGACGCCCTCGATGCGGGCAGCGAAGTCGGCGCGGATGCTCACCCAGAGGGCGCGGTCTTCGGCCTGCGGGCCGAGCAGCGCCCGCAGCTCCGCGACGGTATGGGTGACGAAACGGTCGTAGAGCTCGATGCGCTCCACCGCATCGCGCTGGCCGCCCTTCCAGTCGCGGGTGTCGAACCGCACGGGCGCGCGCCGCGTAATCGCCCGGAACTCCGCGTTGTATTCGGCGAAGGCGCCGGCGATCCGGCGGGCTGCGAGCGGGATGGTGTCAGTCAAAATCGGTCGGCAGCTCCGGATGTAGCTGATGCTGATGGAGCCGCTCGATCTGCGAGGCGAGGACGCGCCCGGTGGAAAGCTCCGGGAGCGCCGCGACCGGGAAGAACTGCACGGCGTCCGTCTCGCTGCTCACCGCCGGCGCACCGCCGGTCCGCTCGCAGAGGAAGAACAGCTTGAAGATGTGGTGCAGTCCGGGCGGATGCGGATGGCGGCGCTTGTCGAAGACCGCGGCCAGCTTCACCGCCCGGGCATGGTAGCCCGACTCCTCGAAGACCTCCCGCACGACCGCCTCCGAGGGAGAGTCGTTGACGTCGACCCAGCCGCCCGGCAGCGTCCACTTGCCGTCGGAGCGCTCTCTGACGAGGAGCACCCGATCCGCTTCGAAGATTCCGCCGCGCACATCCACCTTCGGCGTCACGTACCCTTCATCGCCGCCCCAGAGTCCCTTCGCCTTCTCGAGAGGAATGTCGAGCTGCGTGGAGAGAAGGGTCGCGACGAGGTCGGTGAGCTGAGTGAAGCGCTCACGGTCGAACGGGTCCCGGGTGAAGGCGAGCCCGTTCTGGGCGATCGCCTGCACCTTGCGGGCCCAATCGAGCAGCGTCATCGTCACATGTTGCGGATCAGGGCGTCGCCGAAGGCGGACGTCGAGACCTCGCTGGCGCCCTCCATCAGGCGGGCGAAGTCGTACGTGACGGTCTTCTGGCCGATGGTCCGGTCCATTGCGCGGATGACCGCATCGGCGGCCTCGACCCAGCCCATGTAGCGGAACATCATCTCGCCCGAGAGGATGACCGAGCCCGGATTCACCTTGTCGAGGTTGGCGTACTTCGGCGCGGTGCCGTGGGTTGCCTCGAACACCGCGTGCCCGGTCATGTAATTGATGTTGCCGCCCGGGGCGATGCCGATGCCGCCGACCTGGGCGGCGAGCGCATCGGAGAGGTAATCGCCGTTGAGGTTCAGGGTGGCGATGACATCGAACTCATCGGGCCGGGTCAGCACCTGTTGCAGCGTGATGTCGGCTATGGCGTCCTTGATGACGATCTTGCCCCCGCGCTTCGCTTCCTCCATCTCGGCGTTGGCCGCCTTCTCGCCGGCGGCGGCTTTGGTGCGCTCCCACTGCTCCCAGGTATAGGTGGCGCCTGCGAACTCGCGCTCGGCGAGCTGATAGCCCCAGTTGCGGAACGCGCCTTCGGTGAACTTCTGGATGTTGCCCTTGTGCACCAGGGTGACGCTGCGGCGCTCGTTCGTGACGGCATACTGGATCGCGGAGCGGATCAGCCGCTCCGAACCGTCTTTCGATACCGGCTTCAGGCCGATGCCGGAGCTCTCCGGGAAGCGGATCTTGCCGTACGCCTTGGGGAAGTGCTGCTTGAAGAGCGCGAGGAACTCCCGGTTCTCTGCCGTGCCCGCCTCGAACTCGATGCCGGCGTAAATATCCTCGGTGTTCTCGCGGAAGATCACCATGTCCACCTTTTCCGGATGCTTCACGGGCGAGGGCACGCCCTTGAACCAGCGCACCGGGCGCAGGCAGACGTAGAGGTCGAGAAGCTGGCGCAGCGCCACGTTGAGCGAGCGGATGCCGCCGCCGACGGGGGTGGTGAGCGGACCTTTGATCGAGACCAGGTAGTCGCGGCAGGCGGTGACCGTCTCATCCGGCAGCCAGCTGTTGAACTGGCGGTTCGACTTCTCGCCGGCGAACACCTCCATCCAGTGGATCCTGCGGCGGCCGCCGTAGGCCTTCTGCACGGCAGCATCCATCACGCGCACGCTCGCCCGCCAGATGTCCGGGCCGGTCCCGTCACCCTCGATGAACGGGATGATGGGGTTGTCGGGAACGACGAGCTTGCCGTCGCGCAGGGTGATCCGGGCTCCCTGGGCGGGCGGCGTGAGCTTCAAGGGCGCGGCCGTGGACATTGCGTGGACTCCTCGCGGGAATTCAGCCAGCGGCACCAGCGCGGGACGCTGCGGCCGGGCACGGAATGCTAGCACAGGTGGTCCGGGCTGCCGGCCGGCGGGGACGCGCACAGGCTGCGCAGCGCGCGAGTATGGCGGGAAGGGCGCCGCCACGGGCAGCGGCGCGCGAGTATTGTGGGGAGGCACGCCGGCATGGGCAGGGTCGCGCGACTATTGGTGGGGAGGCACGGCGCAATGGCCATCCTTGGGGGCGGGGTACCCGGCCCGCGCATCCGTGCGCGGGCGCTCGCCGGAGCGACGACACGTTAAGTGTCGTCGCTCAAAGGCACCGGCTCGCCCTGCGCGAAGCGGGTGAGTGTGCGAGACTTACGCGGATGTACAACGCGACCGAAGGCGGCGCTCCGCAGCCGATGGCCAAGTCTTCTTTGCTGCGCAAGCTGTTTGCGGTGCATCCCGTGCCGGCACGCGGCGTGGCGGGGGCAGAGCGCCTGAGGCAGGCCTTGAGCGCCTGGTCGCTGATATCGATCGGCGTCGGCGCCACCGTTGGCACGGGTGTTTTCGTGCTCACCGGGACCGTGGCGGCCAACCAGTCGGGACCTGCCATCACGCTGTCGCTCCTCATAGCCGCCTTCGGCAGCACTCTGGCGGCGCTCTGCTATGCGGAGTTCGCGGCCTTTCTGCCGGTGCCGGGCAGCGCCTACAGCTATACATACGCCACGCTCGGCGAGTCGATCGCCTGGTTCATCGGCTGGAACCTGTTGCTCGAGTACGGCATATCCGCTTCCGCCGTCGCGGTGAGCTGGTCGGCTTATGTAGTGAACCTGCTCGGCGAATGGCACGTTCATCTGCCTGCGATTCTGGTCAACGCGCCCCTGCAGGAGAGCGCGACCGGGCACCTGGTCGCGACCGGCGCCCTCGTCAATCTGCCCGCGGTGCTCATCATCGCGGCGATGAGCTGGCTCTGCTACGTCGGCATCCGCGAGACGGCCAATGTCACCAACATCATGGTGGCCCTCAAAGTGGGCGTGATCGTGATCGTCGTGGTGTCGGGGCTCGCGTTCATCGACCCGCACAACTGGCACCCGTATATCCCGCCCAACACGGGCACCTTTGGCCGCTTCGGCTGGACGGGCGTACTGCAGGGAGCCGGGATCATCTTCTTCTCCTATGTCGGGTTCGATACGGCCTCGACTACGGCGCTCGAGGCACGCAATCCCCAGCGCGACCTGCCGATCGGAATCATCGGCACGCTGATCGTCTCCACGGTCCTGTACGTGGCGACCGCGGCCGTGGTCACCGGCATGGTGCCGTACTTCAAGCTGAACAACGCCGAGCCGGTCGCGGTGGCCCTGGAAGCGCACCCGGCGCTTTCCTGGCTTCGCGGCTTCCTCATCCTCGGCATCATCGTCGGCATGACCTCCGTGATCCTGACTTCACTCCTGGGCCAGCCGCGCATCCTGCTTTCCATGGCCGATGACGGACTGCTGCCGCCGGTGATGAGCCGCTGTCATCCCCGGTTCAAGACCCCGCATGTGTCAACTGCGGTCACGGGTATCGGCGCGGCGCTGATCGCCGGGATCTTTCCGCTCGACGTCCTGGCCGACCTGATTTCCATCGGGATTCTGCTCGCCTTCGCGGTGGTCTGCATCGGGGTGCTGGTGATGCGCTTCACCCGCCCCGATGTTCACCGCCCCTTCCGGGTTCCTGTGGCCTGGCTGATCTGCCCCCTGGGAGCGATCGTCTGCGCCGGCATGACGTACTTCCTGTCGAATGCCACCTGGATCCGGCTCGTCATCTGGACGGTGGTCGGCATGGCGATTTACGGGCTCTACGGGTTCAAGCACAGCAAGCAGCGACCATGACCGCCGGCGGGAGGGTCGGCCCGGAGGGTGAGCGTTTCCACAGCGCCAGTCAGGCCGCTGCCGGAGTGCGCAGTGAGCCGCCTGCCGCGGAAGGCTTCTGGATGCCTGCCGAATACGAGCCGCACGCCGCCACGTGGCTCCTGTGGCCGGCGCGTCCCGACAATTGGCGCGAGCGCGCGCGCCCTGCGCAGGGCGCGTTCACGCAGGTTGCAGCGGCGATACGGCGCTTCGAGCGGGTGCACGTCGGCGTCATGCCGCAACTCGTAGCCGAGGCGCGCGCGGCACTGCCGCAGGACATCGAGGTCCACGGCATGGAATACGACGACTGTTGGATGCGAGATGTCGGCCCGACCTTCGTGGTGAGCGAGCGGCCGCAGACGATTCGCGCCGTACAGTGGCGCTTCAATGCCTGGGGCGGCCTCTATCATCCCTGCGACCGGGACCGGCGCGTTGCGTTGGAGGTGCTGGCGCACTCCGCCGGGCTGCCCATGCGGGATCGCTACCGGGCTCCGATCACGCTGGAGGGCGGGGGACTACATGTGGATGGCGAGGGAACGGCACTCCTCACCGAGGAATGCGCGCTCGATCCGAACCGCAATCCGGACATTACGCGCGAGCAGATGGAGGCGGTGCTGCGTGAGCACCTCGGTGTCAGCCATTTCATCTGGCTGGGCAAGGGCGTATTCAACGACGAGACCCGCGGCCACATCGACAACCTCGCCTGCTTTGCCGGGCCGGGCCGGGTCTGCCTCGCCTGGACGGACGACAGCAGCGACCCCCAGCACGCGATCTCTCTCGATGCCTGGCAACGCCTGAGCGCGGCGCGCGATGCGCGCGGCCGTCGCCTCGAGGTTTTCAAGCTGCCGATGCCCGGGCCTCTCTACATGACCGAGGAGGAAGCGCGCGGGCTGGTGCCGAGCGAGTCCATGAAGCCGCGCCACGCAGGCGACCGTCTCGCAGGGAGCTATGTCAATTTCTACTTCGCCAATGGCGCGATCATCATGCCGCTACTCGATCCGCGCACGGATGATCAGGCCGCCGCGGTTTTGCGGCAGGCCTGCCCGGAGCGTCAGATCGTGGGCGTGCCAGCGCGAGAGATCCTCCTCGGCGGCGGCGGCATCCACTGCATCACGCAGCAGATTCCGAGCTGGGATGCGCATCGCATCCGACCTCAGACCCACAGGCATTGAGCCCAGGCTGACGTCCCGACTCAGCCTCCGATTCTTTCCGCTGCGTCGAGCCAGGCCCGCTGCGCGCGCCGGTAGTGCCCCGGAGCAATGCGCGCCTGCTCGAGGAGCTCGCGCGCGACCTTGCGAGCCTCGTCCCGCTGGCCCTGGTTATCGAGCAGTTGTGCGTAGCGGACGGCGGCTTCCGCGCCGGGATAGGAGTTGGCGAGCACCCGGTATTGCTCCAGCGCCTTGGCCATGCTGCCTTCGCCCTCGAGCGCCCGTGCGTAGAGAAGATGCGCTTCGGGCGAGAGGAAATCCGGATTGTGCCGAAAGAGCTCCTCGAGGCTGCCACGCGCCGCGGCCGCAGCGCCGCTGCCGAACTGCGCCCGTGCCAGGCCCAGCATCAGGTTGGGATCGTGCACGTAGAGTCCGGTCAGCGCCTGGCGGTACTGGTCGATCGCTTCCTCGTAACGGCCGTGCCGCACGAGCTCATCGGCGTAGCGTTGCCGGGCCGCGACGTTGCCTGCGAGGCGTGCCTCATTCTCGAAGCGACGCAGATCCGCAAACGGGTCGACGGCGCGCTTCAATCCCCGGGCCGTGCGTTGCGCCGTGCGGCTGCGGAAGAGATCGGGGATGATCTCGACCGCTACATAGGCGAGCGCGCCGGCCCCCGGCAGGAGCAGCAGCACCCACACCCAAAGCCAATTGCGACCGGTCTTGATGCAGTGGACGATCAGCGCCGCCTGAATGGCATATGAAAGGATGAGAAAAAGCATCCGCGTATCGTAACGCATCTCGCCGCGGCAGCCGTTGCCGGGCCTCGCCGGCTGGCCGATGCGATATGCTCGGTGTCATGGGGTGGTCACGATCGGAACGGCACCGCCGGAGACTGCGAGTCTCGCGCACGCGGGCCTCGCTGCTTCTTTTGTGGCTGGCGCTGCCAGCGATGGCCGCCGCACAGCAGGGCGTCGTGCCGCAGCCCGCAGCGACAGCCGCCGCACCGCCTGGCACCGCAGCGCCGCACCGGCTGCGGATCGGCCTCGTGCTCTCGGGTGGCGGCGCGCGCGGCATTGCGCACGTGGGCGTGCTCAGGGTGCTCGAGCAGCTCCGCGTGCCCATCGACGCCATCGCCGGCACCAGCATGGGTGCCGTGGTCGGCGGTCTCTACGCGAGCGGTCTCTCGCCGGATCAGATCGAGCGGTCGATCCGCTCCATGAACTGGCAGGAGGCCTTCCGCGACCGCCCGCCCCGGGAAGACCTGACGCTGCGGCGCAAGCAGGAGGATGAGAACTTCCTGGTCAAGTTTCCGATCGGCATCAAGGGCGGCCGGCCCGTGCTGCCGATGGGGCTCATTCAAGGGCAGGGCCTGACCGAGATGCTGCGCCGCCTGACACTGCCCGTCTCGCGCATCACCAGCTTCGATGACCTGCCGACGCCGTTTCGCGCCGTTGCCACGGATCTCGAGAACGGTCAGGAGGTCATCATGGGCTCCGGCGACCTCACCAGCGCGATGCGCGCCAGCCTCTCCGCACCCGGTGTCTTCGCTCCGGTGGAGCGCGGAGGACAGCTGCTCGTCGATGGCGGTGTTTCCGACAACGTGCCGGTGGACGTCGCACGAGCGATGGGCGTGGATGTCTTGATCGTGGTGGATGTCGGGTTCCCGCTGCTGCCGCGCAACAAGCTGACCAGCGTCACTGCAATCTCCAACCAGATGCTCGCGATCCTGATGCGGCGCAAGTCCGAGCAGGAGCTCGGGCGCCTCGGGCCGCACGACATTCTCATCCGGCCGGCGCTCGGAGATACCTCCTCCTTCGATTTCGGCAACGTCAATCGCCTCCTCGGTGTCGGTGCGACCGCAGCCTGGGACATGCGCGCGCAGCTCGCTGCGCTCTCGGAGAGCCCCAATCGATACGCGGGGTATCAGGAGCGGCGCCAGTTGCTGCGCCAGCCGCCGCCGCGTATCGAATTCGTCAAGGTCCAGACGGGCTCCGAGGTCTTCTCGCAGTCGATCGAGAAGCTGTTCAAGGACATGGTCGGCAAGCGACTCGACCCCGACGCGGTCGGCCGCCGCATCACGACGCTCTATGGCGAAGGCGGCCTCGATACGCTCGACTATCGGGTGGTGCAGGAGGATCAGCGGTACGGGCTCCTCATCGACGCCCGCGGCAACTCCATCGGTCCCAACTATGTGCGCTTCGGGCTGAGTCTGCAGGACGACTTCGAGGGCGACTCCACCTATGACGCCGCCATGCGCTACGTGATGTCCGAGATCACGCGCTCCGGCGGGGAGTGGGTGACCGATGCGCAGATCGGGCAGAATTCGCTGCTTGCAACCGAGGTGTTCCTGCCGCTCTCGCAGTTCTCGGGCTGGTTCGTCATGCCGCACATCTCGGTCGCCTCGCGCAACCTGCCGTTCCTCATCGGACAGAGCGAGCGCGCACAGTATCGGGTGCACACGTTCGACTACGGGCTCGATTTCGGCAGGCAGTTTGGCAACTGGGGGGAGATCCGCAGCGGGGTCTATCGCGAGGAGGGTCATTCGCGCCTCACCATCGGTGATCCGGACGATCCGAAGCTGCTGTTTCCCGCTTTTCAGAGCTTCGGCTCGCGCACCTACTTCACGCGCCTGAGCTACGACACGCTGGACGACATCAACTTCCCGCACTTCGGCGGGCGCGCAACCCTGCAGTGGACCGGAGCACGCAACGTCGTGGGCGGACAGCCGAACTCCAACGAGGTCACGTTCGACTTCCTCGCGGCGCACACGTGGAGCGAGCGCAATACGCTCTCACTCTCGCTGTCGGGTGGCAGCATCCTCAATCGCGTGACGGACCTGCGGCTCGACTTCCCGCTCGGCGGGTTCCTCAACCTGTCGGGCCTCAAGCAGTACTCGCTCTACGGGCCGCACTACGGCATCGGGCGGCTGCTGTTCTACCGCAAGATAGGGCGTGGGGGGCCGGGATATCTCGACGTGCCGGTGTACCTCGGGATGTCGGTCGAAGCGGGGAATGTCTGGCAGAACATGAGCGATGCCAATTTCGACAACCTGCACAAGGATGCGAGCGTGTTCCTGGGGCTCGATACCTTCCTCGGGCCAGTCTACCTGGGGAGCGGCTTCGACGACCACGGAGACCAGGCGTTCTACCTGTTCCTCGGCCGGACGTTCTGAGCTTCCTCGAGCCGGGCGCTACAGCCCGCGGCTCTCCGCGAGGTTCTCGATCTTGTCGAAGACGAGTGAGGGCCGATCGCCGGTACGGGAGTACGGGTGGCGGCGGCTCATCTCGGCCAGGGCGGTATCCCGCTCATCGGGGGTCGGATACCAGTGGATACGGTGCCACTCGGGTCCGAGGATCTTGCGGAAGGGATCGCCGGGCGGGAGGCTGACGCGGATGCCGTAGGGGCGCTGCTTCTCGAGCACCGGCGCTCTGAGGTTCTGTGGCTGGCTGATACCCATCGGGGCGGCAAGCTTAAGGTGGGGGCAGGCCAAGGCGCAAGGAGGTGCGAGGACGCCGCCCGCGGCGCTTGAGTTGCCTGCCGGTGGTCCCCACACTGAGGCATAGTTACCGGGAGAACTCGCCATGACCCTCCTTCGCAAGAAGACCACGATGCCGGCCGCCGCTGAAGCGCTGGCGGGGCGCAGCACGCCTCTGGAAGTGCCGCAGACGCATTACGTCAACGGCCACCGCATCGTCCCGCCATTCCCGGCTGGCCTGCGCGGGGCGGTCTTCGGCCTCGGCTGCTTCTGGGGCGCGGAGCGGCTCTTCTGGCAGCTCCCGGGCGTCTACTCGACGGCGGTCGGCTATGCCGGAGGCTTCACGCCGAATCCAACTTACGAGGAGGTCTGCAGCGGCCTCACCGGCCATGTGGAAGTGGTGCGTGTGATCTACGACCCGGAGAAGATCGACTACGAGGATCTCCTGAGGGCGTTCTGGGAATCACACGATCCCACGCAGGGCATGCGGCAGCAGAACGACATCGGCACGCAGTACCGGTCGGTCATTCACGTCAGCGACGCCGATCAGCGTCAGCTCGCGGAGGAATCCAAGCATGCCTATCAGGAGAGGCTCGTGGCCGCAGGCAAGGGGGTAATCACCACCGAGATCCACGACGCAGCGCGGTTCTACTACGCCGAGGACTACCACCAGCAGTATCTGGCGAAGAATCCCGGCGGGTATTGCGGACTGAAAGGCACGGGAATCAGCTGTCCGATCGGCGGCAACGTGCAGGTTGCCGCGCATTGAGCCGACCGGCGTGCGCCCGGGCCGCTCAGGTGTGCCCTAAGCTATTGTTTTCATTGGCCCCCTCTCCATTTCACAAAACCGGCACGACACCATTGAACTTCTGATGGCATCTCTATAGGATGCCGGCCCCTTCTGCCCTCGACTCCCGGATTTGCCAGCGCCAGGCATGGGATCGAGGAGGGCGCTGCTTTCTTCAGCGCAGATCATTTTGGATACATGAGCCGACCAGCACGCCTGCGCGGCCGCCCGACAGTGTGAACCGAAATTCGTAACGGAAATTCGTCATGGCCCGTACAACCGCTCTTTCTGATATCCGCAACATCGGCATCATCGCCCACGTCGATGCCGGCAAAACGACGACGACGGAGCGCATCCTGTATTACACCGGGCGCAAGCACACGATCATCGACATCCATGACACCAAGGATCTGAAGACCTCGACGACGACGGACTACCTCGAGCAGGAGCAGAAGCGCGGCATCACGATTCAGAGCGCCGCGGTGTCCTGCTTCTGGCGCGACAAGAAGATCAACCTGATCGACACCCCCGGACACGTCGACTTCACCATCGAGGTGAATCGTTCGCTGCGCGTGCTGGACGGCGCCGTGGTGGTGTTCGACGGTGTGGCCGGCGTGGAACCACAGTCCGAGACCAACTGGCGTCTCGCGGACAACTATGGCGTGCCGCGCGTCTGCTACGTCAACAAAATGGACCGCAGCGGCGCCAGCTTCACGCGCTGTGTGGACATGATCAAAAAGCGCCTCGGCGCGCGCCCCCTGCCGATACAGATCCCGATCGGCTCCGAGGACAACTTCAAGGGCATGATCGACCTCGTCGAGATGAAGGCACTGGTATGGGAATCGGACGACAAGGACGCCGAGTGGCAAAGCCTCGAGGTGACGCCGGACCTCGCCGACAAGCTCGACATCCATGTGCCGACCGACCGCAAGATCCTCGCGGATGTGGAGAAGTACCGCACGGAGCTCGTCGACACCTGTCTGGAAATGGACGACGAAGCCATGCACAAGTACCTCGAGGAAGGTCACGCGCCTTCAGCGGACGTGCTCCGCAGGTGTCTGCGTAAAGGCACGGTGACGGGTGCGTTCAACCCCGTGTTGTGCGGCTCTTCTTACAAGAACAAGGGTGTGCAGCAGGTGCTGGATGCCGTCGTCGACTACATGCCGGCGCCGACGGACGTCCCGGCCATCAAGACGCTGGACGAGGATGGCCACGTGGTTGGCGAGCGGAAGTGCTCGGATGACGAGCCGTTCAGCGGTTTGGCGTTCAAGGTGATCAACGATGCGTACGGCGCCCTGACGTTCGTGCGTGTGTACTCGGGCGTGCTCACCAAGGGCGCCTCCGTGCAGAACACCACACGCGGCAAGCGTGAGAAGATCGGCCGCATGGTCGAGATGTTCGCCAAGGAGGCGAATCCGATCGAAGAGGCGCGCGCCGGCGACATCATCGCGCTCGTCTCCATGCAGGAAACCGAAACGGGCGACACGCTCTGTGATGCCGCCAATCCGGTGATCCTCGAGCGCATGCGCTTCCCGGACCCCGTGATCAGCGTGTCGGTGAAACCGAAGGTCAAGGCCGATCAGGAAAAATTCGGCGCCGCGCTCGGTAAGATGGTTCGTGCCGATCCTTCGCTGCATCTCGAGACGGATCGCGAGACCGGACAGACGATTCTGCGCGGCATGGGCGAGCTGCACCTCGAAGTGACGCTCGATCGCATGCGCACGGAGTTCAACGTCGAAGGCATCATGGGCGAGCCGCAGGTCGCCTACCGCGAGACCATTACGCGCCGGATCGACGAGCAGTACGTGCACAAGAAGCAGACCGGCGGCTCCGGTCAGTTCGCCGAAGTCTGGATCACCTTCGAGCCGCTCGAGCGCAGCAAGGGTTTCGAATTCGTCGATGCGACCTCGGGCGGCTCCGTGCCGCGCGAGTACGTGCCATCGGTGGAGAAGGGGCTCAAGATCCAGAAGGAAGACGGGGTGCTGGCGCACTTCCCGACCGTGGATTTCCGCGCCACGTTGACGGACGGCAGCTATCATGATGTCGATTCGAACGCGCTGACGTTCGAAATCGCAGCCAAGGCCTGCTTCCGTGAAGCCATGCGCAAGGCCGGCCCCATCCTGCTCGAGCCGGTCATGAAGGTCGAGACGGTGACGCCCGGCGATTATCTGGGCGATGTCATCGGCGATCTGAACCGCCGCCGCGGCATGATCCAGGATCAGCTCGAGCGCGGCGCCAACATCGCGGTAGTGGCCCTCGTGCCGCTGTCGGAAATGTTCGGCTACATCGGGCAGCTGCGCTCGATGACCAGCGGTCGCGCCTCCTACACCATGGAGTTCTCGCACTACGATCCGGTGCCGAAGAATGTGGCCGACGAGGTGATCGCCGCAGTCACCGAGATGAAGGCGGCTGCCAACGCCTGAAGTCGGCAGCCCCTGCGTGAGCTCTGCTGCGGCTGTCCTGCAACAGCCGCGGCAGCTCTCATTCCGACCCGTGCGGCCGCGTTGTCTCGACTGACGTACGGCAGCACCCGGTAGATACCGTCGTTCCGCGGTGACACGCGGGTAGAGAGTCCGCGCCCGATGAATCGCCGCGGCGCACTGCGCCGCGGCGATTCACGGCCTGCTGGCACCGCAACGCCTGCGTCCAAGTGTCCCCGTCTCGCCTCGAGCCCCAGCTCGGCACGCTTCATGCTGAGCAGACGTCAAAGCCTTCCCTGTAAGGGCGATCGAGCGATCCATCTCCGCCGGCTTTCGTGCCGGTTGGGCGGAATGACAATTCAACTGTTGCGAGGCCTCTCGTCATGAAAATCCTTGGCTGCGGACCTGCGCCCGCGCGTAGCGCCGGCGTGTCTCCGGAGGGAATTTGCCGCTCCCGTGTAAGAGCTGCTGCGCGCGGGCCGCGTGTCCATTCGGGACTCGGTGTGAGCGCGGCCGCGATCGTCGCTCTCGCTCTGGCGGCGTGTGGCGGGGGAGGGGGAAGCTCCCCGCCGCCTTCGAACGGCGGTGGCGGCAACCCGCCTCCGGCGGTGCAGTACTCGATCGGCGGCTCGGTCACCGGGCTCACCGGCACCGGGCTCGTTCTGCAGGACAACGGCGGGGACAATCTCGCCATTTCCGGGAACGGCCCGTTCACCTTCGCCACCAAGATCAACTCGGGCAGCGCTTACAACGTCACCGTGATGACCCAGCCATCCAACCCCGCGCAGACCTGCACGGTGGCGAATGGCAGCAGCACGGCAAGCGCCGACGTGACCAACGTTGCCGTCTCCTGCACGAACTCCGTTCAGGCCGGCACGACCGGGAAGTTTGCGTATACCGCGGACAATGCGGGCGGCAAGATCTACGCATATGCGATCGATCAGACCTCGGGAGCCCTGACACCGGTCAGCGGCAGCCCGTATGCGGATGGCACCGCACCTGCCGCGGTGTCGCTCGCACCGAACGGCAAATTCGCGTTCTCCGCGAGCGATAATGGGACGAAGATCAACGCCTTCACCATCGATCAGACCACCGGCGCGCTCACGGCGGTGGCCGGCAGCCCGTTCAGCACGGGATTCACCATAGGCTCCGCGTTTCCCGACATAGCGGTCGATTCCCAGAGCGCACACCTGTACCTCGCCAGCGCGGGAGATGCGAAGGTCGCGGGGTTTTCGATCGATGCGACCACGGGCGCGTTGACCGCGCTTGCCGGGAGCCCTTACGCCGCAGGCACGAACGCCGGCGGCATCCCGGCGTTCAGCCCTGACGGGAAGTACCTCTACGTCGTGGATCAGAACACCAGCGGCGGCTCGGTGTCGGGTTACTCGATCGATCCCACGACCGGTGTGCTGACGGCGCTCGCCGGCAGCCCCTTCGCGGCGGGAAGCAATCCCTACTGGATCGTCTTCACACCAAACGGCCAGTTCGCCTACGTCTCCAACTTCAGCGGCAATAACATCTCGGCGTATAGCGTGAGCGCCGGAGTGCTGACGGCAATGCCCACACCCGTCCCGGTGGATGGCGGTCCTCAGGATCTGACGATCGATCCGGCCGGCACTCATCTGTTCGTGCCGGTATCTTCGGGTGGTGCAAATGGCGGGGTCGATGTATTCACGATCAACGCCGACGGCACGCTGACGAAAGTGACCGGGAGCCCGTACGCCGTCGGCATCGGACCAAGGTTCGTGGACGTCGATCCGACAGGCAAGTATGCCTACGTCTCGAGCGCCGGCACCGCCGGCACGGGGGTGTATGGGTTCTCCATCGATCCGAGCACCGGCGCACTCACGGCACTGTCGGGCAGCCCCTACAGCACCGGCGCCAACAGCCAGCCGCAGTTCATCACGGTCGATGCGAGCGGCAAGTTCGGCTACACCGCCAACCAGGGCAGCGGCACGATCTCGGGATTCGCGATCGATCCGGCCACCGGCGTGTTGAGCGCGATCGCCGGCAGTCCGTTTGCCACGGCCACGGGTGCGAGACCGTTCTTCGTGTCCATCTCGCCGGAGGCCCCGGGCATCCGCGACTGACGACTGACGGCGAGGGAGTCCGCGTCCGAGAGGGCCGTCCCCCGGGCCGCGGACCGCCCGCGCACCGAACGAAAGCCCTATACTCCCGGAATGGCCTTGCGAGGCTGCCTCGCGAGGCCATTCCCGTCTCCGGCCATCCGAAGGTGCGCAATGAAGGCACGACCGCCAGTCCTTGCCCTGCTGATTCTCATCGCTGTCGTTCCGGCCCGGCAGGGGCTGGCCGCGCCGCCCGCCGGCGGGGAATTCGCGCCCGCGCAGGCGCAGCACGGCATGGTCGCGAGCAGCAACGCGCTCGCCTCGCAAGCCGGCGTGCAGATCATGAAGGAGGGCGGTAACGCGATCGATGCCGCGGTGGCAACCGGGTTCGCGCTCGCCGTCGTGCACCCGCAGGCGGGCAACATCGGCGGCGGCGGCTTCATGCTGATTCGCTTGCATGATGGCGCAACGCACTTCATCGATTACCGCGAGGCGGCCCCCGCCAAGGCCACCGCAACGATGTATCAGGACGCCTCGGGCAAGGTGATCCCCGGGCTGAGCAGGGTGGGTTACAAGGCGATCGGCGTGCCGGGCTCGGTGAAGGGTCTCGTGTATGCCGAGCGGCATTTCGGCAAATTGGGGCTCGAGCGGGTGATGGCACCGGCGCTGCGCCTCGCGCGCGATGGCTATCCGCTGACCTTCGGCGATGCGCGCTTGCTGACTCACGACTCGCGGCTCACCGGGTTCCCGGATTCCCGGCGTGTCTTTCAGAATGACGGCAAGGGTTGGCACGAGGGCGATGTCTTCAGGCAACCGGAGCTCGCCCGTACGCTCGAGCGCATCGAGCGGGAGCCCGACACTTTCTACACCGGGTCCATGGCGCGCGAGCTCGCCGACTACATTCAAAAGGGTGGCGGGCTCATCACGGCGAAGGACCTTGCCGCATACCAGGTGTTCGATCGCAAGCCGGTCACGGGCACGTATCGCGGCCTCACCGTCATCAGCTCCCCGCCGCCCTCCTCGGGTGGCATCGTGCTGATCGAGCTGCTGAACATCCTCGAGGGGTATGACCTCAAGTCGGCTGGCGCGGACTCAGCCGCCTCGATCCACCTGATTACCGAGGCCTACCGGCGCGCCTTCTTCGATCGGGCGGTATTCATGGGCGACCCGGCGTACACGGATTCGCCGATGATGCTGCTCCTCGATAAGCGCTATGCCGCGGCGTGGCGCAGCTCCATCCTCCCGGAAAACGCAAGTCCATCGCTGTCACTGCAGCGTCCCACCACCTTGCCGCAGCTCACCCGCTACGCCGCCACGCATCCCGTCCTCGAACGGATGCCGGAGTCACGTCAGACCACTCACTACTCCGTGGTCGATGCGCAGGGTGATGCGGTTTCGGTGACTACCACGCTCAACGCCTGGTATGGCTCCGGAGTGACGGCGGGCCACCTCGGCTTTCTCCTCAATGACGAGATGGACGACTTCGCGGCCAAGGTGGGAGTACCCAACATGTTCGGTATCCTGCAGGGATCGGCCAACGCTGTGGGGCCCGGCAAGCGCCCGCTCTCCTCGATGACACCGACCATCGTGCTGAAGGACGGCAAGCTCTGGCTGGTCCTCGGAAGCCCGGGGGGCCCTACGATCATCACGACGGTGGCCAATGTGTTGCTGGGCGTTGCGGACTATGGCCTGAACATTCAACAGGCAGTGGCGGCGCCGCGATTCCATCAGCAATGGATGCCGGATGAGGTCTCCATCGAGCCGGCCCGGTTCTCGCCCGACACCCTGCGGCTGCTGGCCGCCCGCGGCTATCACCTCGAGTACGGCGATCGGGGCGATGCCGAGTGCATCGAGGTCGACCCTGCCACGGGCGAGCGTCTCGGGGCGAGCGATCCGCGCACGGAGACGGCCCGGGCCGTGGGTTACTGATCGCGTATAATCCGCAGCGGGGAGGCTGCAATCTTGCACGCTCTGATCATGGCCCTGATCTCGTTGCACGCGCTTTCCGGAGTGTTCTGGGCGGGCTCGACTCTGGCGCTCACCCATACCTCGCCGTCGCATAGGATCACACCGGAGCTGTTCCGGGCGCAGATGTCCGCTGCCGTCCTGACGGTCGCCGCCGGGGCGGCTCTCTGGGGAATCGTGATACGTGACGCCCGCGGGCCCATGGAGAACACCCTCGGTCTCGGAGCGTTGTGCGCGATCCTGGCGGCAGCCGTGCAGGGCGGCATGCGCAAGTCACCCGTGATGGCACAACGGATTGCCGCAGTGTTGCTTTCGGTCACCGTTGTCTGCATGGTCATCTCGCCGTACGTAACCTGACACGATAGGTGCTTCCATGCCCGTATCGCGGGGCCGACGCTACCTGATCATAGCCGCAATCCTCGCCGGGCTCGTGGGGCTGTATGCGGCGGTAGGCTTCCTGCTGGTCCCGCGCTATACCCGCGCGAAGCTGGTCGACCTCACCGCACAGGAATTCGGCAGGACGCTCTCGATCGGGGAGGTCCGCTTCAATCCCTTCACCTGGACGCTTCAGGTCGGGGACTTGTCCTTTCCCGATGCTGACGGCCGGCCTATGATCTCCTGCGGACACCTGCAAGTCAGGCTGGGGATTGCGAGCGTGACGCGCCTCGCGCCGAGCTTGAGCGAGATCGTTCTCGACGATCCCCATGTGAACGCGGTGGTGCGCCGTGACGGCACGCTCAATCTCGCGGATCTGGCCAAGCCCTTCGCGCAGTCGGCAAACGGCAGACCCCAGCCTGCCGGCGCCGCCAGCCGGCCCTTCAAGGCATTCGTCGACCGACTCGCAGTCGACAACGGCAGCGCGACCTACGAGGACGACTCGCGGCCCGCGCCCTTTCGCCTCGACCTCGATCCGATCGCCTTCGAGCTCGTGAACTTCAGCACCGCCGGCAGTACCGCGGGCAGCTATCACCTCACCGCCACCATCGGTCAGGGCGGCCGGCTCGACTGGTCGGGGACGGTACGTGCCGTGCCGATTTCCTTGCGCGGTGCGCTCAGGCTCGACGGCTTGAGCGCACGCACCGTGGGGACGTATCTCGGTGCCGCCCTGCCGGCTGAAATCTCCCGGGGCGCTGTGGCGCTCCAGGGTGCCCTTGCGATCGATGGCGCCGCGCCGGGCGGCAATGCCCAGGGTGTCAGGATGACCATCGATGTCGCGCAGGCGCAGATAACCGGGCTGGGCGTGAGGCCGCGGCACGGTGCTGCGGATTACGTGCAGCTCACCCGCTTCACGCTCGGCAACAGCCACATCGATCTCGAGCATCGCGCCATCAACGTGGGTGCGGTCACGCTCGCCGGCGTCAACGTCAAAGCCTGGCTCGATGCGGGCGGGCAACTCAACCTGCTCGAGCTCCTCGGGAGATCAGCCGCTCACCCGCCGGCTGCCGCGACTCCCGCGCCGGCTGCGCCACCGCCGCCGAGCTCCGCGGCAGCAGTCTCGCCCAAAGCCGGCGCGCCGGTCTGGCGCATCGCCGTTCCGGATGTGCGTATCGAAAACACGCGCCTGTCCTTGGAGGATCGCAGCGTGCAACCGGCCGCCGACCTGATGCTGGGACCGCTGTCCGCCCGTATCACCGGATACAACAGCTCGCCGCAGAGTCGCGTCACGGTCTCACTGCAATCGGCCGTCAACGGGAAGGGGCGGTTGCGCCTGACGGCAGACGGCGCCCTCGAGCCCGAGGCGCTGAGTGCGAAGCTGGACGTGAGCCGGATCGACCTGCGGGCATTGCAGCCCTACTTCAACCGCTACACGGCGCTCACGCTGGTGAGCGGCTTGCTCAGCAGCGCGCTCGAGATCGACCGGCGCGCTGACGGCCAGCTAAGCGCGACAGGCCGCATAGGCATTGCGGACCTGCATACCGTCGATGACGACCTGAAGCTGGATTTCGTCAAGTGGCAGGACCTGAGCATCGTCGGCATCCACTATGTCTCGAGTCCGGCCAGTCTGCAGGTCAAGCGGATCGTAGCGGTGGGCCCCTATGCACGGGTCATCATCGGGGCGGACGGCACCTTCAATGTCTCGGAAGCCCTGCATGCGCGCGGAGCGCATCCGAAGACGGCCCCTGCGAAGGAAGAGGCCACGGGCAACGACTCGCAGGCGAAGACCGCTTCCGCCGGGTCGCAGCCGGCCACCGGGACGGGGCCCGCGCGCGCACCGATGTCGATGAGCATCGGCCTGGTGCGCATCGCCACCGGCACCGCCGATTATGCGGACTACTCGATACAGCCCAATTTTGCGACCGGCATCCAGAACCTGCACGGTACGATCGAGAGCCTCTCGTCCGATCCGAGCTCGCGCGCCACGGTCGCCCTGAAGGGCAAGGTGGACCAGTACGCACCGGTTGACATCACCGGTTCGGTGAATCTCCTCTCCGCCTCGACCTTCACCGACATCGCGCTGAAATTCCGCGGGCTCGAGCTGACGCGGATGACTCCGTACGCCGTACGGTTCGCCGGGTACAAGATCGCGAGCGGTACGCTCGATGCCGATCTGCACTACAAAGTGGATCACGCCAGGCTCGATGCCGATCACAAGTTCGTCATCGACCAGCTGCAGCTCGGCGAGCAGGTCCCGAGCCCGCACGCGACGAAGTTGCCGCTGCGGCTTGCCGTCGCGCTGCTCAAGGATCGCGACGGCATCATCCGGATCGGGTTGCCGGTGACCGGCAGTCTCAATAACCCGCAGTTCCGCCTGGGTCCACTCATCGGCAAGGCGCTCGTGAACCTGGTGGAGAAGGCGGTCACCGCGCCGTTCGCCCTGCTGGGCCGGCTGGCCGGCGGCGGCTCGAACATCAATCACGTCGACTTCGCGCCCGGAAGCGCTACTCTCCTGCCCGCCGCGCAGAGTCGGCTGGCTGCGCTCGCCAAGGCGCTCGCGCAGCGACCGCAGTTGCAGCTGCAGGTGCCCGCCGTGTTCGCGCCCGATGTCGACAGGCCTGCGCTTGCGCGTCACCACTTGCGGGATGAGCTGCTGGCGCTCGCGCAAACCGGAGCGGCGCGCCGCCCTCACGGAAGGGGGGCGCGGCCAGAGGCTCCCACGGCTCCGGTGGGCCACGAAGTGCTCCAGCTCCCGGCGGAGCACTATCGCCTGCTGCGCACGGCTTATCAAAATACATTTGGGCCCAAGGCAGCGCTGCCCGCGCCGGCTCAAAAGGTGCCCCCCTTCGACCCGGCCATCCTCGCGATGCAGTCGGCACTGCTGCAGCGGATACAGGTGTCGGACGCCGACCTCCAAGCCCTGGGCGAGCAGCGCGCGCAGGCTATCCGCTCCGCAATCCTTTCGGCGGGCGGCGTGGACGGGAAGCGGGTCGGCATTACGGCGGCGGCACCACAGCCTCCGGAGGCAGGCAAAGTGACGGTCAAGCTCGGGCTAAAATGAGGCCGAAGCTCAGGCGCCGAACGTGCTTGCCTGTGGGACCGCCAGCCCCGACAACGAAACGAGGAACAGTGATGCATCGACGTGGATTCCTGCGCGTGAGCGGCTCGAGCATGGCGTCGTTCGCCCCCTGGCCGTGGGTGTTCAACCGCCGCAAGGCGCAGTCGACGCCGTCCAAGGGCGTCATGCTGACGGGGAAACCCGAGCCTTTCAGCTATGCCAACCTCAAGGGGCTCGCGCACACCATGGCCGCGGGCCCCTATCACGAGTCCTACAAGCCGCTCCCGCCCGCGGTGCAGCACCTCAGCTGGGACGAGTGGGAGTCGATCGTGTACAAGCCCGATCGGGCGCTCTGGTACGGCGAGGATCTCTTTTTCCACGTCCGCTTCGGCCATCTCGGATTCAGCAGCACCAAGCCCGTCCGGATGTTCGCCGTCGAGGACGGCCAGGCCCGCGAAATCCTCTTCGACCCGTCGATGTTCGACTACGGCAAGTCGGGGCTGAAGCCCGCCGACCTGCCAAAAGACCTCGGCTTCTCCGGCTTCGCCGTGCTCTTTCACACCGACTGGAGGAGCGATCGGGCAGTGTTCCAGGGCGCCTCCTATTTCCGTGCCGTCGATGGCGATGGGCAATACGGGATGTCGCAGCGGGGCCTGGCCGTGAACACGGGGATGTCGCAGCCGGAGGAGTTTCCCGATTTCGTTGCGTTCTACCTCGAGCGGCCGGCCAAGAGCTCGTCGCTCCTCACCGTCTACGCGCTGCTCGACTCGCCGAGCGTGACCGGCGCTTATCGGTTCATCATCGACGTCGCCAACACGCTGGTCATGGACGTCGATGCGGCGCTCTATCCGCGGCGCGAGATCCAGCGCCTCGGCATCGCTCCCTGCACCAGCATGTTCCTGGTCGGTGCGAACGACCATCGTGTGGATGATGACTGGCGGCCGCAGATCCACGATTCCGACGGGTTGCAGATGAACACCGGCGCGGATGAGTGGATCTGGCGTCCGCTCGTCAACCCCAAGGTGCTGCGCGTCAACACTTACGTCGACGAGAATCCGCGCGGCTTCGGCCTGATGCAGCGCGAGCGGCGCTTCTCCGAGTACCAGGACGACGGGGTCTTCTACGACAAGCGTCCGGACTGCTGGGTGCAGCCGAAAGCCCCCTGGGGTAAGGGCGGAGTCATGCTGGTGGAGATTCCCACCAGCGACGAGACGATGGACAACATCGTCGCGTTCTGGAGCCCCGCGGACAAGCCCGAGCCGGGACGCGAGTATCTCTACGGCTATCGTGTGTACTGGTGCCGTGACAATCCGTTCAATACCCATCTCGCACAGGTGCATGCGACACGCGACGGCATCGGCGGCGTGGTCGGCCAGAAACGAACGCATTTCTCGTGGCGCTTCGTCGTCGACTTCATCGGGGGTGATCTCGGCATGCTGGGACCTGATGCCAAGGTGATGCCTGTCATCAGCGCCTCCCGTGGTCAGGTCGAGATCACCTCGGCGCGGCCATTGCTCCCCGTCGGGGGCTGGCGTGCCATGTTCGATCTGGTGCCGGACGCTACCGAGCAGCCGATCGACTTGAGGCTCTATCTGTCGCTGGACGGACAGGCATTGACGGAGACGTGGATGTACCAGTACGCCCCTCCGCCCGTCGCCCAGCGCCAGCAATACCTGTAAGCTCCGGTCAACGCGGAACCTGGCAGCAGCGTTTGGCGTCCAATGCGACAGGCATGTGAGAAAACGTAGAGGTTGTCATGAGCCTAATCCGACTCGTCTCGCGATTGGCTTCAGCGGCGGCGATGACCCTCCTTGCTGCTACCCCGAGCTTGGCGGTGGCCCAGGACAGCGTCCCGGCTGTCTGGGTGACCAAACAGGCCCACTTCATCTATCAGGGTTTTACGACCCGGTACTCCTGCGATGGGCTCAGGGACCAGGTCAGGGCGATGCTCGAGAAGCTCGGGGCGCAGGACCTCAAAGTCCGGGAAGCGGCCTGCACCTCGGCCCCTGGGGTGCCATCCCCGTTCCCGGGCGTCGTCGTGAACATGCGAGTGTTGGCCCCGGCGTCCTCTGCCGAGGCCTCGAAGGAGAAGGACACGGGACACCCGGTGCAGGCGCAGTGGAAGAACGTCGTGTTGATGCCCGAGACCTCGTCCTACCAGGACCAGGGCAACTGCGAGCTGATCGAGCAGTTCAAGCGGACTTTCCTGCCGCTCTTCACCACCCGCAATGTGAAATACCGGACCTCGTGCGTGCCGCACCAGATCACCCTGGGCACCCATCTCAGCGCCGAGGTGCTCGCGCCTCCCGCGAAGGTCGCCAGCGGCGGCTCCTAGACCGGGCCGGGGTCAGGTCCGCGCGGGCCTGACCACTCCGCGGCTGTCGATGTCGGGCAGGAAGCCCGCCAGCAGGCCGATGACGGGCAGGAAGGCGCAGATCTCGTACACCAGATTGATGCCGTAGGAGTCGGCGAGCTTGCCGAGCACTGCGGCGCCGATGCCGCCCATGCCGAAGGCGAGACCGAAGAAGAGTCCTGCCACCGTGCCGGTCCGTCCGGGCAGCAGCTCCTGAGCGTAGACGATGATCGCCGGAAACGCCGAGGCGAGGATCAGTCCGATCGGCACCGTCAACACCGCCGTCCAGAGGAGGTTGGCGTGCGGCAAGGCGAGCGTGAACGGCAGCACGCCGACGATCGAGCCCCAAATGACGTATTTGCGCCCGATGCGGTCGCCCACCGGGCCGCCGAGAATCGTGCCGAGCGCTACCGAGCCGAGGAATACGAAAAGGTAGATCTGCGAGGCCTGCACCGACACGTGGAAGCGGCTGATCAGATAGAACGTGTAGTAGCTCGACAGGCTCGCGAGATAGAAATATTTCGAGAAGATGAGCGCGAGCAGCACGCTCATGGCGACGGTGACCTGCCTGCGCGTGGGCGCTGCATGAGCGGCGCTGGCTTCGTGGCGGGGCTTCAGGCGTGCCATCCCGTGGTGGCGGTACCAGTGGCCCACGTTGAGCAGCACGACGATCCCGAGCAGCGCAGCGCAGGAGAACCAGAGCACGCTCGTCTGCCCGTGCGGCAGGACGATGAAGGCCGCCAACAGAGGCCCGATGGCAGAGCCGAGGTTGCCTCCCACCTGGAAGACCGACTGTGCAAGCCCGTGGCGGCCACCGGATGCCATGCGTGCAACCCGCGAGGACTCCGGATGGAAGACCGAGGAGCCCGTGCCGATCAGTGCGGCGGCGACGAGCAGCAGGGGGTAGGTGCGTGCCGAGGCCAGCAGCGCGAGGCCGGCCAGACTGAAGCTCATGCCCGTCGCCAGCGAGTACGGCCGAGGCTTGCTGTCCGTGTAGCGGCCGATCATCGGCTGCAGGAGCGAGGCGGTGAGCTGGTAGGTGAAGGTGAGGATGCCGATCTCGCCGAAGGTCAGGGCGTAGGAGGTCTTCAGCATCGGATACAGCGCCGGCAGCAGCGACTGCATCATGTCATTGAGCAGGTGGCAGAAGCTGATTGCGGCCAGCACTGAGAAGGCGGTCCGGCCGGCGGCCTCGGTCCGGCTCATGCTTGCTGCGGCTTCGTTCAAGGATGACTCCCGATCTACCCCATGCCAGTCTGCTGGATTGCCTCGGAGAATCCCATCTCTCCTTTGAAGCAGGTGCGGGAGGGCGGATCCGGGGCGGATCCGGCGGTCTAGGTCTCAGGCCGGACGCGCTCGTCGGCCGTCAGCTCGAGCAGGTCGAGCTCCTCTTCCGCCACGTGGAAAGCGTCATCCCCGATGACGGAGCGTGCACGCAGTTCTACCAGCGCTCGTCGCTGGGCGTCTACGGCCCGACGGAGCACCTGGGCCAGGGTGGCGCCTGATTGCGGCGACGTTTGAGGTTGCTGCGAGTCCCCTTCGCTGAGCCGGATGCGCGCTTCGTACTCGCGACGCAGCATCTCTACGGAGGGTACGTCGTGCGGTCCGTCCAGCGCCTTGAGCGCCGCACGGGCCGTCTCGGCTCTGGCCAGGCGAACTTCCCGCTCGACCGTGCCGTCATCCTGCAGCCCGACCCAGGCCATCAGAGGGCGGAGCGTCATGCCCTGGAGGATCAGCGTGACCAGTACGACGGCGAAGGCGCAGAAGAGAATCAGGTCGCGGTGCGGGAAGGCGGTCGCCGTTGTGCCATCCGGCAGAGCCATGGCGGCCGCGAGCGTCACAATGCCACGCATGCCACACCACGATATTACGAGGCCGCCCCCAAGCGTGGGCATCGTCATCGGTCGCCCACGTCCCGCCCCGAAGTGACGGAGCTTCCACCGTGCGATCGTGTTGTGTGACATCACCCATACGATCCGCACGAGAATGACCGTGATGCACACGGCTGCCGCGGACCCGAGATACACGTGCCACTGAGACTCAGGCACGCGAGTGCGGATGGCGCGCAGCTGCAGCCCGATGAGGACAAACGCCAGCACGTTCAAAACGAACACCGCCACATCCCAGACGGCATAAGAGGAAATCCGCCGCCGTGCGTCCGACCGGCCCGGAGCCCGCCGCGCCAGAGTCATGGCGTATGCAATCATGGTGATGATGGAGGACAGGCCGATCCGGCTGGCGAGCAGCCATACGGCGAAGGTGCCGATGAACTGCAGCATCACCATGATCGGAATATCCCGCACCCGTCGTGTTGCCCACATGTAAAGGCGCGCGAGAAAAATTCCGGCGATGACGCCGCCACCGCACGTGAGCAGGAAGAGCGGCACGACGCTCCAACCCTCTATGACTCCGGTCATCGCCGCGGTGGCCGCAACGCGATAGGCGAGGAGGGCACTGGCGTCATTGAAGAGGCTCTCGCCCTCGAGGATGACCACCATGCGGTGCGGTGGCCGCAGACGGCGCAAGACCGCTATCGCGGCCGAGGCATCCGGCGGCGCGACGATGGCGCCGAGTGTCATGGCCGCGGGCCAGCTCATCCCGGGCACCAGGCGGTGGATCACGACTGCCACGGCGACGATGGTCACCAGGACCGCCACCACGGCGAGGCTGCTCACCGCGACGAAATTGCGCTTCAGATCCCGGGGTGAGGCATCGAAAGCGGCATCGAGGAGGATCGGCGCAACGAAGAGCGCAAGGGCAAGCTGCGGGTCGAGGATGACCTGCGGCGTTCCCGGAACGAGGGCGAGGGCAACACCGGCGAATGCGAGCAAAGCAGGGTAGGGAACGCCCAAGCGGTCGGCCCAGAGGGAAAGGACCGCTCCGACGAAGAGCAGTGCGATGACCAGCTCGAACAACGCCATAAAAGTGATGTTGGTGCGGGCGAGCCGGCGGGTTTCAGGCAAGGAGACCGGTCATCGCTACAGAGCCCGAGCGTACGCGAGCCCGGGCCTTTTAGGGCCCCGGGGCGCGCAAGATCCGGAGCGGACCGGGACGGGTCGGCCGCCGGGAGGGCCGGCGCCACGGCCCTCCCGGCGGGGTCAACTAGTTTGGATTCGGATTGCTGCCGGGGTTGGCATCCTGGAGCGGGAACGCCTGTGCGGCCGGCCCCTTCTGCCGGGCAGGTGCCGCAGGTTGCATGCTCCCGGCGGGAGGCGCAGCGGAGCTCGTCATCGACGAGGCCGGCTGCAGGCCGGTACCGGTGGACACGGCGGTCTGGAAGCGCCGCGCGGCCTCGTCATCGGTATGCACCGAGCCCGAGATGATGTCGGAGGCCAGCAGGCCCGGATGGCGGTAGAGCTCCGAATTTGACGAGTCGTCGATCGTGAGCGCGGCACCCGAGAGCGCCAGTCCTGCGAAGATGCCACGGGTGTGCGAGTACGAGTACACCCCGGCGTTGAAAGCCTGGTCGGTTGCCGCGGAGGCCTGACGGCCAACCGGGCCGGCCGCCACGGAGACATCGGCGCCGAGGGTCAGCTTGCCGCCGGTGATGCCCTCGATGCCCTGGCGGGAAGTGAAGACCAGCACCAGATCCGTCTTCTGCACGCCCCACTGGAAGCCGAAGCTGCCGCCCGTCAGGGTCACGAAAATCGGGCCCGAGAAGTGGCCGCTTGCATCTCTCACGACGAGGACACCATGACCACGCTCGCCGCCGAGGAAGAACGCAACCTTGGTGAACTCCGGGATGACTGCGATCCCATAAGCGCGTTCCAGGAGCCGGTCGGGGATGCCCTGATCGCGCGAGTCACGGATGTCGTTGAGTACCTGAGTGGCGAGGAGGAGGCGTCCTTCCTCCAGCGCCTGCGCGTGTGCGGCGACGGCCGTGAACGCGAGCGCGGCGCCGGCGAGAGCGGTGAATAAGCGAGTGCGGGTACGCATGCCTGAGATCCCCTATAAAGTCGCCGGAAACCGACAAGCCGGAGCCGGCGGCAGTGTAGGGGCAAAGCTTACCTCAGATCGACGGGCCGCAGTGAGTCGCGCCGACGAGTGGGTTCGCGCAGATCGCGGCAGGCGGCGCCGCGGCTGTCATTCAGCGGCCGTTCAGCGCTCAAAACCAGAGCGAGACGTAGGCCTGGAACACGCTGGCATCGAGGCTGTAGAGCGGCTCCGCTCCCGCCCTGATCGCGCCGGGATCAAACTTCGAGAACAGCGCGTCGCGGTAATCGAGGTAGGTGATCATCATGCGATCGAATCTCAGCGTCGCGGTGCTCTTCTGTATCCATGTGAGGTGCGGGATGGAGAATGCGTACGAGGCTTCGACCCCGAGCGTGATGCTGTGGAAGGCAGCAAGCTCCCGGTCGCGTGCCATGTAGTTGGAATAGCCGGCGTAAGGGAACAGATCGCTGTAGAAGGAGGCCGCACCCTGGCGGTAATAGCGGATGTTGCCGTCTAGCGTCCAGTGATGCCTGATGGGCTGAACGTAGTCGACCTGGACCGTATGCGCGACGATGCCCCAGGAGTCGGTGAAATAGCGGTACTTGCCGGTGAGCGCCGCGCGGTAGGGTACGTAGTATTTGAGCTCCACGGAGAAGGCATCGCTCGTGCGGGTGCCGGGATAGATCTGGTTGGCGAGCGTATAGCCGACCGGGTTGTCCGGATCGAGGTAGCGGATCTGGCGGTAGGGACTCGCGAGATAGCCCTGATCGGTCGAGAGCTCGTAGTCGAAAGTGGAAATGAGGTTGCGGGTGAGAATCTGGGAAAGGCTCACGCCGTAGACACGGTGATCGGCGCGCTGGTGGAACGTCGGGTCATTGACGATGAAGCCGTTCTGCTTGATGTCGCGGAAGATCTGGTCCCAGCCGCGCCGGTAGCTCATGGTGACCGTGGTCAGATCGCCGAACATGTCCTGGCTCACGGAGTAGTAGGACGTATTCGCCTTGTAGTCCGGCTCGACGCTGTTGATGAATCCGGCACTGTAGGTCGTCTTGCCGTGCAGATACTCGGCCGACACGCTCTTCTGGGTGCGCTTCTCGCGATAGGGGCTGGCGGAGAGGAGGACGTCGATCGAGGCGCTGGAGATCATGTCCTCATAGTAGTTGGCGCCGATGGAGAGGTGATCGCCAATCTTCTTCTGCACCAGGATCGAGGGCCCCTGAACGGTGATGCCACCGCCCTGGTAGCGGTGGTAGAGCATATCGGCGCGATCCGGCGGCAGCACGCCGGCGAGCGCGGGCACGGCGATGAAGCAGACCGCGATGAGCGTGCGCATGCACCATGAGGGCACGCGCCCGGGCCGTACACGCATCAGTTGCATCCGCAGCCGCCGCCGACCCCGCCGGTCGCGCCACGCGCGCCTTCGCGGGACTCGAACACATGGTCGAGATAAGTGCTCGACACCGGGTTGCGATTGAGGGCCATGATGGCGTCCGCGAGGTGCTCGCGCTCATACGGTTTCACCCATGGCTCGACGGGTGCACAGGCCGTGATCGAGGCGAGGAGTGCTGCGGCGAGCACCAATGAGACGGTACGCATGGCGGTGGCCTGTGGCTACTGGACGATCAACGTCCGGATGCTGTTGAGATAGGCGTTCTCGTCACCCGGCAGATAGCCGCGATGTACGTAGCGCACCGTTCCGGTACGGTCGATGATGACCGTCGTCGGCATCGCCTGGACCTGGTAGAGCTGGCTCACCGTGCTCTGCGGATCGTAGAGAACCGGGTAGCTGACCGGTGTCGCCTTGAGCCAGGCGTTGGCGGTCTTCGCATCCGGCTCGACGTTGACGCCGATCAGGGTGAAGCCCATGTCTTTGTACTTCTGGTAGATGCTCTGCAGCAGCGGCATCTCCTGGCGGCAGGGGCCGCACCAGCTCGCCCAGAAGTTGATCATGACGACATCGCCCTTGAACTGAGCGAGACTCACCTGTTGGCCGCTGGTCGATTGCAGCGTGAAAGCAGGCGCCGGAGCGGGAGCCACCGCGTCGGCGGCCGAGTCGGCCGCAGCCCACGCCGGCAGGGCCAGCCCCAGGATCGCGGCGAGCAGCGCCGCCGTCGCGTTTCTGTTCCTCATGTCACATCCTCCCGTGCTCAGAAGAAGACCGTAGTGCCGAGGATCGCCTCGAGATTGTTGGTGAGCTTCTCGGCGCCGAGAAGGTTCGTCTGGAAGAGGTGGTCCTCGACCCCGATCCTCACCGCCAGCCAGTCGAGCGGCAGGACCTGGTAGCCCCCGCCGACGTTCACCGTGAATTTCTTGTCGCCGCCGAACTGGGTCCCGCCCACTCCCGCGAGGACATAGAAGCTGCTCGTCATGGCATGCTTCCGGCCGAGGAACGCCTCGCCCGGCAGGAAGTTGTAACCCACTCCCAGATCGTAGTACGTGAACTTCCTCTCACCCTCGGTGAGCAGCTGGATGTTGCCGCCCAGGGTCTCGAAGCTGGTGCGCCCGGCGGTGGCCCGGCCGAGCTCGGCCCGCAGGAAGAAGTCTTCCGTCACGTGATAGGCGAGATCCACGCCGTAGGTAGGATGGGAGCCGAAGTCCTCGATCGAGATCACGCCGAAATGCGCGCCGATCTCGAAGTTCGAGCTCTTGATCCTCGCTGCTCTCGCCCGCCGCCGCTCGACTTCGGGACGGACGGCAGGCGGCGGAATCTCCGTGCTACTGGCGCCGTTCGGCGATTGCTCCTGCGCGGCTTCCGCGCGTACCTCCTCCCGTGCCGCCCGGACCTCGGCGCGATGGCTGCGCCAGTGCTGGATCGTGGCGCAGCCCGGCAGCGCGAGGAGCGCCGCAGCGGTCAGAAGAACACGCCGAACCCGAGTTTCCATTCGTCCTCCACCTCATTGCGATCGAGCTTGGTAAAAACCACGTGAGTCTTGTATTCCGCCCGCACGAAGCAGCTGCGGGTCAGGTAGAAACGGAGTCCGCCGCCGACATAGGCCGTTTGCTCGGTCCGGTTCGACGGTTGCACCAGAGTGGCTTTGGGCTCCGTATGCACGAGGCCGACGCCGAGCATCAGAAAAGGAGAGAGGCGCCACTGCGGCACGATGACGTGGCTCAGGCCGATATCGGCGGTCACGCCGTTCGTGTACCTGCCGAAGAACTCGCCGACTGAGCCCTCGAGGGCGAGCTGCGAGTTGAAGGAGAGGGAGCCGTAGGTGGAGATCAGGGAAGCTCCGCCCCACACGCCGGCGAAGGCGCCCAGCTCGAAGCGATGTGAGGTGTAGCCGGCGCGGGTGCCTATGTGCAGATCGAGCGGCGAGCCGTCGCTGAGCGTCGTCTGCTCCATGTCCCGATCGGACGCCCACCCCTCCACGCCGCGCCGGGTGCGCACCTTGAGCCAATTCGTGCGCTGGAACAGGATCTCGACGCTCTGTCCGCGCGGTACCACGTTGAATATCGGGTAGCCGCGGCCGGGCCCCGTATGCAGCTCGAGGTAGGGCGTCTGTACATAGACACGCACGTGCGCACGCGCACGCGCATGGCTTACTGCGGGAGCCAGCACGAGACCGAAGAGCAGCAGCAGGCATAGCGGTGCGCGTCGCAAGCTCGTCCTAGTTTTTCGGCACGGCCGGGTCGAATGGATTGTTGAAATTCTGCGCGCCGATATCCAGCCACTCCGAAATCAGGCGAAGCTCGTCGGGCGAGAGAACCCCCGCGTGAATGCTATCACCACTTGCGGGCGCGAACAGTGCGAGCGAAGCGCTCGAGCGCGGACCGTTGGCACTGCCGGCATCGAGGAACGGCCCGACCGTCACCGTGGTGGGATTGCCGTTGATGTCGGGCGGTCCCGGCACATCGTGCGGGAACAGCAGATCACGGTAGGAGACGAGCTCGACCGCATCATCGTTCGAAGGCGTATTCGTCAGATCGAGATTGCCTGCTGGCTGCGCAGCGACGCCGGCTGCGTTCTTCGGACTGTGGCAGCCGCCCTGGGTGCAGGTGTGGTCCGCAGTGACGTTGCCATTCACGTCCTTCACCTGCCGCACCTCATCCCAGATGGGCTGGATGTGCTCGGGGTAGTTGATGACGATACGGCAGTTGGAGGCCCAGGCCGTCTCGCACCCCGGGGTGGCGGCCGGCAAGGGCGGGGGCTCATCGGCCGCGAGCGCCGAGTATTGATAGGAAATGGGGTCGTTCGCAGTCAGACCCGCGGACGTATCGGTCCAGACATCCGTATAGAAGACATCCAGGCTCGGGGTCATGCTGCACTGCGCGCCCGAGAGTGCGCTGCCGGCGCAGGTCACGCGCGCACGGGCCTCGGCCATCGTCTCGCCTGCATTCGGTAGGAATGTGGCGACACTGTCCGCAAATGGCACGCCACCGGAGGGAGCGCCGGAATAGGCTGGGTTGTAGAGACCGTCACGGCCGTGCGAGTCGGGTTTCGCGGTGGTCGGCGGAGTGTGGCAGCCGTTGCAGGCGAGTACCTCCCCGGCGCGCACCTGCAGCCAGTCACTGTGCGGCGGGAAGCCGGAGAGCTGGCGGCCGTTCGCATCCAGGATCGCGATCTCGAAGGCGACGTCCGCAGGCACCTTGATGCGCACGGAGCCGTCGGGCTCGACTGGCGCATAGCCGACGATCTCCCGCATGTAGTCACTGGCGCCGAAGGCCTCTTGCGCGAGCTTGACCACATCGTCGTCGGGAATCGATACGGCCTTGATGAGCCGGATGAAGCGTGCCGGCCGCTGGGCTGCCGGTGTCTTGCCGTCGGCGAGGGTGCCGAGCCCGCCCGGCGCGCTGTCCACTCCATCGAAGTCATATACGCTCTTGATGTCGATCTCACCGACCCCCTCGCCTTTGAGCTCCGGATCCGGGACGATGTCCGGAATGATCGTCTGGATCGTGCGGGGTTGCGCGGCGACGACGTCCGTGACCATCACTCCCTCGGTCGGCTGCATGATCGGCAGGAAGGTGCTCTGCGCAGGATCGAACAGCCACACGCTGTAGAGGGGCGGGGCGATCTGGACGTTGGGATCCTGCAGCCGCTGCGTGGTGCAGGGTACGATGGCCGCCGGCGTCTGGGTCTGATCGAGCACCCGGCACTCGCTCCAGCTCACGAGGATCCGTCCCGTTCCGTCCCAGAGCGGCCAGGCGGAGTTGAAGCGCCCGCCGGGCGAGGGACCGGGAATGGTGATCACCGGGTTCGCGCTGGCAGAGGTCTGCGCCGGACCGGCTAGCGTCGGATACGCGAGCAGCGGCTGAGTGTTCTCGACGTAATGCTGGCCGTCGACGATCTCCATCGCGCCGCCGAAATCCACTCCGGAGTACTGCCGGGCAATCACCAGCGTCCGCCCGTCCGGCATCTCGTGCGGATGCGCAAACTCGATGACGGAGCCGTTGGTCCCGGTCATGTGGCTCTGCGCGCCGTAATAGAGCTGCAGGTCCGTTCCGTCGGGATTGACCGTGTAGAGATCCATCTGATCCCTGCCGGGAGAGTGATTCCAGCGGGTGAAGAGAATCCGTCCGCCGGAGAGCACAGTGGCATCCCGGTCATCGCTCTGATTGAAGGAGATCTGATCGATCTGCGTACGGTCCGTGCTGATCACGTGCAGGTCGAAAGCCGGCTCGGTACGCGCCTCGTCCTGGGCGATGAACTGCGGCTTGCCCTCGTTGATGAGCACCGCCTGAGAGTTCCGCTGGCGGGTCGAGGAGAACACGATCCGCCCGTCGGGCAGATAATGCGGTGAGACGTCGTTCACCGTATCAGGCGCCGTATCGGCTGACGGCTCGATCATCGGCGCAAGCGTATTGCTCGCGATGTCGTACTCGTAGATGCGCCATGAGGGCGGGTCCTTCTGATTCATGTTCACCGTCACGGGACCGCGCATCGCAAACGCGACCTTCTTGCCATCGGCCGAGACGTCTACGTCCTTGACGTCATAGGTCGCTCCGGCCGTGATGCGAGCCGTAATGTTCGTTTCCGGCGCGCTGGGTGATGCGCTCGAGCGCATGTAGAGGTCGGCCTGGGGCACGGCCTGGCGCATCATGCGCAGGTCATCGGATTTCTTGGGAACGGTGCGCTTGACGTAGAAGATCGGGAAATCGGTCGTCCCCGGATCCGCGAGCTGGCTGTTGGCGAGATTGACGCTGCCGCTGCCGTCATTGTTGCAGCCGCTCAGGGCCACCGTCAGGCACAGGGCCAGAGCGAGCCGGCTCAGGAGGCGAGCGCCCGCACGGGATCCCCGGGCCGGGTGCGCCGCCGCCACGGATTGCCAATGGCGCGGCCGCCCGCCCGGGGCATGCGTGAACTGCGTCACGGTTCTGTGTTGCACTGTTCGCGGCCCTCGGGTTGCGCACCCTACGAGTCACGCTAGTAGGCCCTCTTATGTCCGTGCGCCGCCGTGAACCGACTCGCATTTTGGCGCGTACCGCCGGCACCAACAGTGCGGTGGGCGACACGCGTGGACCGAGAGGGTTGGAAAGTGACCCGAAACAACAACGTTGTCGGTGTCCTGCGACGTTGGTTTCTGCATTTTTATGCCGGTATAGTCCGCCTCGCGCTTCGGCATTTGAGAGTGAACCGGCGCCATGAAACATCGGTCGAAAATTCGAGCTCGTCGCAACGGCATCGCACGGCACGCCACCTGTGGCGCGTGCGCCTTCGCCATGTTGGCGATGCAGGTCGCCCCGCCCGTCCTGGCCGGATCCACCGAGCAGGCGAAGCGCATCTACAGCCGCATCGCCGGCGTGCCGCCCTCGGCGCAGGATCTTTCCACGATGCTCTCCCTGATGGGAAGTCCATCGACCCAAGCGGGGAGGGTCGCGGCCGCGGCGTACGCCACGGACAACGCGCATTCGTTCTACAACGTGACGCTGAAGGAGTTCGTCAACCCCTGGACGAATCGCGACCAGTCGGCCTTCGTTCCGCTCAACGATTACACCGCCACCGTGATAGGCATGGTGCGCGACAAGGTCCCGTTCGACACTGTGCTGTCGGCGGACATCCTCTACACGGTCAACGGGTCCGGGCTGCCGGCGCCGTCGCCGTCGAACAACGATCACTACGCCACGGCGGAGACGAATGGAGTCGATCTCTTCACAGCCCTCACGCAGACGACGCAGTCATCGGTATACGGGCTGCCGGTCCAGGCGACATCGGGGGTGTGGACGACCCGCGCGGGCGCGCAGGCCTTCTTCATCAACGGCACGAACCGCGCGCAATTCCGCTACACGATGATCAATTACCTCTGCCACGACATGCAGACGGTGATGGACAATACGCGCCCGACCGACCGCATCCGCCAGGACGTCTCCCGCTCCCCGGGGGGCGACAGTCGCGTGTTCCTCAACAACTGCGCGGGATGCCACAGCGGCATGGACCCCATGGCGCAGGCGTTCGCGTACTACGACTTCAACACGACTTCCAATCAGCTGGTCTATACCCAGGGCCAGGTGCAGCCGAAGTACGTGAAGAACCCGCAGAACTTCGCGTGGGGCTTCGTCACTTCGGACGACAGCTGGGCGAACCGCTGGCGGTCCGGCCCCAACGCCGACCTCGGCTGGGACCCCAACCTTCCGGGCAGCGGCGAGGGCGCGAAGTCCCTCGGACAGGAGCTCGAGTCGACCGAGGCGTTCGCGAGCTGCCAGGTCGTCAAGGTGTTCCAGGCGGTGTGCCTGCGCGCGCCGACGAGCACCGCCGATCAGAGCACTGTCACCAACATCGAGGCCATCTTCAAACAGAGCAATTACGACTTGAAGCAGGTCTTCCAGCAGTCGGCTGCCGCCTGCGCGGGCCCCTGAGCCTGTTCCCCGGAGGAAATGCTTCATGAGGCGTCTCAAACCTGTCTTCCGGATCTCGCGTCCGCTCGCTGCGGCAGGCGGATTGCTGCTGCTCGCGGCACTTGCCGGCTGCGGGCCGAGCGGCCCGTCGACTCAGGTGAATCAGCCGACGGGTACCGGCCCGACGAGCAACTACACGGGGCCTGCCCCCGCGAATGCCGACGTACAGGCGTTCAAGACCGCGCTGTGGGAGAACGTCCGCTCCACGGATCGTTGCGGCGGCTGCCACCACGAGGGTGGCCAGTCACCGATGTTCGCACGCTCGGATGACGTGAATCTCGCCTACCAGGCGGCACTCGCGCTGGTGAACGCGAATGAGCCCGGCCAATCGGAGCTCGTCGCGAAAGTCGGCGGCGGCCACAACTGCTGGGTGGCCTCGGCCCAGGCCTGCGGCGATACCATGCTCACCTGGATCCAGAACTGGCTGGGAGGCGGCGCCGGCGCATCGGAGAAAGTCCAGCTGGTGGCGCCCCCCGACCAATCGGTCGGCGGAACGCGGGTGTTCCCGTCCGACTCCACGCAGTTCAAGACGCTCCTCTGGACGCCGATCCTCAGGCAGTTCTGTGTCGATTGCCACCGGCCCGACTCGCCGACGCCGCAGGCGCCGTACTTCGCCAGCTCCGACCCCGATCAGGCCTATCTCGAGGCGCAGCCGAAGATCAATCTCGATGCTCCCGATCAGTCGCGCTTCGTCGTGCGGCTGCGCGATGAATTCCACCACTGCTGGCCGACCAGCGCCGGTGGCGCCCCGGACTGCCCGGGGAGCTCTGCGGCGATGCAGGCGGCCATCGCCGCCCTCGCGAACACCATCCCGGTGACGAGCGTCGATCCGTCGCTCGTGATCTCCAAGGCGATCATGCTGCAGCAGGGCATCATCGCCGCCGGCGGCGCCCGCTACGATGCCGATACGATCGCCAAGTATCAGTTCAAGGAGGGGACCGGCAGCATCGCCTACGACACGAGCGGAGTCAGCCCGGAGTCGGATCTGATCGTCTCGGGCAACACCACCTGGGATCAGGGCTGGGGCCTCATCATCGGGCAGGGCGGCAAGGCGCAGGCCCTGACCACCACGAGCTCGAAGATCGCCGACCTCGTGAAGACGACCGGCGAATACTCGATCGAGGTGTGGGCGGCACCCGCGAACGTGACGCAGGCCAAGGCCTACATGGTCACCTATTCGGGCAGCGATTCCTCGCGCAACGCCACGCTCGGCCAGGATGCCATGCAGTACGAGGCGCGCGCCCGCAGTAACAAGACGGACACCAACGGCTCACCGCCCATGATGACTTCCGTGGCCGGCATGGTCGCACAGGCGGCGCTGCAGCACATCGTGCTCACCTACGATCCGGTCAGCGGCCAGAAGCTCTATGTGAACGGCCAGTTCACCGGCGACGTCGACCCGAGCGGCGGCGGCTCGCTCGCCAATTGGGATGACACCTTCGCGCTGGTGCTCGGCAACGAGACCACGGGCGATCGGCAGTGGCTGGGAGAGATACGGTTCCTGGCGATCCACGACTCGGCGCTCACGCCCGCGCAGGTGACGCAGAACTATGCCGCCGGCGTCGGCCAGCGCTATTACCTGCTGTTCGACGTCAGCGCGCTCTCCGGAGTCTCTCAGTCCTACATCCTGATGACGGCCAGTCAGTACGACAACTACAGCTATCTCTTCTACGCCCCGACCTTCGTCAGCCTGGACCCGAATGCGCAGCCGCAGAACCTCGTGATCAAGGGGCTGCGGATCGGCATCAACGGCTCGCTGCCGACGGTCGGACAGTCGTTCTCGACTCTCGACACCGTGGTCGCGCCGCCGGCCTACACGGCCGCATCCGGGCAGCTGCTCTCGAGCGTGGGTGCGGTGATCGGCGTCGACGTCGGGGTGAAGAACGACATGTTCTTCCTCTCTTTCGACCAGCTCGGCAACAATACCCACGTGTTCGTCGATCCGGTCGTGCCGCCCAATCCGGTGACGACCGACAACACGCCGCAGCCTGATGTCGGGGTGCGCACCTTCGCGGAGGTCAACGCCTCGCTGTCGCAGGTCACCGGGGTGCCCACCACCGACTCGGTGGTCGCGGCGCTCTACGCCGCCGAGCAGCAATCACTGCCCTCGGTGCCGCAGATCAATGCCTTCACGTCTTCGGAGCAGACGGCGATATCGCAGCTCGCGAACGCGTATTGCAGCGAGCTCGTGACCGTCGCGCAGTACCGTGACGCATTCTTCAAGAGCAGCACCCTTGATACGAACATGACGAACACCTCGGCCGCGTTCTTCGGAACGGCCGGGGACAACGCCAGCCGCGACATCGTGATCACTCCCCTGGTGAATGCCGTGGTGGGCACCAATACCGAGCCGGCCTATGCCGCCGTGCAGAACGAGCTCAATGCACTGCTCGATCGGGTGCCCTCTTTGAGCAGCGGGGCGACGGTCTCCGTCGCCTCCAAGGCGGCCTGCGAGGCGGTGCTCGGCAGCGCCGCACTCAGTCTGAAATGAGCGGCGCGAGGAGAGAACGACCATGCTGATCCGCAAGAAGCCCGCTCGAGCGCACGCTCTCGGCGAGCCCATCCTCCACGAGAACCACAAGCGGCCGGTCAGCCGCCGTGATTTCATCTCCGCGGGACTGCTCAGCGCTCCCGCCGTGGTTACCGCGCCAGCCTGGATCGCAGCGCTGCTCAAGGCCGGGAGCGCGCGCGCAACCAGTATTCCTCTCGATGGCGACATCCAGGCGCTGCTCGCCGCCAGCCAGTGCAACGTGACCATGGGGGCCGGCAAAGTGCCCTTCATCTGCTTCGACCTCGCGGGTGGCGCCAACCTCGTCGGCTCGGAGGTCATCGTCGGTGTCCAGGGTGGACAGGCCAACTTCCTCTCCACCGCCGGGTACGGCAAGCTCGGGCTTCCGGGCAACATGGTGCCGACCTCGAGCGCCTTCGTGAGCAGCGCGTTGGGGCTCCTGTGGCATTCGGACGGAGCCATCCTGCGCGGCATCCTCTCGAAGGTGAGCGCCGCCACCGCCGCCGGCACCAATGGCGCGGTGATCCCGGCCCTGTCGGAGAACGACACCGGCATCAATCCGCACAACCCGATGTACGGCATCGCGACGGTAGGTGCCAAGGGGTCGCTGCTGACGCTCGCCGGCACTCAGCCGACCATTTCCGGCGGCAACTCCGCCGCGCCCCCCAACCTCGGCGGCGTCATGATCGATCCGGCGGTGCAGCCGAGCACCTTCGATCGGCCGAGTGACGCCACGGGTCTGGTGAGCACCGGCGGGGCGAGCGCCGATCCGCTGTCGGTCGCCGTGCTCGAATCCCAGGTGCGCATCAGCGGCGGCGCCAGCACCTATACATCCGGGAGCTCCGATCCGGGCGCCGCCTTCACCGGCGCGCTCACCGAGCCCAATGGCGGGACGCCGGGCGTGCAGCTCTACGCGAGCTCCGACCCGCAGCAGGCCGCCGATGATGCCGCGCTCAAGAACCAAGTGCGCTGCAACTACGTGAAGTCCGCCAACACGGCGGCCGTGTTCGGCGACCCGACCGCCCTCGATGCGACCAAGGATCCGGCCATCATCGGCGGCACGCCGATCTTCACCGCCTCGGACTTCAACGACTCCGACATCGCCAAGACCGCGACCGTCATGAAGCTGGTGTTGAACGGCTTCGCCGGCGCCGGCACCATTACGCTCGGCGGTTACGACTATCACGACAGCACCCGGGCGACGGGCGAGACCCGAAATTTCAAGGCGGGGCAGATGATCGGCGCAGTGCTGGAGTATGCTCAGCGCATCGGCAAGCCGGTGATGATCTACGTGTTCAGCGATGGCTCCCTCACCTCGAGCAGCATGATCGACTCGAGCGCCGAAGGCCGCGGCAAGCTCGCCTGGCAGGGGGACTCATCCGCGGCCGCAGCGACCTTCTTCCTCGTCTACAACCCGGGCGGACGCCCGATGCCCCGCAACGGCGCCGCCAGCCAGCAGATCGGCTACTTCAGCGCCGACGGCTCGGTGGTGAGCACCTCGAGCCCGGCGGCCAACTCGGTCGTGCAGCTCGTCGAGACCGTAGTCCTCAACTACATGGGCCTGCACAACGGTCTCGAGGGGCAGTTCGGTACGCTCTTCCCCTCGCAGGGGCTCGGCTCGCCGGGCAATCAGGCATCGCTCATCGCATTCGAGCCGATCGTCTGAGATGGGGGACCGGTCACAGCAGCCCGCCTGCCGCAGTCGGTCGACGTCGTGGCTCATGATCCGGGCCGGGGCGGCTGCCTGTGTGCGCCGCTCGCGTGCGCTGCCCGCCCTGCTGGTGATCTTCTGGAGTCTGCCGGCGCTGGCGGGCCGATCCCACGCCGCTGCCGGCCTGCCGGCTCCCGATTTTGCCCTGCGGGCCGTGGCCGGGCCCAACGTGCGGCTCTCGGAGCACATAGGACAGGTGGTCGTCATTTCGTTCTGGGGCAGCGGCTGTGATGCCTGCCGCGCGCAGCTCGAAGCCCTCAATCAGGATTTCAGCCGCTACCAGGGGCAGGGGCTTCGCGTCTATGGGGTTGAGGTAGCGGATGACCAGGCCGCCGCGCTGCACTTTGCCCGCGGGACGCCTGTCACATTTCCGCTGCTGCTCGACCCGGCCAAGTCCGTCGCTCGGGCTTATGACGTCGACAACCTGCCGATGACCGTGTTGATCGACCGCGATGGAAAAATTCGCCAGGTAGTGCGCGACTTCAACGAAACGAGCCGGCGCGACTGCGAGGATGAGCTGCGCAGGCTCCTTGCCGAATGAACGGACCGCCATCATGCTCGAAGTCCCGTTGCCCCTCGCACGCCGGCCGGCAGGCAGGTGTTTGACCGTCAAAGTGGCCATGCTCGCCGCGCTTGCCGCCCTGGCGGCCGTGCCGGTGGCGTTCGCCCAGACCCCGGCGCCCGCCGCGGCAGCCGCCGCGCCTGCCATGCAGAGCGCCGGCGGAGACGGCGTGGACGCGCAGGTGCAGTCGCTCAAGAGCGACGTGCTCGACCTGAACCGTGATCTCTTCGTGCTCGAGCAGGAGCTGCTCTACCCGGCCAACACCCAGGTTGCCGTGTTCGTCTCGATCGATGCCGGCACCTTCTTCGCGCTCGACTCGGTGCAGCTGAAGATCGACGGCAAGGAGGTTGCCAACTACCTCTACACTCCGAGAGAGGTCAACGCGCTGGTACAGGGCGGGGTGCAGCGGCTGTTCGTCGGCAATCTCAAGGTGGGCAAGCACGAGCTCACGGCTTTCCTCACCGGCAAGGGGCCGCACGATCGCGATTACACCCGCGGCGCCACCCTCGAGTTCCGGAAAGACATCGGCGCCAAGTATCTCGAGCTCACGATCACCGACGATCAAAGCAAGCTCCAGCCGCAGTTCCGCATCAAGGACTGGGAATAAGCCTTGGCCCGCTCGGCGTGCCTGTGCGTTCTTGCGGCCCTGACGCTGCTCGCCGGAGCAGCGCCCGCCGCGGCGCGGCTGCACGACCCGGAGGCGCTTCCGGAGATACGTGTCCAGGACCTGCCGTACGGCGACGTCCTCTTCTACTACTATCAGGGCAAGGACTTCGAGGCCGCCACGCGTCTCTCGGCCTACGAGCACTGGCAGGCGCTCTCCCACCATGGACCTGACGCCCGGCTGCTCCTCGGCAGCCTCTATCTCTCGCTCGGCATGTACGACCGGGCGCACCAGTCATTCGAAGCGCTGTTGACGAGCGATGTGCCGACGGGGGTGCGCAACCGCGCATGGCTCTTCCTCGGCCAGGCACTCTATGCGCGCGGGCAGTATGCCGAGTCGGAGCGCGACCTCATCCGCATCAGCGGCAGGATGTCGCCGGACCTCGAGTCACAGAAGGAGCTGCTGCTCGCCAACGTGTGGATGCGCGAAGGCCGATTCGACCGGGCCGCGCAGTTGCTCGAGAAGTGGCGCGGCTCCCAGCAGGGCTGGACCGCCTACGCCCGACTCAACCTCGGAGTGGCGCTGGTCCGGCAGGGCAGGTTGGCGGAAGCGGCACCGGTCCTCACCTCCGTCGGCACCATGTATGCCCTGGCACCGGAGATGGTGGCGCTCAAGGACCGCGCCAACCTGGCGCTCGGTCTCGCCTACCTCAAGGCCAAAGATGCCGCCAAGGCGCGAGTGGCGCTCGATCGAGTGCGTCTCGAGGGACCTTTCTCCGGCGAGGCGCTGCTCGCTGCCGGGTGGGCACAGGCCGCTGACGGCAATTATCGCGCAGCGCTCGTCCCCTGGATGGCGCTGCACGGCCGCAGCCCGCTCGATCCGGCCGTGCAGGAGGCCTATCTCACGGTGCCGTATGCATTCTTCGAGCTGCGCGCGCCGGGGCAGGCCTCGCAGTTTTATCGGACGGCGCTCCGCTCCTACGATGACGAGTCGGCGCGGATCGATGGCGCGATTGCTCGCATACAGAAGGGTGGCCTGCTGACACGGCTTCTGGCGCGTGAGGCCGACGCGCCCGCGGCGGCAACGGTGGGCAACGATCCCCTCGATGACGATGCGCTGCCCGATCGGCTGAGCTACGGCTGGTTCTGGCAGCTCGGCAAGGTCCCCGACGACCCGGAATCCCATTACCTCTATGCGGTGTTTGCCGGTCCGGACTTCCAGGAGGGACTGCGCAACTACCGCGACCTGAAGCTCATGCAGAGCATGCTAGGCCAATGGTTGACCGGCGCGGATGCGTTCCAGGAGATGATCGCAGCCCGCCATACCGCCTATGCGCAGCGCGTGCCGAAGGTCGATGGGCTGTTGACTTCCGACAAGCTCGCGGCGCTCGGACAGCGTCGCGCTGCGCTCGCAGCCCGCCTGGAGCAGGTGGAGCGTGCGCACGAGGTCACGGCGCTGGCGGCGCCCGACGAAAGCGCGTTGTGGGCGCGAGTGCAGCGGGTGCAGGCGAAGCTCGCCCACGATCCTGACACGCCGACGTACGCGAAGCTGCGGGAGCGCCTGGCTCTGGTCCGCGGAGTCCTCCTCTATAAGATGGACCGGGAGTTCGCGGCGCGACTCTGGCTGGAGCGGCGGCAGTTGCAAGGCCTCGATGCCGCGCTGGGCCAGGCACAGGAGCGCTGGGCGCTGCTCGCGAGCGGCCGCAGGACCCTGCCGGTCCAAACAGGTGATTTCGCCGCGCGAGTGACCGTGTTGCAGCAGCGCATCGGTGCCCTGCAGGTGAGGCTCGCCGCTGCCGAGACGGCTCAGAGCCAGGCGCTCGCCGCGCTCGCCGTGCACGACCTCGAGCAGCAGAAGAAGCGGTTGCAGGGATACCGGATCCAGGCGCAATTCGCGCTCGCCACGATCTACGACCAGGCTGCCCATCCCGCTGCCGACAGCGGCGGCGGTCCGGCCATCGCGCCATCGCCGCCGAGTCCCGGAGCATCACGGCCGTGAGATGCGCCCGGCAAATGGCCGCACTGCTGGGCGTCCTGACGGCCTGCCTGGCGTTGTGTCAGGTTGCCGAGCCGCGGGGGTCCGACCCGCCTCAGGCACCGACCATCCAGGACCTCGAATCCCACCCGGCCCGCGCGGTGGCGGGAGACACGGTCAGCGCCAGCGAGGCGGCCGCGATGGCGAGCTATCAGCAGTTTCTCGCCCTCGAGCAGACTGACCCGAAGCTGCGGGCCGAGGCATTGCGCCGGCTGGGCGACCTCAACCTCGATGCCGGCGAGGTGCAGCGCATGGCGAGCGAGCTTTCCTCGGTCGACGTGCACGGCGCCGAGGCCATCAAGCTCTATACGGGGCTCCTCTCCGTCTATCCCAATTACGAGCACAACGACGAGGTGCTCTACGAGCTCGCACGTGCATATGACACCACGGGCCAGCCGGACCAGGCGCTGCACACTCTGGATCTCATCGTGCAGCGCTACCCCGATGCCAGGGACATGGATGAGGTGCAGTTCCGGCGCGGCGAGCTCCTCTTCTCTGCGCGCCGCTACCGGGAAGCGCAACAGGCATACGCCGCGGTGATCGCCCGCGGCGCCGCCACGCCGTTCTACGTCCAGAGCCTGTACAAGAGCGGCTGGTCGCTCTATAAGGAGTCGCTGCCCGATGACAGCCTGCCGCTCTTCGCGCGGCTTCTCGACAGCGAGCTGCTGGCTCCCGAAGGGCGGGTGCGGCCGCTCCTCGACCTCAAGCGTGCGGATCGCGAGCTGGTCGAGGACTCGCTGCGCGTCATGAGTGTCACTTTCTCGCAGGATTCCGGCGCACAGTCGATCGACCGGTTCGTGGGCCAATACGGCGCCCGGCCGTATGACTCGCTTCTCTATTCGCGGCTGGGCGATCTGTATGTCGCGAAGCAGCGTTATCAGGATGCCGCCTCGACCTACCTTGCCTACGTCGACGCCAATCCGCAATCGGATGCGGCACCCGACCTCGCGGCCCGAGCCATCCGGGCCTATTCCAAGGGAGGCTTCAGCCAGCTCGTGTTCCAGGCGAAGCAGGACTACGTCGAGCATTATGGTTTCGGCTCCCTCTATTGGCGCACGCACACGCGGGCCGATCACCCGGAGGTGACCGCGGAGCTCGAGACCGATCTCAGGGACGTGGCGACCTACGATCATGCGGTGGCACAGCGCACGCACGCTGTCCACGATTACGCGGAGGCGGCGCGATGGTACCGGCAGTACCTGGACTCATTCCCGACTGCGGCGGATGCAGGGCAGTTGAATCACCAGTTGGCCGACGCGCTCTTCGCTGCCCAGCACTACGCGGATGCCGCAACGGAATACGAGCATACGGCGTACAACTATCCTCGTAACGCGCAGTCGGAGAGCGCGGGCTACGCCGCGTTGACGGCATATCAGAAGGCGGAGTCCGGACTGAGCGGCAGCGCGCTCGCCGACCTGCGGCGGCGGGCAATCGATTCCGGCGTCGAGTTCGCGCAGGCCTTTCCGGATCACCCTGACAGCGCCGGCGTGCTGACACGGGCCGATGAGGCGGTATTCGCCGCCGGCGATCTGCCGCGAGCGGTCAAGATCTCCGGGATACTCCTGGCACGCAAGCCACCCGCCGATCAGGCGAAGCGGCGGATTGCCTGGACCATCATCGGCCAGGCGGACTACAACCAGGGCAGGTTCGCCGAGGCCGAGCCCGCCTTCATCCAGGCGCGCGAGCTCGCCTCGGACCCGAAGATGAGTGCCGATCTCACCGAGCGCATAGCGGCCACCGTGTACCGACAGGGCGCCGCGAAGCGGCAGGCGGGTGATGGCGAGGGCGCCGTCCGGGACTTCCTCCGGGTCGAGCAGGTCGCCCCGGGCTCCACCATCTGCGCGACGGCGCTCTACGACGCCTCCGCTCAGCTCATCCAGTTGCGGGACTGGACTCACGCCATTCAGGTACTTCAGGAGTTTCGCGTCCGCTTCCCACACCACGCCCGCTCGGCGGACATCGACGAGAAGCTCGCCGTGGCTTACGCGGGCGCCAACCAGCCCATGCAGGCGGCGCAGCAGTTCGAGACGATCGCAGGTGAGGCGGCGCAGACGGCGGCAGTCAGGAAGGAGGCGCTGCAGCGCTCGGCGGAGCTCTATGCCCAAGCGCACGATGTTCCGCGTGCCATGACGGTGCTCCAGAAGCTCGTGGCGCAGTACCCAACTCCTCTGACGGACGCGCAGGAGATACGTCAGCGCCTGGCCGACTATGCCGCGGCCAGGAGCGACCAACTCACGCGCGATCGCTGGTACCGTGAGATCGTGAAGGTGGATTCGGAAGCCGGTGCACAACGCACCCCGCGAACGCATTATCTCGCTGCCAAGGCCCAACTCGCCCTCGCCGCGGAGCCGCGGGATGAGTTTCGCGCTATCCGCCTGACTCTGCCGCTGGCGCGGACGCTCAAAGCGAAGCGCAAAGCGATGGAGCGTGCAATGGCTGCTTACCGGCTGGCTGCCGCATATGAAGTTGCGGAGGTCACCACCGCCGCGACTTACGAGATGGCCGGCCTTTATCAGACCCTGGCGCACGACGTCATGGCCTCCGAGCGGCCGCCGAAGCTGAGCGCGCAGGAGCTCGACGAATATAACTCGCTGCTCGAGGATCAGGTGTTTCCCTTCGAGGAGCAGGCCATCAAGATCTACGGTGCGAATGCGGCCCGGGCCAGCCAGGGCCTCTATGACGAGTGGGTGCGCAAGAGCTTCGATGCGCTCGCGCAGCTGGATCCGGCGCGCTATGCCAAGACAGAGCTGATGTCAGATGTGGTCACGACGCTCAATTGATGTACTCATAGCCGTTTCGCTGCTCGCGACCGTGGCGGCGTGCTCGGTTACTCCGAAGCGCGTCGTCGAGCCGGCGCGGAGCGCCGCTGGCGCTGCGCACCCTGCGGCCGCCAAGCCGGGCGCTGCCGGTCAAACGGCGCAGGCTGCCCCGGGAGCACAGCCTGCTCCGGCGCCCCTACCCGCTGAGGCGAAAGACGAATTCGACCAGGCGCTGGCGCTCGCCCGCGCCGGCAAAGAGACGGCGGCACGAGCACAGCTCGCGAGTCTCGCGCAGAAGTACCCGCAGCTCTCCACGCCGCTCGTGGATCTCGGGATTCTCTGTCGCAAGAGCGGCAATCTCGATGCGGCCGCGCAGGCCTTGCAGCAGGCGCTGGCAAGAGATCCGAAGAGCGCGCTCGCCTGGACAGAGCTCGGCGTCACGCAACGGCTCGGCGGCCACTTTCACGAGGCGGATGAGTCATATGCGCACGCCATCGCGGCGGATCCTGCGTACGCACCTGCCTATCGCGACCGCGGGGTGCTGCGTGACCTCTATCTGGATCAGCCCGCTTCAGCTCTAGCCGATTTCGAGCAGTATCACAGGCTCACCGGAGAGAAGAAGCCGGTTGAATTCTGGATCGCGGAGCTGCGGCACCGGACGGGTGTGAGCGCGCCACCCGGGGGCGGGCACGCCACGGCGAGCGCCGGAGCGGCTGCACCGCCTGCCGCCAGTTCCCACAGTCCGGCCCCGCCGGCGCCGCCGCAAGCGAGAAACTGACATGCGCGCTTCACTTCAGCTGCTCACCCTGCTGCTGCTCGCGGCCGCGCCGCTCGCCGGGGCGCAGACGGCCGTGACTCAACAGGCGGTGAGCGGAGCGCCTGCGGCGCAATCGGGGGCGGCGGCGCGCCCTTCCGGCCGGCCAACCTCCCGGCATTCGCGGGCGCACGCGCGAGCTGGATCCGCCACCGCAAAGCGGGGCGCTCCGGCCGCCAGGGCCGATGGCGTCGTCAACCTCGGTGCGACCGACATCACGGGCAACAAGGAACTGCCCAAGGTGATGGTCATCGTGCCCTGGAAGCGCTCCCCGGGCGCCGGCGGGATAGTCCCGCCCACGGACAGCCTGCTGGATGAGGTGCTGGGGCCGGTAGACCGTGGGGTATTCCAGCGCCAGATCCGATACTACGGACAGCTCAACGCGGCCGGCCGGCAGCCGGTGGCCGGCCAGGTGGCGCCAGTTGGCGACAGGCAGTGAGCCGGGGCGGGCTGCTCGGAGTAATTTGGGAGGGCCATCGCAGCTTTTTCGATGGTTGTCGGTAGTTTGGCTGGGTCTGAAGGCGGAGTGTCAACCATGGGTCTCTGGAGCTTGATCGTCAGATTCTTTCAGGGCGGCGGGGACTTCATGTACCCGATCGCCATAGTGCTCGTGCTCGGCGCGGCGATCGCGCTCGAGCGCTATGTCTACCTGACTATCACGGCGGCACGCAACCGCAGGACGTGGAATGAGATCGTGCCGCTGCTCGCGCAGGGCAACTTCCGCCAGGTCGTGCAGCTCACCTCCAAGTCCGACACGCTCATCGGGCACATCCTCGACTACGGTCTCGCCCGCATCCAGTCCGCCCGCCGGCGGGATGACATCGAGAAGGCCATGGAGGAGAGCATGATGGAGGTCGTGCCGCGGCTCGAGAAGCGCACGCACTACATCGCCACGTTTGCCAACCTCGCGACCCTCCTCGGGCTCCTCGGCACCGTGATGGGCCTCATCCGCGCCTTCGCGGCCGTCGCGACCATCGATCCGGCCCAGAAGGCGAACCTTCTCTCGGCGAGCATCTCGGTCGCGATGAACTGCACCGCCTTCGGCCTGATGACGGCGGTGCCTCTGCTCCTCATCCACGCGGTGCTGCAGACCAAGACTACGGAGCTGATCGACAGCCTGGAAATGGCATCCGTCAAGTTCCTGAACGCCATCACCGAGCGACAGGCGCCGGCGCCGGCTGCCGCGGCCTGATCAGGGCCGATTCGCCTCGCAGCGCAACCGACGAGGACCACCCGATGCGCCGCTCCTATCAGGCGCGCAAGCTCCTGCGACACCAGCGCAAGCCAGGCGAGCTCATGCTCGTATCGATGATCGACATCTTCACGGTGCTGGTCACGTTCCTTCTCATGACCGCGGTGTTCTCCCATACGGTGATCCTGCAGCTGCACCTGCCGGCTCCCCAGTCGCAGTTCCGCGAGCCGCCGCCGGGCCTGGTCCTGGAGGTGATGGTGCGCAAGGACCTGCTGCAGGTGGCCGACCGCAACAGCGGGCCGCTCGCGACCTTCCCCAACACCACGCAGGGGTATGACTATGGCGGCCTCACGCAGTATCTCGAGCAGGTCAAGGCCCGCTTCCCGACCATGACCGCCGCCAGCATCCTGCTCGAGCCCGATACGCCCTACGACACCCTGGTGCAGGTGATGGATCACGTCCGCGTCTTCGAGACGAGCGCGGGCCTCAACACGGTGCAGGCGGAGCTCTTTCCGGACATCTCCGTCGGTGATGCGCCGCCGCTCGCGCAGGTGACCCGATGAGCATGTCCAGCCGCGCACGCCGCATGGCGCAGCATCATCTGCGACACCGGGCCGATGCCGAGCTCAACCTGGTGCCGTTCATCGACATTCTGACCGTGATGGTCGCCTTCCTCCTGGTGTACGCGACCCAGGTCGAGGTGATTCACAACGCCAAGTCCATCCCGCTGCCGGAGTCGATCGCGAGACAGGCGCCGCATCCGACCGTCGTCGTGACCGTCACGAGGACGGACATCTACGTGCAGGGTGAGCGCGTCATCACCGTCCCGCAGGTGCTCGCGCAGACGGGCAATGACATCGCCGTCCTGAGGGCGGCCCTCATGAGCCCGCAGGTGGTCGGGGCCACGACCTCCTCCGGGGATTCCGCGCATCGCGAGCTGACCATCATGGCCGACAAGACATTGCCCTACGAGGTGCTGAAGAAGGTCATGTCGACCTGCACGGGCGCGGACTACAGCCACATCGCGCTCGCCGTCCTCGAGAAGGAAAAGCCGGTCGCCGCCGGCGAGCTGCGACGGTCCTGATACGAAGCGCCCATGGCCCTTGCCACCTATCATCGTCTGTACGAGCTCGCCTGGGACGGGGATCCCGACTCCAGCCGGCGCTTTCGCCGCATCCTGCGGACGCTGCTCGTCATCGCCGCGATTCTCGGAGTGTTGTTCCCGCTGTTGCCGACACCCGCGCCGACCGAGGTGGAGACCGAGATTCCGCCGCAGCTCGCGCGGATCATGATCGAGAAACTCAAGCCGCCGGCACCGCCCAAACCGATCGCAAAGCCCAAGGTGACAGCCAAGCCGGCCGTGAAGGAGGCTGTCAGGCCCGCCCCCGAGCGCACCGATCTAGCCCGGGAGCACGCCCAACGCTCGATCGACAAGTTCAAGGACCAACTTGCCGAGCTTCGGCAGCAGATGGCCGATGCACCGGTCGAGACGAGGAATCTCACCGGCGTGGTAGGTGCCCAGTCCCACGCCGAGCGCTCATTGATCACGGCGCGCGCAGGCGAGGGGAGCGCGGGGATCACCTCCGCGCCAATGAGCCGCGGCTTCGGCGGTGGCGCGGGCTCGCTCCACGGTCCCGATGCCGCCAGAGTCACCTCTTCGATCCTGCAGTCAGGACTCGATGCACGCTCGCCATCGGCGGGGCGGAGCGGGGCCGCGGGCCGCTCGGAGGAGGAGATCGCCACGGTGTTCGACCGTAACAAGGGCGCGATCTATGCGCTCTACGAGCGGGCGCTGCGCATGAACCCAACTCTGCAGGGCAAGCTCGTGCTACAGTTCACCATCGCTCCGAGCGGCGTGGTGACGCGGTGCCGGGTCGTCTCGAGCGAGTTGCACGATCCGGCGCTCGAGCACGAGATCGTCGCGCGCGTGATGCTGTTCCGCTTTGAGCCGGAGAAGGTCGATCCCACGACCGCGACCAAGCCGATCGACTTCTTCCCGGCCTGACCCGGGGGATCGATGACGAGCAGTAATGGACTCCGGCGGCGCGCCGTCGCTGCCTTGCGCCGGCTTGCGGCCCTCCTCGGTTGCATTCTCGCACTCGCGATCGCGCCAACGCCGGCTCACGCGGCCTGGTATTCGCGCGAGGCAGCGATCATGGACACGCGGATCTACGTCGAGCTCTGGGACACGGACCCGAAACACGCCAATGCCGCCATCGATGCGGTGATGGCCGAAATGCATCACGTCGATGACGTGATGAGCGACTTCAAGCCCAATAGCGAGCTGTCACAGATCAACGAGCACGCGGCGCAGCATCCGGTGGCGGTGAGCCCCGAGCTCTACGATCTGATCAAGCTCTCGACGCATTACTCGAGGATGACCGACGGCGCGTTCGACATCACCGTGGAGTCCGTCTGGCGGCTGTATCACTTCCGGCAACACATCCACCCTACGGACGCCCAGATCGAGGCGCTGCTGCCCACCGTCGGCTGGCGACAGCTCCTCCTCGATGATCGCCATCACAGCGTCCGTTTCGCCCGGCCCGGCATGGCGATCGGCCTCGGCGGCATCGGCAAGGGCTATGCGGTCGATCGAAGCATCGACATCCTGAAGGCGAGGGGCATCGAGCACGCGCTGGTCACGGCCGGGGGGGACACCCGGATCCTGGGTGACCGTCGAGGCCGGCCGTGGATGGTCGCCATCAGAGATCCTTGGGACCTGAGCAAGATCGTGACGCTGATGCCGCTCTCCAACGAAGCCATTTCGACCTCGGGCGACTACTACCGCGGCTTCGTGCAGCACGGCGTGCTCTACGATCACATCCTCAGCCCGTTCACCGGGCACTCTGCGCAACTGGTGCGCAGCGCCTCGGTCATCGCTCCCACGGCGACGCAGACCGATGGCATGTCGAAGACCGCGTTCGTCCTGGGTCCGGAGAAAACCCTGGCGATCATCGACAGCCTGCCGCAGTACGATGCCGTCTTCATCTGTCCGGACGGCCGCGTCGTCTATTCCAAGGGCATAGCACCGCCGCCGGGGGCGCCGGCGCCGGCGCCCGCGCCGGAGTCCCCGTTAGCGCTGCACCGCAGCGCTTCCAGCCAGTAGCGTGAGCGGCTCGCCGGTCAGCCGGAAGGTGCTCCACTCATCCATCGATACCGCGCCCAGGCTGCGGTAGAAGCCGATGGAGGGCTCGTTCCAGTTGAGCACCGCCCACTCGAGACGCGAGCAGCGCCGCTCAATCGCAGTACGCGCGAGATGCGCGAGCAACTTCCTGCCGACCCCCTGACCTCGTGCCTCCGGACGCACGTAGAGATCCTCCAGGTAGATTCCCGGCCGTCCTTTGAAGGTGGAGAAGTTGTGGAAGAAGAGCGCGAAGCCGAGTGCCTTTCCGGCGCCGCAGGCGAACACCACTTCGGCATAGCGGCGCTCGCCGAAGAGCGCCTCGCCGAGGTCGGCCTCGGTGGCGGCAACCTCGTGCTCCAGCCGCTCGTAGCGCGCCAGCTCGCGGATGAACTCGAGCACCAGGGGAACATCGTGAGCGGTCGCGGGCCGGATCGAGATGAGTTCTTTCATGTAAGCCTTTCTGTCAGGCGATGCTCTGCAGTCCCTGCGCAATGCCGCCGGCGCTCGTGAGCAGCGCATCGAAGAGCTCGCGGTCGGCGCGGCCGCCGGCACGCCAACGTTGGAGCAGGTCCACCTGCATGAGGTTCATCGGATCGATGTAGGGATTGCGCAGCCGGATGGAGCGCTGCAGCGTCGGCTCGGTATCGAGCAGGTCCGTACTGCCTTTCAGCGTGAGCACACACTCGCGCGCGCGGGCGTACTCGGCGCGGATCTTCTCGGAGAATCGCCGTAGCGGTTGTGGCACGAGCGCATCGTAGGCGGCGGCGATCTCGAGATCAGCACGCGCCAGCATCGTCTCGACATCGTCGATGAGGTTACGCAGGAAGGGCCACTGCGCACAAGCCGCCCGCACTTGCTCCGCACCGTGCCGCTCGATGGTCGCGGCGAGGCCGGCGCCGGCGCCATACCAGCCCGGCAGCATGTGACGCGTCTGCGTCCAGGCAAACACCCAGGGAACCGGCAGCAGACCTTCGATGCTGCGCCCATCCTCGCGGTGCACCGGCCGCGAACCAACCTGCATTCTCTCGATGACATCGATGGGAGTCACGGCGCGGAAGTAGTCGTGGAATTCGCCGTCGCCATAGACGAGCAGCCGATAAGCCTCGCGGCTGGCCCCAGCCAGTGTGACGGCGCACTCGAGGTGCGCAGTGTCCGGCGTCGGCCGGTCGTCGTCTGCGGTTGCCAGACTGAGCGCGTTGAAGGCGCGCTCCAGCGTCCGCATCGCGATCGGCCGCAGGCCATAGCCCTGTTTGACCGTCTCGCCCTGCTCGCGCACCCTCAGGATCCCACTCAGGGCGCCCGCCGGAGCCGATCTCACCAACGCATCGATCCGTCCGCCGCCACGGGCGATGCTCCCGCCGCGCGCATGGAACACAATGTATTTCTCGCCGTCATCAGCCGGCATCCCGGCAAGCGCGCGCTGCGCCTGATGGACGGCATAACGCGACGCGCACAGCCCTCCCTCCTTGTTGCTGTCGGAGTACCCGAGCAGCACGCACTGGCGCTGCGCGTGAGCTTCCAGGTGCCGGCGGTAGACCGGCTCCGCGAGCAGCTCCCGCAGAATCTCACCGCATCGCTCGAGCGCCTCCAGCGACTCGAATTGCGGCGCAATGTCGAGCGCAACCTGCCCGGTGCGCTTGTCGTAGATGGACGCCCAGCGTGCGAGAGTCAGCGCCGCGAGAACGTCATCCGCGCCGCGCGCTCCGCTCACTATGAAGTAGCCGACTGCATCCGGCCCGTAGCGATGCCGCGCCTGTGCAAATGCCTCGAAGACGGCGAGATTGCGCTTGCCGAGCGCATCGAGCTCGACACGCGGTCCTGCATCCTTCTCCAGGATCTGCGCCAGCCGGCGGCGCCGCTCAGCGCCGGGACGCGAGATCCACGCAGGATCGTCAGTGCCGCGCCCGATGATCTCGTGAAGCACACTGGCGTGCTGGCGGACATCCAGGCTCGCCACGTGGAAGCCAAACGTGTCGATGCGGCGCAGGAGCCTGCGGATGTAGAAGAGGCCGGCGTTGGAGCCTTTGTTGGCGGCCAGGCTCGCCGCGATGAGCCGCACGTCGTCGCGGAACTGGCGTGCGCTCTCGTAGCCGTTGGCGCGGCCTTCGTAGGTGAGGCGCAGCCGCTCACCGATCTGCGCCAGAAACACGCGGTACGGCATACGGTCGTGTCGGGCCGGCGTCACGCTGCGCGCGCTCGGCGCCAGGGTCATGTAGTCCTCGACCCGCTGGCTCAGCTCCGGGGAGACCGCAATGCGCCCGGCGCTCTGCGAGAGGCGTTGGGAGAGCGTGCGGCAGTCCTCGAAATAGCCGTTGAGGATCACCTGCTGTTGCCGGGCGAGGGTCTCGCGAATCGTCTTGGCGTGCACGTCCGGGTTGCCGTCCATGTCGCCGCCTACCCAGGAGCCGAAGCGCAGGATGGGCGGCAGCTCGATCGAATCGGCGGGCACGCCATAGTGCTTCTCGAGCGCCTGCGCGATCTCCTCGTGGAAGGCGGGCACCACGCGATAGAGGATCTCGATCAGATAGAAGAGGACCTGCTCGCGCTCATCGCCCACCGTCAGGCGCTCCCGCGGCAGCTCTTCGGTCTGCCAGGCGGTGGTGAGCTCGACCCGGATGCTGCTCCAGAGATTGCGCGAGTCCTGCGGCGTCAACATCGGATCGAGGCGGTCGAGCAGGTGCTGCGCCACCCGCTGCTGCTTGCGCAGCAGCGTGCGGCGGGTCGACTCCATGGAATGCGCGGCGAATACCGGCTCGATGCGCAGGCTCGCGAGCAGCGTCAGGACTTCTTCGAACGGCAGACCGCGGTTTTTCAGGGTGGCGACCGCATCATCCACGCCGGCGGGTTGCGGGCGGCCGCTGTCGCGGCGGAAGTATTCGCGGCGGCGGCGGATGCGGTGCACTTTTTCCGCCAGGTTCACGGCCTGGAACCACATGGAGAAGGCGCGCACGAGGTCGCTGGCGAGCGCCGGCGGCCGGTCCCGGACCGAGGCCGCGAGCTCGAGGTGCGCCTGCTCATCACCGTCGCGGCGCCGGATGGCGGCCTGGCGGTCGAGCTCCACCAGCTCGAAGAGCTGCCGCCCTCCCTGCTCGCGCAGGATTTCTCCGACCAGCATGCCGAGCGCATGCACATCCTCGCGGAGGGCTTCGTGCTTCGGCGGGAAATGGATGTCGCTGCGGCTCACAGAGCCGCGGATGGTAGCAGCTGGACCAGGCACAGGGAGGTGCCCGCCGCCAGGGGAGCGCTCGGGCTACCCGGCCAGCAGGACGGATTCAGCCCGCTCCAGCTCTTCCGGCTGGCCGTACAGCACCACGACATCCCCATCGCGCAGCACGGTCTCGCTGGCCGGCTCGCGCCCGAGAATTCCCTGGCGGCGGATGCCGGTGAAAGTCACCCCCACGCCGCGGCCGCGAACGTCACGCAATGTCCGGCCCACCGCCCAGGCCCCGGGCGGCACGACCACGGACTTGATCTCCTCGCGGTATTCATGGCTCTCATCGAGAGGCCGCGCATCGCCCCGGCGGATGATGTTTCTGAGAACGGAATAGCGGTGGCTGCGGATATCGCCCATCGTGCGGACCACCCGCGATACCGGAACGTGCAGCAGTATCAGCACGTGCGAGACGAGCATGAGGCTCGCCTCGAAGGTCTCGGGCACGACATCGGTCGCGCCGGCATCCTGCAGCTCCTTGATCCGGGCGTCATCCTGGGTGCGTACCAGCACGGGCACATCGGGCCGCAGCCGCCGGATGCTGTGCAGGATCCCGACCGAGGTCGCCGGGTCCGAGAAGCTGATCACGACGGCAGTGGCCGTGTCGAGGCCGACTTTGGCGAGGATGGCCTCGTCGGCCGAGTCGCCGAAGATGACCGGGTCGCCCGCCTGGCGCGCCGCGGCGATTCGCGCCGGATCGAGGTCGAGCGCGATGTACTCGAAGCCCTGCGACTCGAGCACGCGCGCCACGTTTTGTCCGACGCGGCCGAAGCCACAGAGAATCACGTGATCTCGCCGTCCGATGTCGCCTGTCGCACTGGTCTCGCGCTCGAAAGCCGTCCGCGGCGGCCCGGACTCGCGCAACAGGAGACGTGCGATGCGCTTGTTGTTATTGAGGATGAGCGGGCTCAAAACCATCGAGAGCACGATGGCCACGAGCAGCGGCTGGCCGAAGCTGCCCGGGATGAGACCGGTCGCGAGCGCGATCGTGCAGAGGGCAACGCCGAACTCGCCGCCGATCGAGATGACGATGCCGGTGCGCAGCGCCTTGAAGCGCGAGGCGGTGAAGGGGCGGCTCACGAGCGCGGCGACGGCGGTCTTCAGGATGACGATGGCCGCGAGCCAGTAGAGGACCTCGCCGAGCTCTCCGGCGAGGAGCCGCACGTCGAGAAGCATGCCGACCGATATGAAGAAGAGTCCGAGCAGGATGTCGCGGAAGGGGCGGATCACCGACTCGATCTGGTGACGGTACTCGGTCTCGGCCAGCATCATCCCGGCGAGAAAGGCCCCCAGTCCGGGGGACAACCCGGCGAGGCTCGAGACCCAAGCAGCCGCCAACACCACGAGCAGCACTGCGAGGGTGAACAGCTCCCGCAGTCTGCTGTGGGCCATCTCGCGGAACAGCGGCCGCAGCAGCCACCGGCCGGCGGCCAGCACCGCCGCGATCGCGAGCACGCCGCCGCCCACTGCCTCGATCGTGGCCCGCAGATCGAAGCGGCCGCTGCCGGTGGTGAGGGCGGATGCCAGCGCGAGGAAGGGCACGAACGCGAGATCCTGGAAGAGGAGCATGCTGAAGGCGAGCCGTCCGTGGGTGCGGTTGAGCTCGGCACGCTCGGTGAGCTGGTGCAGGAGGATGGCCGTCGAGCTCATGGAGAGCGCGCCGCCGATGACCACCGCAGCGGGCCAGGGGATGCCGCCCAGCCGGGCGAGCACGGCGAACAGCGCGGCAGAGGCCGCGACCTGCGCCGAGCCCAGGCCGAACACCTCGCGCCGCATCGCGATCAGGCGCGGCAGGGCGAACTCCAGGCCGAGGGTGAAGAGGAGGAAGACGACACCGAGCTCGGCGAGAATCCGCGTCGTGTCGGTGCTGGCCACGACCGCCAGCGCATGCGGGCCAAGGGCGAGCCCGACGAGCAGGTAGGGGATGGTCGTCGGCAGCCCGAGCCGCCGCGCGACGGTGACGAGCAGCACCGCGGCGGCGAGGAGGATCAGGACCTGGGTGAGGGGCTGCATGGGCGTAGTCTAACTGTTGGACGCCCACGCATACGCCCTGGGCTCGCGGTGCGCGAGCCCAGGGCATCGTCAGAGGAGACTGTCTAGATGGAAATGTGCGCGTTGGCGGGCCGGCGCTGGGACAGGGTCCGCGCCGGGGCGGGGGCGAGCAGCGAGTCCTCCACCTGCAGCTCCTCGTCCGCGACCGGAGGTATCGGCTGGCGGCCTTCCAGCATCTCGAGCAGGGTCTCGCGTGCGCGGGCCACACGGCTCTTGATGGTTCCTACCGCACACCCGCAGATCTCCGCCGCCTCCTCGTAAGAGAAGCCGCTGACGCTCACCAGGATGAGCGCAGTGCGCTGGCCCGGCGAGAGCGAGGCGAGCGCACGATTCAGGTCGCGCAGCTCGAGCTTGCCGTCGTGGTCGGGCGGTACGCTCGGCTCCGGCAACAGCTCGATGTCCATGCCGTGCGCTTCGAACTTGCTGCGTCGAAGCTGCGAGTAATGCTCATTGCGCACGATGGTGAACAGCCACGCCTTGAGATTGGTCCCCGGCTTGAAGCGCTGGATGTTGTTGATCGCGCGCATGAGTGCCTCCTGCACCAGATCGTCCGCCCGCACGCCATCCCGGCACAGCGAGCGGGCAAAGGTGTGAAGCTGCGGCACCAGAGCCACCATGTCATCGGTCACCATTTGCACCTCTTCCCCGGGCCCACATGAGGGCTCGATTCGATTTTCATTGCTCATGTGGGCAAGTTAATTGCTGCGGGGCGCCGCTGAAGTCGGCAAGGGCGCGGAACGGACGGGGGTGGTCTCCCAAGCTCGTGTCGGACGATTCCTACCACGCCCGGCCGCCGTTGCCGCTGACAGACAGTCGGAGAGCTCCTACGCCCGCATCGGAAGCGAATGGGCTGTCGCCACCGGCCGACCGATGGCGCATCTCGCGGGCGAGGAGTGAGCATTCGCAACCTGCCAAACGCTGGGCAACGGAGCGGGCAATGTCAGAAGCAGCGATACTCATCGAGAGATTCATCGGATCGACGAAGCGCGCGGCCTGCGGGCTGCGCACCGCCGGAGTCTGTGCCGCACTGGCGACGTCCGCGTTGGCCTTGAGCGGGTGTGCGAGCGGGCCGAAGCCCAGTGCAGAGCTCGTGCGTGCGAGCACCCTGGTCAGCGAGGCGGAGAAGAATGAGGCACAACGCTATGCCGCCGCCGACCTGCAGCGTGCGCGCGACGAGTTGAGCCAGGCCCAGACCGCCGACTCCGATCGCAAATACGACGAGGCCCGCAGCCTGGCAGAGAAAGCGGCCGCCGATGCGGACCTGGCGAGCGCCCGCACCGCGAGCGGCCGGGCACGTCAGTCGGCGAACGAGGTTCGTCGCAGCCTCGATACCTTGAGACAACAGTTGCAGCAGAGTCCGGCGCCCTCCGGCAACACCGGGCCCGGCCAGGATCGCCCGTAGGAGGCCGCCATGAGACATCATCACACGAGAGCTCTGATGCTCATCGCCTCCGCCGCTGCGGTGCTTGCGGGCTGCGCTTCGACCCCCCGGCAGAGTCCGCAGCTCGCGGAAGCCCGCGATGCGGTCGAGACGCTGTCGGGCCGGCCGCGCGCCATGGAGGCCGCCGGGCCCGATCTGAAAGCGGCGCGTGCCGAGCTGCACCGCGCCGATGTCGCCCTGCGCAACGGCAAGCCCATGGATGAGGTCGATCATCTCGCGTACCTCTCGCTGCGGCACGCCCAGGCAGGGGAGGCGCGGGTCGATGCCGCGCGTGCGCAGGCGCAGGTCGTGCAGGCGAATCAGGAGCGCCAGCAACTACTGCTCGAGGCACAGAAGCACCAGGCCATGACGGCACAGCAGCAGGCGCAGAACGCCCAGCAACAGGCGCAGAGCGCGCAGCAGCAGGTGCAGGCGGCGCAGAGCGAGGCGCAGCAGGCGCGCAATCAGGCGCAGATGGCGCAGCAGCAGCTCGCCAACGAACGCCAGCAGCTCAAACAGATGCAGACCGAGCAGCTCGGCGCGAAGCAGACCGACCAGGGCATGGTGGTCACCTTGAGCAACGTTCTCTTCAGCACCGGCAAGTCGACCCTGCAGGCGGGAGCGCACCTGCAGCTCGAGCGCCTGGCGCAGTACCTCAAGGCTCATCCCAAGGAGCGCGTGCTGATCGAAGGCAACACCGACAGCACCGGCTCCGCCGAGAAGAACCAGGAGCTCTCGGCCGCGCGCGCGCAGGCGGTGGCGCAGGCACTGCAGCTGCGCGGGGTGCCGCCGACTCAGTATCAGACGATCGGGCTGGGCGAGGCATACCCGGTTGCCTCGAACGACAACGTGGCAGGGCGGCAGCAGAACCGCCGTGTGGACATCGTGTTCTCCAACGCGTCCGGGCAGTTCTCCGAAGCGGCGCTTTCGCGCCAGAACGCAATCAGGCGGTGACAGCACATGAGATCCGAGCAAGACAGGCGCATGACGGCGGGCGGCTGGCAGCAGCGCTCCCCGCAGGACGACGATCAGCGTTTCGGCAGTGATTCTTACGAAGGGCAGTACGAGAAGGACCCCTGGCACTCCGACTGGCGCCGCGATCCACCCGGCCGCGGCCGTGACCGGGAATTGCGCGGGCGACACGGCGACGGCGCCGAATACGGCCGCCGAGCCGAGCGCCGGTCCGAGGATGTGGAGCCGTACGAGCCTTCCGAGGGCTATGAGCCCTTCGAGCCCGGTCATCCCCGCGAGGAGGGGCGCCCGTTCGGCACCGGTCCGTCGCCGCGTTACCTGGGCACTGGTTTCCCCGGGCGCGGCGGGCCCGGGTTCACCGGCGGTTACTACGGTTTCGGCGCCGGAAGCCTGCAGCCCGACTGGCGCTCCGGGCGCCGCCACCCGCTCGGTGAAGACGAGGAGGGCCGCTCCGACTGGCGCACGCAGCAGCGCCGCTATCCACCCGGCCCGAAGGGTTACCAGCGGTCCGACGAGCGGCTGCGGGAGGATATCTCGGAGCGGCTCATGCAGGCTGGCTACATCGATTCGAGCGATGTGTCGGTTGAGGTCTCAGGCGCGAAGGTCGTACTGGACGGCACGGTGCCGGAGCGGCGGATGAAGCATGCGATCGAGGATCTCGTCGATGCCTGCCCGGGAGTGCAGGACATCGACAACAGGATTCGTGTGAAGCGATAAACGGCACGAGGGCCGAGGAAGCGACCGGGCGGCCGGCCGGTGGACAACCGGCCGGCCGTCTCGCTTTCTACGCTCGTCGAAAGTCGACGGCGGGCAGCTGCATCGACCGGCGGTACTTGGTTACGGTGCGCCGCGCGACTTTCACGCCGCGGTCGGCCAGGAGCTCGGTGAGCTGCACGTCGGACAGCGGATTACGGCGATCCTCGGCGGCGATGAACTCGCGCAGCAGCGCGCGAATGGCGGTCGCGGAGCACGATCCACCGCTCGTCGTGGCGAGCTGCCGCGAGAAGAAGCGCTTGAAGGCGACGACGCCGCGCGGTGTGGCCATGAATTTGTGGCTGGTGGCGCGTGACACGGTCGATTCGTGCAGGCCGAGCTCATCGGCGATCTCGCGCAGTGTGAGCGGCCGCATGGCGAGATCACCGTACTCGAAGAAGTTGCGCTGGCGGGCGACCACCGCCTCCGCCACCCGCTGGATGGTGAGGAAGCGCTGCTCGAGATTGCGTACCAGCCAGCGCGCCTCCTGCAGATGTTGCGCGAGCAGCGCCGTCTCCCCGTCGCGTGCCTGACGGAAATAGTCGGCGTACTGTTGGTTGACGCGGATGCGCGGATAGATGGCGGAGTTGACCGTGACCACCCAGCGCTTCTTGTCCTTGCGGACGATCACATCAGGAACGATCGCGCGCGGCTCGAAAGTGCCGATCTTCGAGCCCGGGCGCGGATCGAGGCTGCGGATGAGATCCATGGCGAGACGCAGCTCCTCCGCGGAGCAGCCGAGCGCATCGAGCAGGCGTGTGTTGTCTCGCGCCGCCATCATGGAGAGCCGGTTCTGCACTACATCGAGGGCGATGTTGCGACCCGGTGTCTCCCGATCCATCGCCTCGAGCTGCAGGGCGAGACATTCGCCGAGGCTGCGCGCGGCGATGCCGCTCGGCTCGAGCGTCTGCACGATACGCAGCGCAGTCTCGACCTCGCCTGGCGCCGCACCGGGCGCGAGGGCCGCCACATCTTCGAGCGGCAGGCGCAGAAATCCGTCGTCATCCAAAGCGTCGATGATGAGGTTCGCGAGCACGTGATCGCGCTCCGTCAGCCCGAGAAGCAGCAACTGCTCGCGCAGTGAGTCGTGCAGGGTCGAGGGCGAAGCGGTCCACTCCGTCCAATCGGGCGTCTCCTCTCCGCCTCCACCGCTGCCGCTACCCGTGGACGAGAAATCGAGATCCGCGCGCGAGCTGTCGTCGCTCGACTCTTCGCGCTCGGAGCGGGGGTCCGATGATTCCGTCGATTCCGCGCTCTCTTCGAGGAAGGGATTCTGCGCAATCGCCTGGTGCAGTTCTTGCACGCACTCCAAGGCGGAAAGTTGAAGCAGCTTCACCGACTGCTGCAGTCGAGGTGTCAGCGTGAGCTGCTGCTTCAGGCGCAGTCCCAATACGGCGTTGGACATTCGAGGAGCCCTCTCTTACAAGCCAGCAGCGCCCCAGCCTCGGCAGCGCAGCGTGCCGCCGGGGGAGAACTTGCAAGGGCGTGTAAGAACGCCATGCGCGCCGAGCCGTGGCTCAAACTCCCGTACGAGCGACATGACATCAATTCACGACGACGACCCCGGTTCCCGCCCAGATGCGGCACTCGCGCAGGCCGCGCCCGCGCGCACGCTGGCGCCCGAATGGGAGCGGCTCGCGCGCCGCAAAGATGAGCTCGAGACGGTGCTCGCGGCGGGGCACATCGGCTACTGCCGCCTGCGGGGAGCCGATCGCGCATTGACCGCCAACTCGCAATTCAAGGCCGAATGGGGCTGGCCTCCGGATGAGGCACTGCGCTGGGAGGCGGTGGAATCGCGCATCGAGATCGGCGATCGCGCGCGCTTCTCGGATGCGGTACGTCAGACGCTCGCCACCGCCGCGCCTCTGGACCTCACCATTCGGGTGCGGCCGACGGCGGGCGAGATGCAGTGGGTGGCGCTGCGGGGCTGCGTGGTAAGGGACGGCAGCGACGCCGAGTCCGCAGACCTCGTCATCACCTCACGCAACGTGACGAGCGAGCACCGCGCCTCCGAGGGTGTCCTCGATGCGCGCGCGCAGCTCCTCGAGCACGAGCGGCAATCACGTCAGGCGGCGGAAACCGCCAACCGCTCCAAGGACGAATTCCTGTCGGTGATCTCGCATGAGCTGCGCTCGCCGCTCAATGCCATCCTGGGTTGGAATCGCATCCTGGCACTGAAGTGCCACGGTGATCCCGAGGTCGGCGCGATCACACCGCGCATCGAGCAGAGCGCGAAGGCGCAGTTGAAAATGGTCAACGATTTGCTCGACCTCGGGCGCGTGAGCACCGGAAAGCTCAAGGTGGAGACCCGTCCCATGCACCTCGCGCGGGTGGCGCGGCTCGCGATCGATGCCGCGCGGCCTGCGGCGGCCGCCAAGGGCATCGAGATCGTGCCCCAGCTCGATGCCGCCACGGGCGAGTTGCGCGGTGATCCGGATCGGCTGCAGCAAGTGATCGGCAACCTGCTCTCCAACGCGGTGAAGTTCACCGGCACCGGCGGCCGCATCACTGTCGGCCTGCGCGAGGAGGGTGGATTCACGGAGCTCACGGTCGCAGACACCGGTCAGGGGATCGCGCCCGAGTTGCTGCCGCACATTTTCGACCGCTTCCGGCAAGGCGATAACTCGAGCACGCGGCAGGCGTCCGGCCTCGGGCTCGGTCTCACCCTGGCCCACGAGATCGTCAGCCTGCACGGGGGCGCCATTTCCGCGCGGAGCGCAGGGTCGGGCACCGGCGCAACGTTCTGCGTTCGATTGCCGACGATGCGGCCGCTACCCGGGCCTGGCGGACAGGCACTGGGCACGGAGCGCGAGCCGCCGGAGCGGCGGCAAACGCTCCAGGGACTGTCGATTCTCGTCGTGGACGATGAGCTCGAAGCCCGCACGGTGGTCGCGGAGATGCTGCGGTTGGAAGGCGCCGCCGTCACGGTCACCGACTCCGCGCCCTCGGCGCTGCACAAGCTCGAGGCGCAGGGCTCGCACTTCGACATCATCGTCACCGATATCGGCATGCCGCTGGAGGATGGCTACTCGCTGATGCGCAAGTTGCGCTCGAGCAAGGCGGGCAAACGGATGCTCGCCATTGCCGTGACCGGTTACGCTTCGCGCAACGATGTCGCTGCGGCCATGGATGCGGGATTCGATCTGCACGTGCCGAAGCCGGTGGACTTCGACACTTTCGTGCCGCTGGTCCGGCGTCTCGCCATCTGGCGCCGCTCCGACTGTTGAGTCAGATACCGGACTGCCAGGTGCTCGGCATGCCGGCGGCTTCGATCGCCTGCTCGATCGTCAGACACGCCTCGCGAGCCTCCGGCTGCGCACGCAGACTGCGCGCAATCGAGTTGAGGAAGGTGCACATGAGGCCGGTGTTGGGGTGCGAGCAATGGAGCTGCTCCTCCACCCGATCGATGAGCTCTATCAGATCTTCCTGATCGCACCGCGGAAACGTCATCCCCGTCACGGTGCTCTGCACGGAGAGCAGCGCCTGGTGTATGGCGGCTTGCTGCTCCCCGTTCATCATGAGGAAGAATTTGAACCCGCCGCTGGCCGAAAGCAAGCCGCCCATTCAACCGCAGGCCCTGCCGTGCCCTGCGCTCGCGCGAAGCGCGGGATGCCGCACTTCGCGCCATAAAAAAAGAGCGGGCTGGTCGCACCACAGCCCGCCAAACGGGGGGTCTACAGTCTCCCTGCAACCGGCGTGCCAGGCGTCTCCCCTGGTTTCCAGAGGCTTCCGGCGGCGCGAGGCGTCCCGGTTGGAACGCATGCGTCTGTAAAAAGGCACAGGAGGTGAAAATTGTGCAGCGGATGTGCAGCGAAGTCCGCGTGCCCTGCCGCCGAGCTGGCGCCGCGGGTAGGGATCGGGCGTGCTGCAGGCATGGCAGGCATGGCACATCTCCTGCTTGAGCACTCGCCCCTGTCATCACTTCCCTTGTCCCGCCGCCCCCGACATCGGGGACGACGAGGAGATGCGCATGAACTATAAGTACATCATCGAAGCGCTGAGGGAGCTGATTTCCGTACGCAGCGACAGCGAGCAGGCATTGAGGCTGTGCGCGGCGTCGATCATCACGGGTCCACTCAGAGAGCTCTGCATCCAGGCAGCCGCGGAGTGCGCCGATGCGGCACGCGAGCTCGAAGGGTTGGTCGAGAGTCTGGGAGGCAAGCGCCAGGCGCGTGGCGCGGTGGCCGGTTTCTGGCGCAGCGGCTGGGCCGGTCTGCGCACTGCCCTTGCGCGGGCCGAGGAGGGAGCTATTCTCGATGCATGCGAGCGCGGGGAGAGCTGGATTCTGCAGGCGTATCGCAATGCCCTGGACGATCACCTGCCGGAACCGGTGCGCGAGACCGTGCTGCGCCAGTTCGAGGTCCTGATGAGCACTCACGAAGCGATCCGCGGCTGTCGCCTACAGCGAGCTGCCCGCGGCGATGCGGCAGCGGTCTCCGGTGCGCAAGCAGGTCAACACTAGGGCCGACTTTCCCCTGACACGCTGGTCCGCCAGTCCGGTCATCGTCGGGATCGGTGTCGGGCTGCTCGCGGGCCCGTTGGGTCTGAAGCTCATCGAGCCACAGCTCACCGAGGACGGCTCGCTCATCCAATCGGTCAGTGAAGCAGTCCTGCTGATCTGCCTGTTCTGCGCCGGCCTGCGCCTGCGCACCCCGTTCGAGTGGGCGCCGTGGCGGGCGCCACTGCAGCTGGCCTCCCTTACCACCGTTTGCGCGGTGCTGCTGTCGGCCGCGGCGGCTTACACCATCTTCGGTATGAGCCTGCTGCAGGCCCTGCTCTTGGCAGTCATCCTGGCGCCGACGGATGCGGTACTCGCATCCGACGTGCACGCTCCGACGGACGGTGAGCAGGATCTCGTACCGTTTGCGCTCGCGGCGGAGGGGGCCATGACCAGCGCGGCCGTCGCGCCGGTGGCGGTGTTGGTGCTCACCCGGATGGGGGTGACGGGTGCGGGCTCCGCCATGCTCGGCTCTCTGACTCTTACCGTGCTCTGGTCGCTCGCCGGCGGGGTGGTGGTCGGCTGGCTCATCGGTGCCGCGGCATCGCGCTGGCTGGCGCTGATCGACCGCGATCGTCAGGGAGACCTGCTCGAGGAGATGATCGTATTTGCCACCGGGGCGCTCGCCTATGTCTGTGCGCTCGCACTGCGCACCGATGCGCTTCTCGGCGCTCTGGCAGCGGGGCTGGCGCTGTCGCACGGCGGGCGGCTGCGCGTGCGGCACAAGCAGGCGCTCGGAGCGCGAGTGCTCAGGTTTGCCGGGCGGGCGGAGCGCGCCGCGACGGTGCTGGTGATGGTGCTGCTGGGTGCGCTGCTCGGCGCGGCGGACTTCACTCCGCGCAACGCCCTTTACGCGGCGGTGCTGTTGATTCTGGCGCGGCCGCTCGCCGTGCGTCTCGGGCTCGGACCGCCCGTGGTGACACCGGCGCAGCGCCGGTCGCTGGAGCTCTTCGCGGCACGGGGACCCGCGGCGCTCTACTGTCTGGCGCTGGCGGCCAGCCACGAGCTGCCGGCCGCATTCGGCAGGCAACTCGAGAACGCCGCCCTCGTTGTCATCGTCGTATCGGTCATCTCGGGGGCGGTATCGGCGCTGACCGCCAGAAAACCCAGTCCGGGCGCCGCGCTCTGAGGCAGGGAACACCGGCTGGACCGGTGCGTTATGGGCGGCGCCCCCACCGCTCCGCTGGTGCTTGGCGGCACGCCCCGGAGGGCATACAGTTGACCGCCCTTTATGGGCTGAAGGCGAGCACATGGCACACGCTTTGATAATCGACGACGACGCAGATGTGGTGGAGTGGCTGCAGGAAGTCGCCCGCATGGAAGGCTTCACCGTCGCGCGCGCCCAGAGCCTGCGTGATGCGCGCATCGAGCTCGGCCGACAACGCCCCGATGTCCTCCTGACCGATCTGGCCCTCCCGGATGGGGAGGGAATCGAACTGCTGCGCGAGCTCGAGAAGCCGGAGGTCACCGAGGTCATCGTCATCACAGGTCACGCCACCGTCGATAGCGCCGTCGCCGCGCTGCGGGCCGGGGCCAGCGACTACCTGGTCAAGCCCGCCGACCTCGAGCGGGTGCAGGCGGTGCTGCGGCACGCCAAGAAGACCTCGGCGCTGCAGCATGAGATCGGGGAGCTGCGCGATGAGCTGCGCCGCCTGGGCCGTTTCGGGCGCATCCTCGGCAGCTCGCAGCGCATGCAAGTGCTTTACGATCAGCTCACTCGTGTGGCCCCGACGTCGGCCACGGTCATGCTGATCGGGGAGAGCGGCACCGGCAAGGAGCTGGCGGCCCAGACCATTCACGAGCTCTCCAGACGCCGCACCAGCGCCTTCCTGCCCCTCAATTGTGGTGCCGTCGCGCCGCAGCTCATCGAGAGCGAGCTTTTCGGCCACGAGCGCGGCAGCTTCACCGGCGCCGACAGGCAACACAAGGGATTCTTCGAGCGCGCCAATGGCGGCACGATCTTTCTCGATGAGATCACCGAGATGCCGATGGAGCTGCAGGTGAAGCTCCTGCGCGTGCTCGAGACCGGCGCTGTCAACCGTGTCGGCGGCACGCAGCCCATCGCGAGCGACGTGCGCGTGATATGCGCGACCAACCGCGAGCCGGAGAGAGCCGTCAGCGATGGCAAGCTGCGGGAGGACCTCTATCACCGGCTGAACGTCTTTCCCATCCGCCTGCCGCCGCTGCGCGACCGGGAAACCGACATCGAGCAGCTCGCCCAGTTCTTTCTCGACGAGCTCAACCGCGCCGAGGGAACGCACAAGACGTTCTCGCGCGATGCGCTGGTGCGCCTCTATCAGTATGGCTGGCCGGGCAACGTCCGCGAGCTGCGCAATTATGTGCAGCGCGCCTTCATCATGGCCGACGACATCATCGAATGCGACATAACGCTGACCGATGCTCCGGCCAAGCCCGATGACGGCACGACCATCACCATCCGTGTCGGCACGCCCCTGGAAGAGGTGGAGCGCCGGGTGACCATGGCCACGCTGGCGTATTGCGGCCACGTCAAGCGCAAGGCGGCGGAGATCCTGGGGGTCAGCCTGAAGACGCTCTACAACCGTCTCGAGACCTATAACGGCAGGGATTCGGGCAGCCGCCCCCCCTCCACGGGCAAGGAAGAGGAGTCCGACAGCAGCCGGGAATCGCTGCGTTGAGGGCCGGCAGCGCCGGCATCGTGCGCGAGGGGCGGCACTGCCCGCGTCGGACGATTCCTACACTCCCTTGCGTTGCAGCTCCGGTTGCGCCTTCCGCAACCCCCATAGGCGCGCTCGCGGCGGGACGGATACGCTGCCCGGGGCATGAAACGCTCATGTGCGTGGCAGCGCCGCAGGTGACTGCGGCACACACACGCTGACGGACCATGCCGGCGATTCGAGTTGCAGCCGTAGACGATCATCAGCTCGTGCGGATCGGGCTGAGACAGATCATCGAAGCTCAAGCGGACTTCACATGGGCCGGCGAGGCTAGTACAGGACGCGAGGTTCTGACGCTGTTACGCACCACTCCATGCGATGTGCTGCTGCTGGATCTCTCGCTTCCGGACATGTCCGGACTCGACGTGCTCCGACAGATCAAGTCGCATCATGAGTCGGTGGCCACATTGGTACTGAGCGCCTACCCGGAAAGTCAGTATGGACTCAATGTGCTGCGGGCCGGTGCCAGCGGCTTCGTCAGCAAAAGCGCCGATGACGGTGAGCTCTGCCGCGCGATCCGCGCCGCGGTGCGCGGTGGCCGCTACGTGAGCCCGGAGCTCGCCGAGATGCTGGTGAGCGGGATGCAGGGTGCCCCGGGCGAGCCGCGGCACAGCGTGCTGTCGGAGCGCGAATTTCAGATCTTCTGCAAGCTCGCCGAGGGACGCAGCGTTTCCGAGATTGCCGCCGGCCTCTTCCTCAGCGTCAAGACCGTCAGCACCTACCGCACACGGATACTGGAGAAGATGGGAATGAAGACGAACGCCGACATCACCTACTACGCCATCAAGAACAACCTGCTGCAGTGAGGCGTGTGGTGAGCGCTGAAGCGCGATCCCAGGGCGGCAACGGCTCCTCCAACGCCGAGCGGCGCATCCTGCTGATCGAGGATTCGGCCGTGCTGTCGCGGCGCCTGATCGACCTGCTGTCGGAGCCGGGACGGGTCTCGGTCACGGCACAGGCGGCGACGCAAAGCGAAGCGCTGCTGCGCCTGCAGGAGGCGACCTACGACGTGCTCGTGGTCGACATCGAGCTGGCCGAGGGCAACGGTGTGGCGGTCATCCGCCAGGTCCGTCAGCTCTATCCGCCCGACGCACAGCCGCTCGTCGTGGTGTTGACGAATTACGCGTCCGATTTCGTACGCGACCACTGCTTCGCGGCAGGTGCCGATTATTTCCTCGACAAGATGCGGGACATCGCACTGCTGAAAGCGGTCGTCGCCGACGGCCACTCCAAGTGGTCGCCGCCCAATTGATCGACTCAGTCGCGCAGCGGGACGCTGACGCGAAGCGTGGTGCCGGCACCCGGAGTTGACTCGATCTCGAAGTGGCCGCCGAGCGCGCGCACGCGCTGGCGCATGCCCATGATGCCGTGCGACCAGCGGAACCTCGGATCCGCCGCATCGAAGCCGCGGCCGTCATCACTCAGCGTGAAACGGCAGGTGTCGCTTTCCACGATGAACCGCAGGATGACCGACTGCGCGCCGGCGTGGCGGATGATATTGGTGACCCCCTCCTGGACGATCCGGAAGAGCGCTATCGCAGTCTGCTTCGCCATCTGTGCGCCATCTTCGGGCAGTGTCAGGTCCGCATGCAGCCCGGCCTTGGCGCAGGCGGAGTCGACATGGGCGCGCAGCGCCGTGGGCAGCCCGAAATGATCGAGGAGCGAGGGCCGAAGGTCCTCGACCACCCGCCGCTTGAGGTCCATCGCCTCATCGAGCACTGCCCCGAGCTGCGTCAGGCGCTCCTGCAACGCAGGCTCGTGAACGCGCGATTGCAGCCAAGAGAGGTCCATCTTCGCGGCCGTCAGCAATCCTCCGAGCTCATCGTGGAGATTGCGGGCGAGCTCTGATCTCTCCTTCTCGGAGAGCTCCTGCAGATGGGTGGAGAGGGCGGAGAGCTCGCGGGTGCGCGCCTCGATCAGCGTTTCCAGATCCTTCGCGTGGCGCTCGGATGCCGCGCGCAGAGCCTCGCGCCTGACGGCCTCGGCGGCGAGCAGGCGGCTGAGCGCGATGAGGAGTCCCACGGCGAGTAACGCCAGGAAAATGACCGCGGCCTGCGTCTCCGGGGCTTCTGCCAGCCACTCGGCGATCGCTGCCGAGGCCAGCGCCGCAAACAACACCCCGAGCAGCGCGAGCCATGCCCTCACAGGCAGCAGCCGCAGCGCCGACCATGTCATCGGCACACGCGCACGCAGCACATCGGTGTGCGCCGCCGCATCGACGGCCCGGGCGGGTAGTTGCGGTTGCATGTGGGTATATTGGCCCACAAGCAAAAAAAAAGCCCCGCCGGAGCGGGGCTTTTTCGCCGGGGCTGGATCAGCCCGGGGCCTTCTTCGACTTCGAGTGCTTCTTCATCGAATGATGGGCAGACTTCTTGTGCTTGGCGGCCTTGTGAGAGGACTTCATGCTGTCAGACTTCATGCTGTCGGTCGACGAGGCGGAAGCAGCCTGGGGAGCAGCCACCGCGGTGGTGACCCCGATGACCGGGCTGGCAACCAGCAGCGCGCCGAGAGCGGCGGGAACGAGCTTCTTGAGCATCGACATCTCCAAACGATAGCGAGGATTGAGAGCAGTCAGTAATCGCCCGGCCGACGAGGCACCGGAACGGGGGGCATTATCTCCGGAAGGCGGCCGCCACGAGCCTGGATGACCGGAAAGTAATGTTCGGCGCTCAATGTCCGTGAAAAGCGACAAGCGTCCGTACGGGCACTTCCAGTGCCTCGAGCCTGCGCGTACCCCCGAGCTCCGGCAGGTCGATGACGAAACAGGCGGCCAGGATCTCGGCGCCCAGGGAGCGCAGCAGCTTCACGGCTGCCTCGGCGGTGCCACCGGTGGCAATGAGGTCATCGACCAGGATGATCCGCTCCCCGCGGGCGACTCCGTCGCGATGCATCTCGATCTCATCCAACCCGTACTCGAGCGAGTACGCCACGCGCACCGTCTCGTGCGGCAGTTTGCCCTTCTTGCGGATCGGCACGAAGCCGGCGGCAAGCTGATGCGCGATTGCGCCGCCGAGAATGAAGCCGCGCGCCTCGATGCCGGCCACGCGGTCGACTTTGGCGCCAGTCCACGGCCGCACCAGCTCATCGACGGTACGGCGAAACATCTGCGCGTTGCCGAGCAGGGTGGTGATGTCCCGGAACTGGATCCCGGCTCGGGGGTAGTCAGGGATGGTGCGGATGGAGGCCTTGAGCTCTTTGAGTGCGTTCGGGTCCATGACCCGGACTCTACACCGTTTCCAGGTATTGCACGCTGAAGTAGCCGTCGGTATCGGTCCAGCCGCGTCGGGGCACCCAGCCGGCCGCGCGGGCCTGACTCGCGAACGACTGCGGGGTGTATTTGTGACAGTGCTCGGTAACCAACCGCTCACCGGCGGCAAACTGCACGCGCTGCCCAGCAAGATGAACCGTCTGCTCCCGCAGACTCAACAGATGCATCTCGATCCGGCTTTGCGCCGCCACCCAGACCGCCTCGTGGCGGAAGCACGCCAGGTCGAAGTTCGCGGCGAGCTCGCGGTTGAGCCGGGTGAGCAGATTCATGTTGAATGCGGCGGTGACTCCGGCGGCATCGTTATAGGCGCGCTCGAGGATGGCCCGGTCCTTGGCGAGGTCGATGCCGATGAGCAGCCCGCCACCCGTGCCTGCATTCTCGCGCATGCGCGCGAGCAGGCGGACAGCCTCCGGCGGGTCGAAATTCCCGAGGGTGGAGCCCGGGAAGAACACCACCACGCGGGCCGGTCGGGACCGAGGGGCGGGCAGGTTGTATCGCTGCGTGAAGTCGGCGCAGAGCGGGAGCACCTCCAGCCGCGGATAGGCGGCCTGGACCGCACGCGCCGCCGCGAGCAAATGGCTGCGCGAGATGTCCACCGGCACGTATGCGGCGAGGTCCGGCAGCGCATCGAGCAGCAGGCGTGTCTTGCGGCTGGAGCCGCTTCCCGGCTCGAGCAGCAGTGCCCGCTCGCCGATGCAAGCTGCCATCTCGTCCGCGAAGCGCGCCAGGATCCCGGTCTCGGTGCGAGTCAGGTAGTACTCGGGAAGCTCACAGATCGCATCGAAGAGCTGCGAGCCGCGGCGGTCGTAAAGATATGCCGGCGACAGGCGTTTCGGGGTGGCCCGCAGTCCGGCGAGGACTTCTTCGACCAGCAGCCAGTCCGCCGCTCCAGGCCGCGCCCCGGCCGCTGCGGGCCGTGCATTGCGCCGGATCACGTGGCATCCCCGGCGAGCCGCACCCCGCTGAACTGCCAGCGGGCGGCGGCGGGAAAGAAGTTGCGATAGGAGGCGCGGATATGCGCCTGCGCCGTGGCACAGGACCCGCCACGCAGCACGAGTTGGTTGATCATGAATTTCCCGTTGTATTCGCCGAGTGCACCGGCAGCGGGGGAGTAACCTGGATAGGGGGCATAAGCGGACTGCGTCCACTCCCACACGTCACCGAACATCTGCTGCAGCATGTCAGGAGCGTCGGAACCCACGGCGGACATGGCAACGGCTTGCGGATGCCACTGGCTCCGCTCGACGAAGTTGCCGCTCACCGGCGTAGTGCCCGCGGCCAGCTCCCACTCGAACTCGGTAGGCAGGCGGCCGCCCGCCCAGCGCGCGAAAGCGTCCGCCTCGTAACAGCTCACGTGGCAGAGCGGCGCTTCAGGATCGAGCTCCCGCACTCCCGTCAGAGTGAATTCCTCGGCGAGCGAGGCGGACCAGTAGATGGGCCGGCACCAGCCCTCGCGGCGTGCGAGAGCCCAGCCGTCGGACAGCCACAGCCGGGCGTCCTCATAGCCGCCGGCGCGCACGAACTCCAGATACTCGCCATTGGTCACGGGGCGGTTGGCGAGCCTGAAGGGCAAGACCAGCGCCCGATGTCGCGGCAGCTCGTTGTCGAAGCAGAAGCCGGCACCGGCGTGGCCGATTTCCGTGAGGCCGCCTTCGAAGCTCACGTATCGTAGCGGCAGAGCGCGCGTTGGCTGTTGGCGCGGACGCTGCCGATAGGCGGGTAGCAACGGATTGAGAGAGAAGAGGTGCTTGATGTCGGTGAGCAGCAACTCCTGGTGCTGGCGCTCGTGCTCGAGACCGAGTGTCAGCACCGCCTGAAGGCCGTCCGCGAGGGCGCCGGCATCGAGAAGCGCGACCATCTGCTCGTCTATGGCTGCGCGGTACCCCATGATCTGCGTGACCGTCGGACGCGACAGCATGCCGCGGGCGGCGCGGCAGTGCATCGGACCCACGGCGTTGTAGTAAGAGTTGAAGAGGTAGCGGTACGGCTCGGCGTATGGGCGGTAATCGGCCACTGCGCGCGCCAGCACGAACTCCTCGAAGAACCAACTCGTATGCGCGAGATGCCATTTCGCGGGGCTCGCATCCGGCATCGACTGCACGACGAAGTCCTCGGCGGCGAGTGGTGCGCAGAGCTCCACGGTCGCGGCGCGCACTTCCAGATAGTGTTTCCCCGTCTCGGAGGGGGCGGCGTCTCCCTGAAAAGCGCTCGATTGCATCGGTCGGCCTCCTCGCGACAGCGGTCATTCCCGTGAGCAGAATCCATACCTGCCGGGGCACGGCCGGGCTGCCCGCGTCGGAATCTGGGAGAATCGGCGGATCACACACCGCGCAGAAGGCCCGTCCCGTCCATGCAAGCGATCGATGTGCTCCTCAAGCGGCGCTCCGCCAAGGCCCTCACCGACCCCGCACCGGATGCGGGCGCTCTCGAGCTGCTGCTGGAGAGCGCCGCCCGTGCGCCTGATCACGGACGATTGCGTCCGTGGCGCTTCATCGTGATCCGTGGCGCCGCGCGCGAGCGCCTGGGAGAGCTCATGGCGGATCAGCTGCGGCGCAGACAGCCGGCCGCCAGTGCGGAGTCATTGCAGCGTGAGCGGCAGAAAGCGCTGCGAGCGCCGCTCATCGTCGTGGTGGCGGCGGTCTTGAACGCCGCGGCCAAGATTCCGCCAATCGAGCAGATCCTCGCTGCGGGTGCCGCGGCGCAGAACATCCTGCTCGCCGCAACCGCGCTGGGATTCGCCGCCATGTGGAAGACCGGCGATGCCGCTTATGACGATACGGTGAAGGCGGCGCTCGGGCTCGACGCCGGTGCCGCCATCGTGGGATTTCTTTACCTCGGCACGGCGCCGGCCGATGCGGTACCGCCGCCCGCGCGCGGGCAGTGGCGGGACAGGGTGAGCTACTGGGGAGAGTGAGGCGGCCTCAGGGCTTGATCACCGCCAGTATCACGATCGCGATGAGGAAGAGCATCGGCACCTCGTTGAACAGCCGATACCAGCGCTCCGAGTGGCGGTTGCGGCCGTCGCGCAGGCCGTGCATCAGGCTGCGACACCAGAAGTGATAGCCGATGAGGCCGGCCACGAGTACGAGCTTCACGCGCAGCCAGAGTGAATCGAGATAGGCCGGCGTGGTGGCTACCATCGAGATGCCGAATACGACAGCGAGCGTGCCGCCCAGGGTCATCAGAGAGAAGAGCCGCCGTTCCATGACTACGAATCGCTCGCGACCGATCGTGTCGGTCGCGGCGCAGTGATACACGAACAGACGCGGCAGATAAAAAAGGCCGGCGAACCAGGTGATGACGAAGACGATATGGAATGCTTTGAGCCAGAGCATTGCGCATGTTAACCGAACACGGGAACCTAGCGGCGTGGAACGGGTCGGCTTGGCCGAAGGCACCGATTCCGGTGACAATTCGCCAATGCCTACCCGTTCCCACTCCGAGCGACCGGCCCGCTCCAAGCGGCCGGGCGAGCGCAAGGCGCCGGATGCCGCCCATATACTCGTCATCGACGTCGGCGGCTCCCATGTCAAATTCCGTATGGGAGCCCGCGGCCCGATCCGCCGGTTCGTCTCCGGCCCCGACATGACCGCGGCCGACATGGCCCGCCAGGTCCGCAAGCTCGCCCACGATCTCCCCTATCAGGCGGTCGCGATCGGTTATCCCGGCCTGGTGTTGCGCGGGCGGATCGCCGCGGAGCCCTACAACCTCGGTCCGGGATGGGTGGGGTATGACTTCGAGAAGACGCTCGGCAGGCCGGTGCGGGTGGTCAACGATGCGACCATGCAGGCGCTCGGCAGCTATGAGGGCGGCCGCATGCTCTTCCTCGGGCTCGGCACAGGTCTCGGCGCGACGCTGATTCTCGACGGCACCGTGGAGCCGATGGAGATCGGTCACATGCCGTACAAGCGCAAAAAGACCTTCGAGGACTATGTCGGCGAGCGCGGCCGCAAGCGGCTCGGCAACAAGAAGTGGCGCAAGGCCGTGGCCGAGGTGGTGACGCGGCTGAAGGAGGTGTTGGAAGCCGACTACGTCGTGTTGGGAGGCGGCAATGCAGCTCGCCTGAAGGAGCTGCCCGAGGGCGTGCGCCTCGGTGACAACCTGAACGCCTTCAAGGGCGGCCTGCATCTCTGGGGCGGCGACGATCCACTCGCCGTCAGCATCTCACGCCGTCAACGTACAGCCCCGCCGCCGGGCTCGCGGCGATGAGCGCCGGTAACGCGCCGGGTGCGCCCGGTCTGCCGCCCACCTGGTCGAGCAGCGCGAAGGAAATGGTCGGCTGCTCGCTCGGTCCGTCGCGCCTGTGGTTCACGCTGGGCGGCGGGATCCTCAACGAGGTCTACTACCCGCGTGTCGACCTTCCCCAGATCCGGGATCTGGGCATCATCGTCGCGGACGGGCGCGGGTTCTGGGTGGAGGTGAAGCGGATGTACCGCCACTCCCTGACACTCGCCGCGCCGGGCGTGCCGGCGGTGCGCATCGTGCACGAGCATGAGCGCTTCGAGCTGGCACTGCGCATCGCGCCGTCGCGAGAGCGCGATGTGCTCCTCGTGGAGATCGAGCTGACCGGGGACGAGTCGCTGCGCCCGTACGTGTTGCTCGCTCCACATCTCGGCGGCACGGGTAACAACAACTCGGCGGCGATCGCCGGTCATCGCGGCCACCGCGTGCTCTGGGCGGAGCAGGGGCCGTTTGCGCTCGCGCTCGCGGCGGTGACCCCCGATCAGCAGGATGCCTGGGGGCGCGCGAGCTGCGGCTTCGTCGGCACGAGCGATGGCTGGCAGGACTTCGCGCGCAACGGTGCGATGACCTGGGAGCATGCCGATGCGGGCCCGGGCAACGTGGCGCTGCTCGGAGAGCTGCCCCGCGAAGCGGTGCTCGCGCTCGGTTTCGGCAGCAGCACGGAGTCGGCCGCGACGCTCGCGCTGAGCGCGCTCTTCGAGCCGTTCGAGGCCGTCTGGCAGCGTCAGATCGAGGACTGGTCCGCCTGGCACCGGGACTGCGCCCTGCGTCCGAAGCTGTCCGAGGGACTGCCGCCCGAATGCGTGACGCAGTTCAGGCTGTCGACCATGGCGCTGCGCGCACATCTCGACAAGACCTACCCGGGGGCGATGGTGGCGAGCCTCAGCGTCCCCTGGGGCAACACCAAGGAGGAGCGGGAGGGATATCACCTCGTCTGGCCGCGTGACCTCTGCGAATGCGCAGGTGCCTTTCTCGCCGTTGGGGCGATTCGTGAGTCTCTCGACACGTTGCGCTACCTGCGCGCGACGCAGCTCGCCGACGGCCATTGGAATCAGAACCAATGGCTCGGCGGCCGTCCATACTGGACCGGCGTGCAGCTCGACGAGACCGCCTTCCCCGTGCTGCTCGCCGCGCAGCTCGAGGAGCATGACGCGTTGGATGGCATCGAGGTCGGAGACATGATCCGCCGTGCCCTCTCGTTCATCGTTTGCAACGGCCCGGCGAGCGATCAGGACCGCTGGGAGGAAGATGCCGGCATCAACACCTTCACGCTGGCGGCATGCATCGCGGCGCTCGTTTGCGGCGCGCCGCACCTGGACCCCACGGCACGTGAGCTGGCGCTCGCAGTGGCCGATTACTGGAACGCGAGTCTCGAGGCCTGGACTGCAGTCACCGACACACCGCTCTGCGGGCGCCAGGCGCTGCCCGGCTACTACGTGCGCGTGGCACCGCGAGAGGCCGTGCGCGACCGCGGCGCGCTGCAGCGCGTGCTGCCTATCAAGAACCAGGCGGTGGACCCGGGACTGCCGGCCTTTGCGCAGATCGGGGTAGACTTCCTACAGCTCGTGCGCTTCGGACTGCGCCGCCCCGATGACCCGCTGATCGCGGGGACCGTGCGCCTCGCGGACATGCTCCTCAAAGTCGACACACCAACCGGTCCCTCCTGGCACCGGTACAACGACGACGGTTACGGCGAGCACGATGACGGGTCGGCGTTCGACGGCACGGGCAGGGGCCGAGCGTGGCCGCTGCTCACGGGCGAGCGAGGACACTATGAGGTCGCCGCTGGGCGCGATCCGTTGCCGCTCCTGCTCGCAATGGTCCGTATGGCTTCGCCCGGAGGCATGCTGCCGGAGCAGATCTGGGATGCTCCGCCCGTGCCCTCTCGCGGCCTGGAGCCGGGACGTCCGACGGGCAGCGCCATGCCGCTCGCATGGGCGCACGCAGAGTACATCAAGCTCGTGGTCTCCCGCTCGCTCGGCAGGCCTTTCGATCGGCCGGAGCGTGTGTGGCAACGCTACGGGGGCCGCAGACAGCGGCTGCAGCGTGTCGTCTGGTGCGAGCACGCGCCGGCTTCCGAGCTCCCCGAGGGTGCCGCGCTGACCGTCGCCGCGACTGCGCCCGCAACGTTCCGCTGGGGCTTCGATGGCTGGCAGGACATCCGCGAGCAGCGCACGACCGCAACGACTCTCGGCCTGCATACCGTGGAAATCGATACCCTGAGGCTGAAGAGGGGCCGCTCGATCGATCTGACGTACCGCCTCGAGCCGGGCGAACAGTGGATCGGCCGGGATTTCCGGATCGCCGTGGTGCCCGCTGCCGACGGCGCAAAGACGCCACTTGCGGTCGAAGGGCAAGCCTGAGAGGCTCCCCGCATGCCTTTCACTTTGGCGCATCCGGCAGCCGTTCTGCCGCTGCGACGCGTGCCGTTGTTGCAGACCATACCGCTCGTCATCGGCGCCATGACGCCGGATGTGCCGTATTACTTTCCCTGGCGGATTGCGAAGCACATACCAACGGAAACGCACACCTTCCTCGGCACGCTCACCCTGGACTTGCCGATGGGGCTCGCGATGCTGCTGCTCATCTGGCTGCTGCGAGCGCCACTCGCGGCGCCGCCAGGTCCTCGCCTGGAGGCCAAGTGCCTGGCTGCACTCGAGCGCTTCGGCGGCCGGCTGAGCAACTGGGCGCTCGCGCCGCTGTCGCTTCTCATCGGCGCCTGGACTCACCTCGTTTGGGACTCCTTCACGCACGCCGACGGCTGGATGGTGTCGCGCATCTCGGCGTTGAGCGCTCCGGTGACCTTGTTCTCGTACACGGGCGAGCTCTGCCACGTACTGCAGTATGCAAGCTCGGTGTTCGGACTCGCCGTGCTCGCGATCTGGCTCGTTCGGTTACCCGCGCCGACGCTGGAGGCTGGAAATGAGGTCCGCTCCGCAGGCGGCATCCTGCTGCTGGTGGCGCTGCTCGCGCTCGCGGCCGCCGCAGGTGGCGTCGAGACGGTCGAGCACATCGTCCGGCACACCCCGGCGAGATATCGTCTCTTCTATCTGTTGCTCACCCGGACCACGGCTTGGTTCGCGCTGCTCTACGTGCTGGCCGGGGTCGTCATCGTCTGCGGCCGCCGGCGCGGCAGGCTCGTAACGGAAATGTAACGCGAAATCGCCGATCGGGGCTCCGGGGCTGTTGAGCCGGTCACAGCAGAGCGGCCGCGCGCACGCTTAACTGTGACTCCTGATGCAAGAAGAAGCGATCCACAAGCTCATCAGTGAGCGGGCCCTGCGTACGCTGTTCCAGCCCATCGTCGATGGCGCGGCGCGCGCGGTGATCGGCCACGAGGCGCTGACGCGGGGACTGCATGCAGGCCTGGAGTCGCCGCTGACTCTCATCGAGTGCGCGGGACGTCACGGACTGATCCTCGCGCTCGAAGAGGCGTGCCTCGAGACCGCGCTCAGCGCTTTTCACGCCCTCAGGCTCGAGGGGCGTCTGTTCCTCAATCTGCTGCCGCAGACCTTGCTCGAGTGGACCTCGCTCGCCGACTGGCTGGGTGGCCAGCTCGATGTCCACCGCATCGACCCTCACGAGGTGGTGCTCGAGATCACCGAGCATGGGCTGATCGAGGACGAGAATCGGCTCGCCGCCGCGGTGCGCCCGCTGCGCGCACTCGGCTGCGATATCGCCATCGATGATCTCGGGGCCGGCTCCTCGGGCCTCAAGAGCTGGGCCGAGATCCGCCCGGATTATGTGAAAGTGGACCGCTACTTCGTCGCAGGTGTCGAGCGGGATCCCGTGCGCGCCGAGATCCTCCGCTCGCTCATCGACATGGGCCGGATCACCGGCTGCCGGATCGTCGCCGAGGGAATCGAGAACCGCGAGCAGTGTGCGCTCGTGCTCGAGCTCGGGGTCGAATACCTGCAGGGATACTTCCTCGGCCGTCCCAACCGCATACCGCGCCTCGATCCGGCAGCCCTGGGTGGATTGGAGGCGGCGAGCCCCGCGCCCGCCGCCAACTGTGCCGAAGATCTGGTGCTCGAGGTACCCGGAGTGCCGGCCGACGCCACGGTCGCGAGCGTGGTCGAATCCTTTCGCCAGCATCCTGAGTGGACCGCTCTCGCGGTGCTCGAGGCGCACGGCTCGTCACGGCCGGTCGGAATCGTCTATCGCGATCAGCTCCTCATACTGCTCAGCCGTCCATTACATCCCGAAATCTACAATCGCAAGCCGGTCACGAGCGTCATGGTCCGGCCGATGGAGGTCGAGGCACGCGCCCGCCTCGATCAGGTCAGCCGCATCGTCACGGCGCGGGCCGCGCCGCAGCAGCACGAGGTCTTCGTCATCAACCGCAACGGCCGCTACCTGGGACTCGGCAGGACCGTGGATCTGCTGCGGCAAATCACCACCCAGCAGATCCAGGCGGCCATGCATTCCAATCCGCTCACCGGATTGCCCGGCAACCGCGAGATCCAGACACAGCTCTCGCAGTGGGCGGCGCGACGGCGGCATTTCGTCGCCTGTCATCTCGACCTCAATCATTTCAAGCCGTACAACGACGAGTACGGCTACGCGCGCGGTGATCAGGTCCTGTTGCACGTCGCCCAAGTCATCACTCGCGCGGTGCGCCGGCCCGTCGATTTCGTCGGTCACGTCGGCGGCGATGATTTCGTGCTCCTGCTGCGCAGCCTCGACTGGACACTGCGTCTCGGCGCGATGCTGGAGGAGCTCACGGTCTCACTGATGAGCTTTCATGCCCCGGAGCATCGCGCCGCGGCCGGGTTCGATGGGCTCGACCGCGACGGCCGCCAGCGCCATTTCCCGCTGCTCGGCGTTTCCATAGGTGCCGTCGAGGTGGATGGTGCGCAGGCGATCACTGCCGAACAGGTTCTCGAGAGTCTGCGGCAGATGAAGAGCCTTGCGAAGTCCAAAGGGGGTTCGAAGTGCATGCTCGCGAGCGCCGGCCGCACCCTGGATTTCCCCGGCAGCGGGGCAGCGGCAGCGGCAACGGATGCCGGCCCCGACCTTGCGGCTTCGGCCTGAGGTGTCCCGCATCGGCTGCGCGTACTAACGCGGCTTGCCGAAGTCCTCCGTCCAATAGATCACCTCGCCGCTACGCCGGTTGACCGCGAATGCGACGCCCATCTGGCGGAATCCCGCAGTCATGATGTTGGCGCAGTGATGCGGACTCGCGAGCCAGCCCGCGACCGCCTCCTGCGGCGTCCTGACGCCGCTTGCGACATTCTCGCCCACCATACTCCAGCGATAGCCGGCGCGCGTCACTCGTTGTCCGGGAGTGCTGCCATCGCTTCCCGTATGACTGAAGAAGTCGTGCGCAGCCATGTCCTCGGAATGGGCGCGGGCTGCCTTCGCGAGAGCGGTTGCGAGCGATAGTGGCGGTGCGGGCGGAAAGAATTGCGCGCCGCAGGTCTGCCCGAGGGAGCGCGCCTGGTTGGTGAGCGCCAGCACGAGCCGGCTGACGGCGGCAGAGTCTTCGATCGCAGGTGTGGTGAAGGGCTGGGCGAGCACGATCCAGAGCCCATCTGCGCCGCGGCCGAAGACGCCGATGTTGCTCAGTCGCGGGTCCGTCAGCTGGGTGCAGAACCGCTGGCTCAGCATCCGCTCGAGCGCGGCATCGTCTGCAGCGCCGGATATCTCGATCCACAGCGAGCGTGCGGCTCGATAGCCGACGTGAAGCTCCGCCTGCTCGAGCGACTCACCGCGCGCAACCGCGCGCGCGACCTCATCGAGCAGACGGCTCTCGGCGAGTGACTGATGCGAGGAGCGTGGCAGGTCGCAGTAAGCGACCCGCGTGCGGTTGACCGCGCCGACTACGTTCGCGAGCGCGGGGTGCGGCAGGAATGCTGCGAGAATGATTGTCACCCGCAGGGCATAGAATAGCCGCTCATGTCGAGCACCGAGAGTACTGTCGGGCTGGCGGCGAAGCCGTACGCGGCGGCGGGAGTCGCCGTCGGGTGGCCCTGGCGGCAGGGTAACCGCTTCCGTCTTCTTTCCGAGAGCGACCGCATCTTCCGGCGGATGCTCGAGGCCATCGCAGCGGCGCGCGAGTCGGTTCTGCTCGAGATGTACCTCGTCGAGTCGGGCACGGTCGCGCGGCGATTCATCGAGGCGCTTGCCCTGTGCGCACAGCGCGGCGTGCGGGTCCACGTGCTCTTCGACGGCTTCGGCTCCCTCGGTCTGCGTGCGGCAGACCGACGCAGGCTCAGCGATTCGGGGGCGCACCTGACTTTCTTCAATCCGCTCGCCCTGCGCAGGCGCCTGCAGAACTTCCTGCGGGATCATCGCAAGCTCCTCGTGATCGACGGCGCATTCGCCTTCGTCGGTGGCGTTGGGCTCGCCGACGAGTTCATCGACGGCAAGCGCGGCCGCCTCGCCTGGCGCGACCTCATGCTGGAGATTTCCGGGCCGGTGGTGAGCGATTGGCAGACCGCCTTCGCGCGCAACTGGAGTCGCAGTGGCGGCTCCCCTGCGGTTGCAGAGGCGGCGCCGGAGCCGCCGGATGAGGCCGCCATTGCGGCCGGAGCGATCGGGCGGCTCGCGCTGAGCGAGGCCGGGCATCGCTCCGTTCTGGCCAATGACGTCGTGAGGCGGATCAGTAGCGCGCAGCGGCGCGCCTGGATCATGAGTGCCTACTTCGTACCGTCGCGGCGCTTCCGCAAAGCGTTGCGGCGCGCCGCGCGCCGCGGCGTCGATGTCAGGTTGCTGGTGCCGGGGCCGAAGACCGACCATCCCTGGGTGCGTCATGCGGCGCGGCGCTTTTACGGCAAGATGTTGCGCGCCGGCGTACGGATCTTCGAGTACCAGCCGCGGGTGCTGCACGGCAAGATGGCGCTCTGCGACGATTGGGTGAGCCTCGGCTCGAGCAATCTCGACCGGTGGAGCTTTCGCTGGAACCTGGAAGCCAACCAGGAGATCCTCAGTGCCGCGCTCGCCGGGGAGGCGGCCGCGATATTCGCAGCCGACTGCGGGGAGTCGCTCGAGCTCAGCCGCCACCACTGGCGCCGCCGGGCCATGCTCGACCGCTTGCGCGAGAGCATCGCCGGAGCGCTCGATCGGATTCTCGACCGCTGGCGCCGGCCGCGTGGTGGCTGACACGTCAGGGCCGGCTGGCGGTGTCAGATGCGCCGCCCGGCGCCACCGGCAGCGAAGAATACAACTCATTGGTGCGCACGAAGGAGAGCAGGAAGGATGACATCACGCGCATCTGTGTGTGGTACGCGCGCACGGCCTCGAGCTTGTCCTCTTCCTCGAGCGGGTCGAGATCGAAGGCGGCGAGCTCGAGGCCTTTGCCCCGTGGCGGCACGGCGAGTGGCAGTCTCATTCTCAACCCTCGCGGGCTCGGCCATGGGTGGCCGCCGTGCACGATCCAGAAGCGCGCGCGGGCAAGCTCGTGGCGGCGGCTGAGCACCTGTAATGTGACGATGCCGGCAGCACGGTGATCGGGATGCGCGTCCTGCGGGCTCGGCGCGAGCACCAGCGTCGGCCGGACGAGATCGAGCACGCGCCCGAAGTCCCGCTCCAGGCTTTCACCGGTATAGAGATGGCCCGGGGCGACCGTGTCCGCGTAGGGCACGCTCACGGCGCCGGTAAATTTGGAGTAATAGGGCGTTGTGAAATGGTCCGTGACGAGCGTCAGGAGCCCACCGTCCGGATACCCGAGAAAGTACTGCCCGCGGGTCGGCACGCCGAGGACTCCCGCCGCCGCCCGTGCCTCGCGCATGCGCTTATCGGCCAGGTCACGCATCTTCTGCGGATGGATTCGCAGGGCCCTCTCGATGACGAGCATGTCGAGCTCGGACCCATCGCCGCTCGTCAGCCAAACGACGCTGGCGTGGCCGCCGGCCGCTACCACGCGCCGGATTACGCCTGCGCAACAGAGAGTCTCATCGTCAGGATGCGGTGAGACGACCAGGAGTGAAGTGTGCGAGTCAATGGGCGGTATGCCTACCGCGGGTCCTGCCGAGGCACCCGCGAGGGGGGCCAGAACGGCCGGGAGGAGGCAGAAAAGGCCGGCGCATCGCTGGATGAAACCGGCGCGGCGGCGGGCGGGCACTACCGTGATGGTCATGGCGGGGCGGAGTGTACTAGAGTGGCACGGAGCCCCGCCCTGGCTCCGGTCAACCCTCAGAACTCCGCGCCGTTACACGAGTCTGATACGCGAGAGGTGGAGATGAATCGGCTCAAGGTCATTGCCCTCTGCGCCGCGATGGCACTGCTCGCGGCTTGTGCCACAGGACCCGTGGTGCGGACGCGGGTGGCGCAACAGGTCGACTTGGCAAGCTTCCATACCTACGCGTTCGTGCCGAAGCCTGGCACAGACACTGGCGCCTACCGGTCCCTTACCACCCAGCAGCTCGAGAAGGATGTGGGCGCGGAGCTCCAGTCCCGCGGCTACGTGCCAGCTGCTGCAGGGCAGACGCCGGACCTCCTGGTGAACTTCAACGTCGGCACGCACGATCGCGTGGAAGGCACGATGATGGGCCCCGCGTTCGGTGTCGGCTGGGGTAACCCGCGTTTCGGCTGGGGTCCCTGGGGACCCTGGGGATGGGGCGGCCCCTGGGGCTGGGGTGGCGGCTACTACGGTGACGTTCAGACGGTCACCACCGCCTCGCTGAGCATCGATCTGATCGATCGGGCGACCAATTCGGCTGTGTGGAGCGGAACGGCGTTCTCCGAGCTCACGCGCCGGATGCTCGACCACCCCGCGGAATCCATCGACGAGGCGGTTCGCCAGATTTTCCTGCATTTTCCGACCGCGCCTCAGGCCCGGTCCCGCTAGCCCGGGCGAGCCTGCCGACGCCGGCGGGCTCCGCCGGCCCCGATCTTGCTTCATCGTTTCCTCGGCGGCTGCCGGGGAACCATGAAGATCGTCATTCTCAATCAGCCCCAGGACCCCATGGCGGCCGGCCCGGAGCAGCGCGGCTCGGTGGCCATCGTCAACTGGGAGCTCGCGCGCTGCCTCGCCCGACGCCACGAGGTGATCATCTACGCGCCTCGCGCCCGCGGCCAGCCTTCGGTACAGCGTTGGGGCGGGCTCGAGATACGGCGGATACGCTTCGTTGCCCGGCGTCTACACAAGGCGGTGCAGCTCCTCGCGGGCCGCCTCGGCTGGGGGCCGCCCTATTTCACCTCCCGCTGGTACTACCGCGAGTACTTCTCACGGGTTGCGCGGGACCTCGCCGTCTGCCAGCCGGACATCGTCCATCTGCCGCAACAGATGCAGTTCGCTCCACTCTTCAAGCGCGCCGTCCCGGGCGTCAAGGTGGTGGTCCACATTCACCAGGATGAGCTCGCAAAGCTCGATCGCGAGCTGCTGCGGCGCGATCTCGCCGGCGTCGATGCAGTCGCGACCGTTTCCGAGTTCGTGACATCCGGTGCGCGTGCCCGCCTGCCAGAGATGGCCGCGCGAATCCACACTGTCGGCAACGGTGTTGACGTGCTGAGATTCAGGCCCCAGGCGCGCGGCCGGAAGCTGTACGGAGAGGATTCGGACGCACGACCATTGCGGCTGCTCTACGTCGGCAGGATCGCGCCTGACAAGGGCGTGCACCTGCTCATGGAGGCCTTCGACCGGTTGACTCTCGAGGGTGTCAGCCTGGAGCTGACGCTCATCGGCAAGCCGGGCCTGTTGCCCTATGACCTGCTGAGCCGGCTGCTCGGCGGCGACCGCGCAGCGCTCGAGGCCGTGCGTGAGTTCTACGGCCGTTCCTTTCGGTCATGGATCGCGAAGGAGATCCTCGGGCATCGGCGCAGCTACGGGCGTGCGCTGCGAGCGCGCCTCTCGCCGGCAGCGGCGCGGCGCGTACGGTTTCGCGGCACCGTGCCTCAGCCCGAGCTCATTCGCGCCTACCGCGCAGCCGATCTGCTGGTGTTGCCTTCCATCTGGCAGGAGTCCTACGGACTGCCGGTGGCAGAGGCGATGGCTTGCGGCGTGCCCGTGCTCGCGAGCGCGAGCGGCGGTGTGCCCGAGTTGATCGAGGAAGGTGTGAGCGGCAAGCTCGTGCCGCGCCTCGATACCGAGGCGTTGGCGCGCGCGCTGCGCGACCTGGCGGCCGATCCGGCGCGGCTGCAGGAGATGGGACGAGCGGCGCGGGCGCGGGCGGAACGGATGCTCACGTGGATCCACAGCGCGGCGCGGCTCGAGCGGCTCTACCTCGGACTTCTGGCCGCGCAGCCGCAAATGCGCTACCCGTCTCTTGCCGCAGCCTGCTCCGGGCCCGTCGATCTCGCGTAGCGGCTCGCGCAACGCCACTCCTTACGCTGCAACAGCCCGCACTGCGAGGACCAAAGCGGGACCAGGAGACGTTATTGCTCCAACAATAATGTTGATGGATGACGAGCAGCCAGCGTGATCGAAGCGGTGATGTTCTGGAACGAGCCCAACAACAAGTCACACTGGGACTTCGTCGAGCTCGATCCTGAATGGCGCATCTACTCCGACATGGTGGCGCTCGCCGCCGAAGCGGTGGCGGGTGAGCAGCCTGGCCTCACACGCGTGCTGGGTGGCATCTCGCCGATCGATCCGGACTTCATCCGCCGCATGACGGCGCAGGGCGTGCTCGGGCACGTCGAGGCGATCGCGGTGCACGGATTCCCGCTCGACTGGAATCACTGGAACATCAACGAGTGGCCGGCGAAGCTCGCCGCGATCCAGGCCGTCACGGCGCTCCCGGTGTGGGTGTCCGAGGTGGGAGTCTCGACGTTCGGCGCAGACGAGGTGCAGGAGTTCGGCCTCGAGCGCACCGCGCAGCTGCTGCGCGGCCGCGCCGAGCGTATCCACTGGTACAGTCTCTACGACCTGCCGCGCGCATGGCCCGCGACTACGCGCCACCGTGAAGCGGAAGGCTCCTCTTACTACCGGCACTTCTACATGGGCCTGCTGCGCGAGGACGGCGTACCCAAGCCGGCCGCCCACCGCTTTGCGGCCTACACACCGGAGCTCGGCATCTGCCAGTGGTTTCATTTCCAGGATCATCGGCTGGATGAGGCGGTGCAGTGGCTCCGACGGCTCGGCGTGCGGTACCTGCGCACCGGCTTGAGTTGGGCCGACAGCCTGCGGCCGGGCGCGCTCGAGTGGTTCGACCGGCAGATGGCTGCCCTCGAAGAGTTCGCCGTGACGGTGACCTTCTGCTTCACGCCCGAGAGCTGCGGCCTGCGGCCGCATCACACGAGTCCGCCGCGCGACATCGCACAATTCGCCGAGTTCTGTGCGCGCATGACGCGCCGTTATGTTCCCCGCGCCGGGGTACTGCGCATGAAGGTAGCTACCGGGGGACTCGAGACGTGAGCAGCTGCGGGAACGGTGCGATGGCGAGCAACCCGACGCGGGCATCGCCGATGGTGGTGGCAGGGGGCGCGGGATTTCTCGGCTCGCATCTCTGCGAGCGGTTGCTGCGACTCGGGCATTCGGTGCTGTGCGTCGACAACCTCACGACGGGCGCCCTCGCCAATCTGGATGAGCTGGTGGACGAGCCGCGCTTCAGACTGACGCTGCACGACATCGCCGAGCCGCTCGAGCTCGAGGAGCCGATCGGCTTATTCAATCTCGCCTGCCCCGCCTCACCGGTGCACTATCAGGCGAATCCGGTCCGCACCACCATGACGAGCGTGAGCGGCACCTACAATCTGCTGGAGGTCGCCCGCCGCTGCGGCGTGCCGATGCTGCAGGCATCGACCAGCGAGGTCTACGGTGATCCTGCCATTCATCCGCAATCGGAGCGCTACTGGGGCTACGTCAATCCGGCGGGTGTGCGCTCCTGCTATGACGAGGGCAAGCGCTGCGCGGAGAGCCTGTGCTTCGACTACCGGCGCACGAACGGCGTCGATGTGCGCGTCGCGCGCATTTTCAACACCTATGGTCCCCGCATGGCGGCGGGCGATGGCCGCGTGGTCACCAACTTCATCGTCCAGGCGCTGCGCAACCAGCCGCTCACCATCTACGGCAACGGCAGTCAGACGCGCTCGTTCTGCTACGTCGATGATCTCATCGAGGCGCTGGTGCTGCTCATGAGCGCGCCGCGCACGGTGAAGACACCGATGAACCTCGGTAATCCGGAGGAATTCACCATCCTCGAGCTCGCCGAGCTCGTCATCGAGCTCACCGGATCGCGATCGCGCATGACCTTCCAGCCGCTGCCGGGCGATGACCCGACGCAGCGCTGTCCTGACATCGAGCTCGCACGCCGTGAGATCCAATGGCAGCCACGGATTCCATTGCGCGAGGGGCTGAAGCGCTCGATCGCCTATTTGGAGAGCGTGATATCGCGTGGCGACCTCCCGGCGAAGGCAACCCGGGCGCCGCGCCAGGCGCGGCGCCCGGGTGCGGGTCCGGCCGATCCACAGGGTACGCGTGTACGGATGGCCAACGGGCAGGTGAGTCATGCGCGCGAACGCTAGGGTACTGATCACCGGCGGGGCCGGATTCATCGGTTCGCACCTGGCCGATGCGCTGCTGCAGCGCGGCTATCGTGTGCGGGTGCTCGATGCCTTGACGGAGCAGGTCCACGGCCGCTCGCCGGCCTTCCCGGGATACCTGTCCCGCGAGGTCGAGGCTGTCCGCGGCGATGTGCGGCGGCGGGAGGATGTGCTGCGGGCACTGGAGGACATCGAGGCGGTATTCCATTTTGCCGCCGCTGTCGGGGTCGGGCAGAGCATGTACGAGATCGAGTCCTACACCGATATCAACAATCGCGGCACGGCCGTGCTGCTCGAAGCGCTGCTCCGCCGGCCGGTCGGCAAGCTGGTGGTCGCCTCCAGCATGAGCATCTACGGCGAAGGCCTCTATCGGGCAGCCGACGGACATTTCTCGAGCCCGAGGCCGCGCAGCGTCGAGCAGCTCAAGGCGGCCCGCTGGGACCCCACTGACGAGCATGGCCAGCCGCTCGAGCCGGTTCCAACACCGGAGAGCAAGCCCGCAGCGCCGGAGTCGATCTACGCGCTGTCGAAATACGACCAGGAGATGATGTGCCTGATGTTCGGGCGCTGCTACAACCTCCCGGTGGTGGCGCTGCGTTTCTTCAACGTCTACGGCGAGCGCCAGGCCCTGTCGAATCCCTACACGGGAGTGCTCGCCATTTTCGCCGCACGCTATCTCAACGGCCGCCCGCCCGTGATTTTCGAGGACGGCCGACAGCAGCGTGATTTCGTACACGTGCGCGACCTCGCGCGCGGCTGTGTGCTCGCCCTCGAGACCGCCGAGGCGCGCGACACGGTCTTCAACCTGGGAAGCGGCGAGGCGCGCAGCATCCTCGAGATCGCGCAGCGCCTGGGGGCGGTGCTCGGGCGAGCGCATCTGCAGCCGGAGGTGCGCGGCCGCTATCGCGCCGGCGACATCCGCCACTGCTTTGCCGACATCGCCCGCGCCACGGCGCTACTCGGGTATCGGCCGCAGGTGCCGCTCGAGACCGGTCTCGCCGAGCTCGGTGCCTGGCTCGAGGGACAGCGGACCGAGGATCGGACCGAAGCTGCCGATGACGAGCTGCGGCGCCGGGGCCTCGTCGCATGACCCGGCGCACGAGCCCCGACGAGGAGCCGCTCACGCTCATCACGGGCGGCGCCGGATTCATCGGGACCAACCTGGCCGACCGGCTGCTGTCGCAGGGTGCGCAGGTTCTGGTGTTGGATGACCTTTCCCGTCCCGGAGTCGAGCGCAATCTCGCCTGGCTGCGTGCCCGGCACGCCGGGCGGCTGCAGGTCGAGCTCGCGGACATTCGCGACACTTCGGCCGTACGCCGCACGGTCGACCGGGCGGACCGGATCTTTCACCTCGCCGCCCAGGTGGCCGTGACGACCAGCCTCACCGATCCGGTGCGCGACTTCGAGATCAACGTACGCGGAACGCTCAATGTGCTCGAGGCCGCGCGGGCGCGGCCACGGCCGCCACCGCTCCTCTTCACCTCCACCAACAAGGTCTACGGAGCGCTGCCGGACGTAGAGCTCGAGCGGCAGGGCCGGCGCTACGTACCGGCCGATGCGCAGCTCGCGGCGGCGGGCGTGGATGAGCGGCGGCCGCTCGACTTTCACAGTCCCTACGGCTGCTCCAAGGGCGCTGCCGATCAGTACGTTCTCGACTATGCGCGTTGCTTCGGACTGCCTGCGGCCGTCTTCCGGATGAGCTGCATCTACGGGCCGCACCAGTGTGGCACCGAGGACCAGGGATGGGTCGCGCACTTCCTCATGCGGGCGCGCGAGCAGGCGAGGCTCACGATCTACGGCGATGGCTATCAGGTCCGGGACGTACTCTTCGTCGAAGACCTGGTGGAGGCGCTGCTCCTGGCCATGCGCGCCATCGATCGGCTTCGCGGCCAGGCCTTCAACATCGGCGGTGGCCCACGCAACTCGATGAGCCTGCTCGAGCTGTTGGACGTCATGGCGGAGTGCCTGGGGCTCAGGGTGCACGTGGATCACGCGGGGTGGCGCAGCGGCGATCAGCGTTACTACGTCACCAACAGTGCCAAGTTCTCCGCGGCGACGGGGTGGTCGCCCGCCGTTGCCGTCGTCGATGGCGTGGGCCGGCTGCAGGAGTGGCTCGCCCGGGGCCAGCCCCCGGCACCAACGAGGCCAGGCCTGACCTCCGGGGCGGCACTGTCGTGAGGGACGCCGCAGTCGAGTGCCGCGCCGTCCGGTTCCGCGAGCCGCGCATGCTCGCCATCGAGCATGCCGGGGTGCCGGCGCCCGTTGCGGGCGAGGTCCGCGTCAGACTCGAGGGTTGCGGCGTCTGTGGCTCCAACCTGCCGGTGTGGGAAGGGCGACCGTGGTTCAGCTATCCGCTGAGCCCCGGCGCTCCGGGTCATGAGGGCTGGGGAACGGTCGATGCCGTGGGCGATGGGGTGGAGGACGTAGCAGTCGGCGATCGTGTGGCATTGCTCTCCTACAACGCCTATGCGCAATACGACACCGCGCCGGCCTCGGCTGTGGTCCGATTGCCCGCCGCCCTGCAGGGGCGCGCATTTCCCGGCGAGGCGCTGGCCTGCGTGATGAATATCTTCCGGCGCAGCGCGATCGAGCCGGGCCAGACGGTGGCAATCGTCGGCGTGGGATTCATCGGGGCAGCGCTCGCGGCTCTCGCGGCGCACGTCGGTGCGCGGGTGATTGCGCTCTCGCGGCGGCCGTTCGCCCTCGAGATGGCAGAGCGGATGGGCGCGGCGCATCTCGTATCGCTCGCGGACGGCTCGCGCGCGATCGCACAGGCCAGAGCGATTACCGGCGGCAGCGGCTGCCATTGCGTCATCGAGGCGGCCGGGGTTCAGCAGACCTTGGACATCGCCACCGAGCTCACTGGTGTACGTGCGCGCTTGGTTCTCGCCGGCTATCACCAGGACGGTCCGCGACAAGTCAACCTGCAGCAGTGGAACTGGCGCGGCTTGGACGTCATCAACGCCCACGAGCGCGAGCCGGCGGTGTATCGCCGCGGCATGGAGGAGGCGGTGGAGCTGGTGGCGCGCGGTGATTTCGATCCCGAGCCGCTGTGGACCCACCGCTTTCCCCTCGAGGAGGCGGGTGCGGCGTTCGAAGCGCTGGCGCGGCGCCCGGCGGGATTCATGAAGGCGCTGATCGAGTGTGCATGAGGGCTGCGACGTGAGCACCACCGCGACCCGATTGCAGCCCTCGACCCGGCCTCCTCGCCTGGGATTTCTCGGTGTCGGCTGGATCGGGCTCAGCCGGATGCGCGCGGTCGTGCAGGCGGGGGCAGCGGAGGTGGCGTGCATCGCCGACGCCGTCCCGGAGTCGGCGGGACGTGCCGCCCAGGCGGCGCTGACCGCCACGCAATCGCCGCCGCGCACGGTGGCGAGCCTCGAGCAGCTCCTCGAGGAGGAGCTGGACGGCATCGTCATCGCGACTCCCAGCGGCCAGCACTCGCGGCAGGCCATCGAGGCGCTGACCCGCGGGATGGCAGTGTTTTGTCAGAAGCCACTTGCCACGACCGCAGCAGAGGCGGCGCACGTCGTCGCCGTCGCGCGCGCACTCGACAAGCTGCTCGCCGTCGACTTCTGCTACCGCACGGTGGCCGGTGTTCCGGAGCTCGCGCGCCGGGTGAGAAGTGGTGAGCTCGGCGAGGTGTTCGCCGTGGATCTGACTTTCCACAACGCTTATGGTCCGGACAAGGCCTGGTTCTACGATCGGCAGCAGTCGGGCGGCGGTTGTGTCATGGATCTCGGCATTCATCTGATCGACCTCCTGCTGTGGACCCTGGAGTTCCCTGAGGTCCTCGAGGTGCGCAGTCACCTCTATGCAGAAGGCCGGCCGTTGGCGCAGTCAGAGCCTGCGCTCGAGGACTACGCGGCTGTCGAGCTGCGCCTGAGCTCGGGCACGGTCGCACGTCTTGCCTGCTCCTGGCGGCTGCCAGCGGGGCAGGACGCCGTCATCGAGGCGGCGTTCTATGGCACGCGCGGAGCGATGATCCTGCGCAACGTCAATGGATCGTTCTACGAGTTCACGGTCGAGCACTGCGAAGGCACCCGCCGGCGCATCATTGCGGCACCCCCGGATGACTGGGGCGGCCGCGCCGTTTGCTCGTGGGCGCAGCGCCTCGCCGGCAGTGCCACGTTCGATTCCGCCAGCGAGCGGTTGGTGGCAGTCTCCGCCATCATCGATCGGATCTACGGGCGATGAGAGTCCTCATGACAGCCGACCCGGTGGGGGGCGTCTGGACCTTCTCGCTCGAGCTTTGCGCGCACCTCGGCCGATATGCAGTGGATGTCACGCTGGCGACCCTGGGTGCGCCGCTGACGGCGGCTCAGCGTGCGGCGGTTGCCCGAATTCCGAGCGTCGAGCTCGCAGAGAGCGCGTTCAAGCTCGAATGGATGCCCGAGCCGTGGGCGGATGTCGAGCGTGCCGGACACTGGCTGCTTCGCCTTGCGTGGGAGCGTCAGCCTGACGTCGTGCACCTCAACCATCTGGTGCATGCCGATTTGCCCTGGGACGCGCCCGTACTCGTGACCGGGCACTCTTGCGTGGCGTCCTGGTGGGAGGCGGTGCAGGGGACTGCGCTCCCTCCGGAATGGTCTACTTACAAGGTCAGCGTCACTCGCAGCCTGCGGGCCGCAGATTGCGTGGTATCGCCTACGCGCGCCATGCTGTCGGAGATCCAACGTCATTATGGGCCGCTCTCGCTGACGGACGTCGTGGCAAACGGCCGTGACCCGGCGCGATTCTCCCCGGCCCCGCACAAGGAGCATCTGGTGTTATGTGCAGGGCGCTTGTGGGATGCCGCAAAGAACGCGCAGGCGCTCGCAACCGTGGCGCCGCTCATCGAATGGCCGGTCTGCATCGCCGGGGAGGCCGTGTCCCCGAGCGGCCAGCGGGCCGGGCTCATCGGCGGAAATCTGCACTTTCTCGGGACATTGGCGCCGGAGGAGCTCGCATCCTGGTACGGCCGCGCCGCGATCTATGCCCTGCCGGCGCGTTATGAGCCATTCGGCCTGTCCGCACTCGAGGCAGCATTGTCGGGCTGCGCGCTCATCCTCGGCGATGTGCCTTCCCTGCGGGAAATCTGGGGTGATGCTGCGTACTACGTACCACCCGATGACCATTCGCGCCTGCGCGAGCGGCTGTCCGACCTCATCTGGAACGAAGCGGCGCGCACGGAGCTTGCGGCACGTGCCGCGGCGGTCGCTGCGCGGCTGTCGCCCGAGAGCACGGCGCAAGGGTATCTGCGCCTGTATCGCGCGCTCATCGAGCATCCTGTCCGCAGTGAGGTGGCGCATGCCGCACGGCCTTAGGTTCGTTTTCTTCAGCCACTCGCTGATCTCCGACTGGAATCACGGCAATGCGCACTTCTTGCGCGGAGTGGCAGGCGAGCTGATGTCGCGTGGACACGAGGTCCGCGTACTCGAGCCGCTGTCGGGCTGGAGCCTGCGGAACCTGCGCCAGGAGCAGGGCGATGCAGCGGTCGACGCCTTCAACGCCGCTTTTCCGCGATTGCGCAGCACCTTCTATGACCCGGCGAGCCTCGATCTCGATCGCCTGCTGGAGGGTGCCGATGTCGTCATCGTGCACGAGTGGAATCCTCCCGAGTTGATTGCGCAGCTCGGCCGGCATCGCGCCCGAGTGCACGGCTTCAGGCTGCTCTTCCATGACACGCATCATCGCATCGTGAGTGCACCGCAGGAGATGGGAACCCTCGATCTTTCCGACTACGACGGGGTGTTGGCGTTCGGTGACACATTACGCAATCGCTACGCGCGCCTCGCCCGCGCGCCGCGCGCATGGACGTGGCACGAGGCCGCGGACACCCGCGTCTTTCGGCCGATGCCGGGTCTCGAGAAACCGCTCGACCTCGTCTGGGTAGGCAACTGGGGTGATGGTGAGCGCAGCCGCGAGCTCATGGAGTATCTGATCGACCCGGTGCGGGACCTCGGGCTGCGGGCGCGCATCTATGGGGTGCGCTATCCCGCCGAGGTCATCCGCACGCTCGCGGAGGCCGGAATCGAGTATGGCGGCTGGGTGGCCAACTTCAGGGTACCCGTCCTGTTCGCGTGCGCGCACCTGACGGTCCACGTACCCCGCCGGTTCTACCGTGAGCAGCTTCCTGGCATCCCGACGATCAGGGTCTTCGAGGCGCTCGCGTGCCGCATGCCTCTCATCACCGCCCCATGGGAAGACAGCGAGGGACTGTTCGCTCCCGGCCGGGACTACCTGATCGCGCAGGACGGCGCAGAAATGCGCAGCCACATCAAGCGCCTGCTGGACGATCCGGCCTTCGCTGAGGAAGTTGCGGACAGCGGCTACCGCGCGGTGCTGAGCCGACACACCTGTGCTCATCGCGCGCAGGAGCTGCTCGGTATTTGCGCAGAGCTCGGCGTTGGAGAGTTGCCGCATGTCGCGTGACGGGGGCCGCGCGCTGCGCATCGGTTTCTTCGGATCGAGCCTCGTCTCCTCCTACTGGAACGGCGCTGCGACGTATTACCGCGGCATGATCCGTGCATTGCACGACCGCGGGCACCGCGTGACCTTCTACGAGCCCGATGCCCTCGATCGCCAGGCTCATCGGGATCTGGACAATCCGGACTGGGCTCAAGTGGTGGTGTACCCGGCGAGCGGCGAGTCGGCCGTCCTCGCCGCGTTGGAAGCGGCCCGTGGCGCGGACGTGATCGTCAAGGCGAGCGGAGTCGGGGTACATGACGCCTTCCTCGAGCGGGAGGTGCTGAGCCTGCGCCGTGCCGGAAATATCGTCGTCTTCTGGGATGTGGATGCGCCTGCGACCCTGGAGCGCCTCGCCCGCCAACCGGAGGATGCGTTCCGGCCGTTGATCCCACGCTACGACCTGATACTCACCTACGGCGGCGGCGAGCCGGTCGTCACCGCCTATCGGTCACTCGGTGCACGCGAGTGTGTGCCGATCTACAACGCTCTGGATCCGCTTACCCACCATCCTGTCGCGCCGCAGGCCCGGTTCGAGGGCCTGCTCGGTTTCCTGGGCAATCGTCTTCCCGATCGCGAGCAGCGCGTACGCGAGTTCTTCTTCTCCGCGGCAGCGAAGCTGCCAGGCAGGATGTTCCTCCTCGGCGGCAACGGTTGGGATGCCGCCTGCGGCGCCCCGGACAATGTGCGCCTGCTCGGTCACGTCTACAGCCGCGATCACAATGCCTTCAACTGCACGCCGCGCGCGGTCCTCAACATCAATCGCGACAGCATGGCGCGATTCGGATTCTCGCCGCCCACGCGGGTGTTCGAGGCGGCCGGTGCCGGTGCCTGCCTCATCACCGATGAGTGGCAGGGCATCGAGTCGTTTCTGGAGCCGGGCCGGGAAGTGTTGGTTGCGCGAGACGGCGCCGAGGTGGCGGCGATCGCGGATGGGTTGACTGCGCCCCGTGCGGCGCAGATCGGGCACGCCGCGCTCGAGCGGGTGCTGGCAGAGCATACGTATGCGCACCGTGCTGTCGAGGTCGAGAGGATCCTGCTCGCCGGGGCGAGCGCGGAGGTGGCAGCGTGACGGGGCCTCGCAACGAGGCGAGACGGGCGCTCGATATCGTGGTCTTCGGGTTGTCGATCACCTCGGCCTGGGGCAATGGACACGCCACGACCTATCGTGCGCTGCTGCGCGCCCTGGCGGAGCGAGGCCACCGCGTGCGCTTCTTCGAGCGCGACATGCCCTGGTACGCCGAGCACCGTGATCTGCCGAATCCCTCCTATGCGCGCACGGTGCTGTATTGCAGCCTGCACGAGCTCGAGGAGCGACTCGGCGATGAGATCCGCGCCGACCTCGTCATGATCGGCTCCTACGTGCCCGAGGCGGTACGCCTGGCCGAGTGGGTGTTGCCCCGCGCTGCCGGCCTGACCGCCTTCTACGACATCGACACTCCGGTCACGGTGGCGCGGCTCGAGCGGGGCGACTGCGAGTATCTGGCGGCCGATCTCGTGCCCCGATTCGATCTTTATCTGTCCTTCGCCGGCGGGCCGATTCTCGAGCGCCTGCGAGTGCACTTCGGCGCCAGGCGGCCACGGCCGCTCTACTGCAGCGTGGATCCGCGGGATTACTTTCCGGCCGAAGCGCCCGAGCGCTACCGCCTGGGTTACCTCGGCACCTACAGCCCCGACCGTCAGACGGCGCTCGAACGGTTCCTGCTCGAGCCGGCGAGATGCCTGCCGCAGGAGCGCTTCTGCGTGGCGGGCGCACAGTATCCCGGTGACATCGAGTGGCCCGGGAACGTGGTGCGCGTGGAGCATCTGTCGCCGGCGGCGCACCGCGACTTCTACAACAGCCAGCGCTTCACGCTCAACCTCACCCGTGCCCGGATGATCGCCAGCGGGCACGCGCCCAGCGTGCGGCTCTTCGAGGCCGCGGCCTGTGAGGTGCCCATCATCACCGATGAGTGGCCCGGACTCGAGGCGTTGTTCGTCCCGGGCCGCGAGATCCTGGTTGCGCGCTCGAGCGCCGATGCGCTGCGCTTTCTCGAGGGAGTCGATGCGGACGAGGCTGGCCGCATCGCCCGACGGGCACGGGAAAGGGTACTTAAGTCCCATACCGCGGCCGTCCGTGCGGCGGAGTTGGAGCGCTACGTCGACGAAGCGGCGCTCGAGGGAGTCACATGAGCGAAGTCGGGACGTCACGGCGCAACCACGGCCGCCTGGAGAGCGCTTCGCTGCGCGCGCCCGCGGGCTCTGCGACTGCGGCCGAGGTCGTCCGTCTGGGGCCGTGGTTCCACAACCTTCACCTGCCGGATGGCACCCAGACCGCACCGCAGCACTTGCTCGGGGACTTCCCGGCGGTGAAGTGGCGGCAGGTCGCCCCCTGGCTGCCGGCCGACCTCAAGGGCTGGCGCGCGCTCGACATCGGCTGCAACGCGGGGTTCTACAGCTTCGAGCTCGCGCGGCGCGGAGCTGAGGTCACCGCGATCGACATCGAGCCGCGCTATCTCGAGCAGGCCCGCTGGGCGGCGCGCCAGTTCGGCCTCCAGTCCCACCTCACGTTCCGACAGGCCTCCGTCTACGAGCTCGCCGCCGGTAGGGAGCAGTTCGACCTCGTCTGCTTCCTCGGCGTGTTGTATCACCTGCGCCACCCGCTGCTCGCGTTGGACGTGGTGCGAGGGCTGACGGCCGGCAGGATGATCCTGCAGACGCTCACCATGCCGGGCGAGGCGGTGCGGACTCCCCCGGAGTCGATCGAGCTCGGCGAGCGCGAGCTGATGCGCGAGACCGGCTGGCCGCTCATGGCCTTCATCGAGGGTCAGCTCGAAGAGGACCCGACGAACTGGTGGGCGCCCAACCACGCCTGCGTCGAAGCGCTGGTGCGCGCGGCGGGCTTTCGCGTGATCTCGCGCCCGGGGCACGAGATCTATCTCTGCGAGCCGGAGTCGCGCGAGCCGCCCCTCAATGCCGAGCTGCGGCGGGCGGAGCTCGCCACCATCTTTGGAGGACGCCATCCGTGACAAAATCGTCTGGAACGATTTTGGACGCCGCGAAGCGGCGGCCCGAAGGGCTCGGCGCAGGGACGGGGCCGGGCAAACACCCTGTCATTCATATCGCGCCGCCGCGAGGGCGGTTGGGAGTGATGCTCGTCGGGCTCGGCGCGGTGAGTACTACCTTCGTCGCGGGCGTGCTGGCGATCCGCAAAGGCCTGGCGCAGCCCTACGGCTCACTCACCCAGATGGGCACCGTCCGGCTCGGCAAGCGTTCCGAGCACCGCTCGCCGCTGATTCGCGAGCTCGTCCCGCTCGCGGCGCTCGAGGACCTGGAGTTCGGCGCCTGGGATATCTTCCCGGAGGATGCGTATCAGGCGGCGGCGCACGCGGGTGTGCTCGATGCCTCGACGCTCGAGCGTCTGCGAGCGGATCTCGAGGCGATCAAGCCCTGGCCGGCGGTGTTCGAGCGCCGCCTCGTCAGCCGTATCGATGGCCCGAATGTGAAGCAAGCAGCGGGCAAGCGGCAGCTCGTCGCGGAGCTGCGCGCGGACATGCGCAGCTTCATCTGCACGCGACAGCTCGACCGGGCAGTCGTGATCTGGTGCGCGAGCACGGAGGCCTATTGCGAGCAGGGGCCGGCTCACGCGACCTGCGCGGCATTCGAAGCGGCGCTCGATGCCGATGATCCCACCATAACGCCGAGCATGCTCTACGCGTACGCTGCGATCATGGAGGGAATTCCGTTCGCCAACGCTGCTCCCAACCTCGGAGTGGATGTCGCCGCTCTCACCGAGTTGGCCGACGAGCGGCACGTGCCCGTCGCGGGCAAAGACCTGAAGACCGGCCAGACGCTGCTCAAGACCATCATTGCGCCCGGTCTTAAGTCACGCATGCTGGGAGTCCGCGGCTGGTACTCCACCAACATCCTGGGCAACCGGGATGGCGAGGTATTGGACGATCCGGCCTGTTTCCACACCAAGGAGGTGAGCAAGAAAGGCGTGCTCGACTATCTGCTGCAGCCCGATCTCTACCCGGCGCTCTACGGGCAGATCTGTCATCAGGTACAGATCAACTACTACCCGCCACGCGGCGACAACAAGGAGGGCTGGGACAACATCGATCTGTTCGGCTGGCTCGGCTACCCGATGCAGCTCAAGATCAACTTTCTCTGCCGTGACAGCATTCTCGCCGCGCCGCTGGTGCTCGACCTGGCGCTCTTCCTCGACCTCGCGCAGCGCGCCGGGCGCGGCGGCATCCAGGAGTGGTTGGCCTTCTACTTCAAGAGCCCGATGCACGCGCCCGACCTCTATCCGGAGCACGACCTCTCGATCCAACTGAAGAAGCTCGAGAATACCCTGCGCCACCTCAAGGGGGAGGAGCTCGTGACGCACATGGACTCAGGCTAGGACGAATGGCAGGAGCCTGGGTGAGACGCCGGTAGAGGCAAAGATACTCATCGATCATCCGCTCAGCGCAGAACCGCTCGCGCGCGGCGCGGCGGCATTCCTCGGGATCGATCTGATCGGCGGCGCACAGGGCGCGCGCCATCGAGGCAACATCCTCGACGAGGAAGCCGGTGCGGCCGTGTTCGACGATGTCCCGGAGGGCGCCCGCGGCGTATGCGATCACCGGGACGCCGGCGGCGAGGGCTTCCATCGCGACCAGGGATGAGGTCTCGGCAATCCGGCTGGGGATGAGGACGCAGCGGGCACCGGCGAGCAGCCGGCGCTTGCGGGCGCCCGTGATCCGGCCGATCCAGCGATCGGAAGGGCCGAGGCGCGGAGTGATCTCGGACTCGAAGTAGTGCCGGTGCTCGGGATACCCGTACACGTGTCCGGCGAGCAGCAGAGGGCAGGCGGCACGGTGGGCCGCCTCCAGCGCATCGGCGAAGTTCTTCTCCGGACACATCCGGCCGAGCGCGAGCGCATACGCGCGGCGGGCGTGAGGCTTGCGAGCTGGCAGCGCGACGCCATTCTCGATGGGCGGCAGGAGTCTTAGCCCCGGACCGCGGCGGGCCTGGTCGGCCGATACCGGCAGGAGCCAGGTGCCGGCCCGCTCGGGCCGCAGTGCCCGCTCGGGATACAGATCGAGCGGCAGGTGCAGGCTGACCAGCACAGGGATGCCGGGCGGCGGCAGGTATTCGGAGAAGTCCAGGCCGTGCAGGTGGATCAGGTCGACGGATTCTTGCGTGAGAATCTCCCTCATTGCCGTGCGCACTGCTGCGTGGGCGCGGGCACGCTGCGTCGGATCGATCACGCCGCGCGCGGTTGGTATGGCGCGGAGGCGGCCGGCCACACGCGAGTCCGCCGAAGCGATCACGGTGGAGCGGTGACCGGCATCGGTCAGAGCGCGATCCAGACACGCGAGGATGTGCTCCGCTCCGCCAACCGGGTCCATTCGGACCGGAGCAAGGGGATAAGCGACGCTGAGTATGGACAGCGGCTTCGATGGCGTCATCGCCTGCGTTCCAACATCATTCGGGCCTGGTCTCGCCAGGACTCGCCCGTCACACGCCACACGAACCGATCGTAGAGCACCTCCCCGGGCGGAGGCGGCCGCGTGAAGTCGTACCAGGGTGCGGCGCGCAGCCGCTCGGGACTCACGGGGAATGCGGCAATGACCTCCTTCTGGGTGACGAATTCGGCGAGCGCCGCCCTCTTGCGCGCCAGCTGGCCGGCATCCAGCGTGAGCACCCTCTCGGAGCAGCCTGTCGTCGGCCAGAAGACCCCTGTTGCCTGCCTGCCATCCCGGGCGTGATAGCAGGCAAACTCGAGCCGTACGGGTGCGGTGCCGGCGGAGCGACGCAGCCGTTCGCAGGCGCATTGCACGACAAGGGCACAGGCGTCGTGATCGGGATGGCCACCCTCATAGGGGTGCGTGATCACCGCGGCGGCGCCCCGGATCTCCTCCTCCACCAGCGCGAGCAACTCCGCAAGGTGCTCGACCGCTTCCTGGTCGGTCATCCCGAGTGCGCGCCGGTGCGCCGGGATCACTTGCGCCGCCCGCAGCGCCCGATCGAGCTCGAGTGCGCGGGCAGCGGCGTACGCGCTGCGGCTGAAGAAACCTGCGCGTCGTGCATCGGACAGGTCTCGCGGCGCCCCGTCGGTTACCTGAACCAGCGTGAGGTCGGGGATGTCGGCGAGCTGGCCGCCGAGCCCGAGGATCTCATCGTCCGGATGCGCGGCGATCAGTATGGTCCGCGCTGCTGGCGAGGAGGCGGACCGCCTCACGGTAGCCGTGCAGGGTTCCCACATCGACGTAGGCTTCCCCGCCCCTGATCCCCGCGGCCTCGCCTCCCTGCGCAAGCCATGCGTTGACCAGAGTGCCGACATACTCGTCAGCGGCGCCTCGCGCGCGCCAGAAGTCATGAAGGTCATGATAAATGCGCCCCGGCACTCGAAAAGCTCCCCAGACCCAACGTGTGTGCGCAGCGCGCGACTTGACCTCGACGCGCAGCACGCGCCCGCGCTCGTCCGCCACGACGGCGTCGAAGAACTCAGGATGCTCGACCGGAAAGAGGAGGAACGACAGCCGGTCGCCCGGCAGCGTGCGCAGCGCATCGGCCGGGAACCAGATGGTGTCCGGCAGACCGACGACCACTGCCTCTTCGGGGTGAATCAACGGTCGGGCACGGAAGATCGCATCACAGAGACCCGCGGCCTTCGGCTGTACCACGTAGGCGAGATCCGCGCGCCCCACCCGTGAGCCGTAGTACTGGAGGATGTCGGACTTACCCGGTGATATCACGAAGCAGATCTTGGCGGCGCCCGCGAGGGTCATGCGCTCGATGAGGTATTCGCTAACGGCCTTCGGATGCTCCCCGGCCGCATCCCTGCGGCTGCCGACGGGCAGCAGCTCCTTCGAGAAGGCGAGCGGTTGGATACGGGTGCCATTGCCGGCCGCCGGAATGATTCCCCACATGGTCAGGCCATCCGCGGTGCAGCGCCGTGCCCGGATGCGGCGCCATCGAAGAGCGACAGCATCTGAGCCGCGCGGCAGTCGGAGGTATGCTCATCGAGCGCCCGCGCGCGTGCCGCCCGGCCGATCCGCGCGAGCTGCTGCGGCGGCAGATCGAGCGCCGCGGTCGCCTCCTCGGCGCTGCCTGCGAGGAGGATCTCTTCCCCGGGGGTGAAGAAGCGCTCGATGCCTTCCCACGCATCACTCAGAACCGGAGTGGCGCACGCGGCGGCTTCGAAGAGCCTGCCGGAGGGGCAAAAGCCCATCACGGCCATGTCCCGCCGGGTGATGTTCAACGTCAGGCTCGAGGAGGAGTAGAACGGAGGATGCTCGGGCGGTGCGACGTGTCTGACGAACCAGATGTTGCCGGCCCAGGGGAAATTGCTCGGATACCCGGAGCCGCCGAGCACGAAGCGGCGCGCGGGTCGGCGGCGTGCCGGCTCGATGAACAACCTCTCCAGGGCAGGCTGGCGGTCCGCCGCATAGGTGCCGAGATACGAGAGGTCGGCGCTGAAGCGCCCATCCCGCTGCGCGGGGCGGTGCGCCTGCGGGTCGACGTGCCCATAGAGCGCCGCGACCTGCCGCGCGCCGAGCCGATCGCGCAGTGCCTGCAGGGCGGCGCCGCCGGTATAACTCAACACCAGATCGAAGCCGCCGAGTCCCTCCTGCGGCAGATACTCCACCGTGTCGCCGGCCTCGAGGCGCGCCAGGGTCACCGGAGTGTCGAGGTCGTAGAACACGGACAGGGCCCGCGGACTCTCCTCGCGCAGGAGCGCGGCCGCCGCCTTGGCGTCGGGACAGTAGGAGGTGAGGATCGCGACGTCGGCCTGCCGCACCTCGGTCCGTGCCCTTGCGGCAATCTGCGGCCACTGCGGGTAGAGCACGAGTTGCGCGCCTGGAAGCTCGGCCAGATCGCGGTGCTCGGCGTAGTAAGGGACGTCGCGCTCGAAGAATACAACATCGTGGTTGAGTCGCGTCAGTGCGCGGATCAAGCCACGCCACAGCGTGGCATGCCCGTTGCCCCAGGAAGAGCTCAGCGTCAGTCCGAAAATGACAAGCTTCATGAGTGCAGCCCGGTCTTCCCCGTGATCGAAGCAAAGCACGGTCCTGCGCGTCCAGCCTGCTGCGGAACTGCGGCGCAGTGCGAGCCGTTGGAAATGCCGTGGAATCAACAACGACACGCATCGATCCGGCCGTCATCCGGTCATACGACCTTCGCGGTGTCGTGGGACGACAGCTCCATCTCGGCGATGCGCGCCAGCTCGGGCTTGCCTATGCAGGCTGGATGCGTGCGCGTGGGCTGCGGCGTATCGCCATCGGCAGAGACGGCAGGCTCTCCTCTCCGGAGCTGGAGCGGACTCTCATCGAAGGACTCGTCGCGGGCGGCATGCTCGTGCACCGCATTGGACTCGGTCCGACACCGCAGCTGCATTTCGCCGTGCATGCGTACGCTCTCGATGGCGGCATCATGGTGACGGCATCGCACAATCCCGGCGATGAGAATGGCTTCAAGCTCATGATCGGCACGGAGCCGGTGCACGGCGACATGCTGCGCGCGTTGGTTGCGACATCCGGAACGCCGTCGCCGGGCGGTACGGCGATCGATTTCCCCGTGTCGCAGGCGTATGTAACTCGCTTGCAAGCCCTGATGCGCGCCGGGCGTCCCACCGTGGTTTGGGACTGCGGCAATGGGGCCGTGGGCGCGCTCATCAAACGCCTGACTCAGGGGCTGCCGGGTCGGCATTTCCTGCTCAATTCCAGGGTCGACGGGCGATTCCCCGCGCATCACCCCGATCCGTCGATCGGAGAGAATCTGCGGGAGCTGCGCTCGATGGTGCGCGCGCACGAAGCGGATCTCGGTATTGCCTTCGATGGCGATGGCGACCGTCTGGGCGTGGTCGACGGGTCCGGTGCGATAGTCTGGCCCGACCAGGTGCTGTTATTGCTCGCCGCTGACGTGTTGGCTGCGGCGCCTGGGGCTTCCGTCGTTGCTGACGTCAAATCCAGCCGAGTGCTTTTCGAAGGCATTGCTCGCCTCGGAGGCCGGGCGGTAATGGCGCCGTCAGGATACGTTCGCGTGCGGGATGCCATGGTGCGCGAGCAGGCGCCGCTCGCCGGCGAGATGAGCGGTCACATCTTCTTCGCCGACTGTTGGCAGGGGACGGATGATGCGCTGTTTGCCGCCGTACGGCTCCTCGATTGCCTGGGCCGTGCCGGCCGCACGCTCGGGGAGTTCCGGCAGAGTCTGCCGCCGACCTCGGCGACACCGGAGCTTCGCATCCCCTGTCCGGACGGGCGCAGGTCCGAGGTGCTCCAGCAGGTTGCCGAGCGACTCGCCGCCGCCGGCGCAAAGGTGGATACCACCGACGGGCTGCGGGTCGCCGAGACCGACGGATGGTGGTTGCTGCGTGCCTCCGGTACCGAGCCAAAGCTCACCATCCGCTGCGAGGCAGCCGATGAAGCAGGGCTGGAGCGGCTGCGCGAGACGGTCGCAGGCCACCTCCACCGGTGCGGCATCGAGCTCCCCGCAGGCAAAACCGGGGGGCGGCGCCGGGCGGCTGAAGTGGCCTGAACCGCGCAAAAGCCCGCTAGCGCTACCGCGACTTTCGGTAGAATGCCGCCTGACGGCCCGGGCAGCGGGCCGCATGAGAACACGAAATGATGGGTTCCGGGCGCGCACCCGCACGCAAGACCAGCCGCCGCAGCCGGCGCGGCACGACCATCCACGATGTGGCCCGCAGAGCGGGCGTCTCCCCGATGACCGTCTCGCGTGTCGTCAATGGAGAGCGCAACGTGCGCGAAGCCACCCGTGCGGCGGTGCTGGCTGCCGTGAAGGAGCTGCGCTACGCCCCCAATCCGGCCGCTCGCAGTCTCGCCGGCGCACAGAGCCTGCGCGTCGGGCTGCTCTACGCCAATCCCAGTGCCGCATACCTGAGCGAGTTCCTTCTTGGCGCTCTCGATGAGAGCAGCCGCAAGAGCGCGCAGCTGCTGTTGGAGAAATGCGAGGTCAGCTCGCCGTCGGCGGAGCGGGCGGCGGTGCGCAGGCTCATCGACGGCTCGGTCGCGGGCGTCATACTGCCCCCGCCGGTCTGCGAGTCGCACGTCATCCTCGCGGAGCTCAAGAAGGCTGCCATTCCCACTGTGGCAGTGGCGACGGGCCGGTTCCGCTCCGACGCGTCGTGTGTGCGGATCGATGACTTCAAGGCCGCTTACGAGATGACCCGCTATCTGCTGTCGCTCGGACACCGGCGGCTCGGCTTCATCAAGGGCCATCCCAACCAGACGGCGAGCGGCGAGCGCTGGCTCGGTTTCGAGACGGCGCTGCGCGAGGCGGAATGCAAACCCCAGACACCGGTCATCGAGCAGGGTTTCTTCAGCTATCGCTCCGGGCTCGAGGCGGCCGAGAAGCTCCTGGCGAGCAATCCGCGGCCGACGGCGATCTTCGCGAGCAACGACGACATGGCGGCTGCGGCCGTATCGGTGGCGCATCGCCGCGGGCTCGATGTGCCGCGAGATCTCTCGGTCGTGGGTTTCGATGACACCGCGATCGCGACTACCGTCTGGCCGGAGCTGACGACCATCCGCCAGCCGACCGCAACCATGGCGGAAGTGGCGCTCGACCTCCTCATCCGCGAGATCCGCAAGCGGCGCGACGGTCTGCCCGGCGCGGCCGTGGATCACCTGGTGCCGCACGAGCTCATCGTGCGCGAATCCGCCGCGGCGCCGCTCGAGGGGATCGTCGCGCGGCAGTGAGGCCGCGCCGAGCGCGGTCCGAACGGCTGCCCGGCTCTACGCTGCCCCGAGTTGACAGAAGAACAGGTGTGCCGGCAGAACGTTGAGCGGCTCGAATTTGCGCCGCACGTAATGGAAGACCCGCTGCAGATCCTCGAGCACGCGCGTTGAGAACTGGAAGACGAGGAAGGCGCCACCGGGTGCGAGGGCCTCGGACGTGTTGCGCAGGATCCGCTCCCGCACTGCCGCCGGTATGGTGCTGAACGGAATTCCAGAAATGATGTAGTTGGCTTTGCCGCGGCCGAAGCGCTCGAGCACCTCGCACACCAATTCCGCCGAGCCCTCCACGACCTGCAGCCGCTCATCGGGCAACGTCGAGCGCAGGTGGGTGACGAAGTCGGGGTTCATCTCGATGGCGATCAGAATCGCATCGGAGCGCATGCGCCGCAGGATTTCCTCGGTGATGACGCCGACCCCGGGCCCGTACTCCACGATGACGCGCGCCTGATTCCAGTCGATCGGCTGCAGCAGCTCCTTGATGAGGAATCTCGAGCTCGGAACGATCGAGCCGAGCATGCGCGGGTGGCGGAAGAAATTGCGGGCGAACAGCAGGGCGTCCCGGGTTCGTGTCCGGCTTGGTATTGGCTGGTTCTTCGACACGTTGTGCTCTGCCTGGGTGATGCTCATTGCAAACTCCTACATTATGCGCAGGTTCCGGCTTTCCGTCACCGTGATCTCAGCCGCCCGACCGTTTGGCGTCGTAGCCGAGCTGGCGCAGCTCTGCGACCAGCCGGTCGCGGTGCTCGCCCTGGATCTCGATGACCCCGTTCCGAACGCCGCCTCCCGCGCCACAGAGTCTCTTCAAGCGGCTGGCGAGCGCCTCGAGGTCCGCGGCGGCAAGCGGCAGGCCCGAGATCACGGAAACGCCCTTGCCGCTGCGGCCGGCCACCTCGCGGCCGACGCGCACGCGGGCGGAAGAGACCGGCCGGGTGTTCTTATCGGAGCTCATGGGCCTACTTTAAACCTTGTGCTTTGCGGTGGCGCAGAACTTGCTCTGTACCGGGTGAGGAACACCCGATATGCCGGCTCGATCCATCGCATCCCTGACGATCGCCTTCGGCCTGGTGGCGATCCCGGTGAAGCTGTACTCGGCGACCATCAGCTCGGAGCGGCTGCGCTTTCACCTGCTGCATGCGAAAGATGGCTCCCGCCTCAAGCAGCAGTATGTTTGCCAGGAGGAGCAGGAGGTGGTCGCGCGGGACGAGATCGTCAAGGGCTACGAGTTCGCCAAGGACCAGTATGTGATGTTCACGCCCGACGAGTTGAAGGCGTTGGAGGAGGCGGGCAGTCACAGCGTGGATGTCGCGCAGTTCGTGCCCCTCGCCGCAGTCGACCCGGTGTATTTCGAGAGGACCTACTATCTCGCACCGGACCAGGGTGGCGCCAAGCCCTTCACGCTGTTCGTCACTGCGCTGCGTGAAAGCGGACGCTGTGCGGTCGCCCGTTGGGCGAATCACGGACGCGATCACGTCGTCATCCTCCGACCCATCGGCGATGCCCTCGCGCTGCACCAGCTCCACTTCGCGCCGGAAGTGCAGTCCGTCGAGGCGCTCGGGGTCGAGAGCGCGAAGGTCCGCGATGCGGAGTTGAAGCTCGCCCGGCAGCTCATCGAGCAGCAGAGCGCCGACACCTTCGATCCGGCGGCGTATCCGGACGAAGTCAAAGCGCGCGTCGAGGAAGCGATCCAACGCAAGGTGGAAGGCAAGGAGGTTACCGTCGCCGAGCCGCGCGAGGCGCCCGGTGGCAACGTCGTCGACCTCATGTCGGCGCTCAAGGCCAGCCTGGAGCGGGGGACGGCCGGTTCCGGCCAGGACCGGGCGCGCGAGCGCACCACGGCCCGGCGGCCGCCGAAGCGCGCGGCTCAACGAGCCCCGGGCCGCACCCAGCGCGCCCATCGCAAGGCGGCGCATTCCTGATCGTCTGCGAGTGTTTCGCTCGCGATGGCGCTCGGGCGCGATCAACGCCTCGGCAAATGTGTTGGCATAGCGATTGCGTAGGTACTGGGTGCTCGCTTATCAGCCAAACATCAGTTCAAGGTGTCCCATGATCAGTGCACGATTGATTGCTGTCCTCGCGGCCTCGAGCCTGGCCGGCATTGCTTACGCGCAGACTCAGCCCGCTCCTTCCAACCAGCCGGGCGCGGCCCCGGGGTACAACACGTCCAAGCCGCATCAGCGCCAGATGACCACCGTGGAGGGTCACCAGAACGAGAAGGCGACTCCTCCAGGCGCCAGGAGCGCTCCCGGCTCGGCGCTCAACACCGGGCAGACCCAGACTCAGAACGCAACCGTACGCACGGCCGAGGCAGGTGCTGGCGGCCACTCCTGGGCGGACATGCCGGTCGAGAGCTCATCGGGGCAGTCCCTCGGGTCGGTCTCGAACGTGGTCCCGGGTCTGAATGGCCAGCAGAGCGCGGGCTATGTGCTCGTGTCCGGCTCGAATGGGATGAGCGTGCCGGTGCCCTACCGGACCGCGAGCTCCATGGTGCGCGATGGCAAGCTGATCCTCAGCCAGTCGCGGCTCGAGCACGCCCCAAAGGTGACGCAGGAGGACCTGCAGAACAGCTCCGATCATAGCTGGCGGATGAAGGCGGACCAGTATTGGATGAAGAAGGGCCACGGAGACACCGAGAGGTAGGGTAGAGGCAGGCCGGATCCGCAGGCCGGGAGAGGGATATCCCGCTGAGGGGTAGCCCCGGGATGTTTCCCTGGGGTGGCCCCTCGGGGGTATGGCCTCAATGTCCCCCGGCGAGGTCACGGCCCTGGCCGCCGGCCCGGGGCGGCCAGGGGCATGATGCTGCCTGCCACTTTTATTGCGCCATCCTGGCCAATTGCGAACCGATTGGAACGCGCATTGCGCCTTCGGGGCGTTAAAATTCGCACCGCGCCAGACCCTGGCAGTGGAAAAGAGGCTGGTTCCCGATGGCCCAACGGTCGCGTCTGCACGTTCCCCGCCCACCGGCCCGTCCAGGTGAAAAGCCGGATTTCAGCTATGTGAAGCTCACGCCGGCCGGCGCCGTTTCCCGTCCGGATACCAAAGTCGCTGCCCGGGAGGGAGAGAGCCTCGGCCGGGAGCTGGTGCGTGTGCTCGATGACGAGGCCCGCGCGGTGGGGCCGTGGAATCCGCACCTCGAGCCCGAAGACCTGCAGGTGGCGCTGCGCTACATGATGCTCACGCGCCTTCTCGACGATCGCATGCAGCGAATGCAGCGTCAGGGGCGCATCTCCTTCTACATGAAATCTACCGGTGAGGAGGCAGTGTCGGTCGCGCAGGCGATGGCGCTGCAGCCGGGGGACATGCTCTTCCCCTCGTATCGCAATCAGGGGCTGTTCATCGTCCGCGGGCTCAGCCTCGTCGATCTGATGTGTCAGTGCCTGTCGAATACGCGGGACATGTGCCGCGGCCGGCAGATGCCGATCATGTATCACTGGGGCGCGGGCAACATCTTCTCGATCTCGGGCAATCTCGCCACGCAATTTCCGCAGGCGGTGGGCTGGGCCATGGCCGCGGCCATCAAGGGCGAGGATCGGATCGCAGCGGCCTGGATCGGCGAGGGCGCGAGCGCGGAGGCCGACTTCCATCACGGCATGACCTTCGCGTCCGTCTACCAGGCGCCCGTGATTCTCAACATCGTCAACAATCAATGGGCAATCTCCACCTTCCAGGGTTTCGCGGGCGGTGAGCAGCGCACGTTTGCGGAGTACGGTCCGGGGTACGGCATCCCCGGCGTGCGTGTCGACGGCAACGATTTCCTTGCGGTATATGGAGTAACGCAGTGGGCGGCGGAGCGCGCGCGCCAGAGCGGCGGTGCGACGCTCATCGAGCACGTCACCTATCGGGCGGGGGCGCACTCGACGAGCGATGATCCCTCGCGGTATCGGCCCAAGGAAGAAGCGGCTGCCTGGCCGCTCGGCGACCCGATCGCGCGCCTGAAGAAACATCTGATCGGGCTCGGCGAATGGTCGGAGGATCGGCACAATGCGCTCGAGAAGCAGCTCGAGGCTCATGTGGTCGCCTGTTGGAAAGAAGCCGCGAGCTTCGGCACCTTGACTGAGGGGCCGACGCTCGACCCGGCCACGATGTTCGAGGATGTCTTCCACGAGATGCCGCCGCATCTCGCGCGGCAGCGGGCGGAGCTCAAGAGCCTGGCGGACGCGCAGCCGGCCAGGGGGGCGGGGGAGGCGAAGAGCCTCGAAGCTCATGCCACCGCCGTTGCCAAGGAGGGCTGAGCCATGGCACACATGAACATGGTGCAGGCGCTCAACTCCGCGATGGACATCATGCTGGAGCGTGATCCGCGCGTCGTGGTGCTGGGCGAGGACGTGGGCTACTTCGGCGGTGTGTTCCGGTGCACCGATGGTCTGCAGCGCAAGTACGGCGAGCAGCGGGTGCTCGACACGCCGATCGCCGAGGGCGGCATCGTCGCGGCGGCCATCGGCATGGGTGTGAATGGCCTCAAGCCGGTCGCTGAGATCCAGTTTGCCGACTACATCTATCCGGCCTTCGATCAGATCGTGAGCGAGCTCGCGCGCCTGCGGTACCGGACCGCGGGCGAGTTCTCCGCGCCGGTGACCATTCGCACGCCGTGCGGCGGCGGCATCCGGGGCGGGCAGACTCACTCCCAGAGCCCGGAGGGCGTGTTCACGCACGTTTGCGGGATCAGGGTCGTGATGCCCTCGAATCCCTACGATGCGAAGGGGCTGCTCATCGCCTCCATCGAGGACGAGGATCCGGTGGTGTTTTTCGAGCCGAAGCGGCTCTACAACGGACCGTTCGACGGCGATCCGCACAAGCCGGCGGTGCCGTGGAGTACCCATGCCAAAGGTGCGGTGCCCGATGGCTACTACAAGGTCTCACTCTCGAAGGCGGAGATCGTCCGCCCGGGGAAGGATGTGACCGTGCTGGCCTATGGCACGATGGTGCACGTCGCGGAGGCGGCAGTCAGGTTGGCGAAAGTCGATGCCGAGATCATCGACGTGCGGGCGCTGGCGCCTCTCGACACCGATACGCTTTGCAGCTCCGTATGCAAGACCGGCCGCTGTGTCATCGTACACGAGGCAACCCGCTACAGCGGCTTCGGCGCGGAGCTCGCGGCGACCGTGCAGGAGGAATGCTTCTGGCATCTGGAGGCGCCGATCGCTCGCGTAACGGGTTGGGACACTCCTTACCCGCATGCGTTCGAGTGGGAGTACTTCCCGGGGCCGGCGCGCATCGCCGCGGCCCTCACGCGTGTCATGGAGGAGAAATAACGTGGCCCGGTACGTCTTCAAGTTGCCGGACCTCGGTGAGGGAACCGTCGAGGCGGAGATTGTCACGTGGCGCGTCAAGCCGGGAGATGAGGTTGCCGAGGACGATGTCATCGTCGAGGTCATGACCGAGAAGGCGGCGGTGGAGTTACCGGCGCCGGTCACGGGGAAGATCGTCTCGACGACAGGGCAGCCCGGGGACATGGTGGCTGTGGGAGCGGAGCTGGTCGTGCTGGAGACGGCCTCGGGTGCGGCGGCAGGCGCAGCTGCGGAGCCGACGGGCCGTGCTGAGTCAGCCGGTCCTGCAGAACCAGCAGGCCGCGGGGAGTCAGCAACGCGCGCGGCGTCGGCAGGGCGTTCGGAGTCGGCAGGCCGCGCGGAGTCAGCAGGGCGTTCGGAGTCAGCAGGCCGCACGGAGCCTGCAGGTCGTCGGGTGGAGGCAGCGAGCCCTGGCGAGTCCGCGCGCGTCTCGGAGCCGATCCGAGTTGCCGGCGGCAACGGCGGGGCGGCCCGGACGCAATCGGGGCCGGAAAAGGGCGCGATCGCGGCAATCGGCAACGGCGCCGCGCGGCAGGGGTCCGCGGGTTCTGCCAATGGAGGGGCGGCTCCCCAAGTGGTCGAGTCCGATCCCCACCGCCGGGTGTTGACCTCACCGGCGATCCGCCGCAAGGCGAAAGAGGCGGGGATCGATCTCAGGCAGGTGGCGGGATCGGGGCCGCAAGGTCGCATCGTGCGCCAGGACTTCGAGGCGTACGCCGCCGCCGCGCGATCGGCGCCGCGTGGCGCATCCGTGGCCGCGGTGCATAGCCTGTCTGCACAGCGACCTACAGGCGGCACGGAAGAGATCAAGGTCATCGGCCTGCGGCGCGTGATCGCGCAGCGCATGAGCGAGGCCAAGCGCAACATTCCCCACTTCGCCTACGTCGAGGAGGTGGATATCACGGAGCTGGAGTCTTTGCGCCGCCATCTCAACACTAAGCTCGAGCCGGGGACGCCGGCGCTCACGTATCTGCCTTTCCTGGCAGTCGCTCTCGTGCGTGTGCTGGCAGACTTTCCGCAGTGCAACGCTCACTACGATGCGGAGCGGGGCGTCATCGTGCGCCATCGCGCCGTGCATCTCGGAGTCGCCACACAGACACCGGATGGGCTGAAGGTGCCGGTCGTGCGCGACGCCCAGCGACGCTCACTATGGGATGTCGCGGCGGAGATGCGGCGTGTGACGGAGGCCGCCCGCACGAACAAGGCGACCCGCGAGGAGCTCGGTGGCTCGACCATAACGCTCACGAGTCTCGGGAAGTTGGGCGGCATCGCGAGCACGCCCATCATCAACGCACCCGAGGTTGCCATCATCGGGATCAACCGTGCGGTGGAGCGACCGATGGTCGTGAGCGGCGCCATCGCGGTGCGGCGCATGATGAATCTCTCCTCATCCTTCGATCATCGGTTCGTCGATGGCTACGACGCCGCCGCAATGATCCAGGCGCTGAAGGAGCGCATCGAGCATCCGGCGACGATCTTCGTCGGCTGATCCCGCGAGGCGAGTGCGCCTCCACCATGCGATGAGTTGACTGTCGAAGTAGCCGCGAACTATATTGCGGCGGATCGATCGTGGACTGGGGTAGGGGGTTAATCAATGAAGAAGATCATCCTTCTGATCCTGGTGCTGGGGTTCGTAAGGGTTGCGAGCGCAGCTCAAGTGTCGACGAGCGGCACCATCGTCACGCTCAGAAATCACACATTGCTCTACGGCACTCCGACCCTCCAGGGCGTATCCATATTGCAGGTATCGACTCCGTTTACTTCGGGCTGCGCATGGGTTTTCATAGGCGCGAACGACAAGAACGCACTGGTCGTTGCCGTATCGGCCAAGTTGGCGGGTTTGCCGGTCACCGTTTACTACGATCCTACAGTCACCTCGCCCTGGGGTGATCCAACGACCTGCGGCATAGTGGCGATCGAAATGGATTGACCGGCACGCATGGGGCGAACGGCCGCCCGCCCGGTCTGCAGACCGCCGTCATATTTGCGTTAGGAATTCGGCGAGTGCTGTGTTGAACGCTTGGGGCTGCTCCAGGTTGGGCATGTGTCCGACGCCTGGCAGCCACAGCAGTCGTGAGCCTTTCAGCAGTGTCTGCATACGTTCGGCATCCTGTCGTGTGGTGAAAGCGTCGTCATCGCCAACCACGATCAGAGCGGGACGGTCCAGGTGCTCGAGCGTGTCGGCATAGTCGGGGCGCTCGGCGCGGCCTCGAAGCGCCGCTGCTGCGCCTGCAGGGGGCGCGCTTCGCATCATACGTAGCACGTGCTCGGCGACATCAGGAAGACTTTCGATGGAGCGAGCGGCCAGCATCCTGCTTAGCGTTTCGCCGGCATAGACGGCCATACCTTCTCTTGCGAGGCGCTCCGCCGTGGCGAGTCGCTGCTGCTTGCCGAGCGCTGTCTCGGCCTGCGGGAAGGTCGCGGCCAGCACGATGCCCCTCACGCGCGTTGGCGCCAACCGGCAGATCTCCATCACGATCTGACCACCCATCGAGAGGCCAGCGATGACGGCTTTCTCGATGCCGAGATGATCGAGCAGCGCGATCTGGTCGCGCGCGAAGAGGTCCAGCGTCGTTTTCTCGCCGGCGATGCCCGAGGCGCCGTAACCGCGCAGGTCCGGCGCGATGACGCGCCAGCCCAATTCGGCGATCGGCCCGAGCTGCGGCTGCCACATCGAATGGTCAAAGGGGTGCCCGTGTACCAGGAGCAGCGCGTGCGAGCCGCTGCCGATCTCTTCAAAAGCGAGCTCGATGCCGTTCAGCGAGGCTTTCTTCATTCTGACTCCCGGACGAGGAGGTATGTGGGGGCCTGAGTTGAGCATTGACCGAAGCTCAGTGCAATCGATATATTGCACTCGGTGCAATTGGCCAATTACATCGAGCTTGCCGATGAGATCGTGGGAGAGATCCGCGCAGGCAGGCTCCGACCGGGCGACAGACTGCCGCCGCAGAGGGAGTTTGCTCATGCGCGGGGTATTGCGGCCTCGACCGCCCAGAGGGTCTATGCAGAGCTGACTAAGCGCGGGGTGGTATCGGGAGAGGTCGGCCGAGGGACCTTTGTTCGTCTCGCCGCGCGCGCCGCCCGGCCGGCCCTCACCGAGCCGACTTCGCTGTGGGTCGATCTCGACCTCAACTTCCCGACCGTCCCGGACCAACAGGCACTGCTCTCCGCGAGTCTCGCCGAGCTGATGCGGCGCCCGGACGAGTGTGGCCGCGCATTTGCACCCGCCTCGGCCCGTGGCACCCGGTCCCTCTGCAGCATTGCGTCCGGTTTCTTCTCGACCGGTCGCGGATGGCAGCTTCCGACCGACTGCATGTATTTTGCCGGCAACGGAAAACAGGCGATTGCCGCCGCACTGGCAGCGACTGTCCGGCCCGGCGAGACTCTCGGTGTGGAGGCGCTGACCTACCCGTTCGTCAAATCCATCGCGCAGCAACTCGGCATCCGTCTGTTGCCACTACCGCTCGATGAGGAAGGTATCGTCCCAGCCGCACTCATCGAGGCACATGGTGACGCCGGCCTGAATGCGGTGTATCTGCAGCCGAATTTGCACAACCCGCTGGGCATCTCCATGTCCGAGATCCGCAGGTTGGAGATCGCTGAGATTCTCTCGACGGAGCGCATAGTAGCCATCGAGGATGCGATATACGCATTTCTCGACGCGGATCTGTCGTCACTACGGTCGCTCGCGCCCGAGCAGGTCATTCTCGTTGATAGCCTCTCCAAGCGTCTTGCGCCGGGGTTCACGCTGGGTCTCATGGTGGTCCCGCGGGACTTGCGAGACGGGATCGAGCGCTCGTTGCACACCGGCGCGTGGGTGGCCTCATCGCTGGCACAGACGGCCTGCGCGCGTGTCATGGCGGACGGTACAGCCGCCAAGATCGTGGATGCAAAGCGGCTCGATGCGGCCGCTCGACAGGAGGTCGCGCGGCGCTGGCTAGGCCGCTTCGGCCTGATCGGCAACCGCAAGTCATACCATTGCTGGCTGCCTCTGCCACATTCGTGGCGGGCTGATGCGTTCGTTGCGGCTGCCGCGCGACGTAACATCGCCGTCACCCCGGCATCCGCTTTCGCCGTTGCGCCGGGTCATGTGCCCAATGCAGTGCGCGTGGCCCTCTCCGCTCCCCCTATCGACGCTCTATCTGATGCGCTGGAGATTGTTGCGTCCATTCTCGACGGCGGAGGTGACGCGCTACCGTTCTCTGAGTGAGTTTCAGTCGGGCGTCGTACTGGAGTCGCCATGCGAGTATCGCATCGGAAACGCGATACGTATGGTCGTTCCGTGGCCCGGAGCCGTCTCCAACGCCAGGGTTGCCCCGAGTACCTCGCACAGTCGCTTGACGATCGACAGCCCGATTCCTTCGCCCGAGGGCAGCGTGGCAGATCCCGGTCCCGACCGGGCGGCCAACACATCGTCACATTTCTTCTCTCCGGCCTCATCCCTGCGAGCCCGCCCGCGGACTTCGATGTGCTGCGCTACATCAGTCGCATGCTTGAGCGCCTGTCGTAGCGGGCCGGCGGACTGCAGAGCAAACCCGGGCCCGGTGTCCCCGATGGATAGCAACCACTGGCGGGGCACGTTACCCTTGCCGGCCGACCAGCGGACCACCACGCCGCCGCGCTGCGTGGCCTTCAAGGCATTCAGCAGCAGATTCTGTACGATCCGCTGCAATTTGACGGGATCGCCTTCCACCCGCAGCGAGGTCGGTCCTCTCCACTTCAGAAAGAGGTTCCGCTCGGCTGCCGCCGGGCGCAGCATCTCGCAGTAGCCGCGGAGCCGCTCAGCCGCGTCGAATGGCTCGATCTTCAACGGGGTCTGCCCAGCCTCGAGACGCGCCAGCTCGACGAGATCAGTGAGCAGCGCTCCCATCGACTGGATGCGATGCTGCAGCAGGTTATGGAAGCGGTTACGCGCAGCTCCGGCGACCTGGGGCTTTGCGAGCAGGGCGGTCGTGCTCGCCAGCACACCAACACTGCCGCGCAGATCGTGGGCGGTCTCCCGCAGGAGCTTCGAGCGCTCATCTTCCAGTGCCTGCAAGCCCCGCAACGAGGATTCGAGGTCGCGCACCCGACTCGCGGCCTCAGCCTGCTGAAGCCGCACATACCGTGTGGCGCTCTCGCACGTGCCTTCCATGCAGAGCATCACCAGCGCCTGGCGGGCGGCCGACAGCACTCCAGGCTCGAACTGCGGATGCGCCTGCGCATACTGGTCGAGCTCGTGCAATATCACGGATTCGAGATGACCCCATTCCCGCAGGGCCTCACGGATGTCGTATCCCTGCTGCCACCGGTGCAGGCCGTGCTCGGCGGCATCGCGGCGCTGCTGCAGCTCCGCCCATGCACGGTGCGCGCGCCCTACCCGGAGGCGTTGCGCAAAATCGTCGAGAATGCTGGGAATGTGATCGTCGAGCGCGCTGCGCGAGAGCCCCGCGCTCGTCGTCAGCTCCGCATCACGCCGAACCGCTTCCCGCCAGAGGTGCAGCAAATGCTCCCGCCGCTGTCCAAGGTAGGTGGAGAGGGCGTCCATTTGCTTCTGGGCCGTGGAAATGGTGGTTGCTCCGGAAGCGTTCGCGGGACCGCGACCCATCAAGCGCAGGATTGCCGCGGCTATGCAAGGGCGAGCGGGAGCGGGGCGCTCTACCGGCGCCCGCCGCGCCCTTGCGAGCTCAGCGGCCAAGGAGCTGGAGCAAGGTCAACTCATGCAAAGACGATGGCAACATCTCTGCCCGCACTAATTGCGCGTGCGGTGACGGAGGCGATCGCCACGGGGAGCGACCGCTGTGAACTCGACAACCCCGTGAGCGATCGCCGTCCGTACAGGTAACAAGTCAGCCCACACCCGATGCCAGTGCTTCAGCTCCAACAGTAAGAGATCTCAAGAGAAGCTATTGACAATAAGTTGGAAGCTTGACTAGACTCAAAGCATCAGACGGTGCTGATGAGATGACATCAGCCGCCAAGAAGAATCGGGGAGTCGGCACAAGGTTGGTCTCTGCGCGAGCAATGCCCAAGAAAAATGCGCTCGGCGAGGGGCCGTCGTCGTCCCCGGCGCAAGCGCCTTACTCGCGGCCCACTGCTATTCCTACGCTTTGCCATCCGCCTTGGAGCCGCCGGTATTAATTGTCTAGCCATTGGAGGCTCGACCTTATGAGAACTGATCAGCGTCCCATCGTTGCGGGCTTGCTGTTGCTCATGTGGGGGTTCTCCGGGTCTACGTGGGCAACAACGTACAGTGCATCCGGGACGGTAAACGTACTGAATATCCCGGATCTCAGCGTGTTCGGCGCCAACACGGACTGGTTCGAGCTCACAGGCGTCTCCTCCATGGGTAACTGCAAGGGCTGGGGTCAGGGGCTCATTTTCCGCTTGAAAGACGACACGCATGGACAGCAGATGTACGCAACTCTTCTGACCGCGTTCACAGCGGGCACGACTGTCACAGTCTTCGCGGACGACACGTACGCGGACGCGGGTGGGGATTGCTATGCCGAGCAGGTTGTCTTGGGGAGCATGCCGTAGAACGGATTGACGAGCGAGTTCACATTAACCGGAGTTGTACGATGAAGAGGATCTCGGCGCTTGCGGCAGCCGCCGCTTGCTCGACTCGTCACTTAAAATGCTATTGCCCGGGTCCCGGCAGTTCCGTAACTGCCAGGTCCTCAGTGCTGGCGTCGAACGTGCACGTACCCGCACCCTGGAAAAAAACTCCGGTCCCGGATGCAATGGAAGTCACGAGAAGCGCGAGCTGACTCCGTCCGCCAGCTGTTGAGATATCGAGAGCGTATCTGAAGTTGGTGCCGCCGATATTCGCGGCACAAGCCGGCGGGGTGCCAGCGCGGGAGGTCAGGGGGAAATAGATAAAAGCGATGTTGCCTGTGCGTACCGCAACCGTTGCAGGAATCGTCCACCCGGTCGCCAGCGTTCCTGCTATCACTGGTGTTGCCCCGACAATCGTCAGCAGCAAGGCTGCCCATACACGGTTCATGGCCCACCTCCCCGAGAAAAAACAGACGCTACTGATTATGGTTGTAGTAACACCCTTGACTTTCATGCGCTGTCGGGCCCGGATCATACTGACAGACGTTGAAGTGCGCAAGTAAGAGTTCTCGCCCAATACCACGACGACGCGGCAGATGAAACGCTGATATCCTGCGGCGGGGGGCGTACGTTAGTCCGGTGCCGTCTCCGTCACCAATTGCAATCGAAAATGTTGCATAGAGTTGCTAGTGTTGTGTACAGTGCTCAACATAACCAAGCTGCTGTTCTGGCGTCCTGACTTGTGGCATCGGCAAGAACGAGGCTGAACAGCGCGCTTCTGGAGGGTATCGGGAAGAGACAGGTCGCGGTGGAGGCGCGGGCGACCGCCGCGCGTCGTGCTGCAGAGGAGTCAAGAGCTCAAACGAAGGTTACACGCGCACCGCTTCAATAGGCATCGGGTAGCCTGATAGCAGCCTGCAATGGCGTTATACGTGTAAGGGGCCAAGTGGACGGGGACTCGGAAAAGGGCGGGGACCCATGGGGTTAAGCTGCAAGATCGCACCTTCGTTTACGGTGCCGGGCATGGACCAGTGCATCGCGGGAATTCGGGATTTTCTTGGCGTTCAGGTCGGAAATTCCCCATGAGCGCCTTGCCGCCCAATTTCGGCCCAAGGGGGGGTAGATGAAGCCTTGTAACTCCATCGTCATGGTGGCGGGCTGGGTATGCACGTGGGGACTCGCGCATGCCGGGCAGACAGCGAGCTACACCTACGATGCGCTAGGCCGTCTTACCGGGGTTCAGACTCAGAACAGCTCCGGAGGCGGCACCACCCAGATCTTCAGTTTCGACGCGGCCGGTAACCGCAGCCAATATCAGGTGCTGATGCAGGTCACCCTGGGTATGAGAAGCGGCGTGGTTAATCTGACCTCGGCGGGCGCAAATCTGACTGTCAGTGTCAGTGACGCGTCCGCGACTGGGACGGTCACATTTACAGAGAACGGCACATTTCTCGGCTCTGCATCGGTCGCCGGCGGGCAAGCGAGCCTCATCCTGCAAGGCTTCGCGAAAGGTCTCCATACGATCACGGCGAGCTATTCGGGGGATGGAGCGCATGCTCCACAAACGACGAGCTTTACGGTCAAGGTGCAAGACCTCAGCTGGCTGCCTGCCGTACTGGATCTTCTGTTGCAGTGAGAACGACGGCCCCGGGATACGAGAAACCGGAGTCAGGGGACAACAATAGTGACTATCGGTAACCGCGGCCATCGAGCGACAGTCTTGGATATCAAGGGAAGAACATCGGCGCGGAAAGCGTTTCGATGGCTAGCAGCATTGCTGGCGGTGGCAAGCGTCCTGCCCCTGCGGGCTGAGTCCCAGACCTACGCTCCCCTAGTGCTGGCGCCGCCGATCGTCGACCGGACGGATGCCAATCACGTCAGCATGATCACCGGCAAGACGCAGTTTTCGGTTCCGGCGCTCAAGATGGGTGATGTGTCCTTCACGCCCTATTCGGTGAACGGGTCGTATTTCGGAATTGGCGCAATCATGGATGACAACTACGGGCGCCTTGCCGACTGTACCAGCGTGAATGGAAACTCCTACAGCAGCTACGTCGAGTGCACATCGCAGCAGCAGGGTATTCAAGCCGTCTATGGCGAGCAGCGCGATACATTCGATTACGAAGCGAGCAGCAACCAGTACACGGCTGATGCCGAGGACGGCGCCACATTCGTCGATAACGGCACCACCTGCACGTGGACCCGGCGCGACGGTATGCAGGTCGTGTACGCCGCCTATCATAATTCCGGAAATCCGATCTGTCAGAGCAACAATATCCTGAAGGTGATTCAACCGGACGGAAGAATTTTCACCTATTACTATTACGGCGCCTTTTCCACCGGCTATGCCACTCAAAGCCCGATCCTCTCGATCGTGACCAACAGCGGCTACATGCTGAAGTACAACTATTCGGGTACACCGACCGCAGGCGGCGAGACGAGCGTTACTGCAATCAACCGGGCCTTCGAGACCTGCGACCCGTCGGCCCTTTCCTGCACGCTAGCACATTCCTGGCCCACCTCGACCCTCTCGCATACGACCAGGGAGCTTACCTCAAACTGCGACGATTTCAGCAATGCTCCCGGCTACGATCCGTGTAAGCACTACATTTTGACGATCCAGGATCAGGCGCAAAGGAACTATGTTTTCGAGCTCGACGGCTACACGCGGGTCGTCTCCTATCAGCCTCCGGAAGCAACGAGTCCCGTCTTTTACTATTCGCTCTGCTCGCAGCTCGCCAATAACACACTCAGGAATTGCTGGGACTTCACGAACTGGCCCCCGCAAGTGGATCCGTATGATGAAGCCGTAGAGCCCATGGTATTTGACTGGGTCTATAGCGTGACGCGACACGATCCGAATCAGCCGAGCGGGCCGAATGGTCCGACATGGAATTATACCTTCAACTTCACGCTGAACTCTCCCCCCGGATGGGCGGTTTGGGAGCATTCGGTGAACAACCCGCTGGGCGGCGCGGGGATGTCGGCTCTGGGCAACGGGACGCCGGGGACAGAGAACTTCTACGGTCCTACCGATTCCATCACGCCTTATGATGGAACGGTCTTTCACTTTGAGCGCAACCGGCAGAACGATCTTTCCACGGTAACCTCACCCGGCGGCGTGACTACCCTGTATTGCTACGATATGAACGGCTCAACCCTCAGGGGAAACCCGTGGGAGGAGATCACGACCGTTCCCGGTGGAAGTGCCACGTGCACGGGGACGGTCTCGGGGAGCGCGATCACAAAAAAGGCCACGTATCCGACTTCGTGCACCAACGTGACGAGCTGCAATAAGCCGCTCACCGTTACCGACGCGAATACCAACACCAGCACCTTCACATACGACTCCCGTGGAGAAGTGCTCACGATAACGGGACCTGCAGTAAACGGAGTGCAACCTCAGACCCGCTATACCTACGCCCCGTATTACGCCTGGTACCTCTCGAGCTCTGGGGTGATGACCGAGGATCCGAATCCGATCTGGCTTTTGACGACCGAGAGCTATTGCATGACCGGTGCTGCCTCGGGCTCGGGGTGTGCCCTCCCTAATGATCAGGTGTTGACTACCTATGATTACGGCCCTGAATCGGGGCCGAACAACCTGCTCATGCGCGGGAAAACAGTCACCGCGAACGGGCAGACGCTGAGGACCTGCTATGGACACGATGAGCAGGGCAATAAGATCTGGCAGACCTCGCCGAATGCCAATCCGGCGAGCTGCCCGGCGTACTGATATGCGAAACATCGAAGCGACTCGCCTCGCGCGGCTCGAAAGGGCGAAAGTGCGCAGAGCGCCCGCGGTTGCGGTTTGCATATTGGCCTGTCTAGCTGGTATTTTCGGTCACACGGGGGCAGCTCAGGCGCAGGCTTCCCCGGCCCCCTATCTCACCGCGTATTGCTACCTGGATGGCGGCGTGCTGGGCGGGACGATCAGTCCCGCGCCGAGCGGGACGAGTAATTTTCCCGCCAGCCGCTACGCCTACGACGCCAATGGACGGCTCCAGACGGTCCAAACGGGCTATCTGAGCTCGTGGCCCGGCAACGGGTCGTCCTCGAGCTCGGAGCGTACGTGCAACTGGAGCGGTTTCACAGTTGGCAAGACGATCACGTATAGCTACGACGCCAACGGCAATAAGGTGCTCGAGACGATCATCGGGTCCGATGGTGCCATCAGCAACGTTACGCAATTCTCTCACGATAGTTTTGATCGCCTAACATGTACCGCGGTCCGGATGAATCCATCCGCTTTCGGTTCACTACCCGCTAGCGCGTGCAGCCTTGGCGCCCAGGGCAACGACGGCGCCGACCGAATTACGCAAGACTCCTATGACTCCCTGAATCGCGTGACAAAAGTGCAGAAGGCACTTGGGACGCCCAATCAGGAGACCTACGCTACCTATACGTACACGTCGGATGGCCTGCCGCAATACATCACCGATGCCAACGGCAACAAGATGATGCGAAGCTATGACGGGTTCGACCGTCTGGCCGATTGGTACTTCCCCTCGTCGACGAGCGCAGGCACGGTCAATACCTCGGATTACGAGGCCTACGGCTATGATAATAACGGGAATCGCAACAGCCTGAGAAAACGCGACGGGCAGACGATCGCTTACCAGTACGATGCCCTGAATCGCATGATTGTAAAGCAGGTGCCGAACGCCTCTCAGGACGTGTACTACGGCTACGATCTTCGCGGGCTGATGACCTACGCGCGGTTCGGCTCCAGCTCAGGTTCCGGGATAACCAACGTCTACGACGGCTTTGGCCGGATGACCTCGAGCACCAACACCATGGGTGGGGTGAGCCGTACCGTTTATCAGGGCTTCGACGCGGACGGTGATCGCACAAGTGTCACCGACCCGGACAACAACTATTTCGACTACGATTATGACGGCCTCGACCGACTGTCGGATGTTCGCGAGAATGCTGGCACGACGGTCGTGAGCGCGAGCTATTACCCTTTGGGGATGCTCTCGGGTCAGACGCGCGGCGGGGTGGTAAGCACCTATGCTTACGATCCTGTCCAGAGGCCGCAGAGCTGGGTTGACAACTTTCCCAGCACAAGCCCGGATGTAACGGCGACTTTCGCCTACAACCCGGCGAACCGGATCATCATCCGGACAACCAGTAACGACTCTTACGTTTACACAGGCTACGTGGACGGTAGCACCAGCTACTCGGCGAACGGCCTCAATCAATACTCGAGCGTCGCGGGCAGGGGCTTCGCTTACGATCCGAACGGTAATCTGACTACCGACGGCACTGCCAATACCACCTACACGTATGACGTCGAGAACAGGCTCATCTCCGTTTCTGGCGCCCATAGCGCGACGCTGACCTATGATCCGCTGGGGAGGCTATTCCAGGTGATAAGCGGCAGCACCACCAGGGAATTCCTCTACGACGGCGATCAATTGGTTGCGGAATACAACGGCAGCTCGGGCGCGCTTCTGCGGCGCTACGTAGATGGACCCGGTGAGGATGAGCCGCTGCTCTGGTATGAGGGCGCCGCCGTTTCGTCAGCTAACCGCCGGAGCATTCAGACCAATTATCAGGGCTCCGTCGACTCGGTGGCTGATGGCTTCGGAAACCTGATTGGCATCAACACCTACGACGAGTACGGCAAGCCGGGGTCCGGTAACATCGGCACGTTCCAGTATACCGGCCAAGTCTGGCTGGCAGAGCTCGGGATCTATTACTACAAGGCGCGCATGTATGACCCGCGCCTCGGGCGCTTTCTGCAGACCGACCCCGTAGGGTACAAAGATGACCTTGACCTCTACGCCTATGTCGGAAATGATCCGATAGACCATACGGATCCAAGTGGTAAATGCCTCGAAGACCTTTGTATCGGCGAGACGATCCTCGCGGTGGAGGGAGTTGAGGCAGTTGTTGAGACA